>Ga0316222_1002321_pt1 | contig 20575 bp, 10 predicted proteins | sample TBH18011metaG_FD_206008 | JGI IMG/M metagenome (GOLD analysis project Ga0316222, IMG submission 206008) | Freshwater microbial communities from Trout Bog Lake, Wisconsin, USA - TBH18011 | ecosystem: Environmental > Aquatic > Freshwater > Lake > Hypolimnion/Profundal zone | place: USA: Wisconsin...
TGGTTCTGACTCACCGGGGAACCAAACGCAGACGCCGAAGTTCGCGGAGAAACGCAGAGAACTGCATCGGGGAGCGAGGCTGTCCCAGCCGCAGCCCTCCGCCAGACCAACGCCCGCCGCATCACCCCGCCGCCTTTTCCCTTCCACCTTCCACCTTCCACCTTTAACCTTTAACCCTCCCGACTATTTGATCAAATCCTCGATCGCCGAATGCCGCTGCTCCCCCGCCACCTTCGGCACCGGATTCGTCAGCGTGATGAAATGCGTCTTGTCCGGCAACGCCTCCCACTTGGCCTTCAGCCATTTGATCCGCAAGTCCAGGTCCGGATGGCTGGCAAACGCCTTGCCCCGGCTGAAACCGCCGTCGCCCTCGAAATCCCGCAGTTTCTGGAGCGCCTCGATCATCCCGTGCGGATTGATCCCCGCCGCCACCAGATAATCCCACCCATACGAATCCGCCTCCCGCTCGTATTTTTGCGAGAAACTCTCATACACCAGGAGTTCCGAGGGAATCGCCATGATGTTGAAAAATTGATTCTTTCCGCCCGCGAGCAGTTCCATGATGAACAGCGGCCCCTTGCCCGAGATGATGTGCTGGAACGCGTGCCGCCGCGCCACGTGCGCCGATTCATGCGCCAGCACCCCCGCCAACTGCTCCGGCGTGTCCATCAGCCGCAACAATCCCGTCGTCACCACCACCCGCCCGCCCGGCAGGGCGAACGCATTCGGCGACCCTTCGATGATATAGAACTGGAACGGGATGCCATGCACCGGCACCGATGGCAGCAGCGGCGCCGCCACCGCCTGCAATTGCAGCAGCGCATTCGTGTCCGTCACGAAATCCAGGTCCGGCGAAATTTTTTTGAACGTCTCCTCCCCGAACGCGATCTCCTTGTCCGCCGGGATGCCCTTCACGATATTCTGGACCGCCCACCCCGCCACCACCGTGAACAGCCATGCCAGCAGCACAAACCCCGCCACCGCCATCCCCGTCACCCGCACCTGCCGGACCACCTGTTGCCGGCCCAACGTCCGCTGCAACTGCCGGCGGATCGGCTGCGCCTGCAAAAAGCGGCTGTCCTCCAGGATTGCCCGCGCCACATTGAACCGCAGGTCCGGCTGCCGCCGGTCCGCCAGTTCGATCCAATCCTCGTCCTCGCCCAGCACCACCTGCGTGTCCGTAAGCGGCAGGATGAACACCTCCGCCGGCGAATCAAACCGCAGCCGGTCCCAGGCCAGCACAAAGCGCCCGCGCACCATCTCGTTCCCGAAACGCGGATGGCAGATATAGGCGTCGTATCCCTCGGTATCCTCGCTCACCGGCAAAATATATGCCCGCGCTAAACCACTTGCACTCCTTTTCCCGCCCCCTGTAGCGGCGGCGCCCTCGCCGCCGGGAGGGTGGCTGCGGCGCCCCCGCCGCAGTGCCGCCTCCCCGGTGGCACCGGCACCCTGCCGCCCGGAGCACGAGTTGTCCCAACTCGCAGCGCCCTGCCAACCCAACGCCCGCGCCCGCACCCCGCGCTCCGCCGACTTTGCCATCCTCAATTCTCCATCCTCGTTTCCGCCGCCCCCCTGCGTTTGTCCTTGAACCCCGCGCCCCGTTCCCGCACCATGATTGCGCCAGGGCCCATGGAATGGGGACTTACAAATCCCGCGAGGGCCGGAAGGCAGCAACGGTAGTTTGCTCCGCATCTGCCGTGGTCACCCTGGTATTTTTCTTTCTTCTTTCCAATTGGATGTTGGACGTTGGCTGTTCGATGTTAGATGTTCGATGTTTCCCGTCCCCGGGCGCAGCGATGTGTCTTTGCCAACGCCCCCCGCGCATTCCCACGAGCTTTTCATCCTTCATCTTTCATCTTTCATCCTTTGCCGCCCCCCTCGGGCTGTTCTTCGCCCCTTTACGCCCGCCCCTTTTCGCCCTAAGATGACACCCATCGTGACCGTCATCTAATCCCATCCATGTCATACCAAGTCATCGCGCGCAAATATCGTCCGCAGCGGTTCGCGGATGTCGTCGGCCAGGAACACGTCACCCAGACCCTCGCCAACGCCATCACCCAGAAACGCATCGCCCACGCCTACCTCTTTTGCGGCCCGCGCGGCACCGGCAAGACCACCATTGCCCGCATCTTCGCCAAGGCCCTCAATTGCACCGGCGGCCCCCGCACCGACTTCGATGACTCCGACCTCCGCGTGCAGGAGATCACCGAAGGCCGCTCGCTGGATGTCCTTGAGATCGACGGTGCCAGCAACAACGGCGTGGAACAGGTCCGCGAACTCCGCGAAACCTGCAAATACGCCCCCGCGAACTCCCCGTTCAAGATCTACATCATCGACGAAGTTCACATGCTCTCCACCGCCGCCTTCAACGCCCTGTTGAAGACGCTCGAAGAGCCGCCCGAACATGTGAAATTCATGTTCGCCACCACCGACCCCGAAAAGGTCCTGCCCACCATTTTGTCCCGCTGCCAGCGCTTCGACCTGCGCCGCATCCCCGCCGCCCTCATCACCAAGCACCTCGCCGAAATCGCCGGCAAGGAAAAGGTCACCATCGATGCCGCCGCCCTCCACGCCATCGCCCGCGGGGCCGATGGCGGCATGCGCGATGCCGAGTCCACCCTCGACCAGCTCATCAGCTTTTGCGGCGACCATATTGAAGAGGCCGATGTCCTCTCCATGTTCGGCCTCGCCGCCCAGAACCAGATTCTCCAGCTCAGCCAGGCCGTGCTCGCCGCCGATATCCCCGGCGCCCTCGGCCAGTTGAACGACCTCGCCCAAGGCGGCAAAGACCTCGGCCGCCTGCTCACCGACCTCCTCGGCCATTTCCGCAACCTGCTCATCTACCAGGTCTCCGGCGGCGATCAGAACCTCTTTGAAGCCTCCGAAGCCGAGCTCGTCGCCCTCAAGGACCAGGCCAAGCTCACGAACACCGACGGCCTCACCCGCATCCTCGAAATCTTCGCCGATGCCGAACTCCGTCTGCGCGACGCCGCCTCGAAAAAGATTCTGCTCGAGCTCGCCCTGCTGAAATCCATCGAGGCCCGCAACGCCCTGCCCATCGACGCCATCCTGAAACAGCTCAACCAGCTTCGCAGTCAGGCCGGCGGCGAAGCCCTGGCGGCCGCCCCCGCCAGCGCGCCCGTCCGGACTGCTCCGGTGGCTGCCCCGGCTCCGGCCCCAACACCGGCGCCCGCGCCTGCACCTGCACCCGCGCCTGCCGTCGCTTTCAGCATTCCCAGACCCGCTGCCCCCGCGCCCTCCCCGGTGGCCGCGCCTGCCCCTGCCCCGGCCCCGGCTTCAGCTCCCACTCCGGCTCCCGCTCCGGCAGTTGCCCCCGCCCCCGGCGCGCATTCTGGCAAACCTGTCAATCTCACCGAACTCTGGCACCAGCTCGTCGATGCCGTCGGCCGCGTGAGCCCCTTCACCCGCGGCTACCTCATTGACGCCCACCCCGTCTCCTTTGAGAAAGGCGTGCTCGTCATCGGCTACGACCCCGAATTCGTCGACCACCTCGGCCTCGTGGACAACGCGCGCAACCACACCCTCCTCGCCACCAAGCTGAGCGAACTGGGCCATCCCAACTCGATGATCAAGTTCATCAAGGCCGAGGCCCCGGCCGGCTGGGAACGCAAACCCGCCACCGTCCTGCCCCCGACCGTCACGCCCGCCCCGGCCGCGGCCCCCGCCGCGCCCAAAACGCCCGCCGCCACCAACGGTGCCACCGCCAAAGTGGCCGCCGCCCCAGCCCCCGCCGCGTCCGCCGAGAAAAAGACCGTCTCCGTCGCCTTCAACAAGGACGAGTTTAAGAACGACCCCCTCATCCAGAAAGCCCTGGAAGTGTTCAAGGGAACGATTGTGGATGTAAGGAATTAGACCGTATGTATAGCCAAATCAACGCCAGTTTTTGGACATTAAGCCCCTGACTGGCATATTTTCAATTAAATCACTCAACTGCTAATCGATTCCAATTCGGCGAGATACTGAAGACCTTTGGGCGTAAACTGCCAGAACGGGTCAACCCAGCTTCCATAATTAGATCGCATTTTAAGAAGCTTTTTTGCCATTAAAGTCTTGAGGATTCTTTCCAGCCTGTGTTCCGAAATCTTAAAGTCATGTTTTTCGTTTTGGTTGCCGGTATGACTGGCTATAAAAAGCTTCACATTAGCTGAAAGCGCACGGTGAACAGTTTCCGCAATGCAGCCCAGTGTTGCCCCACACTGTAGATTTCCAGATGTTATTAAAATAAACTCGACCCACGGCAATTCGACAGTGTGGTCAATAAACTTGTGAGGCTCGTTCGTTGTAACATCCGGAAAAAAATCATTTTTTACCAACTGAAAATCATAATCAATGGAAAGATGTATTTCAATTGTTTGCCCTTTATCAAATAATGCTTTTGGAGCTATTGGCTTTCTTTGTTTCAGTTTTCCTTCCAAATAGGCAACCCGCTGTTTTAGCTTGTCTACAGCATCCGAAGCAGGTAGGACGTCCGCCCGAACCCATCCTGGTTGAGGGTTGGTTTCCAACTGATTGAAAATTGCAGACTTTACAGCAGAACTCAGTTCGTCAGCAGAAACCCAAGACTTACAAAGTCGCTTTTTAACCTTTTCCGTGAAAACTTTCAGCCGTTTCTTGCCTTTGTCCGTATCTTCTGACTTTGCAACGGACAAAATCTTTGGATCTTTGTGATAAAAGCCTATCACCGGCTTTCCGATCTTTACCGCATAATCAAACTCCATCTCTGTATAGCCAATGCCTGCGTTTCCCAAACTGCCATAACGTCCAGCAATGATTACAATGTAATAATCGCATTCCTGGATCACCTTTTTAATCAAGTCCCATTGTTCGATACTGGCCGCCGGAAAAAGCTCCATCCCGGTTGGGATGCACTTTGACTCTAAAAGAGCTTGAATTACATGGTGCCTCTCTTCTTTCAAGTCCTCATACGTTGAACTGACAAACACCTGATATTTGCGTTTTAGGCTATCGACAACAACCCCTGAATTAGCTTCTGAAACCGGCTCCGTTTTGGGGACCGAAGCGTCACCAGGAATCGACTCGGCTTGTTGACTCAATTGATCTTCTAAATATACCGGTCTGGTTTGCAAATATTCATGGAATACATTCCTCTCAATTGCATCGCCAATTTCACCGGTCGCCGGCAATTCCTCAACAAAACTTGGAACAGCAATACTCCATGAATTTAGGCCGGGAGAAAAACTGGTAAACAGGTGCGAAAAACATACAAGTTTGCCAAGTAATTGACGTTGAGGCTCTGATATTTTAATCGCCGTTGCGATTTCAACATCTGTGAAGTCGCGACGTTCAGGCTCTTCATAGAGTTTTTTCCTCAGAAACCCAAGATATTTGGTTAATAATCCAGCATACTCATCGCCACATTCAGTTAACAAAATACCGAGAATGCTTAATTCATAGCGACTGCCTGGATGGTCAAGCCTTTCAAAAACAATGCCTCCGCCAAGTGTCTGCAAATGGCACTTCACCTCTGCCTTGCCGCCAAACCGACCATGAATAGAGCGCGTTGTCGGCCATTGTCCAGTTTGTTGGTGCTGATTCCAAAACTCGTTTACAAGGCGTTTATGCTCTGGCTTCAGTTCAAGCCTCATTTTTTGCAGACGCGCCCAGGTTTTAGTTTCAGAACCATTGGCCCTATTGTTTGAAGGCATATGTCATTAAACTGATATGCAGCCTTTTCGCAAAGAGGAAAATCATTTTCTGCCACTCTTGCAAAGAGCCTGCCCCATCAACTTCCCCGTTGAAGTCATTGACCCACCGCGTATCCGCAGCTATAAAGACTCGTTCGGTTCATGTCCGCTTTGCTTTCCATCCGGCGCCCTGCGCGTGTCACCGCCTATTCCCGGCGGGATGGTTTCACGTTGATCGAGCTTCTGGTGGTCATCGCCATCATCGCCATTCTGGCGGCCATGCTCCTGCCGGCGCTGACGGCGGCCAAGCAGAAGGCTTACACGGCCGGTTGCCTCAACAATCTGAAACAGCTCGCCCTCGGTTGGACGATGTATGCCGGCGACAACAACGACGCGCTGGTGAGCAATTCCATGTATGACGGCACGCCGGCCTGGATCGACGAAAGCATCGGCAACGTCGCCACCCCGACCGGCGCGACCAACCTCCTCGCCCTCCAGCACGGCCTCCTGTATCCCGACAACCCCAACGCCGGCATCTACCAATGCCCCGGTGCCGGCGGCAAACTCGTGCGCAACTATTCCATCGAGGGCCGGATGGGCGGCAACCTGACCACCGTGCTGGACCCGCAGTATCCCAACTACGCGAAGCTCGGCCAGATCGGCAGCCCCGCGCCGGTCAACGCCCTCGTCTTCGTGGATGAAAGCATCAACTGCATCGACGACGGCTATTTCGCCATGCTCTCCGTGACCGACAAATGGCAGAACCTGCCCACCGTCCGCCATGGCAAAGGTGGCACGCTCTCCTTTGCCGACGGCCATGCCGAACGCTGGGGTTGGGTGGCCTTGAACCAGGAATACGGCCAGTTCACGCCGGTGGGCAACACGCTCCCGGACATGTTGCGCGTGCAAGCCGCGGTGTTCACACCGTAGCGGGGAATTAGAGCAGGCGCAGAGGATCGCAGAGAAAACGAATAAAGAGTCTTACGCCACGTCGCCGCAGCCCCGAATACACTTTCTTTCCGCGTGGCTGAAGATTGGAATTTCTCTGCGTAGCTCTGCGCTTCTCTCTGCGTCTCTGCGTTTATCAGTCTTCCCGGAAAACCTCAAAACAGCGACCCCGCCTTCAGCTTCGCCAGCAACTGCGCGTCCGCCGCCGGAAATTCAAACCGCCCCAGATCCCCCTTCGTCACCCATTCCAGCGCCGCGCAATCCAGCGGTTGCGGCTCCCCGCCCGTCAGCCGGCATAAAAAGAATTTCAAGTGAACACTCTTGCCGGGATAGTGATGGGTGACCTCGTCGAACAACTCCTCCACCGCGATCTCACAGCCCAGTTCCTCGCGGATTTCCCGGACCAGACACGCTTCAAACGTCTCCCCCGGCTCGCGTTTCCCGCCCGGAAATTCCCACAGGCCGCCCAGATGCGACCCCGCATGCCGTCGGGCAATAAGCAGACGGCCCTGATGAAAAATCAGGGCCGCGCTCACTTCGATGGGTTTCGAGGCTGTCAAAATCAGCGTCCGACGCTCTTGTAGATCCAGCCCAGTTTTTCCAGCTCGTGCGGATCGAACAGATTCCGGCCGTCGAACAGGATCGGATGCGTCAAAAACTTCTTCGCCCGGGCCAGGTCCAATTGCTTGAACTCTTCCCATTCCGTGGCGATCACCAGCGCGTCGCAACCCTGCGCCACGTCATTCATGTCGTCCACATAGGTCACGTTGGGCAGCAGCGCCTTCGCCTTTTCCATCGCCTTCGGATCATGCACGCGCAACGTCGCGCCTTCCTTCAGCAAATGCTGGCACAGGTCGATCGCCGGCGAGGAACGCACGTCGTCCGTGTTCTGCTTGAACGCCAGGCCCAGCACGCCGATCTTCTTGTCCTTCAGCACCCACAGGGTGTCCGTGATTTTTTTGACAAAGCGCTCCATCTGCTCGGAGTTGATGCGCTGCACTTCGCGCAGCAGGCGGAAGTCATAGCCGATCTGCTCGGAAATTTTGATGAACGCGCTGAGGTCCTTCGGAAAGCAGCTCCCGCCGAAACCGATGCCCGCGTTCAGGAACCGGCGGCCGATGCGCTCGTCCAGGCCGATGCCCCGCGCCACTTCCTGCACGTTCGCCCCCGCCGCCTCGCACACCGTGGCGATGGCGTTGATATAGGAAATCTTGAGCGCGAGAAACGAATTCGCCGCGTGCTTGATCAGCTCCGCGGAATTGATGTCCGTCACGATGATCGGCGCATTGAACGGCTTGTAAATCTCCGTCATGGCCGCCACCGGCCGCTGCGAATGCGTGCCGATCACCACGCGGTCCGGCTTCATCAGGTCGTCCACCGCAAACCCTTCGCGCAGGAACTCCGGATTGCTGACCACGTCAAATTCCACCTTCGCGTGGCAGTAACGCTTGATCGTTTCCGCCACCTTGTCGCCCGTCTTCACCGGCACCGTGCTCTTGTCCACGATGATCTTGTAGCTCGTCAGCGCGGCCGCGATGTCGCGGGCCACGCGCTCGATGTAGCTCAGGTCCACCGAGCCGTCCACCTGCGGGGGCGTCGGCACGGCGATGAACACCACGTCGGATTTTTGCACCCCTTCGGCGGTGCTGGTGGTGAAGGACAGGCGGCCCGCCGCCACGTTCTTCTTCACGAGCTCTTCCAGGCCCGGCTCGTAGATGGGAATGCCGCCGCCCTTGAGCTTCTCCACCTTGGCCGCGTCATTATCCACGCAGATCACCTGATGGCCGACCTCCGCGAAACACGTGCCCGAAACCAATCCCACATAACCCGTGCCGATGATGCAAAGTTTCATAGATTTGTTGCTAAACCGTTCAACCCCCCCTCTCCTGCGAAACCGGCGCTTACTTGGCGGCCGGCTTGGCCGTCAGCGCCAGCTGCTGCTGGACCTTGTCCAAATGCCGGCGGGCGTCCTGGAACAGCGAAAGCTGATTATTGACACTCTGGCAAACCGTCTGGAAATAATTCTGCGCCTCGGTCAATTTACCCTGCTGCTCGGAAATCCGGCCCAGCGCATACTTGGCCACGGCCGACGAGCCGTCGCCCACCGAAGAATTCGCCACCCGCGCATAGGCGCTCGCCGCGAGATCCAGCTTGCCCAAAGCCTCCTGGCACGCCGCCAGCCCGAACAGGGCCTGGTTGGCCAGCGCGTCCCCGGAATGTTCCTGTGTGAACTTCTCGAAGACCGGCAGCGCGTCCGCATACTTGCCCGCCTGATACAGCGCCAGGCCGGCCTGCAGTTCCGCGCGGGCGCCCGCCTGGGTGCCGGCGTGGCTGGTGGCAAACGCCAGCAGCGTGTCCGGCGTCGTCGCCGGACTGGCCAGCAGCGCGCTCAGCGCCGTGCCGCCGGAAACTTCCGCCGCCGCCTTGGACGAGGACCAGAAGCTGATGCCCCCGATGAACAACGCCACCGCCACGAGGGCGACGAGCAATCCCTTGCGGTTGGCTTCCAACCACGGCCACCATTTGATGATTAAATCTTCCTGAATTTGCTGTGCTTCCATAATAAATTGAACGCCTATGTTCTCCGGGGACCGCCCTCAAGGCAAGCGGAAACCGCTCTCTTTTGACCGCCCGGACACAACTTGCCACCGCCCGGAGCGCGGATTGTCCCGACCCGCTGCGCCGCGCCAGGCCAAATCCCTTCACGTCAACCGTCGCTCCGCCCTCTGCCCTCCCTTCCCCCCGCCCCCGATGGCAATATATGTTTGGAACGCGGCAACCCGGGTGTAGTCAATTCAGGCAGGTAGCCTACCTTGGGAAACAGACATAATAAGACAAAATATTGTGCATGCCGTTGCCGCCAACCATTCAACCTCCGAACCGCCCCGTCGGCGGACAGGTTCTTTCATGTACCAACCACCCGCCCGCGAAACCGCCTTTGACCGGCCGCGCGATTTTCTGAACAATCGCTTCGTTTACGCGGTCATCTCCGCCCGCGCCCGCGGGCTGGCGATCGGCGTCAACCTCAACCCCGACAAGGCCTGCAATTTCAATTGCGCCTATTGCGAAGTCGACCGCCGCGACCGCATCGAAAATCTCAAGCTGGACGTCGACGCCATGCAGACCGAACTGCGCCGCACGCTCAGCCAGGTCACCCAGGGCCGCCTGCGCGAACTCCCCGGCTACAACCATCTCCCCGCCGAACTCCTGGCGCTCCGGCATGTCGCCCTCAGCGGCGACGGCGAACCCACCCTCGTCGAAAATTTCCGCGCCGCCGTCGAAGCCGTCGTGCGCGTCCGCGCCCTCAGCCACTTTTTCAAGATCGTCCTCCTCACCAACGGCACCGGTCTCGACCGCGCCCCCGTGCAGGAAGGCCTGCAGCATTTCACCAACTCCGACGAGATCTGGATCAAGCTTGATGGCGGCACCCAGGCATTTTTGGAGCGCGTCAACCGTCCGGACGTCCCGCTGGAAAAGATTCTCGCGAACATCCTGCAGGTCGGCCGTGACCGGCCCGTCATCATCCAAAGCCTGTTCCCCTCCCTGCATGGCGAGGAACCTTCCTTTGACGAGATCCGGGAATATGCCCTGCGGCTGAAAGAACTCAAGGCCGGCGGTGCCAAAATCTCCCTGGTCCAGATTTATTCCGCCGCCCGGCCCGGCAACAACCCCGAATGGGGCCACCTTCCCCTGCGCGTGCTCTCCCAGATCGCCCAGACCGTCCGCCAGACCACCGGGCTTCGCACCGAAGTGTTCTGACCGGCCGACCCCGGGGCAAATCTACCGCCACCGGGCCAGCAACCGCTCCACCTGCCGTTCATGCATGACCGGAGTTCCCTCGGTCCACACCACCGCCCGGGCGCGCGCCATTTTTTGTTCCACCGGCCATTGGGCGGCAATCCGCTGTTCGATCTGCGCCCCCGTCCAGCCGCGGGCCGCCAGTCGCTCCCGCTGCGAAACCGGGCCGCACGCCACGCACACCACCTCGTCAAAAGCCTCCTCCGCCTGCGTCTCATACAGCAGCGGAATCACCACCACCCCCGCCGGCGCCCCCTCGCTCCGCCAGCCGGCCACCTGCGCCTGCCAATGCGCGCGGATGCGCGGATGCAAAATCGCCTCCAGCCGCTGCCGCGCCGCGCCATCCGCAAAGACCACCGCCGCCAGCGCCGCCCGGTCCAGCCCGCCCTCCGCCGCGAACACCCCCGGACCGAAAGCCGACCGGATCTCCGCCAGCGCCGGCTCACCCGGCCGGACCAGCGCACGGGCCACCTCATCCGTGTCCGTCAGCCGCACCCCCCGCTGCAAAAGAAAACCGGCGGCCGTGGATTTTCCCATCCCCACGCCGCCGGTAAGACCGATCAGTTTCATTTTCCCGCCGCTTATTGCAGCACTGCGCGATAAAAACGGGCCGGGAAGTTCGTCAGCACATCGATATTCGTCGCGAACGGCGTCGTGCTCGTATACACATTCACCCACCCATTGGGCGAAAGCAGATTCGTCGTCGCCTGGATGACCGCCGTCAGGCCCGTCACATTGGTGATGGACAGGTTAAAGTGGGTGCCGTTCCCCGTGCCGCTCAGCGCAGCGCCCAGCTGCGGCGCCACCGACGGCACCGCAAACACCGTGTCCGCGAACTTGTCCGCCGGATTCGGATCATACGTGTTGGCCGTCACACTCGGGCTGTTCGTGAAGAATCCGTAGGCCGAGTTCGTGAAGCTGACCGTGATCGCCGCCCCCTGATTGGTCAGCAGCATGCCGACACTCCACTGGAAAGAACTGCCCAAATAAGTCACCCCGTTGGTCGGCGTGACGGAAAGCAACGTCAGCCCGGTGCCCGGCAGCGTATCCGTGACCACCACATTCGTGGCCGTTACCGGACCGTAGTTGGTGACCGCGATCACAATGTTCGTGCCCCCCTTGTACGCCATCAGCATGTTTGCCGGCGCCGAAATCTGCTTGTCCGCCGGTGTTCCCAGCGAAGCCCCGGCGGACAGCGCTAGCGACCATCCGTTATTGATCAATCCCACATTCAGTGGCGCGTCGTCCTGCAAAAACAGAAACCAAGCCCCGTTCGGATTGCTGCCATTCGCCACCGACAGCGTATTGCCCCACGGCGGCAGCGGTGCCGAAATAACCACCGGGACCGGGGTTGTGATGCCCGAGTTGGTTCCGGCCAAGGCTTTGATCAGATTCGTTCCATTCGGCGATCCCCATCCCGACGCCAAATCATATCCGGGGAAGGTGTAGAAAAGGTTCGGGCTTTGCGACCAAGTATTATTACCTGTGGTGATGTCGTGAAAATAATTCGTGTAGCCGGCGGATTTGCCCAACGCATAAATGGCCGGGTTGATGAAACCGCCCGGGGCGGCTCCGTTCAGTGCCGCCTGCTGGTTGACCAGTGCCATGAACCCGGCCCACAGCGGGGCGGCGCAACTGGTGCCCGCGACGCCCGCCTCAACCGCCCCGTTGACGATAATTTCAATGTCTTCACCAGGCATGGCCACATCCGATGTATTACGCCACGTCGTGGAACCTTGATTGGTCGTCATGTTGATCCCCTTTTGCCAACTGGGAATGGCATAATAGCCGCTGATACCGCTGCTGGAACCTACCCCGTCCTCCCCGTATTCGGGCCCATAGTTCCAGACTTGTTCCGTGACATAAGATCCTCCCGGCCCCGTGGTGGCCAGTTTGGTCGCGGCGACCTCGGTGATATAGGGACAATCTTCCGGTGCGTGCGGCAAATTCGGATCATCAATCGAACCGGGGGCATTGCCTGACGGACCGGCCGGCACAAAAGCATCTTCGTCACCGTTTGCATTAAAGTAGGTTTGCCCCTGCAAATCCATTTGTTTAAAAATCTGGTCCGTGGTGGTGCTCGGGCCGCCATACCATCCCCATGAAGAACTGACTTGGCTGGCCGAATCATCCTCTGCAATTTGGTTCAAAACCACATTGGGCAGATAGGCAACGGCGAAATTGCCCTCATATACAACGACCTCGCTCACCCCGGGGGCCATGGCAATCACCATGTCAATATCCAGCGTCACCTCGCCTTGCGCATTCGGATCCTGCGGCACGCCGCTGAAACCTTGCAATAACACATTGGTCAGACTGACCGCCGGCAAACCGGAACTTTGCTCGTACATTGTGATGTCGTTGGAAAGATAACCGTCATATTCAAACAAGGCCACTTTCTGCCCCGAGCCGGTCAACGTGGTACCGGGCACGAACGCCGGCCGGAAATCATTCCCCAAGTAGGTCCCCTGCTGTCCGGAACCGTTCTGATATTTGGTGACCGCGCTGTTGCCGGATTTGGCAGCCGTTTTGTCGATGGGATGCACCTTGTATTTGGGACGCACCAGATTAAAGCTGTGCAGACCGCCGATTTCCACAATCGGCAACGAAGCCGGCAGCGTGGGTTCCACATCCGGCGCAAAAAAAGTCTGATTCTTAGCCGGATGTTGATAGGTTTTCAGCTTCACATTGAACGCCTTCTCCACATCCGCCACCCGGGCGTCCACTTCAACCATCATCCGGTTCGTATGCAGTTTGAAAATGCTGAAGCCGCTGGCCTTGGCAAAATCAATGACCGACTGGTAATCCTGCTCGGACGGGCCAAAATGATCCGTAAAGTCCTTTGAGGAAAGGTAATGATGATAATTCGGACTGGCCGGATCATTGATCTGAGCCAGCAAATTATCCATCCCCTGCTGGTTCTGCAACGGGAGCGTGATGGCCAGATGAATCATGTTCGTGGACGGCATCCGCCCGGTGGATGTCAGCGAGGACACCACCTTGGGCACATGCCCCGACAGTTGCTTGGTTGGCACGGTCACGGCGGCCGATCCGGCCCCCGCCAACCCCAGCGCCAGCGCCAGCCCCAAACCGATCTTCAAAAAAGTCTTGCTCATATAACCTCTGGATAAATTGAATGCCTGGTTCATCACGTGCCTCACGGGAAGTTCCCCACCGGATAATACTGGGTTGGCTTGTTCGTACCCGACGTCAGCTTCGTGCTCTGCGGCAGCGAGTTGGAGACGCTGTCACTGAAGGTCAGCGAAAGGTTCGTGACCGATATAGTCCCGCCTGCGTGTGCCATTACCAGCGTATTCGTGCTTGAGGGCATCACCACCAGCGCATCAATGTCCGATGGCGAGGTGTGCCATAGGTTGCTGAAGGTCACCGTGGACTTGATCAGCGTGCCAGGAACCCCGCTGACATTAATAATCGAGGGATATGGCGAGGCGTTGGTGTTGTCGTTAATGATGATCGCATTCGTATTGGCGAAGGTGGTCGTCGTCGTACCCAGCATGAAGCTGAACGAATTTGTGCCGATGATCTGGCTGCCATCCAGCAACCGGAAGGTCGGAATGACCTGCTGCCCATTCGTGCCGCGCACGGCAAACACGTACGGCCGGGAGACCGAGTGACCGTTATACGTCAGTGCTCCGAACGTGTTCGTCTCCGTGGCGAGCACCGCCCCGTTGGTCGCCGCCAGCGGGATGATCCCGTTGGTGGTCAGCAACACCGCCACCAGGTTGTTGACATTCGTGCCGCCGCCGTCGCGGAAGGCAAACTGGACGGTGTTGGTCGTGTTGGTGTCCACGATGCCGCTCGCAAAATCCGGGCCCGTGCTGGTCTGCAGCCACTGGGACACCGGGAGCACATAGCTGCCCGTGTTGTCATGGATGGTCAGCGTGGCGGCGGACGGGGCCACCAGTGAACTGCCGCCCGAGGCTCCCGATAGCTGGAGCGCCACCGTCAGGTCCGGCTGGATCACCGAAGTGTCAATGATCGGCACCAGGAACGACTGGCTCGTCACCCCGTTGCTGAACACCAGCACCCCATTGGTCGCCACAAAATTCTGCCCGGCCACCGCCGTGCCGTTCGTCGCCGTGAAATTCACGGAAACGGTGCTGTTCGTATAGAACGAACGATTTACCGTGATGTTCGCACCCACGGCGGTCTTCTGGACCGTGAAGGTGGGGCTGGAGAAACTCAGCCCGGCGATCGTGTTCACAATCGTCACCGTCTGCGTGCTGGGTGCCGTCAGCACCCCGGGTGCCGTCGGGCTGGACAGCGACACGGTGAAGGACTTGTTCGTACTCACCAAGCCGTTATAAAGGATCGGCACAGTGAACGTGTTGGTGCCGATGCCGTTGGTGAACACCAGCGTACCGGTCGTGGACGTATAATCCTGCCCGGCCACCGCCGAGCCGTCCGCCGTGGCGTAATTCACTTCCAGTGGCACCGTGTTGCTGTTCAGCACCACCGGTTCCACGCCCGGATTCGAGCAGACCACCGTGATGGTCGCCGTGCCGTCGGATTTCAACACCGTCAGATTGGCATTCGTGAAACTCAGCCCCGCGTTCGCCGCCGAGATCACCACGGTCGTGTTGCTTTGCGCCAGCAGCTGGACGCCGGCGGACGGTCCGGTCAGGCCCATCGTGAAATACAACGGCACCGTCTGGTTCGTGTTATCAATCAGAGGAACCGAGATGTATTTCAGCGTCTGGCCCGCCGCAAACGTCAGCGTGCCGCTGGCGATCTGATAGTTTGTTCCGACCAGGGCCGTGCCATTGGTGGTGCCGTAATTGACCGAACTGCTCGTGTTGGTGTCACCCGTCCGCTGGACCCCGACCTGGGCGTAGCCGGCGGTATCCACCGCCGTGTTCGTGGTCGCGATAAAGCCGATCCCCACATTCGTGTTGATGATGGTCACCAGTGCATTCGTGGGATCAACCAAGGTGGCGCCCCCGGTGGCGTTGGTCAGCGATAGCGTGAACGACTTGGGAGCGGTGGCGATGGCCGAGTTGATCAGCTGGAGCACAAAGGTGCCGTTCGTCACGCCGTCCGCCAAAGTCACCACGCCATTCGTGCCGACAAAATCCACCCCCGCCACAGCCGAGCCGCTGGTGGTGCTGAACTGGGCGGAAACCGCGCCGGAGATGCCGAAATTACGCGCGACGGTGATAGTCGTGCCGGTGTATAAGCCGGCACCCCCGGCGCTGGCCGTGTAATTCGAAGCGGACAGGCTCAGCTGACCTGGCGAATTGACCGTGTCAATGATGGTCAGCACGGCGTTCGTGGGATTACCCAGACTGGTGACGCTGTTGGTGTTCGAGCTCAAGGCGTTGGTCAACGCCATGAACACCGTCCGGCTCCCCTCCACAATCGGATTATTGCTGATGGTGATGGGAACCGACATGCTGGTCACCCCCGGACCGAACGTGACGAGCTGGCTGTACGGCGTGTAATCCGTGGGGTTCACAGCCGTCCCGTTCGTCGTGGTGAAGAAGGCAACGGTGGACGTGGAATTGGTGCCGCCCACGCGGTTCAGCGTGATGGGGGCTTGCGAGCCGATCACGTTCTTGGCCACATAATAATTGGGCGAAGCGAACGCGATGGACGAGTCATCGTTGACGATGGTCAGCCAGGCAGTCGGCTGCAATCCAATCTCCGACGGCGGATTCGGATCCGAGGCCGGATCGCCCAGATTCAGGCTGAGGAGCAGATTCGACGTGACGACCCCGTCGTCAATCACCGGAATGGTGATCGTCCCCAGAACTTCGCCCATGGGGAAGATGATGTTGGTGACCAAATTGCTGTAGTTGATACCCGCCACCGCCGTGATATTGCTGGTGGCAAACGGGACCAGAATATTGCCCGAACCATCCGCATTGGTGCCGCTGGTGCCGCCAGTGCGAAGCACCGGAATGGTGATGTTTGTGCCGGACTCATCCACGGAATAGTACGGTTGGATGAACTGGAAAGCCCCGGACCCGCTGACCGAGCCGCCGTAAATGCGGGCCAAATAGTCATTTGTGCCGCCATTGTACTGGGTGAAACCGCCGCCGATGATGATTTTTTCATCCGGCACATTGGTGGGATAACCCGCGATCAGGTCATCTTCCACCAGCACGGCCGCCACAAAACTGTTCGCCCCGGTCCCGAAATTGATGGTGGGGTCCACCGTGCCGTCCGGATTCAGGCGCGTGACATAATTGCGCGTCACGCCATTGCAGAGCGTGAACTGGCCGCCGGCCACAATCCGTCCGTCGCTTTGCACCGCCAGACTGAGCACATTGTCGTTCGCCCCCAATCCCGGGTTGAACGTGGCGTCCACCGTGCCGTTGGCGTTTAGCCGGGCGATATGATTATAGTTGGACACGCTGCCGTTCACATTCGTGAACAGGCCACCGATCAGGATCTGGTCGTTAGGCTGCAAGGTGATGGCCCGCACCGACGCGCTCGGACCGCTTCCCGAGGCATTGAACGTGTTGTCCGCCGAACCGTCCGGGTTCAAACGCGCGAGGTGGTTGAAATTCGTGACCCCGTTGTAAGAGGTGAAATCGCCACCGATCAGGATTTTGCCCACATTGGGCGAATTCGTCGGGTAAACGGCCACCGCAAACACGGTTCCATTCGCTCCGAGACCGCCGGCATTAAAATTGGTGTTCGCCGAACCATCCGCATTGAGTTCGCCCACGCCATTGAAGGTCACCCCGTTCAGCGTGGTGAAGGCACCGCCCGCCACCACCTTGCCGTACCCGGACACAAAGATTTGCGCCAGCGCATAGACCGCGTTATTCGCCCCGGAACCCGGATTGAACAGACTGTCCAAGGTACCATCCTGATTCACCCGGGCGATGTTGTTCAGCGCCACGTTATCCACACTGCTGAACAGCCCGCCGATGACAATCCGGTTGTCATCCGACTGCACCGCGATGGCGCGGATCGAACCGTTGGCCCCCCAGGACGGCGACGGGTAGGAGAACGCCGAATCCACCGTGCCGTCATTGTTCAAACGTGCGAGGTGGTAGCGGGTGACGCCATCCGCCATGGTGAAATCACCGCCGGCCAGCAGTTGGTTCGTACCATACAGCGAGAGGGCGTAAACCGTGCCATTGAACCCGGCCAACGAACTGTAAGTGCTGTCCGCCCCGCCCGGGGTCTCGTTCACCGACCCGGTATCGATAATGTTCAGCGTGGCCGTGCTGGGCATCCCCACGTTCGTGGTGCCGGTCAGGTTGAGCGTCAGGTATTGGAGCCCGTTGGCTGCGAGGTTGTTCAGAATCGGCACCTTGAAGTAAGCCGCCACCTGACCGTTGGTGAAGGTGATGTTGTTGGTGACCGCCGTGTAATCCGTCCCCGCCACGGCCGTACCGTCCGCCGTGCTGTAGGATACCGTGATGCTCTGGGCGCTGCCGCCGGTCCGCACCAGCGGAATGAGCGCGCTGCCGCCATATTTCTTCACCGAGAAGATCGGCGACCCGAATTCCACCGTGCCATACGCATCCACATTGTTGATTAACAGGATGGCGTTGGTGTACGGACTCAACCCCAGCAGATTCGTATTGGCCACGCCGCCAACGGTGGCATTGGTAAGCCCCAGACCAACCGTCAGATTGCTCGTCACCAAGTTGTCATCAAAAATGGGGATGGCAACCGTGCGGGCCGTGGCATCCGCATTGTTCCAGTTCAGCACCAGATTGGTACCGATGTAATTGGTCGGCATGGTCGCAGAACCCGTGTTCGTCGTGAACATGTTCACTTGCACCTGGCCGGAGCTGCCGCCCAGACGGTTCACCGTGATCAAGGCAAACTTGCTATTCTCATTGGTCGCGTAAATGGGCGAGGAGAAGGTGATCTGGCCGGGCGTGTAATTGGCGTTGATGATGTTCACCGTGGCATTCGTCACTCCCAAAGAGGCACCCAAGGTGGGGTTGAACAGGCGGACGATAAAATGTTTATCCGGCGCAGACGTCGTCACATTCTTGATGGGCACCGTGAAAGTCTGTGACACCACGCCGATGCCGAACGTCAGCGTACCGGTCACGGCGGTATAATCCGTGCCGCTGACCGCTGCGTGGGCACCGGAACCGTTGCCGGTCGAATACTGGACTGTAACCTGATTGCCGGCACCATTGGTGCGGTTCACCGTGATGGTGGCCGTGGCATTGTTGCCCTCCACCACATTGAAATTGGTCGGGCTGAAGCCCAGCGTGCCCGCCAGAACGGCATCATCAATAATGGTCAAAGGCGCCTTGGCCACCGGTCCCAGGGCCACGCCGAGCGGCGTCTCTTCGCCCCCCAGCAAGGTGAACTGGTCGACCGGGTTCGTCAGCGTAAGATTGGCATTCTGATTACCGCTGATATTGGTGTTATTGTTCACCTGCAGATTGACCACCGTCTCGCTAGCCACCCCGTTGCCGGTCGGCAAGGTCGCAAAATTCGGCCCGTAAATCCCATAACTCACCATCCAGGCGTTGGCATACCAAGCCGTGTCCCAGACCGGCTGCGAACTCACGCTGCCCAAGGTAATGTTGGTCACATTGACAATTCCCGGGCCATACGGTGCCATGTTCGTGCCGAAGGTGACGGTCGCCACCCCCAGATGCCCGTTCGTGCGGGTGATTGATACAAACAGGTTGGTCGCCGACTTGTTGGCCGTATAGCTGTTGTAAACGAAACCAATGTTACCCGGCCCCGGCGTGCTGCCGCCCACCAAGCGGGCCACATTGCTGCGGTTATGAATGTCATTACGGTCATAATAACCGCCACCCACCCGCGAAAAGCTGCCGCCGATCAGCACATTCGTGGTGCCCGGCTCCACCGACACGCTGTAAATCGTATTCCGCTCATTGGTCGGCGGATACAACACGCTGCTGTAGGCGTTCGGATTGTGATAGACATTGGGCACCCCGGCGAATTCGTTATAGGCCGTGTCCATGAAGGAAGTGTCGATCGTGCCGTCGGTGCCAAACAGACGCGCAACCCCCATCCGGCGGGTCTCGTTGAAGGTGGTGAAATTGCCGCCGACCAGGATTTTACCGTCGGGCTGCAACGTGATGGAATAGATTGTATCCACCATTCCCGTCAACGGATTATATGTCCCCGTTCCCGGCCGGAAAGACGTGTCCACACTGCCATCCGTGCTCAAGCGCACAAGGCCGTTGAAAGCCGTCAGTTGGTAATTGGCAAAAGCGCCACCCACCAGAATATGGCCGTCGGGCTGGACAACCACTGAGTAAACCGGATCCGTCGCGGACGAGAGCGGATTATATGTGCCGATGCCGGCGGAGAACGTCGTGTCCATGGTGCCGTCCGTATTCAAACGCGCCACCCCACCGCTCCGGACTCCTTCGACCGAGTCAAACGCCCCTCCAATGATCACCCGGCTGGAAGCATCGAGCACCACGGAATTGATCTGCCCGTCCGGGCCAGCACCGGGATTGAAAGACGTATCCAGCGTCCCGTCCGCATTGATACGGGCCACGCTGTTCACATTGGTTCCGTTGTAGGAAGTAAACTGACCGCCAATGATCAACTGATCATTGGTCGCCAGCGCCAGCGCCCAGACAGTGCCATTGACTCCCAAGCCGGGGTCGAACGTCGTGTCCAGCGAACCATCCGGATTCAGACGGGCCACATGGAACCGGTTGGTGCCGTTGAACGAGGTGAAATTCCCCCCGATGATGATTTTGCCGGAATAAGGGGAACTGGCCGGATACAAAGCCAGCGAAGTGACGAAATCATTCGGACCGCTGTTGGGCAAAGCCATGAAGGACGTATCCTGATAACCGTTGCTCAACAACCGGACCAACCGGCTGTACAGCTGCGAATCGAACGAATTGAATACCCCGGCCACAATGGTCTTGCCATCGGTCGGTTGGTTGGCCACGGCATATACCGTTCCGCCATTGCCGGCCGTGCCCGGATAAGCCAAGTTCGGCGGAACGGAATTAAGCGAATTATCCGTGTTCCAATTGCGGTCCATGGCCCCGGCGGGTTGGTAGAAGGGAAGGATGGTCAGGGTAGCCGTCCCCACATCGCCAATGGCCGAGCCCGGATAGGGTGATTGGCCATACAATTGCAGATTAATGTCCTGATTGAACTTCACCGTGCTGTTCAGGTTGATCGGAATGCTGAACGATTTGGGATTATAATCGTAA
>Ga0316222_1002323_pt1 | contig 20569 bp, 23 predicted proteins | sample TBH18011metaG_FD_206008 | JGI IMG/M metagenome (GOLD analysis project Ga0316222, IMG submission 206008) | Freshwater microbial communities from Trout Bog Lake, Wisconsin, USA - TBH18011 | ecosystem: Environmental > Aquatic > Freshwater > Lake > Hypolimnion/Profundal zone | place: USA: Wisconsin...
CGCCAGCGGCATGCATCAGGACGGCGCCGAACCAACCGACGCGGGCGAATCCTGACTACCTGGGACAACGGGATAAGCCATACTCCGAGACCCAAGCCGAGCCAATCGTCTTGGTTGCCACACGTTTATATGTTCGATATGTCGACATTAACCCCACGTCATACGGGTCAACAGGGGCGGAAACTACTTACGGCGCCGAGAGCACCCAAAGCCGCGCTGGCACCAGATGACCCTATTGGATCAATATTTCGGCGCGGCGATTCTGTGGCTCGCGAATGCCATCGGCAGTCGGAACCAACTGGGCGCCTTTGCCGACGCCAAGGCTGACGATTTCGGCCGCAGGCACGCCGTCCTTGACCAGTTCCGCCTTGACCGCCGCGGCCCGTCGCTCGGACAGGGCCTGGTTGTACTGATCGGTGCCGGAGGAATCGGTATGACCGATGAGCTTGATGCGGGTGACGCTACCCTGCTTGGCGTTGACCGTCGCCTGCTGGAGAATCTTGGCCGCGCCATCGGTAATGTTTGATCGATCAAAATCGAAAAATACCTGGATCGAAGTCGGCTTGACGGCCGGAGCGGTCGCACTGGCCGGCTGCCACTTCTGGACCACGGTGAATTGCGTCTCAAGGCTCAGGAAGTCGCGACGACAGGCGATATCATCGTCCTTTTCCCATTCCTCCTCGACCCAGCAATCGTAGAGGCCTTGGGCATGGGCAGCGATCATCGGCTGACGATCACGGCCACCACCATCCAGGAAGGCCAGCAGGCGGTCATGAGCGCTCGAAACCTCGGGCACGCGCGCAGCCGGAATCTGGACGACCGGCCCCAGCTCGCCGTGGCGAAGCCACGATCCCTGCGGCGCCGCCACGACATTGACCGGCGGCACCACTTCGCCATTGGCCGCCCTCAATCCCTTGCGAGCGAACCAGGCTGCGTCGTCCCATTCGACTTCGTTATCGGCCTCGTCGATGGCCTGGGCGCGATATTCTCCGACCAGCGCCTGGGTGAACGGCGTGCCACCATGGGCGACAGCGGTGCGCATCGTGTTGACATCGTTGACGTTGGTAAGCGCGCACCCGCTCAACGCCATTCCGGCTGCGGCAGTTAATAGATATTTGGCAGGTCTCATGGTTAACCCCTGTCTACTGGTACGCAGCGCCTGTACTTGACCTATCGTCGAGAACAACGCCCGGCATTTATTTGATTGTGATATCTGTAACGATCGGATTGACGCTGGGTAGATTCGGAATCTACTCAATCCTAGTGTGCTGGCCCGCCGAATTGGCGACCGCGACTTTGTGGCCACCATCGCCGGCCTTGGCCCGGTATAGCGCGGCATCGGCCCGGGCCAGCAGGGTCTCTATACTCTCATCCGGTGCCCATTGGGCGACCCCGACGCTGACCTCGGTGGTGAAGCTCTGTCCCTCAATCGTCGTAATGTTCGAGGCGACTTCGCGGTGCAGACGCTCGGCCACTCCGACGGCCCGGTCGGAGGTGGTTTCCAGCAGCAACAAAACGAATTCGTCGCCGCCAAGCCTGGCCATCACGTCGCCGCCACGCAATTGGCCACCCATCTCCTTAACCACCATCCGCAGCACGCCATCCCCAGCGGCATGGCCAAAGGTGTCGTTGGTGATTTTGAAGTCATCAACATCGACGAACAAAACCGAGAATGGCGTCTTGTAGCGGGTCGAGCGCCTCATTTCATGAGCCGCCACCGAGATGAAGCCGCGTCGATTGAAGATGCCTGTCAGTGGGTCGGTGTCGGCCAACCGCTCCAGTTCGATGTTGAGGATGTGGAGTTCGCGGGTGCGCTCCTCGACCCGTTGCTCCAGTTCCGCATTGGCGGTGCGCAGCGCTTGCTCGGCGTTGCGCCGTTCGGTGGTGTCGCGGGTCACCTCGGCGAATCCAATGTGATGGCCCGCCACTCCCAGCACCGGCTCGATCACCACCGACGCCCAGAAGCGGCTACCGTCTTTCCTGATCTGCCATCCTTCGGTGCGATTGCTGCCGCTGCGGAGCGCCGCCTCCAAGGTCCGTTGCGGCACGGTGTCGCGGATTTCTTCCGGATAGAAGCGGGCGAAATCACTATCGATGATATCTGAAGCGGTATAGCCCATGATCCGAGTGGCCCCAATATTCCAACTCAGAACCTTGCCGGCTGGATCAAGCATGAACACCGCATAGTCGCGGATGCTGTCGATCATCAACTGGGCCATAGCGTTGCTTTCCGCTGATCGATTCAGGCTGGGTCCCGCCGGGTCGAGACTGGGGCGGTTAATATCGACCATTCGGCTGTCCCCCTTGATGAACGGATGAGAGCGAGGATGAAGGTAAGGTTAGGACGAGGGAGTGCGGCCCGAGAGGCTCGGAAACTACCCACCCGACGACCGCATCGACGCGACACCGGCCTTGCGTAGTTTCCGGTTCTTCTGCCGCAACCCGGTCTAGGCCTATGGTTCTGGCGGTTGAACCATCGGTGTGGAGCACGCAATGCTAAGAAATGCGGCGGCAATCAACGGCTACTCCATTGTCGCGAACGATGGCTGCCTGGGCAGCGTCAATGACGTTCTTTTCGACGACGCCAGTTGGCAGGTTCGCTGGCTGGTGGTCGATACCGGCGATTGGCTGCCTGGTCGCAAGGTCCTGCTTCCCCCCTCCGTCCTGGGGCAGCTCAATCCAGAAGTGCGGGAATTCCGGGTCGACCTGACCATGGCGCAGGTCGAGGACAGCCCAGGCATCGACACCGATCAATCGGTATCGCGGCAAATGGAGACGCATATTTACGATCACTTCGGCTGGAACCCCTATTGGGGAACCGGCTTTTCCCCCGGCGGCGACGGCTATGTCCCCAATCCTCTGGCGGCATCCCTTCCAAAGAGCGAGTGGCGCCCTGATCAGAACGACGAATTTGCTCCGCAGGGAAGCGGCGATCAGCACCTTCGCAGCGCCAAATCCGTCACCGGCTACCACATCCAAGCCAGCGACGGAGAAATCGGCCATGTCGCCGATTTCCTGATCGAGGACATCGATTGGAGCATCCGAGACGTGATTGTTGACACCACAAACTGGTGGGCCGGCAAGAAGGTCCTCATTTCGCCTGGCGCGCTCCGGAAAATCGATTGGGCCAGCGAGGAGGTCACGCTCGACATCGATCGCCAACGGATCATGGACGCGCGCCCTTACGACGCCTCCACCCCGCTCGTTCGACTCTACAATCCGGAGCTCCACCGCCGCGGCACTGGTCGTTAAAAGAGGGAATCCCCCCCTCAAACGAAGGCTGCCCCATGCTGCCGCTATTCCCTGGTCGAGAAGGACCACCGATCCCCCGCCGCACCGTCCTGCTGGCGGGATTGGCTGGAGCGGTCTGCTGCGCCATTCCCCGCCGGGTTCGCGCCGCGACCCTGATTTTGTTGCCGGTCGCCACCGGCAACCGGCGCTTCTCGGTGATCTACAAGGGCAACCGGATCGGCGCCCATACCGTGGAATACGTCTCGGACAGCGGCGAAACCAGGGTCAACACCGAAATCGAAATGCTGGTCAAGGTGGCGTCTTTCACCATGTTCGAGTTCAAGCATCGCTCCAAAGAAATCTGGCGCAACGGACGGCTGATGACGCTGACAAGCGACACGGTCGAAGAAGGCGAGGCCCTGCACGTCGATGGCGCGGTGACGCGCGCCGGCTTTCGCGTCGAAAGTAGCGGCGGCCCGTTCATCGCCTCGGCCGCCACCCTGACCTCCAACAGCCTGTGGACGCCAGCGGTGCTGGAACAGGCGATGATCGTCGATGCCCAGCACGGCGGGGTGATTGGGGTTAGTGCCCGCAGATTGCCGGACGAGCTGATCGAGGTGGGCAATCGTCGGATCCACGCCACTCGCTACACCTTCATCACCCCCTATCTCGCTGGCGGCATCTGGTACGACCAGGACGGAGTTTGGGTGCGGGGCGAGTTCGAGCGGGATGGCTCGAAGATCTTTTATCACCTGGACACCTGAGGGAAGGCCCGGCGATGCTGGTCGAACCAATGCGACGATTTGCCTTCCTGCTGAGATTTGCCGGAATAGCCCTGATCGCCAACGCCGTCGCCAGTTGCATGGCGCTGTCCGTCGCCTTCACCCCTGCGCCAATCACCCTGGCCAGTGGCGTCCCCGGCGGCATCTACCACCCGGTCGGCAACGCCCTCTGCCGCATTTACAATCTGGCTGACGCGGAGCCGGCGCGACTCTGCGCGGCGATCAACTCCGATGGCTCGGTGGCCAATGTGCGACGGCTGGGCAGCGGCGAGACGGACTTCGCACTGTCGCAGACCGATGTCGCCTACGCCGCCGTTCATGGCATCGGACCATTCGCCGCATTCGGGGCCGATCGCAAGCTGCGCTTGGTGATTGTGCTGTACCAGGAGGCCTTCACCGTGCTCGCCCGCGCCGATAGCGGCGTCATCGACGTCAAGGACTTGCGTGGCAAACGCGTCGGCATCGGCAAGAAAGGCGCCGGGTCCACCTTCACCCAAGATGTTGTGCTAGGAGCCTACGGCTGGTCCCTGTCGGATCATAACGGCCTGGTGGAACTGGGGCCGGCAGAGCAGAACCAGGCCCTGTGTGACAACCGGGTGGATGCCATCATCTTCGATGCCGGGCACCCCAATGGATTGATCCAGGAGGCCACCACCGGCTGCCAGGCGAAGCTGGCCCAGGTTACCGGCCCGCCGACCGACCGGTTGTCGGCCGACCATCCTTATTACATCACCACCGTGATCCCCGGCGGCATGTACGCCGGCAACCCCGACGATGTGACAACCATCGGCACCCGCGCCGTCCTGCTTACCTCGATCGACCAACCCGATGCGGTGGTTTACGCCATGGTCAAGGCCGTGTTCGATAACCTCGCCGACTTCCGCCGCTTGCACCCAGCGCTGACCAGCCTGGAAGTCAAGGACATGGTGCCTGGCGCCGCCGTGATCCCAATCCATCCAGGGGCATTGGGCTATTATCGCGAGGCCGGCCTGCTCCCCTAGCGCCCTGCGTATTTTCCGAGCCTGCTGGAGGCGATAGCCGGTCTGCTATGCTCCCCCCAAGGAAAATGCGGGAGCGGTAATGAAAGCAATCAACCCGATGGTCGCGGTAACGATCGCGCTGGCGCTTGGCGGCTGTGCTCTTTCGGTCGGTGGCGCGCCAGTTGACACGGCATTGAGCACCTTCGAGGTCTTCTTCGATGTCGAGCGATCGGATATCAACGACGCCGTCGCCCAAATCGTGCGCAACGCGGCGGACAACACCCGGCGGGGCAACGTTTCCGGCGTCACCATCTCGATTCATAGCGGCGTGGGCGGATGGAGCGACCATAGTCAGGCCTTGTCTCGCCGCCGCGCCGAATCGGTAAAGGCGGAACTGGTCAGGGACGGTGTGCCGGCGGACGAAATCACGCTAGTCGAAGTCGCCGAGAACCATCTCGCCCCGACCGAGGATGGGGTCCGCGAACCCCTGAACAGGCGCACTGAGATCATCTTGTGGTAGATGGGGTGGCAAGGAGCGAGACCCGCTCCTTGCCGGCCCCGATCATATCCGTCCCAGCAACAGCAGGACGATGATGATGACCAGAAGGATGGTCAACCCACCGCTCGGATAATAGCCCCAGTCGGCGCTGTGGGGCCATCTCGGCAAGGCGCCGATCAGAAAAAGGACAATGATGACGATAAGGATTGTGCCAAGCATTTTTCGGCGCCTTTCTTATTGGCTATATTTGAAATTCGGCAGAGCCTTCAGCGAATCCTTGGTGGCGCCGCGCAACATCATCCGTTTGTCGTTCACTTCGAGCGCGCCGTAGGGCACCACCACGAATTTCGAGCCGATTCCAAGGATGCCCCCCACCGACAGCACCGCGTAGGGAACCTGATCGGCGGGGGTGACCAGTAGGTCATCGATGGTTCCCAACTGATCGTTGGTTTCATTGAACACCGGGCTCCCCACCACCTTGGAGGTCCGCAAACCGGTGGCCAGCGTCTCGGGGTCGAGCTTGGTCAAAGCCAGCGTCTGGGGCGTACCCTGCGCATGGGCCGGCCCGGCCAATGCCGCGACGACGGCGGCCATCGCCAACAACGAAACTGCGCGAGACGAAGGACGTCCCCGGCCCAAGGTAAGGGCGATGGACACCGGATGGCCGTAGCGCTGGCGGGGCAAATCGTCCAAGGTCTCGGCGATATCACCGAGAGTAAGGTCGGCGGCGCGACTGTACGAAAGAACAGTGTCGCTGAAGACGAAGCGCAGGCGGTGGTCGACGGGAATGGCGGGCATGGGTCTCTCCGGGCTGGAAGCCATCGATTAACGTACCCTTGATAATGATCGAGTGAAGACGCGCTCTCGGTCTCGCACCACGACCTCTATTCCGAAGATCGGATAGAAGTACCAAGGGGCAAGAAACACAGTAGCGGTCGATGAGCAGGGCTCGGTAGGATCGGAAACTACCTAGGAATTATCCGGCAGCGACAGCAAGGCGCGCCAACGCAGGAAGCGACTTTGATCCGGTCTTCTTCATGATTGACGCGCGATGGTTCTCAACGGTGCGCTGGCTGATACCGAGATCGGCGGCGATATTCTTGCTGGGGTGCCCTGCAAGAACCAATTCCATGATTTGGCGCTGCCGCGCCGTCAGGCCGGCCACATGGCTGGCGGCATCGGCGCGCCAGGCCAGCGCCTTGCCGGAATCCCGCGACTGTTCCAGGGCGCGCTCGATGCTGGCCAGCAGGTCGGCGCGACGAACCGGCTTTTCGATGAAGTCCAAGGCTCCGGCTTTCATCGCCTGAACCGCCATCGGCACATCGCTGTTGCCGGTGATCATGATCGCCGGCAGCTTGTGACCCAAATCCCGCAACCGCCGCAGCAGATCAACGCCGCTCATGCCGGGCAGGTAGCCATCGACCAGCAGGCAGGCCTCGCGGCCGGGACGATAGGCCCCCAGGAAGCTTTCGCAATCGGCGTAATCCTCGACGACGAAGCCGTCGTCTTCAAGCACGCACCGAATCGTGTCGCGAAGGGTGTCGTCGTCATCGACGATGTAGACCACCGCCCGCTCGCTATGGCCGGCGACCACTCCAGCCAGGCGCGGATTGGGCAAGGTCGGTTCCGGCAACAGGCGCTGGATGCCTTGGGTCAATTCCGCCAATTTCACCGGCTTGTTGAGCCGTAAACATCCCCGCTGGGCGATATCGCGCAGGGTATCTGTTGAAATGTCGCCGGTCAGGATGATGACCGGGACATCGCGCCCCAGCAGCTCGCACAATTTCGTCGCCAATTGCAGCCCGTTCATGCCGCGAGGCAGATTGTAATCGGCGAGGATGAGATCGGGCCGTGCCGTCCCTCGCCGCACCAGTTCCAGTGCGGCATAGCCGTCGGCGGCAGTCACGGTGATATGGCCCTCGTTGCCGAGGAAGATTTCGAGCAATCCGCGCACTTCGGGATCGTCCTCAACGACCAGAATCTCTCCGGTGCGTTGACCCGCCACGACGATCTTTTCGTCGCCGATGGATGGAAGGCTTTCGGGCTGCGGCACCACCCTATCGGGCGGCGACAGCGGCACCTCAATGGCGAAGACCGACCCCCGACCAAGGCGCGAACGGACGCTCACATGATGGCCGAGCAAACCGGCCAGACGCTGCACAATGGACAAGCCGAGGCCAAGGCCGAGACACCGCTCGCGGGCAGCGTTATCGATCTGATGATACTCTTCGAAGATCGCCTTCAATTCCACGTCGGGAATGCCGATGCCGGTATCCCATACCTCGATTGTCAGCGTTCCGTTGCGGCGGTGGCAGCCGAGCAGCACCTTGCCAGAATGGGTGTATTTCAGCGCATTCGCCACCAGGTTGCGAATCATCTGCTCCAACAGGCGCGGGTCGCTGTGAACCGACAGGTGGCACGGAACCACGCGCAGGACCAGAGACTGGGCCTGGGCGTGGTAGATGAACTCGTCGTGCATCCGCTTAAGTAGGTCGTTGACCGGGAAGTCGATCTGCTCGGTGCCGATGGTGCCGGCCTCGATATGGTTGATATCGAGCAGGGTGTTGAGCATGGCGGTGATCGAACCCAAGGTCTCGTCGATCCGGGCCACCAGCTTCTTCGCCCGCTCGCCCTCGACCGTCTTGGCCAGCAGCCCTTGCAGCAGGGCCAGCGTCTGCAACGGCTGGCGCAAGTCATGGCTGGCTGCGGCGAGAAAGCGTGACTTGGCGACGGTGGCCAATTCCGCCCGTCGTTTGGTGCTCTCCAACTCGATGGCCACCTGCCGCCGCTCGGTGATGTCGGTGAAGGTGATGACGACGCCTTTGACATCGTCTTCCCGCGTTCGGTAGGGCAAGACGCGGCGAATGAACCATGATCCGGCGAGGGCCTCGACCTCGCGGTCGATCGGAACGTGAGTCTTCAGCACCTTTCGGGCGTCGGCCAACAGCTCGCTGTCAGCGGCCAGCGGGCTGAGGTCGGCCAATGGCCGCCCGATATCGGTGGCGATGACGTTGAACAACGCCTTGGTGGCGGGGGTGAAAAACCGGATATTGAGGTCGAGATCGAGAAAAATGGTCGCGACGTCGGTGCTGTAGAGAACATTTTGCAAATCGTCGGACGTTATCCGCTGCCGCTCCAGCGCCTCATGGAGCTGGCTGTTGAGGGAAGTTAATTCCTCGTTGAAAGACTGCATCTCTTCCTTGGACGCCAGCAATTCCTCGTTAGTCGACTGATACTCCTCGTTGACCGACAACGCTTCATCATTGATCGCCCGCTGCTCGTCGCTGGACTTTTCCAGGTCGCGGACAGCATCACGCAATTCGGCTCGGGTGGCATCAAGGTCGCGTTCGAGTTCAGTCACCAGTGACACGTCTTTGGGCGCCAGCATTTGGCTTCGAATCCGCTCGGGCCGCGGCTCGTCAATGAAGCAGACCAATAGCAGGTCCTCGCCTTCGAAGGCCGCCGGCCGCACCTCGACACGCAATCCTCCATCCGAGGCAGCGACCACGGCATTGTCTTGGATCGCCCGGCGCATCGCGGTGCTCAACTTTGTGCGAATGTCCTGCCGTACCATGGCCAGCAGGTCGTGAGTGGGGTGCCCCGGCGCCATACGCAGGTAGCGCTCGGTCGGCCCCAGGGAATAGAGGCACTCGTGCTTGTGGGTGATCAGCACCGCCGCTGGCGCGTAGGTCTCGATCACCATCTGGCGACAAAGCTCGGCGAGCGCCGACTGGCGCGAGGGGACATGGCCTTTGGCCACCCCGGCCGGGGACCGCGCGCCGCCGCCAATACCCGTGGCGAAGCCGACATCGCGCGGGCGGCTGTGGCCTATGTGGCGATAGAGCCGCTCCGCCTCGGAAATTTCCTCGAAGAGACCACCGACATTGCCAATCGTTTCCGCTTTGCCCAGCAGCAGCATGCCGCGCGGACGCAAGGCGAAATGGAACAGCGAAATCACCCGCGCCTGGGCCTCGGGCAGCAAATAGATCAGCAGGTTGCGGCAAGAGATGAAATCGATGTTCGACAGCGGCGGATCGGTCAACAGGTCCTGCACCGAGAACACCACCGTCGTGCGCAGCTCCTGCGACACTCGGTACCAGTGGCCCTCCTTGGTGAAGAACCGAGCCAACCGCGCCGGAGACACGTCGTCCACGATGGCTTCCGCATAGCGTCCGTCACGAGCCGCTGCCACCGCGTCAGCATCGACGTCGGAGGCGAAAATTTGTAGCTTGACCTTGTTGCCTTGGGAGGTGATCGCTTCGCTGAACAGCATGGCCAGCGAATAGGTCTCCTCGCCGGTGCTGCATCCGGCGATCCAAAGGCGCAACGGCTGATCAGATTGCCGGCCGGCGATCAACTCGGGAATGATCTTTTCGGCCAGGAAAGCGAACACTGTCGGATCGCGAAAGAAGCTGGTGACGTTGATCAAAAAGTCATTGGCCAGCAAATCAAGCTCGGCGGCATTACCGCGCAACAGGTCGAGATAGCGGGCGCCGTCGCCGGGATCGATTGATGCCATGGCCATCCGCCGTCCGATGCGCCGCTGCAACGTGCCACGCTTGTAATGGCTGAAGTCGCGTCCGGCGCCGCCGCGAAGGAGCGCGACGATTTCGGGCAGCCAGATCGGGGGAAGATCGGCCGGCCCGTCCTCGCCAAGATGGCGATTGAATTCGATCAGAGCGGCGGGAATCTGTGCGGCAGGCAGGATCAAGTCAACGGCGCCGGTCAGAATCGCGCTTCGCGGCATGCCGTCGTAATCGGCTTCGGCGGGATCCTGGGCGACCACCAATCCGCCACCCGCCTTGATCGCAACAGCACCCAGGCTGCCATCGGCTCCCGTTCCGGAGAGCACCACGCACAACGCCCGCTCGCCGTATTCCTTGGCCAGAGAGTAGAGCAGGAAATCAAACGGCAGCCGAGAGCCGTGGCGCGCTTGCGGCTGCGACAGACGTAGCGCGCCACCCGAGACCGCGAGGAAGGTGCCGGGAGGGATGACGTATAGATGATCGCGCTCGATCGCCATGCCTTCCACGGCCTGGCGCACGGCCATCGTCGTATGGGCCGCCAGAAGATCGGCCAACAAGCTGGCCTGATCGGGATCAAGATGCTGGACCACAATGAAGGCCAAGCCGCTATCGACCGGCAGGTCGCCCAGCATTTTCCTGCAGGCTTCCAGCCCCCCCGCCGAGGCTCCGATGCCGACAATGGCAAAGGGTCCGCCCAGTGGGGGGCGCTTCGGCCGATGCCCAGCCACACTATCATTGTGTCGGATTTTTTCAGTCATTATTGACCGATCGAAATTTTAATGCCCCACATGAACTAGCATGATGAAATATTGTCACGTTTTATTAACCGTGACAACACTGCATATTGCATACACATACAGTTTGAGATATTGGCTTTTTTCATTCTGGGCGCTGAACGACGATATCGACCACGCGATTGAATTTTTCCGCGACATTATCGGCAGTCGCCACGTCCTGACGATTCTCGCCATACCAATTGGTGTCGATGCGATCAGCCGGCACCGATTGGGCGATCAACGCCTCGCGGACCATATCGGCCCGTCGCCGCGACAGCAGGACGTTGGCGGCGGCACTACCGACGCGATCGGTTTTGCCGACCACCGAGACCCGCACCAAACCGTCGGTCTTCACCACATTGGCGACGGTTTGGATGATCATCCGGCCGCGCCGGTTGGCCGGATCAAGTCCGGCCCTGACGAAACGAATCATCTGCCTGGCTCGATGCCCTAGCGGATATGCAGCGGAAAGACGAAGTTGATTCCAGGCGACGGCGGTGGCGGCGCATAGACCTCGACAGGCGGCGGAGCGTAATAGGCGTTGGGACTGGCGTAGATGTAACCATGGCCATGGCCGTGGTCGCGGCTGCGGCCGCGGTCGCGCTCATGATGGCTGCGGTCATGGCCCCGATCATGCTCATCGGCCTGGGCGGTTGTCGCGCCGAAGCCAGCGAAGGCCGCCGCCAGCGCCAATGCCATGGCGATGACGCGGATGCGGCCGCGTGATCTCGGAATGCGGTGCGTTGACGTTTTCATGGTGTCGTTTCCCATTCTTCAGCGGCGAGACGTGCGACTAATTCTTGGCGACGTGGTGGTGGCTGGCCGCCTTGCCATGGTCGCGGAAAGCCTCGTCGGCGCTCTTCTTCTGATCGGGCGCCAAGCTGTCGTAGAGTGTCTGGAATACCGGAATGAAGGCCTTGAGGCCGGATTCATGGGCCGCCGCCAGCTTCTCGTAGGACACCAGATCATCGACGGCGGTCATCGTCTTGCCGGCCGCCGAACGCTCCTTGATCAGCGCATCCATCGTCTTGGCGTTGTCCCGCATCGCCTGGGCCGTAGCCGACCATTGGGCCTCCTGCGCCGGGGTGATGCGGAGCTTGTCGTGCAGCGAGACGATGCGCTGATTGATATGATCGATCGGCGCGGGCTTGGCGGCGGGGGCGACAATGCCGGGACCGGCGGCATCGGTGGCGTCAGCGGCCAGGGCGGCCGGACCGGCCAGTGCGATGGCGCCAAGGACGGTCGCCGCAGTCAAGGCGCGAGTGGCGGTCTTGGTGAATCGGAACATTGTCGGGGGGGCCTTTCGTTGAGAATCGCCTTCGGCAGAACCAGCCCCCGGCAATCGATGGGCGCAGGCTGAAACTGTCTGTCACCGTCAATCTCTATATTCAGCGTTAAATTCCGGCCAGATTCGGAATGTACGCATAGGTCAGATATCGACTTATCGCGGCGGGATCTGAGTAGTTTCCGAGTCTCACTTTGACGGATATCTGGCGGATATTGTCCGCTTGACGCGAGGCATGCGACGCCACGCCCAGATTTTGAGGATCAGATGGAAACTTCTAACGCGGTCATCGCCGTCTTCGCCGACCATAGCGAAGCGGAACTGGCGGTGAAGGAGCTCACCGCCGCCGGATTCGCCATGAAGAATCTCAGCGTCATCGGGAAGGGCTACCACACCGAGGAGAATGTCGTCGGCTTCTATAGCGCCGGAGATCGGGTGAAATTCTGGGGCGGACGTGGCGCGTTCTGGGGCGGCCTCTGGGGCCTGTTCTTCGGCGGTCTGTTCATCACCATTCCCGTCATCGGCCATGTGGTCGTGCTTGGCTACCTGGCCGCTGCGGTGCTGTCATCGATCGAAAGCGCTATCATGATCGGCGGCCTAAGCGCATTGGGCGCCGCGCTCTACAGCATCGGCGTACCCAAGGACAGCGTGATCCAATACGAGACAGCGTTAAAGGCCGACGGTTTCCTGGTGGTTGCCCATGGCGACACCGATGAGGTCGCCCGCGCCAAGGTGATCCTGGCCGAAGCCAATCCCTTCCGTCTTAAGGTCCATACGGACGTCAAAGTGATTGGACCGATCGAACATGTCGGCGCCTGATCATTCGCCATCGTCCCCGACACCGAGGAGTACGCCATGAGAGTCCTTATCGCCGCGATGCTTATCGCCCCCCTCATGCTGGCCGGCATATCGCCCGCTATGGCCGCCAGCGGAATCCAAGTGGCTTCCGACGATGATGGCAAAGCCGAACGAAGCAGCTACTCCGCTCAGGCGCGGAATGAACTTTCGGAATGGCGGCAAAAATTGCAGGCGACCGCCAGCAAGGGCAAGGCCGAGGGCAAAGAGGCCAGCGCGGCTGTCATGACCGAACTCGACAAGGCCTGGGACAAGGCGGACACCGCCTGCCATCGGCTGGAGGTCGCCGGTAGCGCCGACTGGGACACGACCAAGGCCGCCTTCCAGGCGTCAACCCACGAATTGGCGGAAACCTGGCATCGCACCTTTCCCGCCAACAAGTAGTCGGGGAAGCGGGAGGGTGGCATGAACGCTCCGACGCGGCCACCGGAGGAGCAAGCGCCGAAGCTGCTTCAACTCATGGGGCCCGGCCTCATCAGCGGCGCCTCGGACGATGACCCAAGCGGAATCGCCACCTATTCCCAGGTTGGGGCGCATTTCGGCTACGGCTTGGCCTGGACCCTGCTACTCAGCTATCCACTGATGGCGGCGACCCAGGAGATCAGCGCCAGAATCGGCCGCGTCACCGGCTTTGGCATTGCCGGCAATTTGCGGCGGCATTATCCCAATTGGCTTTCCCGCGGGATCGTCAGCGCGCTGCTGGTTACCAACATCGCCAACCTGGGCGCCGATCTGGGCGCTATGGGGGCGGCCGTCAAATTGCTGATCGCCGGCCCCGGTTTGCTCTACGTCTGCCTGTTCGGGCTATCGTCGGCGGCGCTTGGCTTGTTCATCCGCTACGCCAACATTATCGCGACCCTGCGCTGGCTATGCCTGGCGCTGTTCAGCTACGTCGCCTGCGCGTTTGCCGTCGAAGTGCCCTGGGCCGAGGTCGGTCGGGCCGTGATCTGGCCGCCTCTGTCGGCCAAGCCCGAATATGTCATGGCCATCGTCGCCATGCTGGGAACCACCATCAGCCCCTACCTGTTTTTCTGGCAGGCCGCGCAAGAGGTCGAAGACAGCAAGGAGCGGCCGGGCTCGCGCCCGCTCATCCGGGCCCCCGAACAGGCGGCTTCGGCATTCGCCCGCATTCGTGTCGATACCCGTCTCGGCATGGCGCTGTCGCACTTGGTCGCCTTCTTTATCGTCGTCACCACGGCGGCGACGCTGCACGCCCACGGCGTGACCAATATCCAGACCTCGGCCGAGGCCGCCGAGGCGTTGCGGGCGGTTGCCGGCCACTTCACGTTCGTCGTCTTCGCCGCCGGCATCATCGGCACCGGCCTATTGGCCCTGCCGGTGCTGTCGGGATCGGCGGCCTATGCCGTCGGCGAATTGTTTTCCTGGCATGTCGGGTTGACGCGCAGGCCCTATCGAGCCAAGGCGTTCTACGCAGTGATCGCGGCGGCGACGGCCACGGGAATCGGCCTGAACTTCACCACCATCGATCCGGTCAAAGCGCTGTATTGGAGCGCGGTATTGAACGGTATGGTCGCGGTTCCGGTGATAATCGCCATGATGCACCTGTCAATGCGCCCGGCCGTCATGGCCGGCTTCACCCTGCCGCCGCTGCTCAAAATCCTGGGCTGGGTCGCGGCGGCGGCGATGGCCGTCGCCGTCCTGGCAATGGTCGCCACCTGGCTGGTGTGAGACGCGAATCTGGGGACAATAGGAACACCCAATATTCACCGAAACATCGCAGCCTGGATATCGGTTGCCGCGAAATCGTTGCCTTTGAACAAAAGTGGTTCGCCTGTGGCCTTCGCCAGCGCGTAAGAGAAGCAATCGCCGAAGTTCAGACCCGCCTTATGGCGACCCTTTCCGAAATCGAGAAAAGCCTGGCGTGCCAGTTCGCCCTGCTCGACCGTGACGGGCTCGATAGCAATGCCCGCGCGCCGAAAAAAAGCCTCTGCCTGGCGCATCCCCTCGGGGCCAAGTTGCTTTTCCATGACCATGGACAGTTCGACATGGCTTGCCACGCTGATACGACACATTTCGGCATCATGAATAAGCTGAACAAAGGCCGCCGCCTCTGGCTCCCGGTAGAGGATTGCGACCATGGCGGAGGTATCGAGGATCATTGCGGCAGACCGTCTTCATCGTAGAGCAACTCGGCATGATCGGCGTATGGGCCGTTCACATGGGCCGCTGCCCGATCAGCAATCGCCAGCAGCTCTTCCACGCTGGCACGGCCCTTCCGCCGCTCGATCTTGGCATAACGTTCGCGGAGGGCTTCCCTGACCACATGGGTCATGCTCTCCCCCGTGGCGCGGGAGATTGCTTGCGCCAGCCGGTGAACTTCGGGGTCTTTGACGTTGAGGTTCATGGCGCATCCGTTCTTTAACTGATTACATAGTTCTACCATTCTACCTTCATCGGCCGAGTCGCGCCAAGGGGCCATTTGAGTGGGCAGGGCTCCGGAACCAGTTCATGATCTGGTACTTTGCCCGTCCTGCGCGGGCTTGCCCCGCATGTCCACGTGGTGGGGCCGGCCGAGGTCGTATCCCGCCCCCCCTTGAGTAGTTTCCGATTCTATAGCCCCGGATGGCGACTGGAATAGGGTGATGCCCGCATATCGGACTAAGTGAGGCTCATCATGTCCTGGAAATCATTCGCCGTCGTGACGGCGCTCCTTGTCGGCGTGCCGTTTCTTGTCCCCTCGGCCCAGGCATCAGGCTGCGAGGCGACCGACCGGATCGATAATTCGACCGCCGCGTCGGCCAAGACCAAACTGGAGCGGGCGGGATACAACGACATCCGCGAACTTAAGAAAAGCTGCGACAATTTCTGGCACGGCAAGGCCGTCAAGGACGGCGTTGCGGTCAACGTCGCCCTGTCGCCCCAGGGCGAGGCCATCACCGAAGGCAATTGATCGCCGCTCGCTTCACGCAAATAGCCCAAGGATCACCCAACATGTTGGTGGCGCGAAATCTTGCCTTGTCGCTGGCGTCATGCCTCGCGCTGGTGGCGACGCTTGGCGTCGCCCAAGCTGGCGATGCCGACCGAATCAGCATTCTTGAGGAAAACGATTCCCTCTACAGCAGCTCGGACAAGCACTATACCCAGGGGCTGCGACTGTCGAATCTCGGTCCCGAGATTGACGCGCAAAGCCATTGGAACGGGGTATTCGACCTGGGCGCCTCCGTCGCCCCCATTTTCGGGGGAAGCGACCCGGCGCCGACGCGCAGGGCCTCGCTCATTCTTGGCCAAAGTATTTTCACTCCAACCAAACTGTCCATCAACCCGCCCGATCCCACCGACCGGCCCTATGGCGGCTGGCTGTATGTCGGCGCCAGCCTGCTGCAAGAGAACCACCAGAGCATGCTGGAAAGCCTGGAACTCGACGTCGGGGTGGTGGGGCCGGGAGCCTTCGGCAAGCAGGTCCAAAACAACTTCCACCAGTTCATCGGCGTTCCCCGGTCAAGGGGCTGGGGCGACGAGATCCAGACCGAACCCGGGCTGATGTTGAGCTACCAGCGGCTTTGGCGGATTCCGGTGGTCGGCAATGCCACTCTTGGCCTCGACGTCGTGCCACAGGCCGGCGCCACCGTTGGCAACGTCTTCACTTACGGTTCGGCCGGCGGCACCTTGCGCATCGGCAAAAACCTTCAGGCCGATTACGGCCAGGCCCGAATCCGCCCCGCATTGTCCGGCACCGACTATTTCGACCCCAGCCATCTCGACGGCGAGCTCGGCTATTATATTTTCGCCGGAGTAGAGGGCCGAGCGGTCGGCCGCAACATCTTCCTCGACGGCAATTCCTTCCGCCAAAGCCCCAGCATCGACAAGGAACCCTTGGTCGGCGATCTTCAGGCGGGATTTTCGCTGTTCTGGTCGAACAAATGGCGGATCGATGCCAGCACCGTCCGCCGCAGCCGCGAATTCGTCGGCCAGTCGTCGCCCGACGTGATCGGGACGGCGATGATAACGTTCTCTATGTGAGAACGATTACTGCTTCATCCATCCCTGATCAGGATTGAATTCGGAGATCGCACTGGCAACAGCAGCGGTCTCCGGGCCGAGGTTCTTCTGGTAGACCACCCCGTCATGGCTGACGATGAAGGTCATGACCCCCGAATCGCCGTAGCGGGCGGGAAAGGCGAGCAAGGCGAAGCCGCCGATCATGTGGCCCTTGGCGACATAGTCGCGGGCGCCGCCAATCGCGGCCTTACCCTGGCGAGTGAGAATCTTGTAGCGATAGCCGTGATAAGGCCTGCCGTCGCCGGCTTTGTCGTAGCCCTCTGCCCGCGCGCTAGCCACCAGGGGGCCAAGCGGGCTTTTCTCCTCGTCCGCCGCCACCGGCCAGTAGAGGCCGTCGCGGCTGCCGGGGGTGCTGCGGATCTTCTGGGCATATTCCAACAGGCCGCCGGTCAAGCGATCGGCATCGGCATATTCGTTCTGCGCCTCGACATAGGTCCGGCAAACTTCGATCGCGTTGAGTTCATTGCGGCCGATGCGGCGATCGAGAATTTCGGCGAGGCCGGCGGCGCTGTCGAATCGCCACACCGCGCCGACCTTGACCAGCGGCACGGTGAATGGCCATTCGTCGGCGCCCAGCCGCAACTGGGCCCGGCTGCGATCCTTTCCCATCAGGACAATCTTGTTCATCTCGCCATAGGCGGCGATGAACTTGTCTGCGGCGTTACGGTCGGCGACCGCGTCGCCCGAACTGATGACGTCCTCGCCGCGCGGGCCGAGAATGCCAATCATGTCCGCTGCATTGCCACTACGCATCGCCGCCAGCAGCGCTTCGACCGCAGGCTCGGGCGAGGCGAAGGTGGCCTGCTGGTGGGCCGGCGGTTGGGTTCTGGCTGGGGCCGCGACCTGACGGCTGGCGTGGCCGCGTGCGGCATCGACATGAATCGCGCTGCCTCGTTCCACCCCTTCGAAGACCGATGCCGGTGCGCGCGGCGCAGCCGTTTGGGGCGGCGGCGAAGGCAGCTCGTACCCCCTGACGTCCAGGGCGGCACGGGGCGCGCTCATGCGGGCCGCATCGTAGCGGGCACGAACGGTCGCGCCACGATAGGGCACGGCTTGGCGATGATTGGCGTCATGCTGCCAAACGCCTCCGGCGATCGATGGGTGATCGTGGTTGATCTGATTGTAGCGAGCGGAATCGATATGAATGTTGCGATGGCCCCAATCGGGTCCATCCCAGCCCCAGAACGGCGCCAGGATGGACAAGCCGGCACCGAAGCTGAAGCCGCCGACCAGCACCGTACCCGGCCAGGGCGGAAAGGAGACCGGCGGTTGTCCGGGATAGGGCCAATAGCCAAAGACGATGGTCGGGTCATAGGCAGGCACAAAGAGCATGCCGGAACTGGCAGGCTCGATGACGATGGCGCCGCCCTGACTGGACACCACTTCCTCGGGGCCAGACGAAAGATGCCGCGCCGCCTGGGCGCGATGGCGCAGCCGCTGCACCGAATCCATCACATCGCCCTGCTGCGCCAAAAAGGCGTTACCCAAATTCTGGGTCCAGTCGAGCCGGTAATCCATCATCTCCACCACCTGCGGAAACGGCACCAGCGACTTGACGCTTCCGTCCCAGCCCTGCTGTCGCAGGGCGGCCACCAATTGATCGCCGCTGAGGGCGGCGTTGGCGGGGTCTTTGAGCCAGCGCGTGGCATCAATCACTTCCAGCGGATAGGTCGAGGCCATCAGGATTTGGGCCACCAGCGGATCGGAATACAGCGCGATCGGCGCCAGAAGCTGATCGAGCTGCGACGGCGGCAGGATGGGCGCGGCGGCAGGATGGGCCAGAACCGGCGGTGCGGCGACCAGCAGGAGAGTCACAGCCCGGCACAAGCCCAAGCGGACGACGCAAAACTTCATCATTGCAGCCCTCATGGAACGCTCCTCAAACGTCGGAAACTACTCAGGCTCCGGTTCCGCCAGATGGCGCGCCAAAGCGCGGCGGACCTCGTCGGGCGTGGTCCGCCTCAGTGCCTCGCACAACTCGCGCATACGGCGACGTTGTTCGTAAAGCTGGTCCAGCAGCAACAGCACGACCGGCAGCGCCTCTTCGTTGACCTGCAACTCGTCGCGCAATTCCAGGATCAGCCGCACCCTGGCGACGTCGATCTCACCGAAAACATAGTCATCGGATTGGCGATCCGGCCGCACCCACTGGTTGGCGATCCAGCGTTCCAGGTCCTGACGTTGCAGACCGGACAATTGGGTGACCAGGATATCGATGGTGGTCATTGGCCCTCCTCCATCGCTCGCCTAGGGTCGGTCGGGTGTTCAGGTTTCCAGTCGCGAAGGAACGCCTCCAAGGCGGCATCGGGCGGCCCCACCACAACGTGTACCGCCGACCAGGACGTTGACCACGGTAACGATCGGCAGCGCCGCCAGTCCGGCATCGCGCATGTGATCGAGCAGATCGACGCGGCGCATCAGCGTGCGCCCGCGCATCGCCGCGCCACCGCGCAGAATGGCGGTTCCGACCAGGGCGACGACCTCGCGCGTTTCCGCCACCAGCGTCATCGTCCACAATCCGAGCCGCTCCAACAGCCGTGGTTTCGGCGATCGCGGCGGCGGCACCGCGACCACGACCAGCGCCAACAATTGGCGAGCCGACTCGGGAAGGCCGGACGCGTCGAAGGCAATGCCTCTCTTGGCCGCCGTATCGCGGAGAGAGGAGAGAAAGGCGATGAGAGCGCTGTCCCAGCGCCCCAATTGAGCGGACTCGAACGTTATTGCGTGGATACCGCCATTGAGAATGCGCGGCACCACGTCCGTCTCCACCCCATTGGCGCGGCCAATCCAATCGCCGGAAAGGGCGATCACCAGGATGGTGCCGCCGATTTCGGTGGTCCAGCCCCGGCCGGTGTCCGCCCTGAGCGCGCTCATCGCGGACATCCAGCCGGTTCCGTTTAGCGCTTGATCGGCGTGATCTTGGTGCCTTCGATGCTGACCCCCAGCATCAACCCTTCCTGGTCGAAGATGAAGGCATAGGCGTCGTCCTTCAGGGTCGAGGTGGATAGGTTCTTGGCGACGCCCTCGTTCAAGAGAACGACGGTGGGGCCGACACCAATCTCCAGACCCTCCGAGCGGCGGAGATAGCTTTCCGCCTTCTCGTTCATCAGAAACACGGCATAGCCGTATTGCTGGGCGCCGGCCTGCAGGCCCCAGGATCCGGTGAAGGAGTTGAAGTAGCCGTCGATCTTCTGCCCCCGCTTCAATTCGCCTTCACCGAAAGCGCCGCCGAAGATCAGCCCGGCCTTGACGATATGGGGGAACACCAGCACGGCACGGGCCTGCTTGGAAATATCGGCGGCAAGGGGATTGGTCTTGAACAGCATCTGCAAGGCGTGGTCGGAATCGCGGTTGAGATCCGCCGCATCCTCGGCACTGGCGCGGCTGAAGACACTTGCGGAGAGCAGCGTTGCCACGGAGAGTGACGTCGCTAGCAACATTGAACGGATATTCATATGAACTGTGCTCCTGTATTAACGGCGATTGGCCGTATAGCGTCCGGCGCAACTCTTCCCACAACGGCCTGACGGCGGATGTTGTCTGGAATATCTTGCGACGATACCCTGTGACTGCTGTGCGCCCCAGAATCGGAATCTACTCATGGCGGAGTTGGTC
>Ga0316222_1002325_pt1 | contig 20562 bp, 15 predicted proteins | sample TBH18011metaG_FD_206008 | JGI IMG/M metagenome (GOLD analysis project Ga0316222, IMG submission 206008) | Freshwater microbial communities from Trout Bog Lake, Wisconsin, USA - TBH18011 | ecosystem: Environmental > Aquatic > Freshwater > Lake > Hypolimnion/Profundal zone | place: USA: Wisconsin...
CGGTGGTAAATTCCAATAACCATTTAAATGACCGCATAGTGGCACTTCGAATGAGATCACCCAACCGGCCTTTCGCCCCACCATCGTGTTCAAAAATGAGCACTGAGCATTACCATTCACTAGCTTACACAAATCAGAATATGCGCGATTATCAAATGATAATGTGCGATTGTCGCTCATGTTCGCTAGGCATTTACTAGCCCTATTTCCCTACCAGGTCTACCATCAAAAACACGTATAGCCTTTGGATTGACTGAATTGCGGTGGAACTAGCTAGTTTTTTGCAAAAGATAAGTGGTGAAGGGTTTGTCCATGTTTAATATGTGTGGAAGTAGCCAATCCTTGAGATATTGCAACACCAACAATTCTCCGCCTCCAACAATTTTTGTTCGCAGGTATTTAACCTCCCCAAGAAGCCGCTTATGATCTAGCTTATGCACTTCACTTTCGAGGAAATCATGTTGATCCATAAGGTTTTCTTCAGTTTGAAAATGAGTGACTGTGTAAGAGCAAATTTCATCAAACAGTTCTAATATATATTGTATTGACTTGTTTTGCTTGGCAGCATCATTCAACCGGTTAATCATTCTCATCAGTTCCTGATGTTGATGGTCAATTTCCGGCACTCCAAGCAAATGCTCCTTATCAAGGTCGATCCAAGGCTGTTGGTCTGCTTGCCCCTTGGCAGTTTCGTTAAAAAAAGTATAGGTATTCTTGCCGTGTGCCTTGCTTTCATACATTGCGCTATCCGCAGAGCTCATCAGCTTATCAAGTTCATAGCCATTTTCAGGGTACATCGCAATTCCGATACTGACACCGATGCCACATGTTTGTGAGTCATAAAGAATCAATGGCTCAGTCAGTTTTTGAATTATTTTTTCTGCAATGTTTGTTACATCTGAAGTCTTGTCAACTTCAGTTAATATAACTGTGAACTCATCACCGCCGAGGCGAGCGACCGTATCTACGCCACGAACGCATGACTGCAATCGGATTGCGACTGATTTCAATACGATATCCCCGGCTTCATGGCCATAATTATCGTTAACCGCTTTAAACCCATCAAGGTCAAGAAAAAGGATAGACAAGCGATTATGCTTTCGCTTTGCTTGTGATATCGCATGGGACAGTCTGTCGTAAAACAATTCGCGGTTGGGGAGTTCGGTCAGCTTGTCATGATAGGCCAGAAAATTTATCTTTGATTCGGACTGTTTGCGTTCTGTAATGTCGCGCATAAATGCGCTGAAAAAGGCAATACCAGCGTGTCGGATTACGGTAATCGAAAGTTCAGCGGGGAATTCGCTCCGGTCATTGCGCATCGCATTTACTTCAATGCGTCCTCCGACATAGGTGCCTTCGTTTGCCTCCATAAAACGTTTCAGACCTCGCGAATGTGCATCGCGATAGGCGGGGGGAATAATCAAATCTGCCAGTTCTTTTCCAATCACATCCTCGCGTGAATAGCCAAATAGCTTCTCTGCTTCAACATTCCATTCCGTAACCAGGCCGATGCTATCCATGCTGATGAATGCATCCAGAGCCGTATTCAAAATCGTCCGTATACCCAATTCGCTTTTTTGTAATGCCGCAGTTCGGACTTGTACTTTCTGGTCGAGGCTCTCATTTAATAAGTTAAGTTGATTTTTGGTATTCAATAGCTCGCGGTTCTGGGCGATCGTATTTCGATATACCGACAGCATCAGGTTCAAGATCTGCTGAATGTCGGGAGTAATGACGTGACATTTGCCGTTGTATTCGATTTGTCCCGTGCGACGTTCTTTAGCGCACTTTTCAGTAATAGAGCTGGACAGAAGCGAACGAATATTTTCCAGCGTAATATCTTCGACAAAAGGTTTGTTAATGTAACTGTCAGCCCCGACCTTGATCGCTTCAATAATATCTTCTGGCTCTGATAGCGCTGTCAGCAACACGACTGGAATACTGCCCAAGATATCATCTTGTTTGATTTCTTTGCATAACTGGTAGCCGTCCATCAACGGCATCTTGATGTCACTCATCACCAATTTGTGGGGGGTCTCACGCAAGGCTTTCAACCCTTCAAGACCATTCTGCGCCAGTGTCACCCGGTAGCCTGCCTTGACAAGAATGCGGCGCATCATCTCAGCTTCAACGGGGCTGTCTTCGACAAGCAAAATGCTCGAAATCTCAGTGCTGGTATCGGAATGCTGAACGGAGTCAACATCTGTTTCATTCTGAATCATTTTATTCCTCACTCCCCACTTCGAATTTGGAATCAAATTGCATGAGCCATTGAGCAAGTTCACCTGCTGTTCTTTCATATTGCTCGATCTGCTCGTCGCTTGGCAAGGTACGAACGATACCTAACGCGGTTCGCCGCAAGGTTAGAGCGTAAGGCACGTTGCCATCACGTTCATAAAGTGCAGCCAGTTCCAGATACCCTGCAACGCAACGGGGATCAAGGTAGATGGTCTTGTTCAAAAATTCCGTGGCTTGAATCAAATTCCCTTTGATCTGAAATAATTGAGCCAGCAGGAAATATGCTGATGCCGCCAATGGATCAGCAGCCAAGGCTTCGCGGCACTTTTCCTCTGCCAAGTCATATTCACCCCGATCGGCATGTGACCGTGCTGAGGCACATAGATCAACAGAATGGGGGCGAGTCTGTAATGCTACCTGCACACCCTGCCAAGCACCTCCTTGTTCCCAAGCGGGAGTCAGCTTGTGGCTGAAAGCATCAATTTTGTCTTCAGCTTGGTGGGCGAAAAACTCACTCTGGCTAGCTAAATTAGCCTGCTCATAGTGACTGGGATTATGTTCTCTCGAAATAGGCTGATCCTGGGTTGCCTCTGGATTGGACCAAACAGGCAGGTAGTCATGACGCTGATATACCACCCCCTCCGCAAACAGTTTCGATTCAAGCCCCTTTATCGAGTGACCAATCAGCTCAGTATGCGCTGTCATGAGATAACCTTTATTCACCAGCGTTGCGGCAAATTTTGTCGCAACAGCAGGTACAGCAACTGAATCAAAGTAGATGAATACATTGCGGCACAGGATCAAATCCATATCATGCAGACATGAATCTGCATCAGGGAACGGATCACCAACCAGATTGCCAACCTGAAAAGTCACCATGTTCCGGATACGCTCATTAATCAGAAATAAATGCTGATCGCTGTTTAATGAATGTGCAGAAGGAACATCGGCATTATTAAAATATCGTTGACGCATGGCTTCTGGAAACATGCGAAAGGACCATTTTCTGTAATAACCTTGCTGCGCTTTAGTAATCGCCATGGAATCAAGATCAGTACCCAGAATAAATATTTTCCAAATATTTCGATCCGGCAACAACATATCTACTAACATAGCCAGAGAATAGGCTTCTTCGCCACTGGAACACCCGGCACTCCACAGACGCAGGGTTTTGTCATTGCTGTGACGTTCTATCAGCTCTGGTAAAAGACGCAAGCGCAGCAGGTCGAACTGGCCATGGTCACGAAAAAAAAATGTCTCAACACTGGTAAACGCACGTACAAAGGTCTCCCATTCATAGGCTGCTTCATTACCAAGCAGGAATGTTCGATATTCTTTAAGTGTGGCACAGCCTGAACGCGCAACTCGATCATACAGAGTTTTGACAAAGCGGTCGTGCCCGTCGGGCGGAAAGCGCAAGCCAAGTTTCTGTGAGACCAGTTGTTTTAATTTGTCAATTTGAGCCGTGCTGTTCACTTTGTAATTTTGTTTTAAACTGATTACGGGAACTCTTTCAGACAACTTATTTGTTTGCCGGTTAAATTACTTCTTGAACTCAAATTCCTGATCACTGAACAAACTCAGGCAAGCGTCAACTACTTGCGTATCAAAATAAACACCTCTATGCCGGGTGATCTCTTCCAGTGCCGCTTCCGATCCCAAACCGGGACGATATGGGCGATGCGATGACATCGCTTCGACTACGTCGGCCACACCGAGAATTCGAGCTTCCAACAAAATAGCATCTCCTTTGAGTCCTTGCGGATAGCCGGAACCGTCAATGCGCTCATGGTGTTGTAGCACCATTTGTGCAATCGGATACTGAAAATTAATGTTTTTCAAAATATCATAACCGGCTTGCGCATGGGTTTTAACCAGACTGTACTCAATGTCACTCAGCCGACCTGGTTTGCTGAGTATCTCAGCCGGAATTTTAACTTTCCCCAGATCATGCATGATGCTAGCGAGGTGGATGGCCTGCACTTGCTCATCGGGCAATCTCATTTGCCGGGCAATGGCCGAAGCCAGATCAGCCACTCTTACCTGATGACCGGAAGTATAGGGATCACGCAGTTCAACAATGCTGGCAATCGCCCTGACTGTATCCTCAAGATTGTCATGCAGTTGAGCGAGGTAATGTTTATTTTGTTCTACGGCCAGATCACGTTCGTGGCGTACATGCATGGTGCGCACACCAAACGCCAGATCTCCTGCCATTTCTTCCAGCAAATCAACTTCGGCCGGAGTAAAGGCATGCAGCTCTTCGGCATATACCGTGAGGGTACCAAATACTTTACCCGTACTGTCAATCAGCGGTAGCGCAATGCTCGCCGCATATCCATTTTTAAGTGCTGAGTTGCGCCACGGCAGGTGTCGGGGATCATTGGCAAAGTCTTGGCTCAATTGTGTTGTGCCGCTACGGATGGCACGTCCGGTCGGTCCCATTCCGCGTTCGGTTTCTGCCCAGGTAATGTCTATCTCCTCCAAATATCCCTCGTCATGGCCAGCATGAGCCACAGCAATCACAGATTTTTTCTCATCCTGTTGCACATATCCTACCCAAGCCATCCGATAACAGCCACGTTCCACGACCGCTTTGCAGATTGCCTGCAACAGCCCGCTTTCTTCATTGGCATAAACCAATTGGCGGTTTACTGCGCTGATTGTGGACAAAGCACGGTTGACGTGGTTGAGCATACTTTCAGCCTGTTTGCGCTCGGTGATGTCCTTGATCACTCCGTCATAGGACAGTAACTTTCCGGAGGAGTCCTTGAACAAAATGGTGGTGTCGCTCACCCATCTGGACTCTCCGTCTTTTCTGATGATACGATGCTCCATGGGTTGAACATCCATTCCGGCCAGAATTTGCCTGACATGTTCCAGCACCAAGTCACGATCCTCCGGAGCGACCATCTGTATCCAGAGGTTAGGATTGGCGGCAAACTCTTCCACTGAATATCCGGTCACCGCCGCGCAGGCCTGACTTTGCGTTGTTCCCGCTACCTTTCCATTTTCGATTTGCACCGTATACTGATAATCGGTAAGCCCTTCGGTGATGCGCTTGTAGCGCGCTTCGCTTTCCTGCAAGGCGGCAGTGCGCTCCTGCACCTGATTTTCCAGGCTGTCATTTAGCTGGTTGAGCTGATTTTGAATTCTTATCAGTTCCTGATTCTGTGCCAGTGTGTTTTCGTACATCGACAGCAGCAGATTCAAGGCCTGTCTGCTATCTGCGGAGATGGTGTGGTGTTTGCCGTTGTATTCCACTTGTTCGGTACGTCGCTCTTCAGACCGGCTTCGCTGTAGCGGAATGGCAAGCAGAGAGCGAATACGGGCCAATAAATTAGCCTCGACACAAGGTTTTGTCAGGTAACTGTCAGCCCCCACATTAAGGGATTGAATAATATCTTCCGGTTCAGACAGCACGGATACCAGAATGACCGGAATATTCCACAGCTTCTCGTCATGCTTAATCTTGCGGCACAATTCATAGCCATCCATGAGTGGCATCTGAATATCGCTGATAACCAGCGCGCAGTGTTGTTCGATCAAGGAGTGCAAACCTTCCTGGCCGTTTTTTGCGAGTCTAACTTGATAGCCGGCCTTGACCAGAATGCGGCGCAGTATTTCAGCTTCCACCAGGCTGTCTTCAACGATCAGGATTTCTGTTGGCGGTGTTTTGATTGTCATTTATTACCTCCACAACTCGACTGAGGAGCAATAATCGCAGGTTGCTTTTCGCATTCAGTATTGACTGCTCCACATTTGACTAGTACCGACGCAATCTGTTCTACAGGCAGTATATGCTGAACCACGCCTAGATCCACAGCTTCCTTGGGCATACCGTACACCACACTGCTGGCTTCATTCTGGGCAATAGTGACCCCCCCGGCTGCGGCAATGCTTGCCATGCCATCGGCTCCATCACGTCCCATTCCAGTCAACAACACACCCACAACACCCGCACCGAAATAACGAGCTGTAGCCTGCATGGTGACAGTAACCGAAGGACAATGACCATCGACCGGCAATGTTCTTGAAAACAAAAAGCGACCGCTGTCATCAAACTCCAATTGGGCATCTTCGGGTGCGAAATAAACATTTCCAGACATGGGATATTCACCGTTGCAAGCCTTGCCTACCTTGAGCTGGCAGGATTCTGCAAGCCAATTCACCATGCCGGACAGAAAGTTGCTTCCGATATGCTGAATGCATACTATCGGCAGTGGAAAAGTGGCGGGCAAGTGAGTCAATATCTCACGCAGTGCCTGTGGTCCACCGGTAGAAGCTCCTATTACTACGATACGTGGTTGTCCATGGGAACAGGATGAAATAGGAGTTGAAAAAGAAACAGGTGAATTTTTTATCTCATTGCTTCTGCGAAATACCTTCACTCCGGACAGAATTCTTATTTTGCTGGCCAGTTCATCGGCAATCTTGTCAAAGTCTGTGTCGAGGATAGCGCGAGGCTTTTGGAAGACATCTACCGCTCCTGCGTCAAGCAGCTTGAACACATTGGGCGATCCTGCTTCCACAGAAACGCTAACTACCAGCAAAGGGCGCGGGAATCCTGCCATCACTTCGCGGGTAAATTCCAGACCATCCATTACCGGCATATGCAGGTCGGTACAGATCACATCCGGATTCAAGGAGGGCAACAAATCAAGCGCCTCTTTGCCGTTGACTGCGGTTCCTACCACCTGAATTTCCGGGGAATGCGACAACAGTCGCTGCAAGATGTGCAGTACAAGAGGGGAATCATCTACCAGCATTACGCGGATCATTTTACGATTAACCTTTGCAGAGTTTCCAACAATACACTTTTGTCAAATGACGGTTTGGGGATGTAGGCGTTTGCACCGACTTCCAGGCCGCGCCTTTTGTCCTCATTGGAAGCAAGTGATGTGACAAGAATGACTGGCAAGTCGCGGTAGTGAGGCTCTTGGCGGATTTGGGCGGTGAATGCAAGACCATCCATATTTGGCATATTAATGTCTGACACGATTGCCACAAAAGGACGACTCCCCAGCTTATTAAGAGCATCCTTACCGTCAACAGCGGTGATTACCTCATAACCCGCCTCTTCAAGGATGCGCTGTTCCATAACGCGCACCAGTACCGAATCTTCTACCAGCAGGATGCAGGCTTTGGCTTGATGCACTGGTCTGTCAGGCTTGCCTTGAGATGGGACTACAGCAAGCTTGTGTGCGGAGCGCAGCAAATCAGCCTGGTTCAAAATCGCACAAATCTCCCCACTTCCCAGTATGGCCATGCCTGAAACATTGCGTACCCTTTGCAGTGGAGCGCCAAGCGGCTTAGTCAGCACTTCCTCTTCGTCGAGCAATTCATCTACTCGCAACCCAAGGCGTTCTTCACCCACCTGAATGACGATACATACTGTTTCTTCAATACCGCCTTCTTTCTTCTGAGTGAGGACATCTGATCGCGACAATTCCAGTAAATCAGCCAACCCAGGAGCTATGATCGCCTGTCCGTTCAACTCGAATGCGGGACGTCCTTCGAGGGTGAAAATATTTTCATCCTTCACTCTTTGCGAGGTAACGACAAACTCAATCGGTAGCCCATAGAGATACCCACCGACACTGACCAGAAGCACACGGGTGGTTGAAAGGCCCAGTGGCAGGCGCAACTGCATCATTGTGCCCTGAAGCATAGTAGATTTAATGAGGATTTCGCCTTTGAGTCGCTCCACATTGGCACGTACCACATCTAAACCAACGCCACGGCCTGACATCTCGGTAACATAGGTGCTGGTCGAAAATCCTGGCAAAAGAATTAGTTGCTGCAATTGTGCCTGCGGCATGCTTGCAAGCGTTGCTTCATCATAAAGTCCATTATTTAATGCAGTATTTCGGATGGCTTGAATATCAAGACCACAGCCATCATCCTGCACTTCCAGTATTACGTTATTGCCTTCTTTTACAGCGCTTAATCGCAGCCTGCCACTGCGAGGTTTGCACTGATGTTCTCGTACATCCGGTAATTCAATGCCATGGTCAACAGCATTGCGCAGCATGTGCATCAACGGATCTTTTATCTCTTCCAGAATGTGCTTGTCTACGTTTATTTCACCGCCTTCAATTTCCAGTTCTACCTCTTTCCTTAATTCCTTGGCAAGATCGCGTACCATGCGCGGAAACAGCGTAAACACAACAGAAAATGGCATGAGGCGAACACTATGTACCTGTTCTTGCAACGTAATCGCCGTGGCTTCGAATCTCGTGCAGTCTTCATAGAATGACTCCCGAGTTTTCTTGATCTTGCTCCCGAGCAGTGTAAGTGCCTCATTATCCATTTGAAGCATTTTTCGAAGCGGCTCGCTGGATTTGTCTAAGCCATCAACATTACATGACCCATACTGGAATTTTTTGCGGCTACGTTCCAGAATTAACCATTGCTCAGAGATCTCATCTATCATTGATAACCGATGTTGCACACGCCCCTGAATTACGCTGAGTTCACCGGTCAGAGTAAGCAGATCATCCAGCTTGCTAGTTTCCACCCTCACGGTCTCAATGCGAAAAGGTTCGACAAATGTAGAGGGAGTTCTTGAAGGAGCAAGGTCTTCTATTGATTTTTGAGGGGCAGTCTGAAGTTTGGCATTTTCCTCCAAGTTCACAATAGCGAGTTCAGGGGAGGCAGTCGAATTGATAACTGTTTCAGTTGTTACAGGCGTACTTCCAAGTGCCTCCCGCACCATCACACGTAAATCCCGAAGTACAACAGTCATATGTTCGATTGTGTCTGCCGTTAGCAAAGAATCCCCCTTGCGTGCTGTATTCAGAATGCTTTCCAAGCCGTGCGCAGCCATCTCGATTTTGGTCAGCCCCAGCATTCGTGCTGAACCTTTTAGGCTATGAGCCTCGCGAAAAACCTCTTCCAACACTTCCTGGTCTGTACAATTCTTTTCAAGGCGTAACAGGCCGTCGTCGAGCCGGGAGAGATGCTCCTCGCTTTCTGCCTCAAAAAGCTGATGAAGTTGTGGATCTTCAATCATGGCATGTGACTGCAAATGAAAAAGGCACCTATACAATCGCCTTTAGGTTCTCCGCCGCATTATTTAATATCTGCACTCCGGCTTTGGTTTGTCCGATACCGGCAACGGTTTCTTTCGCCCCAGCGGCTATGCTATTAGTTGCCAATACCACCTGAGCAAAAGCAGAAGACTGTTGCTTGGTGTTCAACATCATTTGCTGGGCATTTTCGTTAACGTTGCGCGCCAAAATAGCCAGATTACTAAACAAATCTGCTACTTGCTGCACCATTTGGGTGGCTTCAGCAACAGTACGCGTACCGTCCTCTGTTACCATGATTGAAGTATTGGTAGCTCTCAGAATATCGGCAACGAGCACAGCAGTCTGTTCGGCAGACTTTTTACTTTGGTCTGCAAGCTTACGAATTTCGCTTGCCACAACTGCAAATCCTTTGCCATGCTCGCCAGCCCGGGCGGCTTCAACTGCTGCATTGAGTGAAAGCATATTAATTTGACTGGCCAAGTCTTTGAGCAGGGTAGCAATGCTCCCGATCTGTCCCGACTGCTCGCTTAGATGAACGATCTGTTCAGCCATTGCACCAATCTTGTTCTTAAGGCTGCTCATTGCCGCCACAGTTTGTTGAGTAATATCTCTTCCCTGTACCGTAGCAATGCTGGAACGTTCTGCCAGTTCAGCTGAATTAGTTGCCTGTTCAGCCGCTTGTCGCGATGAAGCAGATAACTCTTCAATGGTGGCAGAAGTTTCATTGACTGATGCTGCCTGCTGGCTGGCTGTGCGTTCGTGCTGAACGACCGTAGCAGCTATTTCGCTCCCGACAGAAGAAAGTTGCGAAACGTTGACCGAAATTTTCCGTCCTATAATCGACGCAAGCCAAAGAGCGATAACTATCGAAAGTAAGATTGCAGCCACCATTCCATATATCATCGAACTTGTGACTGTGTGCATTGCAGTTTCATAATCTTGATGACGAACCTTAAACAAATCCAATTCCCTCTGAACAATCTCTTCAGCGAGTTTTTGAATTTCGTTAGCCCGTTGAGGAGCATTGCCACTCCGATACATATCAATTGCATCTTTAACTTTGCCCTCATCAACCAATTTGATCATTGCATGCTGAGATTGGGACAGAGCTTGCGACAGCTCTAATAGTTGGTGCAAGTGGTCCAGTTGCTGGGGATCTTTTATTTTATTGATGAGAGACTCTGATTTCTCTGTAAATAATTTCTCACCTTTCTGAAAGTTCTCAAAAGTTACCTGAGCATTCTGTAACATGTATCCCCGAGTGGATCTTTGCATCATAACCAAACCCAATGAGAGATCCTTGGTGTCATTGATAATTTCTTCAGTGAAGTCCTGGACAGCAGACAATCGTGAGGCTTCCTGCATGTTGACAAACACGACTCCCATGGTTACCAGCAACAGTAGTAGAGGAGCCAGATAACCCAATAAAATTCTTTGTCTTAGCTTCAGTTTTGAGAACATGCTATCTCCCTGTCAATGTTAAACGTTTTCGTTGACTATCCATTCCTCGCGCGCCAATAACATGGGAAGGTCTAATATCACCATCACCTTATCGTCGTAATGCGCGGCACCCTTGATCTCTTTTCCACATTGTTCAAGCAACACCACGGGTGCCGTCATCAATTCTTCCTGCCGCAGATAGACAACATCATGAAACTCATCAATCGAAATTCCTATTATCTGTTGGTCAAGGCGGGCAACGACCACCTTATTGCTAACATGGGGCGAATTAGGGAGGTTCAGTGCTGAACGCAGATCAAGTAGCGTAAGCAGACTGCCGCGCAGACTGATGGCGCCCAGAATGTGTGGCGGGCAACAGGGAATCGGGCGGTGATGGGAAATTTCACAGAACTCCTGCACCGTCTCAAGCTCAATACCGAAGAATTCCCTGCCAATTTCTACTACAATCAGGGCGAGTTGATCTCCCTCACCATCCAGAAGATTCTCCATCAGAGCCCTGGCGCGGGCACGGTATATGGCATGTTGCGCTGGAGTGGCTTCAGGACAAAAGTGGATCGCAGGATGTTCCGCTTCCACAGCTATCAGGTCTTGCGATAGATTTACAAGCAGCTTTGTGTTCAGCAGTGTAACAATGCCATCACCTACCAGCACTTCACCCTCTATTAGGGTGGCGCTAGGAAAAGTTTCAGTGTGGAATTTTAATGCCGGCTGAATCGATTCAAGCAGCACTTCAGTTACTTCAAGCCCCTCGCTGACGACCACTCCCATCAACTGACGGTCAAACTCAAGTACCACCACTTGATCATTAATTCTGAAGGGGCGCGCAGGATGGCCAAAACGGAGATTAAGGTCGGTGACGGGGACGAGTTGATTACGCAGGCTAAACATGCCGACGATGTATATCGGTGCTTCCTCAATCGGTGTCAATTCAGGTAGCCAGACCAACTCGCGCACATGCGAAACATCTACACCGAATTGGGTTTCGTCCAGATTGAAAACTAACAAAGATCGAACGGAGGACATATCAACACTCAGTCGCGCAATACGAAACCGGATTTAAGTAGAATACACCGATTTCAGTCCTGCATGTTCAAAATAGCAGGTTGGCTCAAGATAAATTTTTCCCAAGGTGGTAAGGAAGCAGTCTCAATTCCTCAAATTGGGAGTTGCTGAAGCATAAAGGGCAAGTTGACTTGTGTAGTGAACCAACATCTCAGTCAAACTGTTTTGGCTTGCTAGAACGGATGTTGGTATTTTGAAACACTATCTAGAGTAAATTACCATCTATTGGTGCGATATTAGCAATAGTAATTTGCAGTCAAAACCCTTTTTATCATTTAACAATCCAGTTATCCTGACAATAAGTAAATTGAGGATTCAGATGCTGAACTAAGGTTTAGAAATCAACGGGAGTTCATCCGAAATCAAGATTCTTAATTTACAGGCTGTCGTATGTTTTTTCTATGCGATTACTGAGCATCCAACCAATCTAAAGGCAAAACCATGTCAAACACACCGTTAAATCAAATTGCATTGGACCAGCTATTTCTAGAAGCACATACTTTCAACAAATGGCAACACAAAGACGTGCCAGATGAAATATTGCACCGCCTCTATGACACCCTGCGTATGGCACCGACCTCAATGAACTGCAGTCCGGCGCGTATCGTATTTGTCAAATCCAAAGCGTCAAAGGAAAAGCTAAGCCAAGCATTAATGGAGGGCAACCGTGTCAAGACGATGGCCGCCCCCGTTACCGCTATCATCGGCTACGACACACGTTTCTTTGAACAACTGCCCAAGCTTTTTCCTGCCATGCCCAACGCGCAGGGTATGTTTGAAACTAACCCGGCACTTTCAGATGTTACAGCGTTTCGCAACGGATCACTGCAAGGGGCTTATTTAATTCTTGCCGCACGCACTCTTGGTCTAGATTGTGGGCCCATGTCCGGTTTCGACAATGCCGCTGTGGATCAGTTATTCTTTGCAGGAACAAACGTAAAATCTAATTTCCTATGCAACCTGGGCTACGGAGAAACCAAAGGATTCCATCCTCGCGGCCCAAGACTGGAGTTCGATGAAGCTTGCGGCATAGTTTAGTCGCCATACTCATACCCCTTGTAATTGGGCCTCACCTGATTGTTGCCAGCTAAATCCAGTTCATGAGCGAAGACAAAACTGACGCAATCCGGCGGCCTTTAATTCTGTTGATGCTGGCTGCTTTTGCCAGCTCGGCATCGTTCCGGGTCTGCGACCCGATGCTGCCGGTGCTGGCTCAGTTGTTTGAACAGACATCCGGACAAGTGGCACTGGTTATCACCGTCTTCACCATTGCCTATGGTGGGATGCAGTTGATCTATGGACCGCTTGGGGAGCGCATGGATCGTTTTCGCGTGATCACACTGGCAACGGCATGCTGTGCCCTGGGTAGTTTGGGAGCGGCCCTCACACCATCACTTGAGTGGCTGGTTGGTTGTCGCCTGCTGACTGGCGTGGCAGCAGCGGGAATCATTCCATTATCGATGGCCTGGATTGCCGACCGAGTGGATACCCATCAACGCCAATCGGTGCTGGCTCGCTTTTTCTCTGGACAGATCATGGGAATGGTGTTCGGGCAGGTGTTGGGCGGACTGTTTGTCGATGCCGGAGTCTGGCGATACGCCTTCTGGGGTTTGAGTGTGCTCTATGTATTGATTGCATTTGCGTTATGGCGCCATGTAGACAATTCTCACCCCGAGGACAGGGATAAACATAGAATTCCCCCCTCTTTGGGAAGTTTGTACTTGGCTGCTTTCCGGCTGCTTTATGCTCGTGAGACGCGCGGAGTGCTATTTTGTTTCCTGATTGAAGCAGCACTTATATTCGCCGTGATCGCCTTCATGCCACTTTATCTACATGAACATTTTGGCGTGGCCTTATCGAAAGCAAGCTTGGCGCTAGGGCTCTATGGGTTGGGCGGGCTGCTGTTTTCAGTATTTGCGGCACGAAAGGGTGCGAAGCTAAACCGTTTTGCTTTCCCGATGATTGCATCATGCCTTGTGGCGGGAGCCAATGTCATTGCATTCCTGTCATCGCAGGCAATATGGGTATTTGCTGCGGCAGTGATTTCCGGATTTGGTTATTACATGCTGCACAACGCACTGTTGTTCCAGATGACGCAACGAGTGCCACAATCAAGGAGTCTGGCACTGACCCTTTCGGTTTCGATATTTTTTGTGGGTCAGTCTTTGGGCGTCGGTATCGCAGGATGGCTAATCGACCAAGGCCGGCTGCCCCTGATTTTTCTCTTTGCCGCAGTGGGGTTGCCTGTGGTCGGCTGGTTTACTGGTCGTAGGGTCAGAACTTTCTGAAGACATTTTGAAGAACATCATACTGAATTATTCAGGTTGCACTAAATAACGCCTACCTGCCACCTGCAACATCAATGCATGAACCAGTGGTGTAGGACGATTCTTCTGACAAAAACCAAAATACGGCTTTTGCAACTTCTACTGGCGTTCCATCTCTTTTCATTGGAATGGTCGAGGGGCCACGGTTAATATCAAAGGCGACCGCGTTAAGACGACCGTAGGCATAGTGGGATCGGGATTAAGTTATAGCGAGACTAACCACTCGATCCAAGATCCGCAGACGTCCTCCCCCTGGTCGTTGCCGGGATGGATTTGGATTGTGTTTATCGGTTTAATGATCTTCGCGGTGGCCTGGCGGAGGTAGGGCGAAAAGTCACCGGCGCCTCAAAATCAAGTAATTCAACACGGCAAAATCAGAAACCTGCCGCAATTAATAAGTAGTCGCGCAGATTATCATAACGCGCACGAATTGAATCTCGCGGAGTCGCATTCTAGACATAATCTAGACACGGACTATTATTCTACGCTAGAAATCTATATAACTGATTGATTTAACTGGCGTCCCCAACGAGATTCGAACTCGTGTTATCGCTGTGAAAGAGCGTTATATATATGAATCTTGAACGTTATTGGACGTTACTGGAATATCTCATCTTATTGTATTTGTTGCACTATATAAAATTGGTGTCTATACTAGCTCAAGAGAATCCTAGAACATACGTTAAGCACAGATTACGCACGGATCATTGGAGATTTCATGGCAAGATCAGCAAGAAACTCAAAACTTGACACTAGAACATCACGACTCAAATTGCCCGAGGGTGCCAGAATTTACACTACCGTTGGGGACGGTTTTGCTCTTGGCTATAGGCGAACTACAAAGGGTTATGGAACTTGGGAAGTCCGGTATCGAGTAAATGGCAAGTACTCATTCCAAGCTTTAGGTGATGCCGATGATTATCAAGACTCAGATGGCGTAAAAGTGCTCACCTTTTTTCAGGCTCAAGACAAGGCAAGAGATATTATTGAGCAGGTCAAATCTAATAGTGGAATAATAATCAAGCCACTCACGATAGAGGATGCAGTTGAAACATATCTAAAATGGTATGAGGCTAATCGCAAAGCTTATAAAGAAACAAAAAACGTCATTGATACACACATTTTGCCGGTTTTTGGAAAAATTCTTGTTAGTGAAATAACTACTACTCAGATCAAGCACTGGCATCAGAAATTAGCAATGACTCCACCTCGAAGACGAACCCGTGCCTCACTCAAGCAAAAGTTTGGTGACAGTCCAAAAACTGATGAGGGGAAGCGGTCTCGGAAGTCAACCGCAAATAGAATACTGACAGTGCTGAAGGCTATACTAAACAAAGCATTTAATGATGACTTTGTTAAAAACGATACATCTTGGCGAAAAGTTAAGCCATTTCCAAATACTGACGAGCCAATAACTCGTTTTCTGACGTCCGCCGAATCAATTAGGCTGATTAATACCTGCCCTGCTGATCTCCGTCAACTTGTTAAGGCAGCGCTATTTACCGGCACCAGGTTCGGAGAATTAGTTAGGCTTCAGGTTAAGCACGTCAACCTTGATACTGGCATGATCTACATTACACCAGCAGCAAAGTCGGGTAAGGGTCGGCATATACCACTTCATTTAGATGCGATTGATTTCTTCAAAAATCTTATCGCTGGAAAAGTTGGCCCTGACCCTGTGCTCATAAAATCTGACGGAACGTTATGGGGTAAAAATCATCAAGTAAGGCCGTTGAAAGAAGCTTGTATTGCAGCAAAGATTGAACCACCAATTAGTTTTCATGAACTACGGCATACTTATGCCTCAATGTTGGCCCAACTTGGGGTTGACCTTCTGTCGATATCAAAATTGTTAGGCCATGCAGATACCAGAATCACGAGCAGACACTACGCACATCTTTGCGACAAAACGTTAAAAGACGCAGTAGATAAATTACCCAGCTTCGGGCACATAAAAGATAATACAATTATAGCGTTTGATGCTTTGCATCAGACTAAAACTTCTTAATCCGCTGAGAAGTCTCTCAGCCTCTTCAACAAGGCCTAACCCTGTCCAACGGCACACCACTCAACTCTGCTATCTTCTTGGCGAAGTCAATATTCGTCACTCTCCCTCTTTTTACCCAGCTATGCACAGCCCCATTTGATACGCCTAACAGATTGGAAGCCTTGGTTACACCGCCAATAATTTTAACGGCTTTTTTAACTGCGTTTTCTGGTAAGAAATGCATCATGGTTTTATCACCTTATAGTTATTATTTTGGGATCATCGTCTGATCATCCTGATGAACTTATTTTAACTTATTTGAAAACGTGATTTTGATGAAAGGCTTGTTGAGTATGGGGTTTGTAAAATCTGACTTGGCAATCCTAGATGCTGCTGAAACTAAATCATTTTAGATGGCATATCCATTATTTATGAGCATGGTCCGCCATTTCAATTTCTCGCTGAGCTTCCTCAATTAGATGCTTTGCTTTTTCGGCATGCCCACCCAATTTACCTCTGTTGGCTTTTTGGGCAAGCTCCAAATGCTGCAATGCATTATCACAATTCTGGTACGCAGCTTGAAGATTTGGATGCTTAATGATTACATCTGCGAAAACGCTCCCAGCTAGAACAACTGAAGACAAGAATACTGCTAGTTTCAATCTATTCATACGTTTCTCCTTTACGAACATGAAAACTTCTTCATCCGATTTAACTGATGAATGTAAGTAGTGATTTTGAGTAAAGTTTAATCAATTTTAAGTTTAATTGCCATGCTTGATCTGGTTGCAAGAATCCTAGGAAGTTTAAATTAGACTTTGTCCATAACTTAATCATATCAAGCAACTTTATCCTAAGATAAATCATTTACTCTTTCCGTTTTGCTTTGCAAAGGTCACATAATTTGCCGTTTGCAGACCTAGCCTGTGCATGGGTAGCAATCCAGTCATCATACTGTTCCCTATATTTCTTTAGAAATGCAGTTGAGTGCATTATCAGATACTCGATCATATGCAATTGAAAACAGGGAGCACAATTTACGGCGGAGTTTGTAACGTAAGCTTCCCAAATAAAATCATCCGGTAATTTTCCGGCCTTTACCAATTCGTCGGTGTAACCAAAAGTTTTATAAAACTCCTCCAAGTTATCGATTCTGTGAATGACTTCCCCCTCTATTTCAATGATCCCAAAGTGCAAATTGGCAGGGTCTTTTGAACGATATTTAATGTGCGGGATCTTGGTTTGCATAATGAAATTAGATTTGTATCAAGTAATTATGGAGTGGGCAGTCTTCTTAAAATTGGTATATCTGGAAAAATGCTGAAAAAAAAGGGCGACCTTGCGACCGCCCATACTGGAGGAGAGGGCAAATATCAAATTTACCCTCAATAGGGATTTTAACTACACTAGCCATCAAAGCAAATAGTCCAAAAAGACTATGCCAAATAGTAAAAATTGATTCATAACAGAAAATATTGTCTTCCGCGTTTCACATTTATTGGACTGATAATCTTAATGCTGGGTAATTCCAAATCCATTAGTTCATTCGAACTTTAGATTCGTTGTTATTGAATCTAATCAAATTACGCCCATCTTCCTTTGCCTGATACATTGCTGCATCAGCCCACTTAAGAACTTCATCCTGAGTTGCCTCATGATTGATGAATAGCGTCACGCCCATACTGGCCGTGCAGCGATGTTCCACATACGTTTCAACATCCTGCACATTTTTTATTTTCAGAATAAATGGGTTGGATATGGAAGTGCGAATTTTTTCTGCTACGGTACTAGCTTGATCTATTGATTTGTTTTTATCAACATCCAATTCGCTGAGCAACACCACAAATTCATCCCCCCCGAAACGGGCGACAGTATCCATTTCACGCATACAATTTTTTAGTCTATTCGCAGCCTCAATTAACAGCAAGTCACCTGTTGCATGACCGTATGTGTCGTTTAGTGGCTTGAAGTTGTCTAAGTCAATGAATATTATCGCTCCATAACAAGAACTACGATTACTTGCTGCCATGGCCTGGCTTAACCTGTCGTTAAGTAGTCGACGGTTTGGCAATGTGGTAAGCGTGTCATAAAATGCTAGCTCCTGCATCTTTATCTGTTGAGCTACTACTAAACCATGTTCCTCAACCAGCCTTCTCTTGGTCCAAAGTAAACGCAAAACCAGAGAAATAATCAAGCCGCCAACAATAAGCACAGCTAGAATTTGCCTACTATATTGGTTCAGAACATCTTTTAACGTAAATTGTGGTGCGGATTCAAACGGTGGCATTCTCAAATCACGTAGAATGTCAGCCACTGGCATGTAATCTTCGGGGATGGCAAAGCCGTGTATGCCCATTGACTTTGTGGCCGCAGAGTTATTTTCCAGCAAAAACAATGTAGCCGCAACGTGTCGAGCAAGGCTCTCGTTGACATGAGGCAACGCAGCAAAAGGCCATTCAGGGTAAAGGCGGGTGGAAACTAGCATCGGGAAACTAAGGGGGTTCTGGCGGTTAATGATTTTTATATTAGCCATATTTAGTTTTCTCTCGCGTACCAAAGCTTCTAATACGCCAGTACGTAAAAAACCAATATCGGCACGTCCTTCCAGTACAGCTGTGACTACCTTGTCTTGTGGCATTCCTGTAATGAGTAATTTTGAATCTTGTGGCATGCGAAAACCAGATTGCTTCATCTCATATGCTTGCATCTGATAGCCGCCTAATGATTCAATCCCAGTAATTGCAATAGTTCTATTTTCTATGTCAGCCAACAAATTAATTTTTGCTTCATTTGCCCGAGTGAAAATGACACCACCAAATACTCGACAAGATTGACCTCCCTCATCAAAAACTAGCGTCGCAAGTGGTGAAGACAATCCGAAACGTTTAGCCAGAATGACGTAATGGCCGGGATTTGTGAGAACAAAATCTAGTTGATGATGCTCAACAGCACTCTTAATTTCAGGAAGAGTGAATGCTTCAACAACAAAATCATATTCAGGTATCGCCTGTTTCAAAATAATAGCCAAGGGCTGCCATTGAGCCAATGTTTGAGGTTTTGGGCGAAATGCAAGTACTCCAATCTTTACTGATTGAACTGCATAGGCTGAAGTAAAGGACGAGGCAATAACAATCAGAACAAAAATTAGTTTCAACTTCCAGAAAGTTGGAGTATTACAGTTTGATTTTTCTGCTGACAATTTTAACTGACCATGGCAATACTGATAACTCAGCAAATTTTACAGGATATTGCAAACTATGGGTATTGCAGAAAAGTTAAGAACTTACTCACATCATCAGATGGAACCGGTCGAGTGATCTGGTAGTCCCACAGCCGATTAAATATCCCCACCCAAAATTGGTATAAGTACTATGACGGAATCAATTCTGAAATCGTCGTTAACTTAACCATATCAAGGAGAAATATCGTGGGAGAAATCGTAGGAACAATTGGCAAGGCAATACTTTTAGCAGTGGTGGGAACTTCAGCTTCAATCTTGGTTACTCGTTTCTTGGGGGGCAATGACAAACCAGAACCTCAGCTCTATGATGACGAACATCGGCCTAGCTACCGCTTCTGATCAATATCCCGTTTAGCTTCAAACAACTCAACCCCCAACGTGCTCCGTTTGGGGGATTTTTCATTTTCATGAAAGGAGAATTAACATGGCACATGAACTAGCTTCATCAAATGACATGGCTTTTGTGGGAGATACTCCCTGGCATGGTCTTGGCAACAAGCTGCCATCAAACCAGCCAATTGAAGTATGGCAAAAAAAGGCTGGTATGGACTGGGAGATCAAGCAATCTGACGTTCTGTTTAATGCAGCATCCGAGAACGGAAATATGCTCAATCTTCGCAGTAATCCGGACGCAACTGTACTCTATCGGTCAGACAATTTCATGCCTCTTTCTGTGGTTAGTCAGAGGTACAAGGTAGTCCAACCTAGACAAGTATTAGGATTTTATCGTGATCTGGTTTCTGTTGGAGGATTTCAACTTGAGACTGCCGGAGTTCTACGTGGCGGAAAGAAACTCTGGGCTCTGGCTAAAACAGGTCAGTCAACGTTACTGGCAGGAGGCGACAAAGTAGACTGTTATTTGTTATTGGCTACGAGTTGTGACGGATCTTTGGCTACAACTTGTCAGTACACTTCAATACGAGTTGTCTGTAATAACACCCTGCAATTAGCAGTAGGTCAAAGCAAGGGAGCAGTCAGAGTTCCACACTCGACTGAGTTTGATGCAACTGCCGTGAAAAAGGAACTGGGTCTTGGTTTGTCAGCTTGGGAAGAGTTTATTTCCTCGATCAGAACCATGTCCAATCGTCGAGTAAACAAGTTCGAAACTATGAGCTTTCTAGTCGATGTGCTTGGTGATCCGTCATTGCCACTTAACGAGCAACCAAATCAACGTGCAATTCAGTCGGTTTATAGCTTGTATTCTGGTAGTGG
>Ga0316222_1002333_pt1 | contig 20515 bp, 17 predicted proteins | sample TBH18011metaG_FD_206008 | JGI IMG/M metagenome (GOLD analysis project Ga0316222, IMG submission 206008) | Freshwater microbial communities from Trout Bog Lake, Wisconsin, USA - TBH18011 | ecosystem: Environmental > Aquatic > Freshwater > Lake > Hypolimnion/Profundal zone | place: USA: Wisconsin...
GTCGAGTACCACGGTGACGGCGGCGGGGGCGGCTCGGGTGGGGGCGGCGCGGGCGGGGGCGGGCAGCGCCGAACCGAGGATCAGGAATGCCGCCGCCAGGCACCGGCCCATGGCCAAAGCGCCTCTCCCCCAGTTCGCCAGGCACCCTGCCGTCATGGCGATCCGATGCTCCCTGCCAAGCCAGCCTTGACGATACCCCGGCCGCCGCCGCCCTACAACACGGCTGGTTCGGTTCTCATGTCTTGATGAGAGACGGATACTCTAACTGGTCGGGGGCTCGACCCGGTGGGCCAGCACCTCGTCCAGGCAGGCGCGGTCGCCGATGCCGGCCCCGTTGGGGCTGCGCACCGCGAAATGGGCGACGACCCGGCTGCCACCCTCGTCATAGAGGAACAGGTCCAGGGTGCAGGCATGGACCCGGTACTGCCAGATCTCGGCCGGGGGATCGCGGTGGCGGAAGCTGGGCGGCCCCAGCGCCCCCTCGGCCTGGGCGGCGGTCAGCCCTTTCAGCGCCTCCGGCACCAGCCGGCCGGTGCGAGGCGCGGGCACCGCCGTCTCGGTCCGGTCCGATCCGGCGGCCCCCGGCGGCATGGCCGTCTCCGGGCCGCCGGGGGTCCGGGGGGAGCCACTGCAGGCGGCGAGCAGCGTCGGTAACGCCAGGATGGTCAGCAACGTCAGGACGGGGGGCAGGGAGCGGAGGGATCTCATGGCGGGCATCTTAACCGCAAACCCTGGATCATGTGGACCATGAAAGCGGTGGCGATCACCGGCGCCGCCAGATTGAGCAGGGGAATCTGGAACAGCAGGTTGATCACCGCCCCGCACAGCCACAGCCGACCGAGATTGTTGCGGTACACCAGGCGGGCCTGATCCGCCTCCATGTGGCGGCAGGCCACCAGTTCGAAATACTCCCGTCCCAGCAGATAGCCGTTGACGGCGTAGTTCAGCACCACGCCCAGGCCGACCAGCAGCAGCGCCAGATAGAACGGCGCCGCCGCCAGGGTGACCAGGACCATCACCAGCAGGAAGCGGCTCGATCCCAGCAGGATTTCGCGCCAGCCGGCCTGCCGCGCCGGACCCAGGGCGGGGTAGTGTTTCTCCTCCACTCCGGCGGCGACCGCATCGAGGAAAAAGCTCATGACGAAGGTGGCCAGCGCCGAAAAGAACAGCAGCGGCAGCAGCAGCGCCGCCAGTCCCAGCGCCGACCCGGCCCCGATATTGCCCCAGGAATTGTCGAACAGGCGGACATGGTCCACCACCGTCCAGGCCATGGCCGCCAGGGCGATCCAGCAGCCCAGCGCCACCGCGACTCCGATCTTCAGCACCCGGCGCAGGCGCGGATCGCTCAGTTGGGCGAAGGCTTTGATCAGGGCGAACAGCATGGGGGGCGGCCTCCAAGGCCATTGATGTGGACGAGCCAAGGCAATCATGCCTTGGCGAGGAGTTGCGAGCGAAGCTCGGCGCGGCTCGTGCCGCGAAAGCCAAGGGATTCGGAGAATCCCGCCCGGCGATTGAGGGACATGAGGTGAGCCGGTTTATCGGCTCACCGGCGAGAAACCGCCCGATTCAAGCATGCCGGGCGTCTGCGGCCAAGGGGGTTGCAGCGGTTTTTGTTGTTTATGGTGGTTTGGACAGTATACTCCGCCGCAAATTCCCTCCTCGGCCATCTGGATCGCCCCGGAGGCGGCTCGACCTGTTCTCGGGCCTGGACTGCGAAAGGCTGCTACGACCATGGCTGACAACAGCACCCACGTCGCCGGTATCGGCAACGCGATCGTCGATGTGCTTGTGCATGCCGACGACCTTCTGCTGCATAAGCTCGGGCTGACCAAGGGGGTCATGACCCTGATCGACGCGGCCCAGGCCGAGACCATCTATGCCCAGCTGCCGCCCGGCATCGAGTGTTCCGGCGGTTCCGCCGCCAATACCATCGTCGGCATCGCCGCCCTGGGCGGTCGCGCCGCCTATATGGGCAAGGTCAGGGACGACCAGTTGGGGCGGGTGTTCTGCCACGACATCCGCAGCGCCGGCGTCACCTTCGATACCAGGCCCGCCGCCGCCGGTCCCTCCACCGCCCGCTGCTTCGTGCTGGTGACTCCCGATGCCCAGCGCACCATGCTGACCTATCTCGGCGCCTGCGTCGATTTCGGCCCCGACGACGTGGACGGGGCGGTGGTCGCCCGGGCGGCGGTGACCTATCTCGAAGGCTATCTCTACGATCCGCCCCAGGCCAAGGCGGCGTTCGTCCAGGCCGCCGCCATCGCCCATGAGGCCGGCAAGCTGGTGTCGCTGTCGCTGTCCGATCCGTTCTGCGTCGATCGCCACCGCGCCGCCTTCCTCGATCTGGTCGCCGGCCATGTGGATATCCTGTTCGCCAACGAGGCCGAGCTGTGCTCGCTCTACCAGACCGCGTCGTTCGACGACGCCGTCCGCCAGGTGCGCGGCCATTGCCGCGTCGCCGCCGTGACCCGCGGCGCCCTGGGGTCGGTGGTGGCCGCCGGTGAGGACATCCATGTCATCGGCGCCGACGCGGTCGAAGCGGTGACCGACACCACCGGCGCCGGCGATCTCTATGCCGCCGGCTTCCTGTTCGGCTTCACCCAGGGCCGCGACCTTGCCACCTGCGCCATGCTGGGCGGCATCGCCGCCGGCGAAATCATCTCCCACTTCGGAGCCCGCCCCGAGCGTTCGCTCAAGGATTTGGCACACGCCAAACTAGGGGGTGCCGCCGATTGTCACATCGACCGCGTTGCTGGTAAAAATGGCGGAATGGCAGGAGAAAAGCGATGAGCGTAGCGGGGCTACGGTCGAGCTTCTCGACGCACCAGTCCGCCATTTTTACCGCAACCGGGACGGACGCGGGGATTTTGGCCGCCCGACTTCGTTATTCGTCACTCATGGCCATAGCGGCCACTTCGCTCCTCACGCCTGCCCGGCCGTCAAAATCCCTCGCGTCGCGGCCATGTGCCAACCGGTGGCACACCCAGGGCTCCCTCCTCATTGAGACTGTCTGAGATTATGGAACTTCGGAACATCGCCATCATCGCCCATGTCGACCACGGCAAGACCACCCTGGTCGACGCCATGCTGCGCCAATCGGGAACCTTCCGCGAAAACCAGCAAGTGGCTGAGCGCGTGATGGATTCCAACGATCTGGAAAAAGAGCGCGGCATCACCATTCTGGCCAAGTGCACCTCGGTCGAGTGGAAGGGCATGCGCATCAACATCGTCGATACCCCCGGCCACGCCGATTTCGGCGGCGAGGTCGAGCGCATCCTGTCCATGGTCGATGGCGTGGTGGTGCTGGTGGATGCGGCCGAAGGCCCCATGCCCCAGACCAAATTCGTCACCGGCAAGGCCCTCGCCCTCGGTCTGCGCCCCATCGTGGTGGTCAACAAGGTCGATCGCGGCGATGCCCGGCCCCATGAGGTTCACGACGAATGCTTCGACCTGTTCGCGGCGCTGGATGCCAGCGACGATCAGCTCGACTTCCCCACCCTGTTCGCGGTGGGCCGCGACGGCTGGGCCGACGATTCGCTGGAAGGGCCGCGCAAGGACCTGTCGGCGCTGTTCGACCTGATCGTCGCCCATGTGCCGCCGCCGCGCCGCGACCTGGAGGCGCCGTTCTCCATGCTGGCCACCACCCTGGAGGCCGACCCCTATCTGGGCCGCGTGCTGACCGGCCGCATCTATTCCGGCACCGCCCGACTCAACGCCCAGGTCAAGGGGCTGTCCCATGACGGCAAGGTGCTCGAAACCTTCCGCATGTCCAAGCTGCTGGCCTATCGCGGCATCGAGCGGGTGCCGGTGGAATTCGCCGAGGCGGGCGACATCGTCGCCATCGCCGGCATGACCAAGCCCACCGTCGCCGACACCATCTGCGCCCCCGAGGTCACCGAGCCGCTGAAGGCCAATCCCATCGATCCGCCCACCCTGGCCATGACCTTTTCGGTCAATGACAGCCCGCTGGCCGGCCAGGAAGGCGACAAGGTCACCTCGCGCATGATCGGCGCCCGTCTGGCCCGCGAATGCGAAAGCAATGTCGCCATTCACATCCGGGAAACCGAGAGCAAGGACGCGTTCGAAGTGTCGGGCCGCGGCGAATTGCAACTGGGCGTGCTGATCGAACAGATGCGGCGCGAGGGGTTCGAACTGTCGATCTCACGCCCGCGGGTGCTGTTCCAGACCGACGAGAACGGCAAGCGGCTGGAGCCCATCGAGGAAGTGTTCATCGACGTCGATGACGAATATTCCGGGGCGGTGGTCGAGAAGATGAGCCTGCGCAAGGCCGAACTCACCGGCATGCGCCCCTCCGGCGGCGGCAAGACCCGCATCACCTTCCTGGCCCCGGCCCGCGGCCTGATCGGCTATCACGGCGAGTTCCTCACCGACACCCGCGGCACCGGCCTGATGAACCGCATGTTCCATGGCTATGCCCCGTTCAAGGGCGCCATCGAGGGCCGCCGCAACGGCGTCCTGGTCTCCAACGGCCAGGGCGACGCGGTCACCTATGCCCTGTGGAATCTGGAAGATCGCGGCACCATGTTCATCACCGGCAATGTCCGCATCTACGAGGGCATGGTCATCGGCGAGCACAACCGCCCCAATGATCTCGAGGTCAATGCCCTGAAGGGCAAGCAGCTCACCAATGTCCGCGCCTCGGGCAAGGACGAGGCGGTCAAGCTGACCCCGCCCCGCAAGATGAGCCTGGAACAGGCCATCGCCTATATCGAGGACGACGAGCTGGTGGAAGTGACCCCCAAATCCATCCGTCTGCGCAAGCGCCTGCTCGACCCCAACGAGCGCAAGAAGGCCGACCGCGCCGCCAAGAACGATTGATCCCGGCGAGCCCCTTCGGATTCGATGGTAAAGGGCGCCTCCGCATGCCGCGGCGGCGCCCTTCTCTATGACAGTCCGTCCATCTGCCTGGCTTCCGCCGCGTAGTCGTCGCGGTATTGCAGTCCGGCCGCCGCCGCCGCGTCCAGCAGGACGATGGCGTCGGGGTGCAACTGCAGGGCCGAGGCCGGCACCCGGGCGGTGAGAGGGCCTTCGATGAAGGTCGCCACGATGTCGGCCTTGGCGGCTCCGGTGGCGAGCAGCAGCACCTGCCGTGCCGCCAGGATGGTGCCGATTCCCATGGTGACGGCGGCCAGGGGCACCGCCTCGGGCGGCGGGAAGCCGGGGCGGTTGACGGCGCGGGTCGAGGCGCTCAGCGCCACCCGATGGGTGCGGCCCGACAGGCTGCCGCCCGGTTCGTTGAAGCCCATATGGCCGTTGCGACCCAGCCCCAGCAGTTGGAGATCGACGCCGCCCGCCCTGGCGATGTTCCGCTCGTGGGCGGCACAGTATTCGGCGGCATCGCCGACCGGAACCGAGGAGTCGAGCAGATGAATCCGCGACGGGTCGAGATTGACCCGCTCGATCAGGCTCCGGCGGAGGATAAAACCGCAACTGGCGGGATGGTCCGCCGGCAGGCCGAGATATTCGTCGAGGCCGAACACGGTGACGCCGGAGAAATCCAGCCGTCGCCGCGCCAGTTCCCCATACAGGCCCTGCGGCGTTGCTCCGGCGGCCAGTCCCAGCACGGCGCGGGGATTGCGCCGGATCAGCCCCGCCACCAGATCGGCGGCGCGCCGGCTGACCGCCTGGGGGTCGGCCTCGACCACGACCAACATGATGGTTAGGCCTTTTCGGGAAACAGCGCCTTGAGGCCCTCGGGGCTGGCGGGGCAGGTGCCGCGTTCGGTGATCAGGCCGGTGATCAGGCGGGCCGGGGTCACGTCGAAGCCGTAATTGAGCGCCGCCGAGCCGTCGGGAATCACCTGGACCTCCACCACCTCGCCATCCGGCCCCTTGCCGAAGATGTGGCTCTGCTCGCGGGGCGAGCGCTGCTCGATGGGGATTTCCGTGACCCCGTCGGCGACGGTCCAGTCGATGGTCGGGCTGGGCAGGCCCACATAGAACGGCACGGCATTGTCCTTGGCGGCCAGCGCCTTGAGATAGGTGCCGATCTTGTTGCACACATCGCCGTTGCGGGTAGTGCGGTCGGTGCCGACGATGACCAGATCCACCAGGCCGTGCTGCATCAGATGGCCGCCGGTATTGTCGGCGATCACGGTATGGGGAACCCCGTGCCAGTTCAGCTCGCGCGCCGTCAGGCTGGCGCCCTGGTTGCGGGGGCGGGTCTCGTCCACCCAGACATGGACGGGAATACCGGCATCGAAGGCCTTGTAGATGGGGGCGATGGCGGTGCCCCAATCCACCGTCGCCAGCCAGCCGGCATTGCAGTGGGTCAGCACGTTGACGGGGGCGCCCTTGCGCCGGTGAAGATCGGCGATGATTCTGGCGCCATGCTCGCCCAGGGCGGAATTGGCGGCGGCATCCTCGTCGCAGATGGCGGCGGCGCGGGCATAGGCGGCGGCGGGACGCTCCGCCACCGGCAGCCCCCGCAGGCAGGCGATCATCTCGTCCAGCGCCCATTTCAGGTTGATGGCGGTGGGCCGGGTGGCGTGCAGCACCCCATAGGCGCGATCGAGGGCGGCGTTGGAGGAATCGGCCTTGGCCGCCAGCGCCATGCCATAGGCGGCGGTGGCGCCGATCAGCGGCGCGCCGCGCACCCACATGTCGCGGATGGCGATGGCGGCATCCTCCAGACTCCGCAGCGTCACCGTCACGAAGTGGTGCGGCAGGCGGGTCTGGTCGATGATCTCGACTCCGCTTCCGTCGGCGGCCAGCCAGATGGTGCGGAACGGGGTGCCGTTGATTTTCATGGGGCGCTCTCCGGAATTGGCCGGCGCACTGTACTGGAAGCTCCGGGGACTTTCCAGCCGCCGATCCGGCGAAGAGGACTTGACGCCGGGATGATTGTGACGTCCCATCCGGAAGGAATAATACCACGTCTCGATGATAGCGACTCATCGGGACGTGGTCGGCCGCAAGGCGGCCGCGCGCATCGTTGCGCGGGAGCCAAGCGCGGTGCCGCCCCGCAGGGGCAAGCGACGCCCGCAGGGCGGCCCCGAGCAAATGCGAGGGGTGGGCGAAGCCCACAGCGCCCGGCGACTGAGGGTTTCGGTGATCGGTTCCGATCACCGAAACTTGGTATTACGACAAAGTCGGGCTTGCTGGATGCCCACCTTGTAATATAATTTCGCAAAGTTCGGGGGATTTGGAGTTCTCTTATGCAACGGGTCAAGCTCGACCGGATCGACCGCCGCATTCTTGCCGATCTGCAAGCCGATGGTCGAATGACCAATGTCGAGTTGGCGCGCCGCGCCGGCATCTCGGCGCCGCCCTGCCTGCGGCGGGTGCGGGCATTGGAGGAAGCCGGCTATATCAAGGGCTATCATGCCGAGATCGACCCGGGGGCGCTGGGCTACAACGTCACCGTCTTCGCCCATGTGGGGCTCAACAGCCAGGCCGAGACCGACCTCAAGGCCTTCGAGGATCTGGTCAAGGGCTGGCCCGAGGTGCGCGAATGCCACATGCTGGCGGGCGAGACCGATTTCCTGCTCAAGGTGGTGGCCCATGACTGGGACGATTACCAGCGCTTCCTGACCACCCGCCTGACCGCCGCCCGCAATATCAGCCACGTGAAGAGCGCCCTGGCGATACGGACCTCCAAGTTGCAACCCGGGGTGCCCATCGCGGTGGAGTGCGGGCCGGAGCCCGACGGGGAGTAATACCGTCGAGCCCACCGGCTGAAGGGCGTTATTGACGCGTTATCTGATGCCGAAGAACGCGGCGATCTCGGAGGCGGCGCACACGCCATAGCCCTTGACGTGGTCGCCTTCGGCGCCGCATCCCGCCTTGGGGACCACCGGAACGGAATGATCCAGGCCGGGCAGGATGCGCAGCTCCACATCGTCTCCCGCCGTCCAGACCGGTGCGAAGGCGGTCGGTGGCAAGGGCGCATCCTCGCAGGTCTGGAAGCCCGGCATCGGGCGGTGGTGAAGGCTGGCCCATTGTTGCGCGATCTGGACGGCGTTGACGCATTTGACCACCGGGTCGGCGTCGCCCTGCCAGATGGTCAGGCGCGGCCAGCCGGAGCGGTTCGGATTGATCCGCGCCGCCTCCTTGCCCCAATCGGCGGCGGCGACCCCCGCCGGGCCTTCCATGCAGCCGAAGGCCCGCCGCAATTCGGACGGCGTGGCGAAATTGCCGCCGAGATTGGTTCCGATCCGGCTGCATCCCACCGCCACCCCGGACAGCGCGGCGCCGGCGGCGAAGTCGTCGGGATAGGTGGTCAGGGTGACCAGGGCCATGGCGGCGCCGGCCGACATGCCGACGACGAAATTCTCTCCGCCGGAAATGCCGTAGGTCGCCCGGGCCTTCAGCACCGCCTGCTGCAGCCGGCCGGTCAGGTTGAGGCCGTCGACGGCGCGCTGGTCCTCGTCGAACCACCACAGGCAGTCATTGCCCTCGGTGCCGAACGGGGCGACGAAATCCTTGAACTCGGCGACCAGCAGGGCAAAGCCCCGGCGCTCCGACAGGTCGCGCCAGCCCGATGAAATGGCGAAGGGAATCGCCTCCTGCTGGCATCCCGGCAGCAGCAGCACCACCGGGCCGGCCGTGTTGCGGGCCGCCTCGGGGACATGGGCCTTGATCTCCATGTTCCACCACCACACCTTCGATCCCCCGGCCTGCATGGCAGAAACGGATTCGAAGTCGGTGGCCCACGCCGGCGGGCTGAGGGCAAGCAGCGCCAGGGCAAGCAGCGCCAGAACGGTTCTGGACATCATCCCGCGGATTTCTCCAACAGAGCCAGCGACGGGGCGAAGAATGCCGCGCCGGTCACCGGCTGGCTGAACTCCAGCAGGCGGTCGCAATGGCCTTCGGCATCGCGCAGCACCATGCGCTCCAGCATCTGGCGGAACGGACGGGGGCTGCTGCCATAGGCGACGAAGTAGAGGCCGGCTTCGGCGGTGCTGCCATAGGGCAGGCTGTGGCGGAGGATCTCAAGCTCGGCGCCGTCCTCCTCGATCACCACCCGCGCGATATGGGCGGTGGGCGGCTTGACCGAATCCGCCAGTTCCACGTCGTCGGCCTTGGTGCGGCCGATCACCGCCTCCTGCTCGGTCACCGCCAGGCTTTCCCAACGGTTCAGCCCATGGACATAGCGTTGCAGGCTGACATGGCTGCCGCCGGCGAAGGGACCATCCGCGACCAGGGCCACCGTGGCGCGGTCGGGTCCCTTGGCATTCTCGGTGCCGTCGACAAAGCCGGTAAGATCGCGGCCGCCCTGATGCTTGAAGCCGTGGATCTCCTCGACCAGCCGCACATGGCCGCCCAGGGCCGCCATGATCCGGCGGGCCAGGGCGAAATTGGCGTCATGGCGCGGCGAATGGAGGTGGATGAACAGATCGGCCGGCGTCGCCGGAGCACGGCGGGGACCATCGGCCAGGGCCTGGAACGGCACCAGCCCTTCCGGCAGATGCGGCCCCATCAAGCGGGGCCAGACGGTGGCGGCGATGGCGACCGCGCTGACCAAGGCGGGCTCGGCCATCTGTCCGGCGACGGTCCGGGTCAGGGCGGGAATGGACGCCAGCGCCCGGCGCACCGCCTGGTCCTCCGTTCCGGCCAGGACAAGGGTGAGGAACAGGCCGAAGCTGCCGGTTTCGGCGCAGATCGCGGATTGCGGTTGGGTCATGGCCTCACCCGAATTTGACGTCGACGATCTCGTAGGATTTCGACCCGCCCGGCGCCGTCACTTCGACGGTATCGCCGAGATGCTTGCCGATCAGGGCGCGGGCCAGAGGGGAATGAACCGACATGCGGCCCGATTTGATATCGGCTTCATGGGCGCCGACGATGGTGTAGACCACCTCGTCGTCGGAATCCTCGTCGGCCAGGGTCACGGTGGCGCCGAACCGGACCTGATCGCCCGACATGGTGGTGATGTCGATCACCTGGGCGCGGGAGATGATGTCCTCCAATTCGGACACCCGGCCCTCAATGAAGCTCTGACGCTCGCGCGCGGCGTGATATTCGGCATTTTCCGAAAGATCGCCGTGCTCGCGCGCCTCGGCGATGGCTCGAATCACCGCCGGCCGTTCGATCGATTTGAGCGTCCTCAACTCGTCCTCCAACTGGGCGAGCCCAGGCGGAGTCATCGGGATTTTTTCCATCAACAAGCCCCTGCCCTAGTGACCGGATCCATTTAAAACGATGGGTGTCATTTTCAATGGATCAGGCACAAACGTATTGGAATTGTGGGCCGATTCACCATCTGAAATGCGCGGAGAACCACTCATTTCAGATGGATCGGGCCACTAGAACGAACCTTTAAAGTACGATTGCAGCGGTGCCACATCAAGTGTGCCGCACCGCAACGCCTCGATTGCTTCCACTGCGGCCCGCGCTCCGGCCACCGTGGTGTAGTGCGGAATGGTGTTGGTGAGTGCCGTGCGGCGGATGGAAAAGCTGTCCTTGACCGCCTGGCTGCCGTCGGTGGTGTTGACCACCAGATGGATCTGGCCGTTCAGCATGGCGTCGACGCAATGGGGGCGGCCTTCCAGCACCTTGTTGAGGATGCTGATATCGCTGACGCCGCGATCACGCAGATAATTGGCGGTGCCGTCGGTGGCCATCACCTTGAAGCCCATGGCCAGCAGGCGGCGGGCGATTTCGACCATGCCCGGCTTGTCGGCGTCGCGGACCGAGATGAAGACGCCGCCCTCGGTGGGCAGGACGGTGCCGGCGCCCAGCTGGCTTTTGGCGAAAGCCCGCGCGAAGTCGGAATCGATGCCCATGACCTCGCCGGTTGACTTCATTTCCGGCCCCAGCAGGATATCGACGCCGGGGAAGCGGGCGAAGGGGAACACCGCCTCCTTCACCGCCACATGCTTCATCACCGGCCGGGTGGTCAGGCCGAACGAGGCCAGGGTCTCGCCGGCCATGACGCGGGCGGCGATCTTGGCGATGGGCACGCCGGTGGCCTTGGCGACGAAGGGCACGGTGCGGCTGGCGCGGGGATTTACCTCCAGGATGTAGATGTCGCCGTCCTTGATGGCGTACTGGATGTTCATCAGGCCGACCACGTTCAAGGCCTTGGCCAGGGCGGCGGTCTGCACCTCCAGCTTGGCGATGGTGGCCTGATCCAGCGAATAGGGTGGCAGCGAGCAGGCGGAATCGCCGGAATGGATGCCGGCCTCCTCGATATGCTGCATGATGCCGGCCACATAGACCTGGGTGCCGTCCGACAGGGCATCCACATCCACCTCGATGGCGTCCTTGAGGTAAAGGTCGATCAGCACCGGATCATCGCCCGAGACCCGCACCGCTTCGTGCATGTAGCGCTCCAGCGCCTCGTGGTCGTAGACGATCCGCATGGCGCGACCGCCCAGCACGAAGCTGGGCCGGATCACCACCGGATAGCCGATGCGCTCGGCGACGGTGATGGCCTCCGCGAGCGAGCGGGCGGTGCCGTTGGCCGGCTGCTTCAGCCCCAGGCCGTGCAGCAGCCCCTGGAAGCGCTCGCGGTCCTCGGCCAGATCGATGCTGTCCGGGCTGGTGCCCAGGATGGGAATGCCGGCCTGCTCCAGGGCATGGGCCAGCTTCAGCGGAGTCTGGCCGCCGAACTGGACGATGCAGCCCAGTACCCGGCCGTTGCTCTGCTCGCGCCGCACCAGATCGATCACCGTCTCGGCGGTCAGCGGCTCGAAATAGAGCCGGTCCGAGGTGTCGTAGTCGGTGGAGACGGTCTCCGGGTTGCAGTTGACCATGATGGTCTCCTTGCCGGCCTCGTCGAGGGCATAGGCGGCATGGACGCAGCAATAGTCGAACTCGATGCCCTGGCCGATGCGATTGGGACCACCGCCCAGGATGATGACCTTGTCACGGTCGCTGGGAGCGGCCTCGCATTCCGGGGCGGTGACGCCGTCGCCCTCGTAGCACGAATACATATAGGCGGTGGATGAGGGGAACTCGGCGGCGCAGGTGTCGATGCGCTTGAACACCGGCTTGACGTTCAGCACTTCGCGGCGGAAGGCGGTCTCGGTGACGGTCTTGCCCGACAGCTTGGCCAGGCGCTGATCGGAAAAGCCCATCTTCTTGAAGCGCAGCATGCCGGGGGCGTCGATGGGCAGGCCCTTGGCGCGGATTTCGGCCTCGGCGTCGGTGATGCCCTTGATCTGGCCGAGGAACCACTTGTCGTAGAAGCAGGCGGAATTGACCTCGTCGATGGTCAGCCCCAGGCGGAATGCCTGGGCGATCACCAGGATGCGGTCGGCGCGCGGCTCGGCCAGCGCCTTCTTGACCGCGTCCTTCATGTCGCCGGCGCCGGCGCCGGGGATCTCGATGTCGTCGAGGCCGGTCAGGCCGGTCTCCATGCTGCGCAGGCCCTTTTGCAGCGATTCCTGGAAGGTGCGGCCGATGGACATGGCCTCGCCCACCGACTTCATGGAGGTGGTCAGCATGGGGTCGGCGCCGGGGAACTTCTCGAAGGTGAAGCGCGGAATCTTAGTGACCACATAATCGATGGTCGGCTCGAACGACGCCGGGGTGACGCCGGTGATGTCGTTGGCCAATTCGTCGAGGGTATAGCCGACCGCCAGCTTGGCGGCGATCTTGGCGATGGGAAAGCCGGTGGCCTTGGAGGCCAGCGCCGAGGAGCGCGACACCCGCGGATTCATCTCGATGACGGTCATGCGGCCGTCCTTGGGATTGACGGCGAACTGGACGTTGGAACCGCCGGTATCGACCCCGATCTCGCGCAGCACCGCGATCGAGGCATTGCGCATGATCTGGTATTCCTTATCGGTCAGGGTCAAGGCCGGCGCCACCGTGATGGAATCGCCGGTATGCACCCCCATGGGATCGATGTTCTCGATGGAACAGATGATGATGCAGTTGTCCTTCTTGTCGCGGACAACCTCCATCTCGTATTCCTTCCAGCCCAGCACCGATTCCTCGACCAGGACTTCGTGCACCGGACTGGCGGCCAAGCCACCGGCGACGATCTGCTCGTACTCGGTGATGTTGTAGGCGATGCCGCCGCCGGTGCCGGCCAGGGTGAAGCTGGGGCGGATGATGGCGGGCAGGCCGACCACCGGCATGGCTTCCCGCGCTTCGGCCAGGGTCCGGACCAGCCGCGACTTGGGGCTTTCCAGCCCGATCTTGTCCATGGCGTCGCGGAACAGCAGCCGGTCCTCGGCCTTGGCGATGACGTCGCGCTTGGCGGCGATCATCTCGACCCCGAACTTCTCCAGGATGCCCAGATCCGCCAGTTTCATGGCGACGTTCAGCGCGGTCTGGCCGCCCATGGTGGGCAGCAGCGCGTCGGGGCGCTCCTTCTCGATGATCTTGGTGACGATCTCGATGGTGATCGGCTCGATATAGGTGGCGTCGGCCAGACCGGGATCGGTCATGATGGTGGCCGGATTGGAGTTGACCAGGATGACCCGGTAGCCTTCCTCCTTCAGCGCCTTGCACGCCTGCACCCCGGAATAGTCGAACTCGCAGGCTTGACCGATGATGATCGGACCGGCGCCGATGATGAGGATCGAGTGGATATCTGTACGTTTGGGCATGGATTCACTCTTAAAATTTCAAAAAAAATACAGAGACGAGAGAGAAGGTATAGAGAAAATCACCTTACCATCCTCCGGACGCCGTCCTTTAGCACCGGCACATTGAAGTTGATCAGCAGCCCTTTCTGGTAGGCGCCAACCTTGAGATAAGTCAGTAATTGAGCTTCGTGCAGCCGGTTTAAAACCTCAACCGCCTTCAACTCGATCACCAAGCTGTCTTCCACCAGGACATCCACCCGATAGGCGCAATCCAGGTTGACCGCCTTATAAACCACCGGAAGCGGAACCTGCCGACGAAAATGGATTCCTGCCTCATGCAGATCGTAGCAGAAACACTCTTCATAGGCCGATTCCAGGAGGCCCGGACCGAGGGCGCGATGAATGCCGATGGCGATGCCAATGATCTTTTCCGTCAATGGATCGCGCTCGGCCGTCACCAGAACTCCTTCCTTCCGTCAAAGACTGCGCGGTCGGCGCCGCTGGTCAACCACAGAGACACAGAGAAGGCACAGAGAAAAACATAACAAAACAAATATGTATTCCGAAAAACCATCGGGCCGAAGGCCCCATAATTTTTTACCTTTTCCTCTGTGCCTTCTCTGTGTCTCTGTGCCTCTGTGGTTAATTTTCCAGCCCAAGTAAATTCATAATCAACTTCAGGGCCTTCGCCGCCAACACCTTCAAAGCTCCACCGCTACGCCTTTTCCATTAACCCCACGAACCGCTCGAACAGGTAATGGGCGTCCTGGGGGCCGGGCGAGGCCTCCGGGTGATATTGCACGCTGAACACCGGCTTGCCGTCCACGGCGATTCCTTCCACCGAGGAATCGAACAGCGAGCGATGGGTGACGGTGACCCCGGCCGGCAGGGATTTCTCATCCACCACGAAGCCATGGTTCTGGCTGGTGATTTCCACCTTGCCGGTGGCGAGGTCCTTGACCGGATGGTTGGCGCCGCGATGGCCGGTATCCATCTTGAAGGTCTTGGCCCCCAGCGCCAGGGCCAGCATCTGATGCCCCAGGCAGATGCCGAACAGCGGCGTCCCCGCCTTCAGCACGCCCTGGATCATGGGCACGGCATAGAGGCCGGTGGCGGCGGGGTCGCCGGGGCCGTTGGACAGGAAGACGCCGTCCGGCCGGTGGGCCAGCACCTCGTCGGCCGTGGCGGTGGCCGGCAACACCGTGACCTTGCAGCCCGAGGCGGCGAGGCAGCGCAGGATGTTGCGCTTGGCGCCGAAGTCCAGGGCGACCACATGGAAGCGGGGGGCGGCCTGCTTGCCGTAGCCGCCGCGCAGCGCCCATTCGGTCTCGTCCCAGCCATAGGACTGGGGCGAGGTCACCTCGCACGCCAGATCCATGCCCTCCAGGCCCGGCCAGTTGGCGGCCTCGGCCCACAGCGCCGGCAGGTCGAACTTGCCGTCGGGGGCATGGACGATGACGCCGTTGGGGGCGCCCCGCGAGCGGATGCGCCGGGTCAGCGCCCTGGTGTCGATGCCGGCCAGGCCGACCATGCCGTTGCTCTTCAGCCAGGCGTCGAGATGCTTGCCCGAGCGCCAATTGGCCGGCTCGGTGATATCGGCGCGGATGATCAGGCCGCGTGCCGCCGGGGTGATGGTCTCGATATCCTCCCCATTGGTGCCGACATTGCCGATATGGGGGAAAGTGAAGGTGATGATCTGGCCGGCATAGGACGGATCGGTCAGAGTCTCCTGATAGCCGGTCATGGCGGTGTTGAACACCACTTCGCCCACCTTGGAACCGGCGGCTCCCACCCCCTTGCCCCACAGCACGGTACCATCGGCCAGCACCAGGGCACCGGTGGCGCCGGGGGGGCGCGGCGCGTCCAATGACGGCACCTTGCTCGGTGGCTGCGGTGCGGTCCCGTGTTGGTTCGGCATGTCGGTCCTTTTGTCTCGGGCGCGACCGGGTGACGTCCGGTCGCGGAAGTGCATGATAAGGGAGCCAAGCTCCCGCCGCTAGGCCGCAGAAGGCCGCCGGGTTATCTCGCAACGGGCAAGATCCCCAGGGCAGGGCCAGGCGTGGCCGGTTTTGGCAAATAGGTAAACGGCCGCGTTATAATGAGACCCCGGACGGGAGTCAAGCCCGGCGAGGCGCGGGGAAAAAACAAGCTTTTTCAAGGTGCTGACCTGCGCGGGAGACGCTATCTTTCCGCCGGGTTTTGCGCTAGCCTGTGCGCTTTCCCAAAGGGGGTGTGGCCCGAAGGGAATGTGGAATGGGGGGATGCCATGCTGCGGAAGCAGTTGAGCGACGCACTCAAGACGGCGATGCTGGCCAAGGATAGCCGCCGGGTTTCGACGGTGCGTCTGATCCTGGCGGCGTTGAAGGACCGTGATATCGCCGCCCGGCCCAAGGGGTTGGCCGACGGCATCGGCGAGGACGAGATCCGCCAGATGCTGCAATCCATGATCAAGCAGCGCCGCGAGAGCATTACCCTCTACGAGCAGGGCAACCGTCCCGAGCTGGCCAAGCAGGAGGCCGATGAAATCGTCATCATCGAGACCTTTCTGCCGCGCCAGATGGACGAGGCGGAGATCGTGGCGGCGGTCAAGGCCGCCATCGCCGAGACCGGCGCCGGCGGCCTCAAGGATATGGGCCGGGTGATGGCGGTACTGAAGGAACGTCATGTGGGCCAGATGGACTTCACCAGGGCCAGCGCGGTGACCAAGGCGGAATTGGGGGCCTAGCCCCCAACTTGCCGAATCGCTTTTCCACCCCATCTCTTGTATCCGTCCGCCCGACGCCCCGACGACGCTAGGAAACCTCATCCATGGCGTTTCCGCCGCAATTCCTCGATGAACTGCGAACCCGCATCCCGGTCACCTCGGTGGTCGGGCGCCGGGTTAAGCTGACGCGCAAGGGGCGCGAGCATCAGGGCCTGTGCCCATTCCACAACGAGAAGACGCCCTCCTTCACCGTCAACGAGGACAAGGGCTTTTTCCACTGCTTCGGCTGCGGCGCCCATGGCGACGCCATCGGCTTCGAGATGCGCATCGGCCATCTGTCCTTCACCGAGGCGGTGGAGCGGCTGGCGGCGGAAGCCGGGTTGGAAGTGCCCAAGGCGACGCCGGAGGAGCGGGTGCGCGAGCAGCGCCGCGCTTCGCTCCACGACGCCCTGGAGGCGGCCTGCGCCTTCTTCGAGAAGCAGTTGCGCGCCCCGTCCGGCCGTGATGGCTTTGCCTATCTCAAGGGGCGCGGCCTGTCCGACGACACCATCGCCCGGTTCCGCCTGGGCTGGGCACCGGAGTCCCGCGAGGCGCTGAAGACCGCGGTGATGAGCAAGGAATGCCCGGAAAGCCTGCTGGCCGAGGCCGGGCTGCTGAAGAAGCCCGCCACGGGCGAAGCCCGTAATTCAGATGGTTTGCCGGCAAAGCCGGCGGGTGGCGGCGCCTTCGATTATTTCCGCGGCCGGGTGATGTTTCCCATCACCGACCGCCGTGGCCGGGTGGTGGCGTTCGGCGCCCGCACCCTGGGTGACGGCCAGCCCAAATACCTCAATTCGCCGGAGACCCCGCTGTTTCACAAGGGCGCCACCCTCTACGGCCTCGCCCATGCCCGCGAAGCGGCGCGTGAGCGCGGTACGGTGGTGGTGGTCGAAGGCTATATGGACGTCATCGCCCTGCATCAGGCGGGGTTTCCCTATGCGGTGGCGCCGCTGGGCACGGCGGTGACCGAGCAACAGATCGAGGAACTGTGGCGCCTCGCCCCCGAGCCGATCCTGTGCCTGGACGGCGACAACGCCGGCCAGCGCGCCATGGCCCGCGCCCTGGACCGGGCCTTTCCCATCCTCAGGCCGGGGCTCAGCTTGCGCTTCGCGGTGCTGCCGCACCCCGAGGACCCGGATTCGCTGATCAAGGCCAAGGGACCGGCGGCCATGGCGGCGGTGCTGGACGCCGCCCAGCCGCTGGTGGAGGTGGCGTGGACCCTGGCGGTGGAAGCCCGTCCGCTCGATACCCCGGAGCGCCGCGCCGCCCTGGAACGGGATCTGATGGAAAAGGCCACCACCATCGCCGACGAGACGGTGCGGTGGCAGTATGTTGCCGCCTTCCGGCAGAAGCTCAAGGATTCGTTCCGGCCGCCGCCGCGGGTCTGGGTCAAGAAGGGCGACTGGCGCGGCGCCAAGCCGGCGATCCCGCCGCCCAGCCGCAGCGGGCCCGACGGCCGGCTGCCCGGGGTGGGCCGCCTGTTGCCGCCGCGCGCCATGGCCGAGGCCCAGGAATGGGTGATGCTGGCCTTGATTCTCGACCATCCCCGGCTGGTGGACCATGTGGGGGAACGGCTCGGGGAAGTCACTTTCGCGGACAAGAGCCTTGACAATCTTCGGCGTGGGATTCTAAAGCACCTTGGGGCCGTGCGCGACCTTGACGCTGAGGGACTTTGCGCCCATTTACGGTCGGATGGATTTGCCCTGATGCTGGACACCCTGCTCGATGCCAATGAACGGCGCGCGCGGGCTGTTCGTTGTTATGGGTTGATCGATGACGCAAGGGCGCACTGGGAAGACGTTTTTCATCACTACACCCGCAAACACCAGCTGGCCGATCTCAGCGAAGCCAGCGCGCAACTGGCCCAGGATGGATCTCAGGCCAGCTGGGCGAGGTTCGAGGCGGTGAAGGGGCACGAAAGCGTGGAAAGCGGCTGGGACGGCGAGCCGGGGGCCAGTGGTCCGATCCATCTGAAATGATACCCATCATTTTAATGGATCAGGTCACCAGGGGTGGAAAGTAGCAGCAGATCCTTCAGGAGCATCGTTTTTCATGGCGACCAAATCGACGAGTACCGCGGAAGTCTCCGAGAACCAGGACGAGGCCATGGACGGCCCCCTGCTCGATACCCTTGGCGTCGCCGTCAAGAAGATGGTGGCGCGCGGCAAGGAGCGCGGCTACGTCACCTATGATGAGCTGAACGCCGCCCTGCCGCCCGAGGAGGTGTCGTCCGAGCAGATCGAGGACACCATGTCCATGCTGAGCGAGCTGGGCGTCAACGTGGTGGAGAGCGAGGAGGGCGAGGAAGCCGCCGCCGAAACCGCCGAGGAGGAGACCACCGAGGCCCCCGAGGGCTATTCCGCCGCCGGCAATGTGGACGAGGAAGACCTCGGCCGCACCGACGACCCGGTGCGCATGTATCTGCGCGAGATGGGGTCGGTGGAACTGCTGTCGCGCGAGGGCGAAATCGCCATCGCCAAGCGCATCGAGGCCGGCCGCGAGATGATGATCGGCGGCATCTGCGAAAGCCCGCTGACGCTGCGCGCCGTGGTCGGTTGGCACGATGCCCTGGTGGACGGCAAGATGCTGCTGCGCGACATCATCGATCTCGACGCCACCTATGGCTCGGGGCCGGGGGCCGAACTGTCGGAAGACGATCTCGAACGCGGCCCCGAGGAGCCGGGCGCCGTCCCCGGGCCGGAGGCCGAGCCGGTGGTTCCGGAGGGCGAGGGCGAGGAGCCGGTGGTCCCCGAGGGCGAGGGTGAGGCCGAGGGTGAGGAAGGCGAGGAGAATTCCATCTCGCTGGCGGCCATGGAAATCCAGCTGATGCCGGTGGTGCTGGAGACCTTCGAATCCATCGCCGCCACCCAGCACAAGCTGGAGAAGGTACAGGACCAGCGTCTGGCGCTGCTGTCCAAGGGTGAGGCGGTGACGCCCGCCATGGAGAAGAAATACGACAAGCTGAAGACCGAACTGGTGCGGCTGATGGACGGCATCCATCTCAACAACGCCCGGATCGAGCAGTTGGTCGAGCAGTTGAACGGCCTCAATCGCCGCCTCATGACCCAGGAAGGCCGGCTTTTGCGGCTGGCCGAATCCTGCAAGATCAAGCGCCAGGACTTTCTCGACGCCTATTACGGCTCGGAGCTGGACCCCAACTGGGGCGGCCAGATCATTGCCCGCAGCAAGCACTGGAAGGATTTCGGCACCAAATACGCCCGCGAGATCGGCGATATCCGTGGCAATATCGGGGTGATTTCCGGCGAGGCCGGCCTGCCCATCAGTGAATACCGCCGCATCGTCCAGACGGTGCAGCGCGGCGAGCGCGAGGCCAGCCGCGCCAAGAAGGAAATGATCGAGGCCAATCTGCGTCTGGTCATCTCCATCGCCAAGAAATACACCAATCGCGGCCTGCAATTCCTCGACCTGATCCAGGAAGGCAATATCGGCCTGATGAAGGCGGTGGATAAGTTCGAATACCGCCGCGGCTATAAGTTCTCCACCTATGCCACCTGGTGGATTCGGCAGGCCATCACCCGGTCCATCGCCGATCAGGCCCGCACCATCCGCATCCCGGTGCATATGATCGAGACCATCAACAAGCTGGTCCGCACCTCGCGCCAGATGCTGCACGAGATCGGCCGCGAGCCGACCCCGGAAGAACTGGCGGAAAAGTTGTCCATGCCGCTGGAGAAGGTCCGCAAGGTCCTCAAGATCGCCAAGGAGCCGATCTCGCTCGAAACCCCCATCGGCGACGAGGAAGACTCCCATCTCGGCGACTTCATCGAGGACAAGAACGCGGTGCTGCCGCTCGACGCCGCCATCCAGGCCAATCTGCGCGAGACCACCACCCGCGTCCTGGCCAGTCTGACGCCGCGTGAGGAACGGGTGCTGCGCATGCGCTTCGGCATCGGCATGAACACCGATCACACCCTGGAAGAGGTCGGCCAGCAGTTCAGCGTGACCCGCGAACGCATCCGCCAGATCGAGGCCAAGGCGCTGCGCAAGCTCAAGCATCCGTCCCGCTCGCGCAAGCTCAGAAGCTTCCTCGACACCTAGAGCATCATGCTCTAGGCATTTTGTATGTCCCTCGCCGGGCGCAAACCTCCGGTTTGCTTGGCCTCGGCCTCAACGGCCTCTGTCGCGGGATGTTCGACTTGAAAGCATCCCGCTCTAGCCCGGGGTGAATTGCGGAAGGAACCCCAGCCGTCGCGATGGCTGGGGGCTTCCACTCGGTGGGGCCTGTAGCTCAATGGTTAGAGCCGGCC
>Ga0316222_1002335_pt1 | contig 20511 bp, 7 predicted proteins | sample TBH18011metaG_FD_206008 | JGI IMG/M metagenome (GOLD analysis project Ga0316222, IMG submission 206008) | Freshwater microbial communities from Trout Bog Lake, Wisconsin, USA - TBH18011 | ecosystem: Environmental > Aquatic > Freshwater > Lake > Hypolimnion/Profundal zone | place: USA: Wisconsin...
GGGGACGAACGTCGGTTACATCAACATTGTGATCCAGAGCAGCGTGACGGGGACGAATTCGATCACGGGGATCACGGGCGGCAACCCGAACGGGCTGACGGCGTATGGGGTGCCCGGGTTCAGTTACGTCACGGAACGTTCGACGAACCTGACGGATTGGGTGGAGATTTCGACGAACACGGCGGCGACGAACGGGGTGATCAGCGTGACCGATCCGTTCAGCGACCTGGGGGGCAATGCGCCGGCGGCGGCGTATTACCGGCTGCTTTGGCATCCGTGAGTCGGGGAGATGGATTTTTGTGACGGTGTGGATTCAGGGTTGCCGTCACGAGACAATGGGTGGCGGCTGCCAGTTGGGGCTGTCACCCAGATCTGATTTATAAACCAAGCAAAGATCAAGAGCATCATGTCGATGAAACAGGCGCAGCAACCACCGGAACATTTCGGCGGATACCTTGCCGGGGTCCGGGGAGCCTTGCTGGGGCTGATCCTGACCATCGCAACCACGGCAATGGCGGGTGCCGCCGCCGGTCCGAGCCCGCATGCGGTCATGCCATTTGATGCGGGCTGGCTATTCAGGCTGGGTGATGATCCGGCGTTCCGGCAGCCGGAATTCGGCGACGCGAGCTGGCGGACGCTGGATTTGCCGCATGATTGGAGCATCGAAGGACCGATCAATCCGCCGCCGCAGGGCAGCCGTTATGGCGGTTTTTTCTCCCATGGCATCGGGTGGTATCGGAAACATTTCAAACTGGATTCCGGCATTGGGAAAAAGACAGTCATTGAATTTGATGGCGTTTACATGAACAGCGAGGTTTGGATCAACGGCCATTTTTTGGGACGCCACCCTTATGGTTTTACGGGATTTCGATACGATCTCACCGAATATCTGAAGACCAATGGCACCCCCAACGTGCTGGCGGTGCGGGTCGATGATTCGCTGGAACCCGCGCTGCGCTGGTATGCCGGTGCCGGCATCTATCGCCACGTTCGGCTGATCACGACTGGCTACACTCATTTCCGCCTGGATGGCGGGGTCTCGGTGACCGCGCCGAAGGTTTCCACGAAGCAGGCCACGGTGGAGGCCGATTATATGATTGATGCAAACTTTTTCACGGAGGCTGAACGGCAGGGATGGTTGGCCAACGTATGGAAGCCGCAACCGGTGAAGCGAAACCTGGTTTTGCGGAGCCGGGTCGAAGACTTGGCGGGCAAGATCATCGCCGCCACCGAGTCGGAAATCACCCTGGACAATCTGCATCCCGGCCAGCAGGCATCGCAGCGGATCAAACTGGCCGCCCCCCGACTCTGGTCCGACCGCACGCCGGAGTTATATCATTTGCGCAGCACGTTGCTGCTTGGGGATCAGGTGCTCGATGAGGCTTTGACGACATTCGGCATCCGCCAGCTCACTTTTGATTTGGATCGCGGGTTGTCAGTCAACGGCCAATCCGTCAAGCTGAAGGGGGTTTGCCTGCATCAGGATGCCGGCTCATTTGGGAACGCGGTTCCGGCAGCTGTTTGGGCGTGGCGCCTGGCGCAACTGAAGGCAATGGGCTGCAATGCCATCCGTACGAGCCATCATCCCTTCGCGCCTGAGTTCTACGACCTCTGCGACCAGCTTGGATTTTACGTGTTTGATGAGGCGTTTGATGAGTGGACCCGGGACTGGACCTATGATTATACCGAAAATCCCCAGGGCAAATCGGAATACGGTTATCATCTTTATTTTGACCAATGGCATGACGCCGACCTGCGCGCCATGCTGCGGCGTGACCGGAATCATCCATGTGTCATCCTCTATAGCATCGGCAATGAGATTCCAAACCAGAAAGATCGGGATGGCGCCCGCATTGCCCGCGAGCTGGTGGCGGTCTGCCATGCAGAGGATCCAACGCGGCCGGTCACCTCGGCCTGTGATCAGTCGGCCTTCGCCACAACAAATGGGTTCATGGATGCCTTGGATATCGCAGGTTACAATTACATCATGCGCCGCCATGGGACGAACACCTACGTGCCTGAGCACCGGCAGTATCCGCGGCGGCTGTGTTTGGGCACAGAGACCACTTATGCGCCGGCTTACTGGCTGGGGGTGCGGGATCACGCCTATGTCATCGGTGATTTCATCTGGACGGGCATCGATTATCTGGGGGAAGCGCATGAGTTTCCCCGCCGGGGCAATCCGGCGGGCATGTTGGATCTGGCGGGCGGGAAGAAGGCCGAATTTTATCAGCGGGCGGCCTATTGGCGTCCGGACCCGGTGTTGCAATTGCTGGTCCGCACGGGCGAGCCGGCGACGAATGACTGGCGACCGGCGCCGTCTTTCCTCCATTGGAACTGGCCGCCCGGAACAACGGTGATTGTTCACGCCGTGGCCAATTGTGAATCGGTCGAGCTGTTTCTCAATCACCGTTCACTTGGCCGTCACATCGTGCCCAGGGATGCATATGCGAGCGACTGGAGTGTTCCTTATCACCCGGGATTGCTCTCCGCCATCGGCAGCCGGGCGGGCCAGCCGGTGGTCACCTGTGAATTGCGCACCGCGGGCTTGGCCTCGCGACTCCTGATCACCCGGGTGGCCGCACCCGTTGGCGGTGACATTTTGCTATATGAGATCAACGTGACGGATGCGGCCGGGCTGGCCGTACCGGATGCAAACCATGCTGTTACGGTCCGCCTGGCCGGGGCCGGAAAGTTGATCGGACTGGATACCGGCGATCTGGATTACGGCGGGAGTTTCAAGACCGACACTCGCAATGTCGATGGGGGGCGTCTGCTGGCCACCGTGCAGCGCACCGCGCCGGCGGGGCCGCTGACCATCACGGTCACCGCCCCGGGCTTGACGGCTGCCACGAAAACCGAGCCAGGAACCCCCTGATGCCAGTCGGTCGCATTTTATGAAGCATTCATTATTCGCCGCCACGGCCGTTTTGCTGGCGGGTTTGTTATTGCCCGAAGTCACCGCCGGCAAGACGGTTATAAATATTCCGGAGGCCGGTGATTACGCCGGCGATCAGATTCTTACCCCGCCGCCAAGCCCGGTTCCCCGCCTTAACGGGGCGAAAGTATTCGGGGCGCGACCAGGCACGCCATTCTTGGTCCGGGTGGCTGCCAGCGGTGAACGGCCGCTGCTTTTCACCGCGTCCGGGTTGCCCGCCGGGCTGCAGCTCAACCCCACGAATGGCTGCCTTACCGGCAGTATCACCAAGACGGGCAGCTATTCCGTGCGAATCAAGGTGAAGAACCGGGCAGGCAGTACAACCGGACGGGTGCGGGTGGTGATCGGTGACACCATCTGTCTTACGCCACCGATGGGGTGGAATTCCTGGTACTGCTGGAGTGAATCGGTCCGGCAGGAGGATATTTGCGCTGCGGCTGATGCCTTTATCAATAGCGGTCTGGCCGATCACGGCTGGACGTATGTGAATATCGACGATTGCTGGCAGGGGCGGCGCGGTGGAAAGTATAACGCCTTGCAGGGGAATGAACGGTTTCCCGACATGGCAAAAATGTGCGATTACGTGCATGGACTGGGACTCAAGGTGGGCATCTATTCCACGCCGTGGATAGGCAGTTACGCCGGTTTTCCAGGAGGTTCCTGCGCCAGCCCGGACGGGGATTATTCGGCGGATGCGCTGCCGGTTGATCAGCGGTTGCAGCCGGCTCAACTGTTCGGTCGCTACCCGGGGACGAAGCAAAAGGGGTTGAACAAGGTGGGAGCCAATTGGTTTTGCGGGGCCGATGCCCGGCAATGGGGAGCTTGGGGTTTTGATTTTGTGAAATTTGACTGGCATCCGAACGATCTGCCCACCACCGGACGGTTGGCGGACGATTTACGGCATGCGGGCCGTGATATCGTGCTTAGTTTATCCAACGCGGCATCCCTGACAAACGCCGCGCCCTTGTCTGCTTTGGCAAATTGCTGGCGGACCACCGGTGATATAAATGAATCTTGGGAAAGCATCGACCGGATCGGCTTTTCCCAAAGCCAGTGGCAGCCGTTCAGCCGTCCTGGACATTGGAATGATCCGGATATGTTGCAGGTGGGGTTGATTGGCAATGCCAATTCCGCCGACCATGGCGAGCATCGCACGCAACTGACGCCGGACGAGCAATACACCCAGGTCAGCCTGTGGTGTCTGCTCTCCGCCCCGTTGCTGTTGAGTTGCGACCTGACGCACTTGGATCCGTTCACGTTCAACCTGCTGGCGAATGACGAGGTCATCGCCGTGGACCAAGACCCGAAAGGCGGCCCGGCCGTGAGAATTTCCGGCCAAGACGAAGTCTGGTTCAAGGTTCTGGACGACGGCTCGGTTGCAGTCGGGCTATTCAACCGCAGTGACCAGCAAAAGGAGGTTTCGGTGAACTGGCCGGCGCTGGGATTGAATGGCCGGTGCCTCGTCCGTGACGTGTGGCGGCAAAAAGACTTAGGCCGATTCTGGAACAAATTTGTCTGCCCGGTTCGTCCCCATGGTGTGGTTCTCATCAGAATTTTTCCATAACACAAATTTAGATTGGTTGAAACGGCGGGTGCTTGACAGGAAACCATTCATCGTGGCAGGGTTATTGTGAACTGCGCCCTTAAGTCCGATCGGAAACCGCAAACGAAATCAGCGAAATCGCCGCCGCCAGATTGGTAAAGCCACCTGTGCGGGTGTGGACTCAATGAAGAAGATGCCGTTGCTGCGTTGGAACAGCCGGTAACGAAGTTTCACAACGGCCCTCATGGTGGTGAATGGCCAGCCTCAGGCCATATCTGAATACATCCAAGCCAACTCAGGCCCATTTGGCAATGGCACGGGCAACCTGATTTAGGTTGGTGATGCGCCATTTAGCCCCGTCACCCACCAGTGAAGCGCGTCGTTGAAGCACCACAGCCGCCGCCGGACTACGGCGAGCCTTGCGTGAAGCCGCCATGCGACTTTGCGCTTTCTGTCTTTTGAGCTGATTAAAAGACAATGTTTTCACCCGAAAAAACGTACCTCAACGGGAGGCTGGAAGCAAGTACCGGTCAGCCTAGGGCGTGTTAAATAATATTGTAGCCGTTCGGTTAGGGAACACTGGCGAGCGGTCTTTTTGGGTTTGGGTTTCGTTTCGGCTCAGTTACAGGGTTTTCAAACCTGCGCCTTCGCCAAAGCCTCGCCCAAACCCAAAAATCCTCGCTCCGAACGGCTACACTATTATTTAAAACGCTCTAAACGGCGAAACGCTGCCAATGAATTGTGCGGCAAGCGAACAGTCCGCTTCCGATCAGCCAGGGTGGCGAATCCACCCTTACCGCCCAAAAACACTGCGAATGGCGGGCCATGCCTTCCTGTTCGGATGGCTCCGCCCTCCGGCTTTGCCGGAGGTCGCTGACATCATGAAAAATATTGATTGAATACATGCCCTATAGCATGATTTTTGCCATGAAAAATCTCTCCCATTACTCTCTCATCACGGCCAACCTCCTCCTGTTTGGATTTCTCACAGGGGCAGCCAAGGCACAAACCATCAACTTTTCAGTTCCGGAAAAGGTTCAACATGGCAGCAGCTATACCTACTCAGGTCTGGGGGCCGCGCCGGATGCATCAACAAACACCGTCTGGAACCAATTCGTGCTCGGGGGTACCACCGCAAACAACCTGGCCTCCGATGGCTCCGTCACGGCCGTGACAGCGACCTTGGGCGCGGCCTCAATCGCTTCGCATGGCAGTCTCAGCGCCCCTTTTGACGAACCGGCGGATCTCTTTGGCACCTACACTTATTCGGCGGATTCCGGGACACTCAACAATGTGAGCGCCGGGACTTACAATTTGTATCTGTATGGGGTGAATGCCAATTATCTGGATGGTCGCACTTACGATTTCACGGCCGGGACCGATCTCACGGAGTCAACCACCCAAGAGACCAGCGTCAACACATCGGACACCGCCTTCATTCTCGGTCAGAACTATGTGGAATTTGTGGACCTGCAGGTGGGTGCTGGCGGTCAGGTGGACTTCAGCATCGCGGGCCAAAGCGGGACCGAGGCCGATTTCAACGGTTTGCAACTTCAAGCGGTTCCCGAACCCACGACACTGGCCTTGGCCGGTCTGGGTATCGCCGGTTTTGTTGCAGCTCGGCGTCGCAAGTAAATTTGGTTTGGTCCTAACGCAAGCCCTCGCCATTTGACTGTGGCGGGGGTTTTGCTTTTCCGCAGACGGCAGCTGAACTACGGCGAGGGCACGGGCACCTGTTGCAGCCAGACTTCAATTTGCAGGAACAGGTTGTTGGTGAGGGAGGTGGGCGCCAGGGTCCGGGCGTGGACGGTTTCGGTGAGGCCGTTGGCATCGGGGGTGGCGGACACTTCGTTGATGTAATTGCTGCCGGTGTACCAGTTCTGCAGGTCGCTGGAAATGAACACGCCGGAGGCCACATCGGTGGGCGGGAGACGGCGGGTGTAGGTGACGCCGAAATATTGCTGCTGCGTATTGGTATCGGTTTCAAAACCGTACTGGAAGGCGGGGTTCGGATTCACCGCCTTGGGGTCCAGGTTGAAGGCGTACTTGGTGAAGTTGGGGATGCTGTCATGGCTGTAATCCCCGGCCGGGCCGGAGATTTCCGGGTGGGTCAACTGCTCCAGGCTGAAATTCTGGATGCTCCACAAGCCGTAGGGCGAATCATGAATGGTCACGGTGGCGGGACCGCCGCTGACGGAGTAGGCGATGTTCGTGACAATGGTCAGGTTGACGCTTTCATCCCCTTCGATGGCGTAGTCGAGGTAGGGGTTCACCGGCAGGGTGAGGGTGTTCGATCCGGCGGGGAACACGATCACGTTGGTGAGTTCCAGATAATCCACGCCGTTGCTGGCGGTGCCGGAGAAGCTGATGTTCACGGCGATCTCATTCGTGTCGCCTACGCGGGTGAGGGTGAAATCGCCGGCCACGGGCCCGAGCTCGTAGGCGTCGGGGATGTCGGCATAGACGCTGAAGGTGGTGGGTTCCAGCACGGTGACGGTCACATCGGAATAGGCGGAGACGGCTCCGTCGTTGGCGGTGAGCCGGAAGGTGTAGTCACCCGGGGTGGAGAAGGTGAAGGTGTTCGTAAGGCTCTGCGGGTTGGGGATGACGACCCCGGTATTGGTGCCGAGATACGTCCAGACGAAGGTCACCGCCCCGGGCGGATTGGGCAGGCCGTCATCGGTGACGGTGCCGGTCAGGGTGACGGGCACGTTGATCTGCACGGACACATCGGGTCCGGCATCGACCACGGGGGCCTGATTGGATACGGGCCCATCGGCCAGGGCGAGGATTTCCCCGGCGGCGAGCACCCGGGCATAGACGCGCACGTCATCCAGCGCGCCGTTCCAGGAAGCGGGGGTTTCCAGGCCGCCGAGGCCGGCGAGGAATTGCGGGCAGTTGGTCACGAAGCCGGCGGCCGTCTGGAAGCCGGCCAGCGGCTGGTCCAGCTGGCCGTTGATATATAACTGCGGCGATCCGCCATTGGTCCAGGTCACGGCCAGGTGCTGCCATTGGCCCGGCAGCAGGGCATTGCTGGCGCTGATGCGATGGACCACGCCGGCGCTGGTGGGCAGGGTGACTTCGACCACATTGGAATGATTGCCGCAGGAGGCGAAGGCATGCGTGGCGAGGGCAAAGGTGAGATTGGTGTCCACGTTATCGGCGGACAGAATGCCGCGATCATCGGCGGGATTCGCCGGTTTGACCCACAGGGCCACGGTGAAGGCGGTCAGGCCGTTCAACACATTCGAGCCGGCGGTCTGGGCGACATAGTCGCCGGTGCCGGGGAAATCCAGCGCGCCGGCAATGGCGCCGTTGGTGATCCAGACGGGATTGCCGACGAGCGTCCCGTCGCGGCCGGAACCGGAGGTGTCCGCGGCATTGGTGCCGCCGCCGTCATCAAAGGCCCAATGCAAGAGCTGGTTGGTGGCGGACAATTGGTCCGCGCTGACAAAGACGAGCACATCGGCGTGGCCCTGCAACAGGCCGGTGTCCGCCGTGAGCCGGAGGAGATACGCGCCGGGATTGGTGAAGTTAACGGAGGTGGACGCGGTGTTGGTGCTGCTGAAAGTGTAAGCGGGCGGCCCGGCGACTTCGCTCCAGGTGAGGATATTGGTCGGGCTGTTATCGGTGACGGTGGCGTCCAGTTCGAGGCCGGCGTTGGTGCCGGACAGGAAGACGACGTAGCCGGCCGGGTTGGTGATGGTCACGAGGGGATTCAAGTTGGTGCCGGCATCGGCGATGGTGAGGATTGCGTTGCTGGGCGAGAGGATGCTGTAGCCGGGATCGGGGAGCAACGTGGCGGTCACGGTTTCATCCCCCTGCATGATGCCGTCGTTGGTGGTCGTGACGAGCAGGTCAATGGACGTGATGCCGCAGGAAAAATAAATGTTCGTCGGGATGGCGCCGTAATCGACGCCATAACCGGCGGTGCCGGCGAAGGCCACGTACGCGGTGAAATCATATTTCGGATCGCCGAGGCGGGTGAGCCGGAAGACGCCGTTGGTGCTGCCGCCTTCCAAGACGTTGGTCACCAGCGAGGTGATGTACAGCATGGGCTGATCGTCCATGATGGTCACGGTGCCGTTGGCGGGCGTGCCGAGTTGATACGCGACATTGGTTTGCAAGGTGAGGGTGACGGTCCGCGGGCCCTCGACCACGCCATCCTCCAGCGGCAAGACGGGCAGGGTGTTGGTGAGGCTGCCGGCGGGGATGACGATGAAATTGGTGAGGAAGGCGTAGTCCACGCCGTTGGTGGCGGTGCCGCTGATGGTGTAATAGACGGTCACGGCGGTGTTGGTGGTGCCAAACCGGGTGAAGGTGAACTGGCCGGGGTCGGTGCCCGGTTTGCTGGCGGAGAAGTCGCTGGCATCAATCCACACGCGCTGGTCGTTATCCTGGATGGTGACGGTGGCGGCGGACGGGAAGACGGTCTGGAAGGTGTTGCCTTCGGTCAGGGACACAATGACGGTCCGGTCGCCCTCGACGATCTGATCATCCACGGCGGTGATGGTGACGGTGGCATTGGACTGGCCGGCGGGGATGGTGACGTTGTTGGTGATGGCGACATAATCGGTGCCATTGACGGCCGTCCCGGAAATGGTGAAGGGGATGAGGAGGGCGTTGGTGACCGGACCGCTGCGGGTGAAGACGAACTGGCCGGGGCCGCCGCCTTCCACGGCGCAGGGCTGGTTGGTGGAGGATACGGTGACCGCCGGCAGGTTGTTGGTATAATTGGGAACAATGGTCACGGTCGCCGCGCCGGGTGACTGGATGCTGCCGTTGGTCGCGCTGATGAGGGTCAGCACGACGGAAGCCGGCAGCCGCATGGTGCGATTGGTGTTCGGCAGGATGGGCAGGTCCACGGAGAGCGCGCCGGCGGGGATGGTCACGCTGCTGCCGAGCGGGGAATAATCGGTCGGGGCGCTGGCGGAGCCGGTGATCTGGAACAGGACGGGCAGGCTGGCATTGGTGGCGCCGGTGCGGGTGATGACGAAGTGGCCGGGGCTGGTGTCGGTGGCATTGGTGACGGTGGCGCTCACGCCGACCTGCGCGGCGTCATCATCGAGAATGGTGTAGGTATGGAGTTTGATGGCGCCGAGCGTGGCGTTGAGCGGATTGAACAGGACCACGCGGACGGTCTGCGGCGGTTCGACGGTGGAATCGTTGATGATTTGCAGCGGGATGACGCCGGTCCAGCCATTGGTGATGAGCAGGGTGCCCGGGGCGAGCGAGTAGCGGTTGGACGAGGCCGTGCCGCCGATGACGCGGTAATCCACCGAGACCGGCGCCGCGGAAGTGGTGCTGAGGGTCACGGTGATGCCGGGGGACAGGCTTTCCGGGAAGGCGGACGTGGCGAAGGAAAAGCCGACGGCCACGCCGATGTTGCTGGTATCGCCGGTGATGGTGACATCCGCCGTGGGGGAACCGGCCACATTGTAATTGGTGGCGGTCAGCACGGTCAGTTCCACGTCCTCGCTGGAATCCAAAATCAGGTTTTGGAAGGGGATCACATCCACGGTGACGGCGGTGGCGCCATTGGGGATGACCACGGGGGTGTCGATCGGGGCGTAATCAAAGCCGCTCACGGCCGTGCCGCTGACCGCGAGATAGACCGTGAGGTCGCCGCTGGTGCCGGTGCGGGAGATGGTGAACTGGCCGGTGGTGTCGCCCTGTTGCGAAACCGTGGGGGTGGTGGCGGCGATACTCACGACCGGCAGCTTGTCGTCCAGGATGGACAGGGTGGCGTTGCCGGGGTTGCCGACTTCGTAGTTGAGCGTGTTGGTCAGGCTGAGGGTGACGGTTTGATTGCCGTAGACCGACGGGTCCTCGACGGGGGTAACGCTGACGGTGGTGGAGGCCTGGCCGGCGGGAATGGTCACGGTGCCGCTCAAGGCGGAATAATCCGTGCCGGGAACGGCGCTGCCGCCGACCTGGTAATTGACCACGAGAGCTTCGGTGAGGTCGCCTTCGCGTTCCACCGTGAAGGTGCCGGCGGTGGCGGGATCGGCCGCATTGGCCGTGGGCAAAACCGTGACCGTCATGAAATCATCGTCCAGAATGGTGATGGTGGCCTTGGCGGCGGCGCCGGAGGCCTTGGTATAAGCGCTGTTGGCGGTGAGCGTCACGGTGACGGTGCAGGCGGTGTTCACCTTCTTGTCATCCAGGGGCACGACGGGGATCATCACGCTGCCCTGGCCGGCGGGGATGACCGCGACGCCGGGCAGGGACGCATAATCGACGCCGTTGGTGGCGGTGCCGCCGGTGGTGTAATAGACGGTGAGGTCACCGGTGAGATCGCCATTCCGCGTGAAAATGAGCTGGCCGTTATCAATGCCGCTTTCGGAAATCTCCGGCGTGGTGGTGAGCAGGGAAACCACGGGCAGATTCGGTTCCGTGCCGCTGTCGATCGTGATGCTGGCTTCCGCCAGCGGGGCCAGGGCATAGGCCGGGCTGTCGCCATTGACGTCATCGGCCACGGTCAGCGTGGCGGTTTCACTCCCGCCGGTGAAGGCCCCGTTGATGGCCTGAAAGGCGAGCGTGAGACTGTTGGTGCCGGCGGGAATGATCAGCACGTTGTTCGTGTCCGGGGCGGGGGTCAGGGTGTAGGCCGTTCCCAGCAAGGCGCTGCCGGAGATCGTTGTTGGTGTCACCGGTGCGGGTCAGCGTGAAATAATGGGTCGAAGGGTCGCTTTCGGGGATGCTGTTCGTGTCGGCGGTCAGATTGATCAGGGTCATCGGCTGGGCCGAGAAGTCCAGTCCGGCCAGGTCGTTCGCCGGGGTCAGGGGATTGGACCAGTTGGTCGCGGCGGTGAACGTGTAGCCAAATAAAGCGGCCTGCAAGGTGAGGTTGCCGGTGATGCCGGTAATGAGGTAGCGGCCGTTGCTATCCGTGTAGCCGCCGGCAAAGTTCGTGGTGGCGAGCGAACCGTTGCCCACCAAGACGCCTTCGACCGGCACGCCGTTGCTGTCGGTGATCTGGCCGGTGAGGTTATAACCGGCCGGGGTGCCGACGGTTACGAGGATATTGGCACTGGCCTCGCCGCCTTTCATGTCGCTCACCACGCAGCGCACCACATGATTGCCGCCGGCGGTCCAGCTCCAGGAGGTCCAGGGCAGGTTGTTGGTGGTGAAGGCCAGGCCGTCGAAGGTCCAGGCGTAGGCCAGGGTATCGCCATCGGGGTCCGTTGCCGTGGCATGGAAATGCACCAGGGCGCCGGGGGCCACGTTGGTCTGGTCCACCTCGACGCCCAGCACCGGCGGCCGGTTGCCGGGAAAGTTGCCGAGATTGACCTGCACATCCAGCCAGGGGTCGGTGCCGGTGGAGCCGCGTTGCAGGGGGGTGATATGGACGCCGGCGGCGTTGTCATTGAAGGTGCGGCCCACCACGAGGGCGGCGTCTTCCCGGCTGGAGTCGTCATTGGCATTGGGGGAACCCGGGGTGGTATCCACCAATTGGGCGCCGCCATTGCTGTGGGGCCAGGGCGACCATTCCAGCAGAACGCCGTTTTCCAGCCAGGGATTGCCGGTATATTGCTGGCGGAATTCCATCCAGTAATAGCGCAGGGCGTCTTTCCGGACCACCCCGGCATAGGTGCGGCCGTCCACCCGCCGGGATGCCGGCACATCAAACGGGTATATGCGATAGATGCCGTTGGTGCTGATGCTCTGGATGGCGTCCGCCTTGAGCCAGTCGAGCGCTTTTTTGTGACAGGAATTGAACTGGGCCACGCCGCCCGAGCCCATGGTGTCGTAAATATTGCCATATTCCAGGTTGGCACCGGGTCCGAAGCCGCTGACATTGGTGATGGTGTTCCAGAAATTGGCATGCCAGAGGCCGAAGTTATGGCCCAGCTCGTGGGCGGTCACCCCCACGCCGAAGCTCTGCACCCAGACGCCTTTGCCGCCGACGTAGCCCAGTCCGCCCCAACTGTAGCCCGGCACCCCGGTCAGGGCGACGATATCGCGGTCATAGTTGGCGGTGTCATAACCGGCGGCTTTGGCGGCCGAGCGGGCATCCGCGAGGAGGTAGCCGGGACCGGTGGTGGCATAATAGGCCTTGGTTTGCGGCAGGGTCACCAGCGGCGTGACCGTGGTGGTGAAGCTGGCGAGGTCATAGGAATTCGCGGTGTAGTACGTGTTGACCCCGTCCATCACGGCGTAGGCGTCGTCCATGGTGATGGGCTCGGTCAGGTCATCGGGAAAATTCACGCGCATGTAGAGCAGCGACTTGTTGCCATGGGTCCAGGTGTCGTCGTTCACGATGGGCACGCCATTGGTGCTGGTGTCGCCGCCGCTTTCGGCCAGCGCCAGGTGACTGCCGACGAGGTCATAGTGGTCGGTCCCGCAAAAGCAGCAAACGCCGCCGCCATTTTCCGCGTAAACGGGTTGGTTGCGGGCGCTGGCCGCCAGGCCGGAAACGGAGCAGATGGCGTCCACCGGTTTGATCGCGCTTTTATCCAAAGCCGTGGCCTCGGCCAGGGTCAGGACGCGGAGGGGATCGCTGGAAACGGCCATTTTGCCATCCAAAGCCACCCCGTGCAGGGGGATGCCGGACCGGGACATCTGGGTGAGCCGGCGGCCATAGACATAGGCCTGATAAAGCTGATCGCCGAACTGGGCATAGCGGTAGGTGGCGGAGTTGCCGCTGGCGAAATCGGTGCCCACGGCCACGTTGAAATCACCGCGGCCGTCCACCTGGCTTTCGAAGTAACCGGTGATGGCCGCCGGCAATTGCTGGCGCCAGGCGTAGGGAACGGACCATTGGATGGCTTGGGCCGGGTCGGTTTGGATCAGCGACCGCATGACAGCCTGCCGTTGTCTGGCCAGTTGTTCGCCTTCGGCGAGGCTGGCGGTGCCGTTGGTAAAGCGGCTGACCCAGCTGGCGAAGTCGGTCAAGGTGACCAAGCCGGCGGGCGGGGCGGGCGAAGGGGATTTCAGTTTGACCGAGGCGGGGGAGGCGGGGGTGGCTGCCGGAGCGGGCGGGCGACTGGCGGCGGGCGGGGGTGATGCGGGGCGGGCGGGCGCGGATGCGGCGGCCACGATGGCGGGCGGGCCGATCGGCAACCGCGGGTTGGGTGATGGTCGCAATGCGCGCAGGGTAAGAACCCCCATGGCCAGCATAACGATACCGAGTGCCAATATAATATAACGTTTCACGTATCCCCCAGAGAAAAGTTGGACTTAAGGTTGACGGATTCAACCCTAATGCCATCCGGTCGTGAAGACAATGGTTAAGATGGAGATTTGCCAGACCGGAAGCCAGAGCGGGGCAGTCGGTTGGATCGGGTTAAAAAACGATTTTATAACTGCCGCCGGGTTGGTGGCAAGGCGGCGGCGGGGTCCGGGGGCATAAGTTTCCGCCGTTCCGCCAGTTGAACCGGAGCGGCCGGTCAATGGCTTCCAGGCGGGCGCGGGACGTCAGCGGCCGGCTACCACTTGCTCTCCCAGTGATTCCACCGGGCGTGGAGCATCTCTTCCAGCACGGGGCCGACTTCGGAGGCGCGGCGCTGGTTGTCATCCCCTGCCTCCGGAGCGCCGGCGGTGGCGGTCCGGGTGGTGGCGGGGGTCGCAGGGAGACGGGCGGCGGGGGCCGCCGGCTTGGCGTCGTCCAATTTATGGAGGACCTTTTTCATCCACTACCACCTTCCGCCTGAACGGCGGTTTTGGCAAGCCACATTTTTTGCGGCGGGGCGGGCAAGTTCGGGCGGCGGGGCATGGTTGAAAAGTCACAGGGAGGCATCGGGGGAGGCGGACGGAGGCGAAGGTTGGCAGGGGTGGAAATTCAGTTTTGAGGGCTGAGTTTTAGCAGTATTTCCAAAAATGTTGTCGCGATGGGCTGAGGGTCCTGCGGACAGCGGTCTTTTTGGTTTTGGGCTTCGTTTCGGCTCAGTGACAGGGTTTTCAAACCTGCGCCTTCGCCGAAGCCTCGCCCCAAACCAAACATCCTCGCTGCCCAATCGCTACCTCATTTCTGTCAATGCTCTAAGTTCTGAGTCGGGGAAGCGGGTATTGGTTTGCAGGGGGCGCGGCTGTTCGGATTTGCAAGCGGTTAGGGCTGGCGACAGCGGCAGAGGACGGCCGCACGCCACAAGCTGTCGCCCTTTTTCACCCGGCCGTTCAAGTCGGCCGGCCTGGTTCCAAGGCGGTCATTGAGCAGGCGGTTGGGGAACGTCACCCGGCTGACAAAAAAGACGGCCGGGAAGCGGTGGCTTCCCGGCCGGGCGAAGGGATTTTTGGGGGAGCCAGGCTCCCGGTCGGCTCACGGATAGACGAGGCGATAGAACTCGGCGGGCAGGGCCGGGTTGATGGGGAGGGTCACCTGGTTGGTGGCGGCGGAGCCGGTCACGGTGCCCCAGTCATTGGTGTTGGCGCTGATGCCGGCGGCGAGGTTGTTGGTCTGCGCGAGCAGGCGCCAGCCGATGTGGTCGGCGGGCCAGGCGAGGCTCAGGCTGGAGCCGGTGAGGGTGTTGGTGAGCACGGGCGGATTGGTGGCCACGATGATGCCGGGCAGCACGGCGAGTTGCAGGGCGGAGCCGGTGTTCAGCAATTGGGCGACGAGGCCGGCGCCGACGGAGACGGAGCCGAGCTGGAAGCCGGCGAAGCCGTTGGTGCCGCCGATGCTGCCGCCGGTGTAGGTGATGAGGGTGTTGGTGCCGGCGGGCAGCGGGCCGTCCAGAATATTGACGTAGTTGGTCCCGTTCACCTTGAGCGCGGCGGCGGCGATGGTGCCGCCGGTGGCGATGGTGAAGGTGCTGGCCGTGACGGAATTGGTGGTGGTGCCGAGCGTGGTGGTGCCGGCCAGGGTGAGCGTGTTGGCGTACCCGCCATCGCCGCCCCGGAGGTTGCCGCCGGTCTGGACGGTGACGGCACCGCCGACGGTGCCGGAGCCGCCGAGGGTGGTGTTGGTCTGGACGGTGACGGCGCCGGTCGCGGTGGAACCGTTCACGAGCAAGGTGCCGGCGCTGACGGTGGTGGGGCCGGTGAAGGTGTTGGCGGCGGTGAGGATGAGCGTGCCGCCACCCTGTTTCACGAAGTTCCCGATGCCGGACATGACCCCGGCGATGGTGCCGGTGTAGCCCTGCACGTTGATGGGCGCGGGATAGACGGTGGAGGTGGAATACACGAGCGTGATATTGCGGCCGGAGTTGAGAGTGATGCCATCGGCTTCAAAGGTGAGGGCACCGTTGAGGTTCCAGGTGTCGAGCAGGATGGGATTGCCGGCGCTGCCGAGGGCGGCATCGCTGGTGAAGCCAAGTGAGCCGCGGTTCATCAGGATGCCGGCGGTGAAACTGTTATTCGTGTTGTCGAGGATAAGGATCGGGTAATGGTTCCCGCCCACGCCGGAATCCATCAGGTTGTAGTTGCCGCCGCCGCCGCCGCTGATCTCGCCGGTGAGGCGGACGGTGGTGAAGTTGGTCGGGCCCTGGATGGTGAATTCCTGGGTGGCGGTGCCGGGCAGGCTGATGCTGTTGGTGATGACGCTGGTGGAGCCGCCGGGGAAGTTGAAGTAGAGCGCGCCGGTGTTGATGCTGACGTTCCCGGTGCCGAGGGCATTGGTGTTGGCCACAATCAGGGTGCCCTGGTTGATGGTGGTGCCGCCGGCGTAAGAATTGCTGCCGGACAGGGTGACGGAGGAAGTGCCGTTCACGATGTTCAGGACGCCGGGGCCGGAAACGGAGCCGGAGACGAGCGTCGGGGAAGTGGCGGTGCTGAACGTGCCGTTATTGGCGGTGAGTTGCACGGGGCCGGTCCAGTTCGGCGTGCCGCTGCCCTGGTTGTAGAGGGTGCCGCCGTCGAGGACGACGGGGAAGTTGAGGGTGAGGCTGGTGTAGGCACCGAGGCTGGCGCCGCCGGCGACGTAGTTGGTGATGCCGGCGGTCCAGGGGTTGGTCTGGTTGTAGGATTGATAGAACAGCTGGCCGTTGGTGACGGTGAGGTCGGCGAGGTTCGTGATGATCTGCGATTGCAGGCCCATGAGGTTCGAGCCGGCTTTGACGAGGTGATGGCCGTTGCCGTTCACGGTGCTGCCGGCGGGCTGGCCGACGTCCCAGCGGCCGCTGTTGCCGCCGATGGCGGCGTCGGCGCTGAGGGTCAGGTTCGAGACACTGGAGTAGGCGTTGATGCCGGTGGCGGAGGAATTGACGATGGCACCGTTGCCGTAAGGTCCGCTGCCGGCGATGGTGAAGGAGTAGCCGTAGCCGGTGGAGCCGCTGTTGATGACGCCGTTGAAATCGAAGGCGCCGCCGGCGGCGATGGTGACGCTGCTGTTCGGCGGGACGGCGGCGTTGACGGTTTCCATGACGGTGCCGCTCTGGATGTTCAGGCCGCCGGTCCAGGAGTTGGAAGCGGCGAGGGTGAGGGTGCCGTACGAGGTGCCGGTGGCGATGACGGTGCCGGTGCCGCTGATGGTATGGGCGGCGGTCTGGCTGCTGTAAACGTTGAATTCGAGGGTGGCGTTATCGGCGATGGGGCTGTTCGGCAGGGTGCCGTCGGACGTGGCGCCGTCGCCGAGCTGCAGCGTGCCGCCGTTGATGGCGGTGACGCCGGCATAGGGATTGTTGTTCAGGATGGTGAGGGTGCCGGAACCGTTCTTGGCGAGGCCGGTGCCGCCGTTGATGCCCTGGCCGACGGTGCTTTCGAAGACGTAGGGCTGGGTGTTGCTGACGGTGACGGAGCTGGGATTGACGGCGGCGACGAGGTTCACGGGCGGCGTGTTGGAGCCGAGATCATTGAACAGGACGTTGTCGGCTTCGTAATAGAGGTCGGGCGTGCCGGCGTTGAGCCAGTTGGTGGCGGTCTGGATGTCCCAGGCGTTGGCGACGCCGTCGCCGAGCCAGGTCAGGTTGGCGGGACTGCCGGTGACGATGAGGTCGATCTCGCCGGGGGTGGCGGTGCTGAGGGTGGCGCTGATGACGCGGCCGGAGGGCGTGTAGCCGACGGTCCAGCTGGTGGCGATGCCGCCGGTGTTATCGGTGAGCGTGCCGCCGTAGGTGATCAGCTTGTAAGTGCCGCCGGCGAGGGAGACCTGGATGGGATTGATGCTGACGGTGGTGCCGGGGTTGATGGTGAGATTGCCGGTCACCGTGATGCGATCGCTGTTGGTGCCGCCGGCGGAGGCGGGATTTTTGCCGAGGTCAAAGTCGAGCGTATCGCCGCCGGCGAGCGTGAGGTCGCCGGTGAAGCTGAGGGTGCCGACGTTGGTGAGGCCGCCGGGGATGAGGACGGAGCCGCCGGAATCGGCAAAGGCGCCGATCACGGAGCTGGTGCCGGTGCCGCTGCCTTTGAGGGTCTGGCCGCCGCCGAGGACGAACGGGGAAGTGAGCCCGGAGACGTCGAAGGTGGTGCCGGCGGGGAGCAGGATATTGGGCGTGCCGGCGATGCTGGCGGTGCCGGTGAGGGCGAGGGTGCCGGCGCTGATGGTGGTGTTGCCGGTGTAGGTGTTGGTGCCGGCGAGAGTCAGGATGCCGGTGCCGAGCTTGGTGACGGTGAGGCCGCTGACGGGGCCGGTGAAGGTGACGTTATTGGTGCCGATCCCGACGGCGGTGGAGCCGCCGGCGGGGAACTCGATGGGGTTGGGCACGGTCATGGGGGCGAGGAACTGGAGGTCGCCGGCGGTGGTGTTGTTATTGCCGTCGAGGTACAGTAGGTTGGCGCTGTTGCCGAGGGCGGCGGCGTTTCCGACGAGGAGGCAGCCGCGGTTCAGGTTGAATTCACCGACCTGGAAGGAATTGGTACCGGCGAACAGGTAGGAAGTGGTTTTGTCACCCGCCGTGCTGCTGTTCAAGAACAGGGTGATGTTGGCATTGCCGCCGGAGATGGGGCCGGACAGGGTCAACTGGGTGCCGCTGGTGGTGCCGGCGGTGTTTTTCACAAGGTTGAAGGTGGTGGCGGAGCCGGGGGTGCCGAGCACGATGGCGTTGGTGAGCGTGACGGCGTTCGTGTTGGCCACGGTAAGCGTGGAGCTGCTGGTGAGGCTGGCCGTGAGGGGGCCGGTGCCGAGGTTTCCGTTGGTGACGACCGCGACCGAGCCGGAGTTGAGGGTGGTGCCGCCGGTATAGGTGTTGGTGCCGGAGAGCGTCAGGGCGGCGGTGCCGGATTGCACGAGGGCGCCGGAACCGGTAATGGTGCCGCTGAGGGTCTGGGGAATGGCGCTGCTCCAGGCGAGCGTGGCATTATTGGTGATGAGGCGCGAGTAAGTGCCGCTGCCGAGGGTGCCGGCGATCTGGAGGGTGCCGTTGCTGACGGTGGTGGAGCCGGTGTAGGTATTGGTGCCGGCGAGGGTCAGGGTATTGGTGCCCTGTTTGACGAAGCTCAACATGGCGGTGAAGCTGCCGGTGGGGGGCGTGGCGTATTCGGTGAAATAGTCACGGAGCGAGCCGCTGAAAGTGTAGGGGTTGTTCTGGGTGACGGTGAGCACGGCGGGGCTGATGTTGGTGGAGGTGGCGCCATTGCCATCGGCGATAATGATGTTGGTGCCGGGGCCGGAGGACTGGAGGTCGGCGACGTTGATGCTATTGCCGAAGAGGAAGAGGCGGGCGTTGTTCGTGGTGCCGGCGGGCGGGTCCATGAGGAGGACATTCCCGGCGGTGAGGGCGCCGGCATTGCCGAGATAGACGGAACCGCGCTGGATCTCCAAGGTGCCGGAGAAAGTGTTGGTGGCGTTCAGGGCGAAGGGCACTTCCATGATGTTCACGCCGGGGCCGAAGCTGTTCTGGCCGATGAAAGTGAGGCCGCCGGAGCCGGAGATGGGGCCGGCGAACTGACAATCGCAACCGGTGAGCAGATAGCGGGTAATGTCGTTGCGGCCGCTTTTGCCATAGACGTAGCGCTGGAGGGAACCGAGGTTGAGGGCGGCGGTAAGGCGGGCACCATAATCGGCGGTGCCGGAGTGATTGCTGCCGAAATAGAGGTCGGGATAGGTGGCGCTGTTGGTGGTCGCGGTGAGATTGACGGTGCCCGCGCCGGTGGCATCCAAGGCCGTGCTGGTGCTGTTCACATTCAGGTAGAGGGTGCCGCCGGAGTTGAGGGCGGCCCCGGAGGCGACGCTCACCGGGCTGCCGGCGGAATAGGTGACGTTGCCCAGGGCGAGGGTGCCGGCGCTGACGGTGGTGGTGCCGGAGTAGGTGTTGGCACCGCCGAGCGTCAGCGTGCCGGCGCCGGCCTTGGTGAGGCCGAGGGTGCCGGTGAGGGCGGAATTGATGGTGGCGTTCGCGGTGGCGGTGATGGTGGGCGCGATGCCGGCGAAGTTAAGGGTGCCGCCGGTGAGGGTGTAGCCGGCGGTGCCGAAGGTGATGGCGTTATTGGTGATGGGCACGCCGAGGGTGATGGTGCCGACCCCGGTGGAACCGAAGGCGGCGGTGTTGTTGGTATTGTTGACCCAGGCGGAGCCGGTCCAATTCAGGCTGGTGATGTCCCAGGTGGAATTGGCGGCGCCGTTATTCCAGGTGAAGGCGGTGGCGTGGGCGCCGGGCTGGCCCCAGGCGAGGGCGGCAAGCAGGGACAGGGCGGCCAGAAGCCGGGGGAACGGGGAGCGGGTTCGTTTCATAATCAGGGTTTGGGTCTGGGTTCGGTTTTTCAGAGTGATTAACGCAAAAATCCAATCGTCGTCGTCAGCGCTGCAATCCTTAATAAATAGTGTTAGGCAATATCATGGTGTTCGTCACCATGTTCACAGAATGTCCTTTGTAGCAGAACGGGGGCGGGGGTGGCATCGCCTGTTTAGGGGGGTAGGAGGGAAAGCCGCGGATATTCACGGGACGGTAACCGAACCGTCACCCAAAAGGCGGATTCGGCACCGGGGGGAAATAGGACGGATAGGACGGATAGGACGGATGGGACGGATGGCGGAGGCCATGGAGCGGGCGGGCGGGAAGCGCAGGCTTGCCGCGGCGGGACGGGACGCTAGAATCCGGCCAATGCGCGCGCGCCCGAAATCGCCCCGAACGTCGCGGTATGAGCCGCCGCCGGCCAAGACCGGGCTGACGCCGGATGAGCTGGCGTTCTGGCGGACGCGGGTGGTGCGGCAGCG
>Ga0316222_1002338_pt1 | contig 20491 bp, 8 predicted proteins | sample TBH18011metaG_FD_206008 | JGI IMG/M metagenome (GOLD analysis project Ga0316222, IMG submission 206008) | Freshwater microbial communities from Trout Bog Lake, Wisconsin, USA - TBH18011 | ecosystem: Environmental > Aquatic > Freshwater > Lake > Hypolimnion/Profundal zone | place: USA: Wisconsin...
CATTTTGACCACCGTGGTCAAGCCGCCCGGCGACGGGCTCAACCAGTTGACTAACATCGTCTACAAGTCCGTCACCTTCACTCCTGACCTGCGCCCGGTGATCACCAGCCAGCCCGCGAACGTGTCGGCCGCGGTGGGCGACAACGTCGGTTTCACCGTGGGTGCGACTTCTCCCTACCCGTTGACCTATCAATGGCAGCAAAGCGGCACCAATGTGTCCGGGCAGGTCAGCCCCAGCCTGGCGTTGACGGCGGTGGATGTCTCCTACAACGGCGCGATGTTCGACTGCATTGTCAGCAACACCTACGGCGCCGTCACCAGCACAGTGGCGACGCTGACCGTCGGCGGGTTGACGCCTCCCGTGCTCAGCCCCCTCCAGAATCTCACCAATTATGTCGGCAATAACCAGACCATCACCGCCACCTTCGTGAGTGGCACCGACCCCAAGGGCGGCTATCAATGGTATTTCAACGGAACTCCGTTGTCCGACGGACCGACAGCCAACGGTTCCACGCTGAGTGGCACGGCGACCGCCAACCTGAGCATCGTCCAGTTGGGTGCCAACGACGCCGGGGTTTATTCGCTGAGCGTTACCAACCTCGCCGGGTCGGCCAGCAATGCCGTGGCCCAACTCTATAGCCTCTACGCCCCCCCGGCCATGATTCAGCCGCCGATCGCCTTGACCACGTTCCTCGGGCGCAACAGCACGAACTTCTCCGCCGCCTACGGGGCGCTCTTGAATTATCAGTGGTACACCTCGACGAACAAAACCACCGCCATCGCCACCGGGCTGAAGCCCTTGTCCGACAACGGTCATTACAGCGGCACCGCGACCCCGAACCTGGCCATTCTCGGCACGGCCAGCAGCGACGCCACCAACTACGTGATCGTGGTCTCCAATCCCGGCGGCTCGATCACCAGCGCCCCTGTGGCCTTGACCGTAGTCGCCGTTCCCGCGCACTCTTTCGTCGCTTACACGAACAGCGGCCAGCCCTATACGCAGGACTTCAATTCCCTCCCCATCAATGGCGGCAGCAGCACCGAGGGGAACAACCCCGTCAGCCTGACCTACGCGCTGACCAATGTGGCGGCCATGCTCACCAACGGGTCCTACGCCTTGGCCAATATGGCGTCCTCGCCTACCTATTCTATCGATAACCCGGTCGATTTCGGCTACCCGGTGCTCCCCAGCGGCGCGATCGGTGGCCTGGGCCTCGGCAAGACCATGTCGGGCTGGTACGGCTGGGCGCAGAACCTGCTCTGGCTCGGCGCCACCAAAGGCGACCAGAGCCAGGGCGCCATCCTCGATAACGGCGGCAACTACTACGCGGATGGCACCTCACTGGCCAGCATCACCAACCGGGCCCTGGGCCTCATCGCCACCACCAAGTCCGGGATCGTCGCTTTCGGCGCGGCCTTTATGAACAACAGCACCAACACCCTGAACTTGGTCAACCTCAGCTACTTGGGTGAATTGTGGCGGAACAACCCCAATCAACAGGTGTTGCAGTTCGGCTATGTGATCGACCCGGCCGGCAGCAACTCCGTGTTCCAGCCCAGCCATTGGGACAGCACGAATGGGATTATTTACCTCACCGATCTGAACGTCGCTTTCCCGACCACCACGGGCACGGAGATCGACGACGGCACGCAGCCGAGCAACCAGGTGAGCGTGGCGACCTCCGCCATGACCATCACCAACTGGCCGCCCGGCGCGGCGCTCTGGCTGATCTGGCAGGGTCAAACCCTGGGCAGCGCGCAGGATGTCGCCATCGATAACCTCAGCTTCGCCGCCGGCCTGGTCGCGGCCCCGACCGTGCTCGTCCAGCCGGTCAGCCCGCTCACCCAGACCAGCGCCACACTCAACGCCAAGGTGACCCCCAACGATTCGGCCACCAGCGTCTACTTCCAATACGGCGCCACCGCCAGCTACGGGAGTTTCACCCCCACCAACAGCCTGGCGGCGGGCATCGTCCAAATGCCGGTGGCCATGCCCCTCGCCGGGTTGGTGCCGAAGACCACCTATCACTGCCAGGCCGTCGCCGTTAATAGCCTGGGCACCACGGTTACTCCCGATTACACCTTTGTCACGCCGGCGGTCGTCCCGCCCAAGCTCGGCTCGGTGGCGATGGGCACTAACGGCCTCCAGTTCGCTTTCACCAACGCGACCGGCCTCAGCTTCAGCGTCTGGAGCAGCACCAACGTGGCGTTGCCGCTCAACCAGTGGCAGAACGCGGGCAGCCCGACCGAAGGGCCCGCCGGCCATTATCAGTTCACCGACCCGCAAGCGGTGACCAACTCTCAGCTCTTCTACCGCGTCCACCAGCCGTAACGGGTGGCTTTCGAGTAATCGAGCAGCGAGCGGGGCAGGCGAGCGCCTGCCCCGCTTCTTTGGGACCGATCCATCGTCGTTCTTCCACTTGGCACCGACGCCAAGACCGCCCTCGCGGCGGCGGGTTTGTGGCCTACCGGCGCGAACCCAACCCCGCCGGATCGAAACGGTCGACCGTATCCGTGCGGATGCCGCGGAGCTTCGCTGTGAATGCTGGTATCTCAACGTGAACCAACCGCACCGGGTGGCGAACCACGAACGGACCGATCGCATTCACCGGGTGGTGGATTGCGTGGTCAAGGAGTGGTTGCGGAATTTGTTGCCGGCGGGGGCATTCTGTGGCCGGCCACTGTTCCGCATCACCGGTCCTCGGCCCGTCTGGCGCTTTATGCGTTCTTTACGTAAGGCGCTGCTCATTTAATTACCGCCGTGCGCCGGGCTGTGCCAGATTCAGCCGATGAATCGCAATGAAACCTGCGCCTTGCAGCAAGTGACCTGCTGCCGGGAAGTCCCCGAATACCACGACCCGGTCGAGACGGCGGGGGTCCCCTTTCAACCGGGACACCTGCTGGATGGACGTTTTCTCATCACTGAGGTGCTGAGCCGCAGCGGCATGGGGAGCATCTTTAAAGCCCAGGACAAACCAAACGGGGATCGTTTGGTGGCCATCAAGGTTCCGCATCTGGAGTACGAGAGCGACCCGAATTTCTATTCGCGGTTCCAACGGGAGGAGAAGATCGGGCTGGAGTTGAACCACCCCTTCCTCCTCAAGTTCATCGCGGTCGAGAATAAGAGCCGTCCCTATATCGTGACGGAATACATCAAGGGCTGCACGCTCGAGCATCTGCTCAAGGCGATGCGGCCGTTGCCGGAAATGCACGCGCTCAAGATCGCCAGCCTGGTCTGCGAGGCCCTGCGACACATGCACGATCAAGGCGTCATTCATCGCGACCTCAAGCCTCAGAACGTCATGATCTGCTGCGACAAGTCCATCCGCATCATGGATTTCGGCATCGCGCGGGATGGGGTTTCGCGGCGGATCACCCGGGTGGGCAACTCTGCCTCGATGGGCACTCCGGACTACATGGCGCCGGAACAGGTTCGGGGCAAGCGGGCGGACAAGCGGACCGACATCTACAACCTCGGCGCCTTGCTCTACGAAATGCTCACCGGCCAACTTCCCTTTCAGGACGACAACCCGTGGGCTGCCTTGAACGCCCGCGTAACCGGCGATCCCGTGGCACCGCGCAAACTCAATTCCGAGCTTTCCCCCCAGGCGGAGGAAATCGTCTTGCGCGCCCTGCAGCGGGATCCGGCCGACCGTTATCCCGATGCCGGCGCGATGCAGGCTGAAATTGACACCGTTGATCAAATCCGGGTCACCGGCCTGGCGGATCGCTTGCAGCAGCCGGCGGTGTGGTCGCCGGGTTTCTTACAGCGTCCGCGGGCGCTGGCGGTCGCCCTCCTCGCGCCGCTCATGCTTGCCATCCTGGTCCTCTCCATCCTGCTGCTTCGCCATTAGGCGCACGTTCGCTCGGCTTCCCTCCTCCCTCGTGTTAACATTCTTTTAATCTTTCCAGTCCCGCTTTTGATTAGGCCCAGCGCCTCCATTCGTGGCAAGGTTTCCCCACGAAAACCGGCGTCTTGCCTGCCGCAGCGGGGGTTCAACCTTGAACTGGCCTCCACGGCGGCGAGCGAGCTTGTGTTTTCATAGCAGCCTAAGTCCAGCCTCCTTCCTGAGGCGGACGCGGGGGAACCGAATTCCCTGGGAAAGCAAACCCGGGGACGGGGCGAACGGCGCGGCGAAAGCAGCGCCAAGGCCACTTTTCAGGCCAAGCCCGTCAGCTAACCTCGCCGGCATTGGGAAGGGCGACGCTTCAGCCCCGTGGCGCACACGGGTGACCAGCTCCCCAGATGTAAACCATTGCGCTCCTGGAGCGCGTACGGATCGCGACCTTAAACTAGTGAACAGCGGGCGAGCGAGGCTGGTCTCCGGCTCTCGCGCATCGGCTGACGGCTAACCAAACGACATGGCAGACAAGAAATTGGGCGGGATGTTAAAAACGGCCTTGATCGGCAAATCACGCGATCTCTCGGACCGTAATGTGTTCCACAAACTGTCACTCATCGCGTTCTTCGCCTGGGTGGGCCTGGGGGCGGATGGGTTGTCTTCCTCGTGCTATGGTCCGGAAGAGACCTTCAAGGCGCTCAACGGCCACATTTACCTGAGCCTCATCGTGGCAGCGGCAACGGTCCTGACGGTGTTCATCATCAGCGCGAGCTACTCCCAGATCATCGAGTTGTTTCCCAGCGGCGGCGGCGGTTACCTGGTGGCCAGCAAATTACTCTCCCCCACGCTGGGGGTGGTCTCGGGTTCGGCGCTCTTGATTGATTACGTGCTGACCATCACCCTCTCGATTGCCAGCGGTGCGGACGCGTTCTTCAGCCTCCTGCCGGCGCACCTGCACGGTTACAAACTGCCCTTCGAAGCGGCGGGGGTCTGCCTGCTCACGCTGCTCAACCTGCGCGGGGCCAAGGAAGCCGTGCTGCCCTGGGTCCCCATCTTCATCACCTTCGTGGTGACCCACGCGTTCGTCATCGTCTATGCCCTGTGTGTGCATCTGTCGAGCCTGCCGCAGGTCTGGCACGGCGCGGCCGCAGACTTCTCTTCCACTCATCACAGCCTGGGTTGGATCGGCATGGCGCTGCTGGTGCTGCGAGCGTACAGCATGGGGGCGGGCACCTACACGGGGATCGAGGCAGTCAGCAATGGGCTCCCCATCCTGCGCGAGCCGCGCGTCCAGACCGGCAAGCGCACGATGCACTACATGGCTATTTCGCTGTCCGTCACGGTCGCCGGCCTGCTGGTCGGTTACCTGCTCTTTAACGTGAAGCCGCAGGAGGGCAAAACGCTCAACGCGGTCTTGTTCGAGAACCTCACCGCCACCTGGCCGCACACCACCGCCTTTACTTTCATCCTGATCACCCTCGCCTCGGAGGCGGCCTTGCTGTTCGTGGCGGCCCAAACCGGGTTTCTCGACGGCCCCCGCGTCCTCTCCAACATGGCCCTCGACCGCTGGTTCCCGGCCCGGTTCGCGACTCTCAGCGACCGGTTCGTCACGCACAACGGCATCGTCATCATGGGGGGCTTCGCCCTCATCCTCATGGTGGCCTCCCGGGGGTCGGTGGATTGGCTGGTGGTGCTTTACAGTATCAACGTGTTCATCACTTTCACGCTCTCCCAGATGGGCATGGTTCGCCACTGGTGGCAGGAACGGCGCAACGTGCCAACCTGGAAAACCAAGCTCGCCATCAACGGCGTCGGCACCGCCTTGACCGCCTTCATCCTGGTCACGCTGAGCGCCCTGAAATTCTTCGAGGGCGGCTGGATCACCTTGCTGGTGACCGCGGTGGTGGTCGGGGTGGCCTTCCTGGTCAAACGCCACTACAACCAGACTTCGCTCGATCTGCGCCACCTGGACGACCTGGTCGGGGCCGCCGAGGTGGACAAACCCCTGCTGGGCGCGAGCCAGAAGCCGGCCCCGGTGCGGGATCCCAAGGCCAAAACGGCCATCGTCCTGGTTAATGGGTTTAACGGGCTGGGCTTGCACACCCTGTTTGGTGTCCTGCGCATGTTCCCGGGCGTGTTCAAGAATTTCGTGTTCGTCCAAATTGGCGTGGTGGACGCGGGGAATTTCAAGGGCACGGCCGAAGTGGAGAACCTGCAACGCCACATCGACGAGGGCAACGAGCGGTATGTGGCGTACATGCGTTCGCGCGGCTACCATGCCGAGGCGGTCTCGGCCCTGGGGATTGATGTGGTCCAAAAGGCGAGCGAACTGGCCCCGTCCGTCCTCGAGCGGTTTCCCAACGGCATCTTCTTCGGAGGCCAACTGGTTTTCCGGCAAGAAACCTTCCTGACCCGGATGCTGCACAACTACGCCGTGTTTGCCTTGCAACGGCGGTTCTATCAACAGGGCCTGCCGTTGCTGATCCTGCCCATCCGGGTGTGAGCGCGGGGCCGGACGCCTATTTGCCGCCGGTCTTTGTGGGTTCCGGCGCGCGGCGCCAGCGGTCCCAATCCGTAAGCAGGAGTTGGTACGGGAGCCAGCCGGGCGGCGCTTTGCGCAACGGAAAGGAGGGCGGTTCTTCCTTGAGCAGCACGGTCTGCAGGATAAAGCTGCCCCAACTCAGTTCGCCGGCCTGAATCCATTGCGAGAGAAACCGGCTGTCCATCGTCGCCGGCGTCAGGTAGAGCGCCCCAATCGGCTTTTGATAATCGTTGATGCTGAAAAAGTCCTCGTGCAGGTTGCGGTCTTTGGAATCCGGCACCGCGCGCAGCGTTAGCCAGACGGCCTGGCGCTGGCCGTACCAAGCCATCGCCCAGGGGATATCCGTCATGATGAGTTCGCTTTCCTTCATGAATCCCGCCACGGTTTGGATGGCGACCGGGAGGTAGGGCGGATACACGACCGGCTTGGTCTTGGGCGGGAGGAAGATGAGCAGCAGGGGGATCGAGACGAAGAAGACGAAAACGGTCGTGATGATGTGGCGGAAGATCAGCGCCGGGATCTCCACCTGGTCGAGGAGGAGGAAGAACAGGCTGACCCCGTACATCAGCACCATCGGCGCCAGCAAGATGAGGAGATTCTCGCCGTTGATGTCGGGGGACTCTTCCGAGATCTGCGTCCGGCCCAGGGCCTGGACGATGCAGACCACCGGCAGGCAGGCCAGGAGAAAGTAGCGCACGCGCGCGGTGGACGGTTTGACGAACCGGACGAGCAGGCCGGGGAGGAAGAAAGCGCTGACCCAGGTGCCGCCAATCCGCGGCAGGTCGCTTTGAACAATGGCTCGCAGATTGCCCATCAATTTGATCCAGAAGGGAACCAGGATGACATGCGAGAATTCCGGTTCCAGCGAGCGCTGGAGGCGGTATTCCGGGTAAAGAAATGTGGTCTCCAGCACGGCGAAGCCGGCCGTCCCAAAGGGAGTCCCGCTGAGGGCAAGGTTGCGGGCGACCCAGGGGGCCATCACCGCCGTGAAGGCGACCAAGGCGATCACGGCCAGGATCCCGCGCCGCTGCCCGCAAAAGGTGAAGATGAAGAACACCACCGGCAGGATCAGCCAGCCAAAGGCATACCGGGTGAGGCCGCCCACCCCGACGGCGATGCCCGCCGCCGCCGCGAGCAGCAGGATGCGGGAAGGTCCTCGCTTCGGTTCCCGAGTCTCGGCCTCCAGGAGGACCAGGACCCAGGTCAGCCCCATGAAGATGAGCAGGAGCACCATGGTCGAGAGCCCGGACACGGAGAACCGCCAAAACAGCTCAGTGCAGAACAGGACCAGGGCGGAAATCCAGGCCACCGGGGCGTCGAACAAGCGGCGGGCCACAAAGAACACCACGACCACCAAAGCCAGCAGGAGCGTCTGGTTGAACAGGGCGATCAGGAAATCGGGCTGGGAACGCACGAAGGCGGCGGGGCCGCTGATCCCGGCGGCGATGCCCGGGATGGGAAAGTGAAACGGGAGGACCTTCATGAGGCCCGCGAGCAGGAGGGGATAGACCGGCGGGTTGGCCAGGTCGGGATGCATCCCTTTGATCTGGGCGGGGTCGGTGGTCACCCCGCGTTGCTCGTTGCGGTGTTTGACCAGGTAGATGCTTAAGGGGCGGACGCAGAGCGTGGTGAAGCCCTTGCCCTGCGCGACGTTGCGGCCCACCTGGGCGGCGTCCATCGCCTCCTGGGTCGCCATGTTGCGGAACGCGCGCCAATCGTACAGGAACAGCAGCAGCCCCACCAGCAGCACGCTGAGGCCGATCCGCAAGTAGCGGTAACCCCAGCCCGTTTCGAGTTGGTGGATGATGTCCTGGATAAAGGGAATGCGCATGTTTAGAAACCTTCGAGGTGATAGAGATGTAATTTGCGATGGAGGGTGCGGCGGCTTAGCCCGAGGGCTTGCGCCGCCAGGGTCCGGTTGCCGCCCGCCTCCTTCAAGGCCCGCTGGATCAGGTCCTTTTCCGCCGCTTTCACCGTCAGGCCGCCCGCACCGGGGGCTTCCGGGGCGGGCCCGCCCGTCGGGGCGGTCCCGTGACTGCCCCGCACCCAGGGCGGCAGGTCGCGCGCGGTGATGCGGTCGGCCCGGCAGAGCACCACGGCATGCTCGACGGCGGTGCGGAGTTCGCGCACGTTGCCGGGCCAGCGATAGCGCAACAGCGTCCCCAAGGCCTCGGCGCTGAAGCCGCTCAAGGCCTTGCCGTCTTCTTTGGCAAATTCCTTCAGAAACGCCTGCGCCAGCAGCGGGATGTCCTCCAGCCGGTTCCGCAGCGGCGGGAGCCAAATCTCCATCACTCTGAGCCGGAAGAAGAGATCCTCGCGGAATTTTCCCGCTTTGACCAGTTCCTCGAGGTTCTTGTTGGTGGCGGCCAGGAGCCGGATGTCCGCGGTTTGGGTCTTGTTCGAGCCGACGCGCTCAAAGGTGCGTTCGCCCAGAAAGCGCAGGAGCTTGATTTGGATGGAGGCATCGATCTCGCCAATTTCGTCGAGAAACAGTGTGCCGCCCTGGGCCTGTTCGAAGCGGCCGATGCGCCGTTCGTAGGCGCCGGTAAACGCGCCCTTTTCGTGGCCGAACAACTCGCTTTCGAGGAGCGAGGGCGACAGCGAGGCGCTATGCACCGTGACCATCGGCTGTTGGGCGCGGGGGCTGAGTTGATGGATCGCCTTGGCGATGCGCTCTTTGCCCGTCCCGCTCTCGCCCAGCAGGAGGACGGTCGCCGCCGTCGGCGCGACCTGCTGCACCGTGTCGAACACCTCCCGCATCCCGGGAGATTCGCCGATGATCTCGCGCAGGCCGAACTTCGAGTCCAGTTGCTGGTGCAGGGACACGTTTTCCGCTTCCAGCGTCTTCTGCCGCAGGGCTCGCGAGATACGCATCTCCAACTCGTCGATCTGCATCCGGCCCTTGGCGATATAGTCATCGGCCCCGTGTTTCATCGCCTCCACCGCCAGTTCTTCCGACCCGTAGGCGGTCATCAGGATGCAAATCGGAGGCTTCGAGAGGGTCTTGGCCCGGATGATAAGCTTCATGCCATCCTCATTGGGCAGCCGAAAATCGGTGAGCAACACGTCGAACGCCTCGCGCTCAAGCAATTCCGTCGCCGTTCTGACATCCTCCGCCAAATAAACCTCAAAACGATCCTCCAGCGCCGCGCGAAGCCCCTCGCGTTGCGTCTTCTCGTCATCGACGATCAGAATGGTTGGTGTTGGTTTCGTCATGCGGTCCCCGAACCGGAATCAATCGGTTCCAGGCTGTAGAGTAAGCGGCGGAGCGCGGCGACACAAGCCGGGAGTGGGGTGTGGAGGGGTCCTCAAATAATGACACTTGTTCATGTTCACGGCGCCTCCTGGTCAAGCTATCACCGTAATCGGCCGCAAAGTTGAGCCACCCGCCGCGACGGCCGGCGCTCGTCCCGGCTCGCCGCCTGGGTCACCCGCGTATAGTGGCAAGTCATTGGAGTCATCTTCTCATATAGACAATTGGTTTTCGATGGCAGCCGGTTGCTCGGACAAGGAAACGTCCCGAGCCAACCGCGTCGCGAGCGGAGGATGGTTCCTGGTGGGGACACCCGCCACTTCCTGGGTCGGTCTACCTGCTCTTTCGCCAGAGTTCGGCGATCCGTTTTTGCGGCGGCTCGGCGGTGGCCCCGTAACTCTCCAGGACCTTTACTAATCCCTCGGCAAGCTTGCGTGCGGCCTCGGGGTACAACTGATCGGCCGCAGCCCGGGAAACCGGGTCGGACAGCGGTTTCAGTTTTCCTTCGGCCAGCAAGGTCAATCGCCGGTGGGCGCTGGCGAGGGTGTCGATCGCCAGGCGGGCATGGGCCGCTTCATAGGAGTCAGCCAGGCCGTTCTCGCAGAGCAGGCCGTGAAACCGGCGCAGGCGCTCGGCCCGGTCCAGCAGTGGCTGGTGATCGGGTCTGGCGGGCGGCGCCTGCCCGGCCACCCGTTTGCCGTGCGCATAGAGGACGAGCCGGCCATCCGGCGCGAGTGTGCCCGCCACCTCCACCCACTCGCCCGCGGCGAGTTTGACCGGGTGAGTGAGCACGCCGGCCTGGGTGATCAGGCGCAACGAGTTTCCCGGATGGGTATCGAGCAGGAACCCGTTCGAGGTGCCGACCTCCGATTTATCGACCAACCGCGCCCCACCCGCCGGCAGATCCCGCGGACAAATCAGCGCCACGATCGTGCAAGCCTCGGTGAAGTCCAACGCGGGATCATCTGGAACTTCAAGATAGCCGGAACCATCGAGGCGAATCGCCTTGCCGTGGGAACCGCCGGCGGCCTCGACTTTCCCCACGGTCTTCGCTCGCAAGTGCTGACCCACCCGGGAAACATACGCACCGAGCTCCGGGTCCTCGAAAGACCAATCCGCGACGAGCGAGGGATCACTTGCCAGTGTGCCGGCCTCGTGGCGCTGCAGGGCCGCGATCTCCTCCTCGCTCAAAGCCCGATGAAAAATGCGTACCCGGGCCAACTCGCCCACGAAGCGGTTCTCACCGTTGCTATCCGCGCCGATGCGCAAGGGCAGCCGGTTGACGGTCAGGTTGGGCTTCCGGAGGGCCTGCCAGACGGCGTCATTCGCGGGGACTGACTCAGGCGCACGATCGGGCGGGGGCGCCAAGAACCCCAGCGGCCGAGCGCTTCCGAGCACCACCTCGATCGCCGCCGTATCCGGAAGCTGGTCGTAGGGCAGAGTGATGGCCGCCCGGTCAAAGGACTGCCATGCCTGCCCATTTACCGTCACGCTGGTGATCGGCCCGGTTCCAACGGTCGCCAGATAAAGGTTCTTGGTGCCAAACCGGACGGGAAACCGCTGCTCGATCCGCGTCAGGCCGGACGGGAGGTGCGGCAACAGGGTGAGCGTGTCCGCGTGGTACAGGTACTCGAACAGGCCGCGCACAAACCCGGCGGGCGGCCCGAAGGCATCGTAGGTGAGATTGACCGGTTGGCTCGGTTGATAGACCTCGCTGCCGAATTTCACCAGCGGATTGTCCATCCGAAAACGCTCCGCAAAGGTAAGCAACTGGCCCATGGACCGGCGCGCATCCTCGAATTGGCCCAACCGGTAATAACTGAGCATCATGCGCGCCTCGCAGGTGGACCAATGCCCGCCGTTGACCCAGGTGCCGAACGCCCAGAGACCTTGCGGCGCCTCATACATGTCATCGTAGGATGGATAGTTGGGCAGAATAAACTGGTGCGGGCGCAGCCCGGGAATCGAGGCGATCTTGCGGTAAATGCGTTCCGCCTGCGCTTCGTCCACCACCCGGAAGGCGATAGCGTCCTGGTTGGGCGAGGTCTCAAAATAACCGTGCTTGGCCGCGCCGAAGACGCCATGCCGGGTGCCGTCCGGATCGAGCGAGTTAATGAAATACCCCTCGTCAGTGACCAATAGCGCCAGGCCCCGCCGGGCGGCGGCGCGGCGCTCGGTCTGCTTCCGCGCTGCTCCGAGGCGGCCCGCCAGTTTCTCCACCTCGATCAACCGATCCAGCGCGGCGAGGTAGGTGATCGAGAGACCGGCCAGATAGGCCTTGCCGTAGGTGCCGTCGGGCTTTTTCCAGCCGGCGAAGCTAGGGGCAAGCAGGTTGCCGGCCGGACCGGCGAGGAATAGGTTGTTTGTGGGGTCGCGGCGCGTCTCGATGAAGTTGGCGCAGCGTTCCAGCTTCGGCAGGTACCGAAGAGCAGCGGTCGGGTCATGGCGGATCAGCAGCAACTCGGACTGCATCAGCAGGCCGGCCGCGGTGAACTCCATCCCCCAATCATGGATCGCCGTTCGCCCATCTCCCTGGCGATAGACAATCCAGCCGGGCCGGGCCGCATCGCACAGGCAGCCATCCGGGCCCACCCAATTTAACGGCGGTTCCGCCCCCACCCGCTTGCCGTCGCCCATCTGATCGAACCACAAATCCTGCGAGTTTTGCAGGAAGGTGGCGAATGGCTCCTCCAGGAACGGAAGCAAACAATAGGTCGGCCCGTAGCTGTTCTGGATCCACCAGGCGTCCCAGGTTGGCCCCTCGACCAGGCCGTTCCAACTCGGCATGTAGAGCATGGCCAGGTTTTGAATCTCCGGGTCCGGTCCGAACATGCGGCGGGCCGTATCCAGCAGGCGCAGATAATCGGTGTCGCCTTGCCCGCGGAAGAACTTCCCTTCGAACTGCGGCGCCTCCGCCGCGGCGAGCGGCAGGCAGGCCAGCAGCAGCAGATTAAGGGTTCGAAACCAGCGGCGCGTCATTTTGGTTATGGGCGCATTTAGGGGCTTCAGTGTGCGGTTGTCAAGCGGTTCTCCTCTGCTTCGGGTCGCTCGCTCCCAGGGGCCCGGCGGGTAAAGGCTCGCGGGCCCATAAATCGAGGCTGGACAACGATCGGCGCCGTTAGCGACGATGGCCGCTGTGAAGCAACCCATTCTCGCCGCGGGCCTGGTTTTGGTCTGCCTGGCTTGGCTGACCGGTGCCCCCGGGCAGGCGTGTGCCGCAACCTATGTCGTGGACCAGGCCGCCCCCGGTTCGGCCGACACCAACGCGGGAACCGAGGAGAGCCCCTTCCAGACCGTTCGCCAGGCCGCCGAAACGGTCAAGCCGGGCGACACGGTGCTGGTCATGGCGGGAAAGTACGCGGAGCGGATCAAGGTCAAGACCAGCGGTGCGGATGGCCGGCCGATCCGCTTTCGCGCCCTGCCTCGGCGCTCAGTGGTCGTCGCCGGCTTCGACCTCCAGGGGAGTTACCTCCGGGTCGAGGGGTTCGAGATCACCGCCGCCAAGCCGGTCGTGGCGGTGCAACTGGGCGGGAGTCATTGCGAGGTGCTGGACAACTACGTCCACGACATGATGGTGGGGGTGGCCGGCACGGTCGGCGCTCCGAGCGCGGACGGCAGCACGCGAGACTACTCGGCGGTGGCGCACAACCAAGTGGCATACAACCGGGTCTATCACAGCCAATACGGTTTCATGCTGGGCGGCGAGGACTGGCTGGTGGAAAACAACGAAGTCCAGCGGCTATTCATGTTCACGCCGGGCAACCGGTATGACGACTGCGATTATTCGCGGTTTTTCGGCAAAGGCTGCGTGGAGCGTTACAACTATTATCACGGCAGCACCGCCTCCGAGATCCGCGTGGCCCATGTCGACTGCCTCCAGACCTTCACGGCCAACGGCGAGATCGCGCAGGACCTGGTGTTTGAATACAACACGTGTTTTGATTTTCACCAGATGTGCATGGTGGAAAGCGCACCGCATCTTGGCAGCGTGCGGAACTGGACCTTCCGCGGCAATATCGTGTCGGCCAATTCCCCGACCATGAGCGGGGGCTGGGGTCCGGACATCATCCAGACCCCGGACGTGACCATCGCCAACAACACCATCTCGACGGTGCGCTGGGCTGCCATCGGCCTGCGGGGCAAGGAATCCACCAACGGGCAGATCCTCAATAACATCCTCGCGCACGCCGAGCGTCCCGTCATCCACGGAGACCAGGATTTCTCGCCGGCCAACCCGGTGATCGAATACAACCTGACTTTCGCCACGTCGCCGGCCTCCGGCGCGCACAACCTCAACGGCCAGGACCCACTGTTCGTGGACCCAGCCGCCCGGAATCTGCGCTTGCGGCCCGGCAGCCCGGCGATCGGCGCCGGCAAAAGCGGCGTCACCATCGGCGCCTTGGACTATCCCAACGTGTTTTACGTCGATCCTCGGCATCCGGCGGCGGCCGATGATCCCGCGTGGGGCTATCCGGCCGTGCCATTGGCGAGCCTGGCCAAGGCCTGCGCGGTTGCCGAACCGGGTGGGACCATCGTGTTGCGCGGCGGCGTCTATCGCGAGCCCCTCCGGCCCCGGAGCGGCGGCCTCACCATCCGCGCCATGCCGGGCGAGCAGGTCATCCTCAGCGGAGCGGATCTCATCGCCGGTTGGGAACGGGACGCCGTGGGCGCTTGGTCAGCGCCGCTACCCGCCTCACCCCAGAAGCTGCTCCGCGATGGTCAGCCGTGGATCGACTTCACTTACGACGCCGGCACCAAACGGATCCAGGTGAAGGGCGGCGACCCGCGGCTGCACGTCTTTGAAACCGTCGTGCGCGAGCGCGGAATCGATCTGGGAGTCCTGAGGGACGTGCGGGTGGAAAACATCACGGTGGCCAACACTTTGACAAGCGCCAACTAAATGAAACCCCTTCTCCCTTTTGTTTTCGGTCTGCTGGCCTTCACCGGATGGACGCACGCACAGGAACCGGCGGAAGTCACCCTGCCGCCCGGCGTCAAAGCGGTCTGGGACCTCGGCCAAGCCACGCGCGAAACCACTGGCACCCGCGAGCGGATCTGCCTCAACGGGCTCTGGCGCTGGCAGCCGGCGGCGGATAAGGCCCAGGAAGTGCCCGCGGCGGCTTGGGGCTTTTTCAAGGTGCCCGCCTGCTGGCCCGGCGTCCAGGACTACTTGCAGAGCGACTACCAGACGCTTTATGTCCATCCGGCCTGGAAGAACACCCGGCTGGGCGAAGTCCGCAGTGCCTGGTACGAACGCCAGATCAGCGTTCCCACCCACTGGGCCGGCCGGCGGATTACCTTGGAACTCGAATACCTGAATTCTTACGCCGTGGTGTTCCTTGATGGCCGCCAGGTGGGTGAGCTGCGTTTCCCCGCCGGCCACCTCGATCTCTCCGCGGTGGTCCGGCCCGGCACCACACAGGTCCTCAGCCTGCTGGTGGTGGCCATGCCGCTCCAGGCGGTCATGGAGTCTTACAACGACACCAACACCGCCCGGCAACGGCCGGGCAAGGTCGAACGGCGCGGCCTCTGCGGGGATGTCTGGATCCTGGCCGAGCCGCCGGGCGCACGGCTGACCGAACTCCAGATAAGCACCTCGTTTCGCCAGGGCCAAATCACCTTCGACACCCAGATCGACCGCCTCGCCCCGGACGGGCGCTACCAGTTGAAGGCGCGGCTCACCGACCAGGGCCGCCCGGTGGCGGAGTTCACCGGTCCCGCCTTCTCCGGGCTCGCCGCCACCAATGGCCGCACCGCTTTCACCGCGTCCTGGAAGGCGCCCAAGCTCTGGGACCTCCACACCCCCGAAAACCAGTACACCGCCGAGGTGTCGCTCCTGGACGAGGCCGGCGCGACCTTGGACGCCGCGACGCCGGTCCGGTTCGGGTTCCGTGAGTTTTGGCTCGAGGGCCGTGATTTCTACCTCAACGGCACCCGGTTGTATCTCTCCCTGGTGCCGCTGGACAACGCCCAGGTGGGGGCGGCGCTCGCCACGTACGCGGCCGCCCGGGAGAGCCTCCTGCGCCTCAAGAGCTTCGGCATCAACTTCGTGTACACGCACAACTACGGCTGCGAGCCCGGATCGCACCTCAGCTTCGCGGAAATCCTGCGCGCCGCCGACGACACCGGGATGCTGGTGGCGTTGTCGCAGCCGCACTTTAGCGCCTACGATTGGAAATCCTCGCGCGCGGACCAGACCAACGGCTACGCGACCCACGCGGCCTTTTACACGCACGTGGCGGGGACCCACCCGTCCGTCGTGGCTTACTCGATGAGCCACAATGCCACCGGCTACAACGAGGACACCAACCCCCAAATGATGGACGGGGCGAAGAACCCACGGGACCAGTGGGCCGACCGGAATGCCGGGCTCGCGTTGCGCTGCGAAGCCATCGTCAAACGCCTGGACCCGGCCCGCGTCGTCTATCACCACTCCTCGGGCGATCTCAGCGCGATGTACACCCTGAATTTCTACCTGAATTTCGTGCCGATCCAGGAACTCGACGACTGGTTTGAACACTGGTCTACCGCGGGGAATAAACCGCTGCTGCTGGTCGAATACGGAGTGCCCTTTGGCTGGGACTGGACCATGTATCGCGGTTGGTACGAGGGCAAACGTGAGTTCGGCAGCGCCGCCGTGCCCTGGGAATATTGCCTGGCGGAATGGAACGCCCAGTTCCTTGGTGACACCGCCTACCGGATCGGCGACCGGGAAAAGCGTAACCTGCGCTGGGAGGCTGAACAGTTCCGCCACCGGCGCGGCTGGTTCCGCTGGGATTACCCCACCCCGGTGGGAGACGCGCGGCTGGACGAAATGCAGCCGGTGCAGGCCGCTTACACGACCGACAACTGGCGGGCCTTCCGGTCCTGGGGCCTTTCGGGCAACTCACCCTGGGAACATGATCGGTTCTGGAAACTGCGCGACGGATTCCAACACTCCCGCCAGGATTTGCCTGTGGACTGGGACCACCTGCAACGGCCGGGCTACAGCCCCGACTTCATCGACCACACCTACTCCCGTTTCGACCTGGCTTATGAACGCTCGGATTGGATCGCCACTCCCACGGCGCAGTCTTTGCTGCGCAACAATAGGCCCCTGCTGGGTTGGATCGCCGGCAAACCGGAGCATTTTACCGCCAAAGACCACACGTTCTACCCGGGCGAAACTCTCGAAAAGCAGCTCATCGTGATCAACAACTCGCGCGTGAGTGTCACCGTGCAGGCTTCCTGGTCGGTTGGCCTGACCCCCCGGGTTGAGGGGAGCCGGCAGCTCGTCCTGCCGACCGGGGACCAGGTGCGGGTGCCCGTCCAGCTCAAACTGCCCGCTGACCTCGCGCCCGGTGACTATCAGATGGCGGCCCGCTTCCAGTTTAGCGGCGGCGAAACCCAGGAAGATACCTTCGCCTGGCAGGTCATCCCGCGTCCAGCGCCACCGCGCCTTGCCGCGAAAACCGCCCTCTTCGATCCGCCCGGTGAGACGGCCAAATGGCTGGCCAGCCAGGGGATCCCCGTGAACACCGTCACCGCTGAGGCCGACCTCTCGGGGTTTGACGTCCTGCTGATCGGGAAGGGCGCGCTCACGGTGGGCGGCCCCGCCCCCGCCCTCCGGCGGGTGCGCGAGGGACTCAAAGTGGTCGTGTTCGAACAAACCTCTGAGGTGCTCGAGCAGCGGCTCGGGTTCAAGGTCGAGGAATATGGCCTGCGCCAGGTCTGGCCGCGCATGCCCGACAGCCCATTGCTGGCCGGCCTCTCGGCGGAGATGCTGCGCGACTGGCGCGGCGCCTCCACCCTGCTGCCGCCGACGATGGCTTACACGCTCAACCCGCGTTACAGCGGAGCACCGACCGTGAGGTGGTGCGGACTGGAAGTCACGCGGTTGTGGCGTTGCGGCAATTGGGGGAACGTCGCCTCAGTGCTGATCGAGAAGCCGCCCCGGGGCGATTTCCTGCCGATCCTCGATGGCGGTTACGCACTCCAGTACAGCCCACTGCTCGAATACCGCGAAGGCCGCGGGCTCATCCTGTTCTGCCAGATGGATGTCACGGGTCGAACCGAAAGCGATCCCGCGGCCAAAATCCTGACGGCGAATCTCCTCCGCTACGTCGACGCCTGGCGCCCGTCCCCACGACGCGCCGCCGTGTACGCGGGGGAACCGGCCGGTCGCGAGTGGTTGAGCGCTTGTGGGGTCAAGGCGGCGTCCCTCCAGGGTGGGCTGCCGACGGCCGATCAAGTGCTGGTGGTCGGGCCTGGAGGGGGCCAGGAACTGGCGGCTCAAGGCGCGGCCGCCGGGGACTGGGTCAAGGCGGGAGGCCGGGTCCTGGCTCTCGGACTGGACCAGGCGGAGGCCAATCGCTTCCTGCCAACCCCGGTGACCATGCGGCCGGCAGAGCATATCGCCGCCTGGTTCCCCCCCTTCGGCGCCGAGTCGCCACTGGCCGGGGTGGCGCCGGCAGACGTGCATAACCGCGATGCCCGCACGCTGCCCCTGGTAACCGGGGGCGCCACCACTTATGGCGATGGGGTCTTGGCCCGTGCGGGCACCGTCGTCTTCTGCCAACTCCCGCCGTGGCGCCTCAGCCAGGACCCGAAACAGTTCAACCAGCGCCGCACCTTCCAGCGCACCTCGTTCGCCGTCGGACGGCTTCTGGGGAACCTCGGGGTGTCCGGCGCGACGCCCCTGTTGGAGCGGTTCGGCGACCCCGTGGGTGGGTCCAGCGGACCGTCGGTGGTTCGGAACGGCGATTTCAGCGCCGACCTCACGCACCGGGGTTTGGCCGATGAATGGGAGATCAGCCCGAGCGGCGACGGCGTGGCCTGCCAACGCGACCTCTTGGGAATGCGCTCGCCCGAGAACTCACAAGCCTGGTCACAACTCATCTCCGTGCCTCCCGTCACGGCGGGCCAACCGCCGCCCGAGGTGATGATCGCCCAGCACGATGTGCCCATCCGGGGCGGCCAGTGGTACCGCTTGTCGCTGCGGACCCGGGCGGAGAACCTGACCTGCCACGAGATCTCCTGGACGGTACAGAATACCGCCAACTGGCAGGCCCTGTTCGACTATCGCAACCTCGCCCCCAAAGCGGAATGGCAGACCAACTCGTTCGTGCTGCAGGCCAAGGACACCGCCGCGAAGGGCTCGAAGTTCCAGCTTTGGTTCAAGGGCACCGGCAAACTCTGGCTGGCCGACCTGCGCCTGGAACCGATCCCGGACCCCGCCGCCGGCCGCTGGCTCGACGGCCTCTACCTCACCCGCCCGACGGAGTGGGATGATCCTTACCGCTTCTTCGGGTGGTAAACAGCAGCCAAATCCTATCCGGGCTGCCGCATGGGGCGGCAGCACCATGCACTCCCGGGCGTGAAGGTCGAAGCGATTTCCCCGCTTTTTGGGGATTGATTTCCGTTCCGGAATCCCCATCCTGGGAGTCGGTATGCGCGTTTCTGGTCAAACCGGGCCCTCTAGTCGATGGCTGAGGTGAGTTATGAACGACGGAGTTCCTGAAGGGCTCGGCAAGCGCATCTATTTGACGGAGTTGGTGGCGGTGCGGGATTTGGCGGCTGCCATTGGGGTGAAACCGTTCAAAGTCGTGGCCGACCTGTTGGCGCTGGGGACCTTCAAGAACGCCGATGAAGAGATTGATTTTGAAACCGCCGCCCGAATTGCGCGCCAGCATGGATACCGGGCGGAAAGACCACCTCCGGGATTACTGGTCCTTTAAGTCCCCGCCTCCGTTTTCACTCTGTTAGGTCAGATTCATCATTGACATCAGCGCGGGGGGCGGCTTTAATGTTATCTGCTATGAACGTGTTCCACGTTTTGGTCGCTGCGGTTTTGCTGGCAGCCATACACCCCAGCATGGCTGCCGCCCAGACCAATGGCTTGGCCCGACGTGGATCTCGGTTGGTCGCGCCGGCCATCCCGGTTTCGCCGACGGTCGCCGACCGCCGGATAGGGCTGCGGCTGAACACGTATCAATTGCTCACCAATGTCGTGGTGGCCACCGTCGACACCGGGTCGGAGGTCCCCCAGGAGATCGCCTGCATCGTCAAGCCCCTGGGCTCTTACCCCGCCAGCGGCCCCGAGCTCCTCGCCGGCCTGAATTCACCCACTGGGGGGATCGCCAGTGCGACCGCAAGGCGTGAGGCTAACCAGGCGCTCATGGAACGACTAGACCGACGCCACGCCGAGGAACAAGCCGACTGGCAGCAGGCCCGGTGGATGCCTTTCACGAACTCGTTGACGATCGACCTGGGGGCCGGCGCGGGCCGGCGGATGATCTGGATCGCGGCCAAGTGGTCGAATGGCTCGGTTTCGGCTACCGGAACCCATGTCCGGGTGCATCTGACTCCCCCGCTGATCGTGATCACCAACCCCACGACCCGCGTCACCTCGCGCCCGATGATCCAGTTGCAGGGCTACAGCGAGCTCCCCTTGCAAAGCATCCGCTACGACGTCTTCAACGGTTCCCAGCAAGTCACCAACCAGCAAGGCTTCGTCAACGAGCAGGAGATGGATTGCATCACCGTTGAGCTCACCACCAACTACTTTTCCTGTTGCGACATTGACCTGGCCCCAGGCACCAACACCATCGTCCTGCGCTGCCAGGATTTGGCCGGTCGCACCGCCACCAACGTGCTGACCTATGTATTCAGCCTGGAAGGCGCCAAAACGCCGCCCATCCTTTCGTTGGATTGGCCCGCCAACGGGGATAAAATCAACGGCGAGAGCTTCACCATTAGGGGACGCCTGGACAATGAAACGGCGCGGATTAACGCCGTGGTGTCAGGCGCGGGGCAAACCAATAGCTGCCAAGGATTGGTCGAACGGAACGGCCATTTTTGGATTGAGGATCTGCC
>Ga0316222_1002342_pt1 | contig 20437 bp, 21 predicted proteins | sample TBH18011metaG_FD_206008 | JGI IMG/M metagenome (GOLD analysis project Ga0316222, IMG submission 206008) | Freshwater microbial communities from Trout Bog Lake, Wisconsin, USA - TBH18011 | ecosystem: Environmental > Aquatic > Freshwater > Lake > Hypolimnion/Profundal zone | place: USA: Wisconsin...
ACACCTATGTCGCCAGCTATGCTTTCTCGCGCGCGCTGAACTTCAAGCCCAGCGCGGACGAGCTGCCACGCTTTTATCAGGCGAGTTGGAAATAGCGATTACGCACCGAACACGATGTCTTTGGCACCTTCCCACAGCGTCATTTTGCCGAGCTTTGGCAGATCCTGCAGATTGTCGATCACCGTCAGGAAATGGTTGCCCGCCAATTGGCCGACCTTGCTGGCAAAGCAGCAGCTGCCATAGGGCAGCAGAATCTCGGTCTCGCTGATACCGCCCGGATAGAGCAGGATCTGGCCCGGCGCCGGGTGGCTGGTGTGGTTCTCATAGCCCAGGCCGAAATCATATTCGCCCAGCGGAATCCAGCAGGATTCACCGCTCCAACGCACATGAATGATGCGCTCTTTATAGGGCAGCAAGGTGCGGAATTTTTCGCAGGTTTTAGGGGCCAGTTCATCCTCGAACCGCGCGGTGAAGCGGAACGGGCCAGCTGCAATCGTGATCGTATCCATAAAAATCCCCCGGAGCGAAACCATCATACCGTTGCCAGTGTGATGGATCGCGCCGAGGGATCAAGCGATTTTAGGCAGGCGTGCGGATTAGAATGTCGGCAAGGTCGGGAAGTCGGTCTTGAACCACTTCGTCCAGATCGCGGCGAGTTCGCCGTTGTTCTTGGTGTAGTAGACGAAGGTGTTCACCCAACGCAGCAGGTTGTACTGATCCTTGCGCATGGTGATGCCGTTGGGCTGACGCAGCAGGATGAAAGCCTCGGCGATCTTCAGGTCCGGGGTCTTGCCATAGAGTTCACGGCCGGTGAAGCCGGTCTCGGCAATCGCGTCCACCTGACCGGAGGCAAGCGCCTGATAGGTGCTGGCATCGTCGTCAAAGCGCTGAATCTTGGCCGATGTGCCGAGCGCGTTGGTCAGCAACACGTCCTGCACGGAGCCGCGCGGCACGCCAACCTTCTTGCCTTTCAAATCTGCCGTGCTCTTGATGCCCGAATCCGTGCGGGCAAAGACCGAGTTTTCGATGGCCGAATACGGGATCGAGAACATCACCTGCTTGGCGCGTTCCGGGGTGATGCCGAAGGTGGCGATCAGCAGGTCAACCTTGCCGGTGACGAGATAAGGGATGCGGTTCGGCCCGGTGACGGGCACCATATTGACCTTCACGCCAAGATATTTGCCCATCAGCTTGGCCACATCGGCGTCATAGCCGTCCGGCTCCTGATTGGCGTTGACGGTGCCATAGGGCGGAACGTCAATCAGAACGCCAACATTGATCTCGCCCTTGGTCAGGATCTCATCAATCGTCTGCGCAGCCACTGGGCGGGCCAACCCGAAGGCGAGGGCCGCAGCGGCGAGAAACTTCAGAAAACGCATTGTGTCACTCCCTGTTTTTGTGTGGCTTTTCAGCGGTTATAGGCAACCGCCATTCGTTGTTCGAGCTTGCGACTGGCAATCGTCAGCGGCCAGCACAGCAGGAAATACAGCACGGCCACAGTGCTGAAGATGGTGAACGGGTGGAATGTGGCGTTGTTGATCAACTGCCCGGCACGGGTCAGTTCGATGAAGCCGATGATGGCGGCAAGCGAGGTTGCCTTCACCAGATTGACCAGGAAGCCCACCGTGGGCGCAGTGGCAATCCGCATTGCCTGCGGCACGATGATTTTGCGCATCATGGTGAAATAATGCAGCCCCAAAGCGGTGGCCGCTTCACGTTGCGAGCGCGGCACTGCCTGGATCGAACCGCGCCAGATTTCGCCCAAAAAGGCACCGGCGTTCAGCGACAGGCCGAGCGAGGCTGCGAACCAGGGGGGCAACGGCACACCGAGCATGTCGGAGCCGAAAAACACCAAAAATAATTGCAGCAGCAGCGGTGTGCCTTGGAAGATCTGGATATATCCCACCGCCACCCACCGCAGCCAGCGGCGGGAAGACACCCGCATCAGCGCAATCGCCGCACCGACTATGCCGCCGCCGATGAAGGCGATGACCGACAACATGATCGTCCAACGCATCGCGGTGAGCAGATAGAGGAAGTCTCCCGCATTGATCGAGCGCATCAGCGAGCCTCCAACCGGGGGAAGAAGATCCGGTTGAGCAGCGCAAACACGCCGGAGAAGCTCAACGACAGCACGAGATAAATCCCGATGGTGATGATGTAGACTTCAAAGCTGCGGAACGTGCGCGACTGGATGTCTTGAGCGGCGGCGGTGAGTTCGTCGGCTGAGATCACCGAGACGATGGAGGAGTTCAGCATCAGCAGGATGAATTGGCTGCCCAAAGGTGCGAACACCGCCCGCAGCGCTTGCGGCAGCACCACTTTGCGGAACACCTGCACCCGATGCAGGCCAAGGGCGAAGGCGGCTTCCACCTGTCCGTGCGAAATCGCCTCGATGCCGGCGCGCACGATTTCAATCGTGTAGGCGCTGCCGTTGAGCACCATGGCAATCAACGCACCGGTGTTGGCCTCCAGGCGGATGCCAATGCCGGGCAGGCCGAAGAAGATGACGAACACCTGAACCAGAAATGGCGTGTTTCGGATGAATTCCACATAGGCCGCAATCAGGCGCTGCACCCATTTCGGCCCTGATGTCCGACCAAAGGCACCAATAACTGCCACCAGCAGGCTCAACACCATCGACACCGCCGATAGCCTGATCGTCAGCCATGCACCATCGAGCAACTCATCGCGCGCGTGCCAGACATCGATAAAATGGAAATTATAGCCCAAGCGTCGTTTCCCCGTTTTGATAACGCTAACCCGCCATGCGGGGCGGCGCCAGAGGGGGAGGTGGTGTAACTGATATTTTACAGTAATTTTCCGATGCAGACGCGGAAACCTGAAGAGCCGTGCGCTGTGCGGGATACGGGCTGAGGGAGCGTCCTCTGGAGGGGCGTGATCAGGCGCTGGCCACCAAGCGTGCACCGGTGGCATGCGGTGTGGGCGCAGTTGTTGATCCTGCCGCGACAGCCGATTTTTCCCCAGCTGCAGCCTGTTCCTTCAAGCCATCGGCGATGTTGCGATTGACCTCAATCAGCGGCGTGAGCGGCAGATCTTGTATCGCCGCCAATGTGCCGTAGCGCATCGACCATAGGCCAATGGCGATCAATTGCTGTTTGATCTCCGCTGGCAATTGATTGGCGTCGCCCGCCAAATCACGCACCAGGGCTGACCATAATTGATGATTCTGATGCAATGCGGCGATTCGTGATGGCGCGTCGGCGGCGTTGTGCATGCGGGCATTGCACAGGCCAAAGGCAAGGATTTCCGCCTCACGCGCCGATGCTCCACCAAGGTCAGTGGTGCGCAGGTAGATGTTCTGCGGTTGCATGGTCCCTCCTTCAGAACTGAGCACGGCAAAGCGCGCGAAATGTCGGCATGCCCCCTTGGGGGAGGCGATGTGCAGTTCCGGTCAATGGCTTGCGGACACCGGAACTGCACACCCAATTACCCAGCCAAGCTATTCGAGCCCGGCGACGCGATCAGCGGAACAACTGCATGATCGATTGCGGCTGCTGATTGGCGATCGATAGCGACTGGATCGCCAAGGACTGCTTGGTCTGCAACGACTGCAACTGCGCGCTCTCGGCGGCCATGTTGGCATCCGTCAGCGCACCGATACCGGCGGTGAGAGCATTGCTCAACGACGAGGCGAAGCTGACCATGCCGGTGATCTGATTGCTCTTGGAGCCGATATAGGACGAGTTGACGTTCAACTGCTGGATCGCGGCCTGAACCGTCGCAATCGCCGCCGTGGAGCCCGAGACGGCGTTGAGTGCCGCACCGGTGCCGCTGATGGAGACTGACGAACTGCCGTTGGTCACGCCATTGCCGGTGATCACCAACTGGCCGGTATTGTCCAGCGTTGCCCCGAAGCCCTGGCTCTGAATGGCGGTGGCGATCTTGGCCATCACCGCGCCGTTGGAGTCCGTTGCCTTGATGTTGATAAACGAGTTGATTTGCGTGGCGCTGGACGGATTGGCGAACGCCGCTGGGGCGGTAGTGCCGTCCGACAACATGAACGTCCAGGATTTGGTGCCATTGCCCAGCGTGATCGTGTCATTGGCGGCCGGGGCGGTTGAGTTGGTGAAGCTCAGCCCCACGGCTGCTGCCGAGACGGTCAGACCGTTCAGCCCAAGGCCGGTGGTGTCCGACGCGGTGACAGTGGCGCCGTTATTGGGGTCGTTGTTGGAGGCTGTGATCGTTGAGCCCGCCACGTTGCTGACCACCGAGACGGATGAGTTGGTCGCCCCCACGCCGCTGCCGGTTGTTGCAATCAGATTGACGCCGTTGAAGGTGGCGCTTTGAGCGAACTGATTGATGTTGGCCAGCATCTGGGTGATCGAGTTGTTGATCGTCGAAGCAGTCATGCCGGTTTGCTGGCCGGCAGTGACGGTGTTGAGCAGGCTCTGCAAAACGGTTGAAATCTGAGACTGCGCAGACGTTGCAACCCCCAGCACCGAAGAGCCAAAATTCAGGCTGTCCTGCACCGCCGACAAGCCAGAGACATCTGCCTGCATTGTCTGCGAGATGGAATAAACGGCGGGATTGTCAGAGGCAGTCGAGATTTTCTTGCCGGTGGAAATCTGGTTCTGCGTGTTCTGCAAAGCCTGCTGGGTGTTGTTGAGCGACTGCAGCGCCGCCATGGCGCCGAGATTGGTGTTGACGGAGAACATGCGGAAAACTCCTTTTTCGAAACCGCTGCGTGCGCAGACTCCGACCTCGGATCTGGTCACGCGATCTGCGCCCAAAGGATTTTCCGCTTGGGCAGGGTCAGTTTCCCTGCAAAGCGTTAAGCAAGTGTTTAGCGATACCGATTATTTTCAGCGCAGCGATATTTTGTGGATCTGCCGATGTCCGGCACAACAATTCTGCCACCGATCCCGGCCTACACCCGGATTTCCGCCAATGAGGGCAAGTATGTTGACGCCTTTGCGAGCACGGATCCGCAAACCAAGGCCGATGCGGCATATTTTCTGACTCAGGCCGCAAGCCTGACCACCCCCGACGCGCTGCTGAAAAATTATCGCGCGCTGACCATTGTGCTGAAGGCGTTTGGGTTGAGTTCCTATACGCAAGACACCGCGCTGCTGCGGCAGGTGATGACGCAGAACCCCAATGACCCTAAATCCACCGCCTATCAGATCAACAACCCCGCACTGACGCGGTTTGCCACGGCGATGGGGCAATTCGCGACACCGCCTTTTGCCTCGGCCGGCAATCAGGCGGCATTAATCAACGCGCAGGCGACCAATAATTTTGAAACCCAGCAAGACAGTCTCAGCCCCGGCATCGCGGATGCGCTGTATTTTACCCGCAGTATCAGTTCGATCACCTCGATTGATCAGTTGATGTCTGATCCAAAGCTGCTTCAGGTGGCGCAGGTGGCGACCAATATGCCCAGCCAGTTCGGCACGCTGGATTTCAACATGCAGGTCAGCATGCTGTCCGCGCAGATTAAGGTGTCGGATTTTCAGAAGCCGGGCTTTGTGGCGCAGTTTGTGGCCAAGTATCTGGCCATCAACGAGGAAAACAACGCAGCACCAGCCGATACCACCGGAGCGATGGCGATTCTAACCGGTTCTGGTTCGGCGAATAATATTCTCTCGACGATGACCCCCGGCAGCGGCGCGGGCAGTTCTGATCCGGTCCTGGCGCTGTTTTCCGGCATCAGCACCACCTCAAGCAGCACGTCTGTGCTGTCTTTAATTGCCTGAGGCGTTGCAAAACTGTCTCCAAATGATCCAACGCAAACGGCGCGCGCCCTTCTATCTTGCCCCAAGCTTCGCTTAGCCGGATCATCAGCGCTGCACGCCGTGCGAGGAGGCACGATCTTGATGGAATTGCATCAACAGGCCGCCTTGTGCGGTCAGTTTCACACGGGTGATGTGGCATGATCGACAATCCCGGTGAGTGGCTGGTCGCGTTGTGCGTGTTGGGTGTGCTGCTGTTATGGGCCGGTCGCATGCGGCTTGGGCGCAGTCTGATCTCGATTGCTGTGCTGTGTTTTGCCCTGGTGGCGGTTCTGCCCGTGGAGGAATGGGCATTGCGACCGCTGGAGGAGCGCTTTCCGGCGCTGCCTGATCCGGTCAAAGTTGACGGTATTTTGGTGCTGGGTGGAGCCATCGAGGCGGAGTTGTCGGTGGATCGTGGGCAGGCGCAGACCAATGACGCAGCAGACCGATTGCTGCAATTTGCCGTGCTGGCGCATAAATATCCGGACGCTAAGCTGGTCTACACCGGCGGGCCGCTGCCATCGGCCCCGGCCGGGGCGCGGGAGGCGGATGTGGCGCAGGAATTGTTTGCCGCCATGGGGCTTGATCCGGCGCGGCTGCAATACGAGGCGCAGAGCCGCACAACCTTTGAAAACGCGGCCTTCACCCGCAGGTTGATCCACCCGGCGGAGGGCGAGACATGGCTGTTGCTGACCTCGGCGATGCACATGCCGCGCGCGGTTGGCACATTCCGCGCGGCCGGGCTTGATCTGCTGCCGTATCCGGTGGGCTATAAATCATTCCACGGGCAGGTGACGCACCAATACACGCTCGTCGAGCGCCTGCATCTGCTGCATTTGGCCGCGCATGAATGGATCGGGCTGGTGGTCTATCGCCTGCGTGGGCAATCTTCAGCGCTGTTTCCTGCACCGGAGGCTGCTGCCGAAATACCCGCCTCCGCGCCCTAATCCATCCCGGCCAGACGCAGACCGCTTTCATAGAGATCGCGGTCTTCCTGCCGACTAAGAGGGGAGCGCAGCATGGCGAGTTCCACATTCAGATTGGGTGCCTGCCGTCGTATCTTGGTGAGCAATTCGGCGGCTTCCTCGCGGCGGCCAAGATGGCCGAGGGCGGAGAGTAAGCCCTTTTGCGGCCCGATCATCGCCGGATTGATCGCCATCGCCCGCCGCCCGATCATCACCACCTGGTCGAATTGCCGCATGGCGAAATGCGGCACCAGCAAAGCGGCGTCGAAGAAGAAGCTGTGCGGATCAAAGGGCGACAGGCTGTGGGCACGCTCACCATGCGTCAGGGCATCCTCGTGGCGTCCGGCATAAGACAGGGCCAGACACGAGACCGCCCAGGCGAAGGGCAGGCTAGGGTTGAGCGCCAAAGCGCGTTCATGCAGGCTGATGGTCTCGTTGATGTCTTTGTGCAGCAGGAAGCTGCGCACATGGGCCGCGATCGACAGCGCGCGCGCGCAGCCAGGATCAAGCCCCACCGCGCGCTCGGCCAATTCGCCCGCGCGCAGACAGGCACCATGCGGGTCATGCGCGAAGCTTTGGCCCACCAGAAACAAATGCCAATTGGCCCACCATCCCAATATCGCCGCATCGTCCGGTGCCTGCGCCGCCGCGCGCGCCAGCAACAGGCCAGCTTCGGAGTAATCCGGCTCCACCAGACGGAAGATCGCAGGCACCGCGCGCAGCATCAATTCGCGCGGGCTGGCGTCCAGCACCGGGCGACGTGCGGCGCGGCGGGCTTCGTGTTGCAGCAATTCCGGCTCAACTTGGGCTGCGATCTCACAGGCCAGATCATCCTGCCAGAACGACGCGCCATCCACTTTGCGCTCAAACCGACGGGACCAGACCATCTCACCCCCGGCGCGCAGATCAAGCAGGCGCAGCGAGATGCGGATATCCGGAGCACAACCGGGGCTGTGCCGACATTGCAGCACGCCATCGAGCATCAAATCGGCCTCGGCGCCGAAGCCCGCCTCCCCATTTTCGTCGATGCTGGCGGGCGGGATGATGTTGAGCCAGCGGAAGGCGGCCAGATTGGCGGCGACGGCTTCGGCGATGTCGGTTGCCAAAAGTCCAGCAAACGCATCCTCGCCCGCCCGCAACCGTGCCACGCCAAGCCATAGACCAGGGCGGCGGGTGTGGCTGTGCGGACGCGGTGTTGGACCGGGCGCAGGTGCGGCGGGCGGCGCGGCGATGCTCGGTGTATGCAGCAGCGCCGCAGTTTCGGCGGAGGGGGCACGGCTGACGTGCTCGGCCAGGGCGCGCGCGCAGCGGGTGAAACTGTCCTCGGCGGCGCTGCGTTCACCGCTGTCCAGATGCGCCTGAATCAGCCTGGCCCAGCCATTCTCGCTTCCTGGTGCCAAATCCAACAGGCGATGTGCCGCGCGGATGACCGCATGGGGCTCGCTTTGCCGGTCCAACAGCAACCCGGCCATCGCGATCGCCGACTCTCGCAGCCGCTTTTCCTCGCAGGCAATCCAACAGTCGAACGCCTCATCAAGACCGGCCAGATCTTCCAAAAAGCTGCTGCGGGCGAGGTCCACCAATTCCGGGTTTCCGGCATTGGTCGAGGCGAGGGCCGCCGCGTCGATCCAGAGATGATCAAGGTCGAGCAACATGTGCTGCCGACCGGTGCGCAGTTTGGAGAGCCCGCATTGGCCGAGGAATTCCTGCAATTCATGCACGCATTGGCGCAGAGAGGCGCGCGCCTGTTCCCGCTCCCGCCTGCTCCACAACAGGCCCGCGATCCGCTCACGCAGCACCGGGCGGCCTCCGGCGAGCGCGAGGATGGCGAGCAATGCGCGGGTTTTGCGCACTTTCGGCAAGGGCACTGCGCGGCCTTTGAGCGTGGCGCTCATCTGTCCAAACAATCCCAACCGCAGCCGCGCCGCGTCTTCCTCCATGATCGCCGCGCCACGTCTGACGCCCAGGCCGCTGTCAAAAGACGACACTTCGCGAAACCCATGATGGCTGTGCAGAGAGATCGACATCGCGCTACCGCTCCCTTCGAGCTGAAGCTGAGGTGAGAAAAAATCGCAAAACAGGCGCAGCTTTTAGGAACAAATTCTTGACTCTGGCCAGCCATTCGCAAATTTTAGGGCGTGACGTCACCCGAGTGGGCGTTCACGGCGAAGTGCAGTGTGGCGATTCGTTTCGCTTTTCTGCGTCATCGCTTCATCACGCTAGGCGTGAAAAAATAATAAATCTTCCCGTTAACAGTAAAGAAAGGATCAATTACTATGATTCATACCGAATCGAACGTGATTGCGGTCACGCAGACTCCGCCGGACATTCACACCGGCGGTTCGATGTTCCGCATTCCGCGCGCCAAACTCGGCCGCAAGGTCGTGGAGAAGGCAGCGCAGGCGGACTGACCGCTGCGATGCGCTGGCAGTCGGCCTCGTATGGGGTCGGCTGTTCGCTTTGGCCCTGTCTCTCTGTCTGCAAGGCTTCCGATCATGACCGCCTCGCTCGTCCTGCCGCCTGACGGCACGCCGCTTGTTCGCTTTCACCGACTGATCGACTCAGCCCGCCCGCCCCAGCGCGCCGACCGCGCCGCAGGGGGGACGATTCCCACCCGTGCAGCACGATTTTGTGACGCTGCCGTTATGGCGTCGTCATTTGGCTATTACGTCTTTCCGCCGCTGGATTTCAGTTTGATGTGGGATGGCGACGATATTTTCTGGTCGCATGCGGGTCAGCCCGAATGGCGGTTGGTGGAGTTGGAGCCCTATCCAGGGCTGGGCGAGGCCTTCGATGCCGCCGCGCCCACCGATCTCGCAGGCTCCGCTCCGCCTTTCCTGACCAGAATGCCTGAGCCGGGCGTTATACAGATCGGCACCGGGCTGATCGCGCAGACCGCCGCTGACTGGAGCCTGCTGGTGCGCAATGTCGCCAATATGCCGATGCCGGGCGGGATGGTGGCCTATGAGGGGATTGTGGAGACGGATCGCTGGTTCGGCCCGCTGTTCAGCAATTTCCGCCTCACGCGCACCCATGTGCCGGTGCACGTCTCCTGCCGCATTCCGCTGTTGCAGGTGCAGCCGCTGCCACGCCAGCTCTACACCGACGATGTGCTCGACACGGCGGAGAACGGTTGTAGCCTCGCTGAATTTGGCCCGGCGGAATGGGAAGGCTACCGCCGCACCATCGCCATTCCCAACCGTGAGCCGGAACGCGCTTTGGGCGGCTACGCTGTGGCGGCGCGCAAGCGGCGGCGGTGCCCGGTGGCCGGGTAGGTCAATTATCCGTTGAATCGGCGGGCTTGGCTGGGGCTGCCGGAACACCGACTATCCCCAGCAGCGACGGTGCGGATGGGGACGGTGCCACGGCCGAGACTGGCGGCGGATAGGTCTCTTGCGGCAGCTTCGGCTTTTCCGAGGTGGCTGCTATGGTGTTGGGCAGCACCAGCGGCGCATTGACCACCACGGTGTCGGCTGGCTTGTCATCCGCCGGTTTATCATCCGTCGGCTTATCCGCATCCACCGGTTTGGCATCCGCCTCTTTCGGCTTGTCCTTCGGCTTTTCGGCGACCTTTTCCGGGGCTTTGGACGGCAATTTCACCGTGTAATCCGGCACCACGCGGGCCTGTCCGCCATTGATCACCAGCACGTTTTGCCCAATGGCCAATGGCGTCTTGTCCGCCTGGGTGACGCTGATCAACTCGTCATTGGCTTTGCGGACGATGTATTCATAGGCGATGGTGTCGCCAGTGGCTTTCTCCACCGAGGAGCCAAGCAGCCCGCCCAGCACGCCGCCGCCAACCGCCCCCAAAGCCGAGGCGGTCTGACTGCCGGGCATCTGGCTTCCCACCACGCCACCCGCCGCCGCACCGGCCACGGCACCGGTATTGCCATCAACCGTCACCGTCACCTGACGCACGCCCACCACAATGCCCTGATCGACCTTATTGGCCTTCTGGGTGGCGGCGGTGGCGTATTTATCGGGCGAGATATCGGGCGAGCAGCCGGAAAGGGCCAGCAACACGCCAGCCGCCATCATGGCGTGGCATCGGGCAAGGTGCATGTTCAGCCTGTCGAGCGAAAAGGTTGCAAGGCTTGTAGATCGGATGCATGTCGCACTGCAAACAGGCTATCTTATGGCATGGCTGATCTTCTCTCGCCCGTGGACTTGGCGCTGATCCTGGCTTTCGACGGCTCGGCGTCTGTCACCTATGAAAGCTTTGGCCTGATTGCCAGCGGTACAGCGGCGGGTTTGCGTGATGAGGTGGTGGTCAATGGCCTGCTCGGCGGTGAGCATGGGGCTGCCTTGCTGTGTTTGCTGCTCTGGTCTGGGCCGGGCGAGCAGGAATTGCTGACCGACTGGACGCGCATTGACAGCCCGAAAGCCTTGGCCGATTTCGCCGATCAGGTGGAGAACGTGCCACGCATCGTCCGCGCCGGCAGCACCGCCATCGGGGCGGCGTTGTTGGTCTGCGAAAAACTGCTCGCCGAGGCTCCGGCGAAATCCTCCCGTCAGATCATCGATATCGCAGGCGATGGCCGCAACAATGCTGGGCCGGAGCCGATGATGGTGCGCGATGGGCTGGTTGAGGCGGGCGTGACAATCAACGGGCTCTGCGTGCTGCATGAGGAGCCCGATCTTCTGGACAGCTATGAGCGCGACGTGATCGGCGGCATGGGGGCGTTTGCGCTGGTCTGCGCCAATTACACCGAGTTCGCCCAAGCGATGCGGCAGAAATTGCGGCAGGAAGTGGCGTGATGTCTACAACCCGCGCCCCTTGACCACGCTCCCCGCACCGAACTTCGCCCGCAGCGCATCAATCGCCTTCTGGGCTGCTACCGCCTTCTGACTGTCGGGATCGGCGAGGTCGGGCAGATCGGCGCTCTCGCTTGGCATCAACGGCGCGGAGCCGATGCCGATCAGGCGGAAGGCCGTGCCGTCAATCTCGCGCGCCAACAGGGTGCGGGCGGCGGCAAAGAGGCGGTCGGGCAAGATGGTGGGGGAGGGCAGGCGTTGCGCGCGGGTGCGGCTGGCGAAGCTGGCGGTTTTGAGTTTCAGCGACACACCGCCCGCCGCAAAACCGGCCTCGCGCAGTCGCCGCCCCAATTTTTCGCACAGCACCCAGAGCTTGCGTTCCAGTTCGGGCAGGGTGGTGATGTCGGTGTCGAACGTGGTCTCGGCGCTGATCGATTTCGTCTCACGGGTGGGATCGACGCGACGATTGTCGATGCCGCGCGCGCGTTGGCACATATCCCAACCATCCTCGCCCAACATCTGCCGCGCCTCACGCTCACTCAGCCCCTGCAATTGGCCGAGCCGTGTGATGCCGAGATTGGCGAGTTTTTTCTCCTGCGCCGGGCCGATACCGGGCAGGCGACGCACCGATTCAGGCGCGAGAATCTCCGCCGCCTCGTCACCGATCACGCAGAAGCCGCGCGGTTTGTCGCGCCCGGCGGCAATCTTGGCCATCAGGCGATTCTGGGCGAGGCCGATGGAAATCGTCACCCCCACCTCAGCCTCCACACGCCGCGCGAAGCGGGCGAGCATCACGGCGGGGGGCGCATTGTGCAGCGCCTCGGTGCCGCGCAGATCGAGCACTGCTTCATCGATGGAGAGCGGCTGCACCAATGGCGTGAGGTCTTGCATCAGCGCGCGAATCTGGCGCGAGGCTTGGGTGTATTTGGCGAAATCCGGCTTGATCACCACCAGATCGGGGCAGGCGGCGCGCGCTTTGAACATCGGCATCGCACTGCGCACGCCATACATCCGCGCCACGTAACAGGCCGCCGCCACCACGCCGCGATGCCCGCCGCCAACCGCCACCGGGCTTGCCGCCAATTCCGGGCGGTCGCGTTTCTCGCAACTGGCGAAGAAGGCGTCGCAATCCACATGGGCGATGGCGAGGTCGAAGATTTGCGGATGTCGCACCAAGCGACGCGAACCACAGGCGGTGCAGACCGGCCCGGCCCCCGCGCGTTCGCCGCAATCGCGACAGAGGCCGGGGATTATGCTGGTGATGGCCACAACCACGCTGCCCCGCGCACGCCCGAGGAATCGCCGTGCAGATTGCGCACGATGGGCGTGTCAACAAAATCGGAAAACACGTAGCTTTTCAGCCGCTTGGGCAGTTCGACATACAGATGCTCCATATTCGACAGCCCACCGCCCAGCACGATCACATCCGGGTCGAGCACATTGACGATCACCGCCAATCCGCGCGCCATCCGATCGACATGTCGCGCCAACGCCGATTGCGCCGCCACGTCGCCCGCCGCCGCACGAACAGGAAGCTGTGAGGCGTCCCTCGCCCCCACACCATCACAATCCCGCGCCAAGGACGGCCCGGCGATCCAGGTTTCCAGGCAGTTGCGATGGCCGCACCAGCATTGCGTGCCCGGCGTTTCGCTCTCGTTCGGCCACGGCAGCGGTGTGTGCCCCCATTCGCCCGCCACTGCGTTGCGGCCTGGGATGATCCGGCCATTGACGACGATACCGCCGCCGCAGCCGGTGCCGACGATCACGCCGAACACCACGTTGTTGCCCGCCCCCGCGCCGTCAGAGGCCTCTGAGAGGGCAAAGCAATTCGCATCATTGGCCACCCGCACCTCACGGCCCAATTTTTCGCCGAGATCGGCGTCAAATCGGTTGCCATTCAGGGCGATGGAATTGGCGTTCTTCACCAAGCCGGTGACGGGAGAAATCACCCCCGGAATGCCGATGCCGACCGAGGCCCGCCCGCCGAGTTTCTGCTCGGCCTCGCCCACCAAAGCGGCGATGGCGTCCAGCGTGTCGGGATAGCCTTTCGGCGTGGCTATCCGTTGACGCAGGGCTTCCTGGCCGGAGCGGCCGAGCGCGATGCATTCAATCTTGGTGCCACCGAGATCAATGCCGATGCGGAAATCATAGTGGTTCATGGCTACCCCGCTGATTGATGCACTGTGCCGCGCCGCGCTGGCTTGCTCAACCGCCATCGGGCGGCCAAAGTGATCGGCAGGGGGGCAAACGGCGAAGTGAGCGATGGCTGATACGGTTCTGGATGTGAAGGGCATGACCTGCCCACTGCCCGTGTTGCGCACAAATAAGATTTTGCGCAGCTTGGAGCCCGGTGCGCGCTTGCGCGTGCTGGCAACAGATCGTGCTGCCGTCGCCGACATGCAGGCCTATTGTCGCGAATCCGGGCATGCATTGCTCGCCTTCAGCGAGGAGGCCGGGGTGTTCAGCTTCGTCATTCGCAAGAAAGCGGATTCTGCATGAGCGTTGCCTTGATCACCCATCCCGCCTGTCTCACCCATGACACCGGCATGTGGCACCCTGAATGTCCCGACCGCCTGCGCTATGTGTTGCGCGCGCTGGAGACCGAGGAATTCCATCCACTGCTGCGCGAACAGGCTCCACAGGCGACGTTCGAGCAACTGCATCGCGTGCACCCGAAGGCGCATATCGACCATATTTTATCGATTCACCCCGCCGAGGGCGAAATCCATGAAATCGATGGCGACACGGTGATGAGTAGTGGCTCTGCCGAGGCCGCGTTGCGCTCGGCTGGTGGTGCTGTGATGGCCGTTGATGCGGTGATGGAGGGCTGGGCGCGCTCCGCCTTCGCCGCCACCCGCCCGCCGGGACATCATGCCGAGCGTGCCAAGGCGATGGGTTTCTGCTTTTTCGCCAACGCCGCCATCGCCGCCCGCCATGCGCAGGCACATTGGGGCAAGAAGCGCGTGGCCATCGTCGATTTCGACGTGCATCACGGCAATGGATCGCAGGATATTTTCGAGTGCGATGACAGCGTGTTCTACGGCTCGTCCCACCAATTCCCCTGCTATCCCGGCACTGGCGACGTGCACGAGACCGGTCGCGGCAATGTCTGCAACGCCACGCTGGCACCGGGTGCGACGGGGGTGGAGTTCCGAGCCGCCTGGGCGGAGAAAATCCTGCCAGCGTTGGATGCCTTCGCCCCTGAACTGATCATCATCTCAGCGGGTTTTGATGCCCATAAGGCAGACCCGTTGGCGCAATTGCGGGTGGAGACAGCGGATTTCGGCTGGCTGACGGCGGAATTGCTGACGGTGGCGCGCAAACATTGCGGCGGCCGGATCGTCTCTCTGCTGGAGGGCGGCTACGATTTGCAGGCGCTGGCGGCGTGTGCGGCGGCGCATGTGCGGGCGTTGATGAATGAGTGAGGCGGCGTAGGCCGCAAAGGTGTCCAAGGGTAGAACCTGAACGGCGGAGATGAAGTGCTCCGCCTCTCGCTGACTGCCAACTCAGAGCCGCTTCTGCGCACCGACCTGCAATTCGAACGCCGTTCTCCGCCTCAACCACGCTGACGCCAGCTTTGCCAGTGGCGGCATGACGAGATAGGCCATCAAGGGCACCACGAGCGCCGTCACGATGGCGTTGCGGGTCAGGAATCACAGTGTGTGGATCAGCGGGTTGGTCGCCCAGATGGCCGGGCGCGGTGATGGCGATTTGCAGCAAATCATGCAGCACAGCCTCGAAGGCTGCGACATTGGCGAGGGGGACGTGGCGCGTCAGCACCACGGCGACTGATTGATCACCGCTCATTCAGCCGCTCCCTTGCATGGCGCCTGCGCGCAAACAGCCGACAGCTCTGCGCAATGTCGCAGTGTTTGCAAGTTCATATGCTGATTGCCGCAAGGTGATGTGTCGCCCGATTTCAGATTTGTCGCTTACACTCCGACATAAAAGGGTTGGCGTGGGCGTCGTATTTGTCTACGACGCAGGGCTTCCCGCGCGCTGGCGCGGTTCGGAAGGGATTTCCGCATGTCTGCCACACACCCGGCTCCGGCCGACATCGCCGCGATGTCCTTCGAGGATGCGCTCGCTGAGTTGGAGCGGATCGTCAAAGGTCTCGAAGGCGGCCAGCTCAAGCTGGAAGATGCCATCGGGGCATATGAACGCGGTGCCGCCTTGCGCGCGCATTGCGAAGCCAAGCTTGCCGAGGCCGATGCCCGCGTGCAGGCGATTGTCGCCGCCGCTGATGGCAGCCTCTCGTTGAAGACGGAGAATTGAGGGCATGACCACGCTCAATGAAGCCCTGGCCGCCACCGCCTATGAGGTGGAACGCGCGCTGAATGATCTGCTGCCGGTGCCGGAAGGCGCTGAGTCGCGTGTGGTGGAAGCCATGCGCTATGCCGTGCTCGGCGGTGGTAAGCGGATGCGCGCCTTCATGGTGATGGAAGCCGCCTCGCTGTTCGGCGTGGATCGCCGCTGCTCGGCCCGCGTGGCCGCCTCGGTTGAGATGCTGCACGCCTATTCGCTGGTGCATGACGATCTGCCCGCGATGGATGATGACGATATGCGTCGCGGCAAGCCCAGCACCCATAAGGCGTTCGACGAGGCCACCGCCATTCTGGCCGGTGACGCTTTGCTGACCCGCGCCTTCGAAGTGCTCGCCGAGCCAGACACCCATTCCAACCCGGATGCCCGCTGTGAATTGGTGCTGGCCCTTGGCCGCGCCTCTGGTGCGCATGGCATGGTGGGCGGCCAGATGATCGACATCGCCTCTGAGGGCAAATCGCTCACGGCAGACGAAATCGGCCGTCTGCAAGCGCTCAAGACCGGCCGCCTGATCCAATATTCCGCCGAAGCGGGTGCCATTCTGGGGCGTGCGAACCAGATGCAGCGCCATTTGCTGGTCAGCTATGGCCGCGATGTCGGCGCTGCCTTCCAGATTGCCGACGACATTCTTGATGTCGAGGGCACGGCGGAAGACGTCGGCAAAGCCACTGGCAAGGACGCTGCCGCCGGTAAGGCAACGCTGGTATCGATTTTGGGCCTGGAACGTGCCAAGTTGCAGGCCGATATGTTGGCACAGCAAGCCGCTGAGCATTTGGATAGCTTCGGCGATAAGGCTGCCCATTTGCGCGCGCTCGCCGCGCTGGTTGTTGCCCGGAAGAGCTGAACGATGAACGCCCCTGTCTCCGCCCCTCGCCCTATAACGCCGCATCTTGATCGGGTGCGCTATCCTGCGGATATGCGCAATTTCTCCATCGAACAGTTGCAGGCATTGGCGGAAGAGTTGCGCGCCGAAACGATCGATGCGGTCTCCACCACCGGCGGGCATCTGGGTGCCTCGCTGGGTGTGATCGAATTGACGGTGGCGCTGCACGCGGTGTTCGACACGCCGCATGACCGGCTGATCTGGGATGTCGGTCATCAATGCTACCCGCACAAGATTCTCACCGGGCGTCGTGACCGGATTCGCACCATCCGTCAGGGCGGCGGTTTGGCGGGCTTCACGCGGCGGGCGGAGAGCGAATACGACCCGTTCGGCGCCGGCCATTCCTCCACCTCGATCTCAGCCGGTCTTGGCATGGCGGTGGCGTCTGATCTGTTGGGCACGCCGCGCAACGTGATCGCAGTGATCGGCGATGGCTCGATCTCGGCTGGCATGGCCTATGAGGCGATGAACAATGCCGGGCATCTGAAGTCGCGTCTGGTGGTGATCCTCAACGACAACGACATGTCCATCGCCCCGCCAGTCGGCGCGATGAGCGCTTATTTGTCGCGCCTGCTGTCATCGCAGAGCTTCCTCAGCTTGCGCGACATCGCCATCAAGATGGCGAAGAAGTTCCCGCGCGGCATCGAGCGCACGGCGCGCCGGGCCGAGGAATTCGCCCGTGGCATGCTCACCGGCGGCACGCTGTTTGAGGAACTGGGCTTCTATTATGTCGGCCCGGTGGACGGCCATAATCTGGAGCATCTGCTGCCGATCCTGCGCAATGTGCGCGAGGCCGATGATCACGGCCCGATCCTGTTGCATTGCATCACCAAAAAGGGCCATGGCTACGCACCCGCCGAAGCCTCAGCGGACAAGCTGCATGCGGTGGCGAAGTTCAACGTGGCCACTGGCGAGCAGGTCAAAGCCCCGCCCGGCCCGCCGACCTACACCCGCGTGTTCGCCGATGCGCTGATCGATGAAGCGAGCCGCAACGACAAGATCGTCGCCGTCACCGCCGCCATGCCGTCCGGCACCGGGCTTGATCGCTTTGCCAAAGCCTATCCGAATCGCTGTTTCGACGTGGCGATTGCCGAGCAGCATGCCGTCACCTTCGCCGCCGGGATGGCGACCGAGGGCATGGCACCGTTCTGCGCGATCTATTCCACCTTCCTGCAACGCGGCTACGACCAGCTGGTGCATGACGTGGTGCTGCAATCTCTGCCCGTCCGCTTTGCCATCGACCGTGCCGGTCCGGTGGGTGCTGATGGGGCCACGCATGCCGGCAGTTTCGATCTGGCTTATCTCGGCTGTCTGCCTGATCTGGTGATCATGGGGCCATCTGACGAAGCCGAATTGGTGCACGCCATCGCCACCGTCGCCCAGATCAATGACCGCGCCAGCGCCGTGCGCTTCCCGCGTGGTGAGGGTCTGGGTGTGGAACTGCCCACGCGCGGAGACGTGCTGCCAATCGGTAAGGGGCGCATCGTGCGCGAGGGCGCGCATGCTGCCATTCTGTGCCTTGGCACCCGTCTGGCCGAATGCAAGGCAGCGGCTGAGTTGTTGGCGGCGGAAGGCATTGAAGTCACCATCGCCGATGCCCGCTTTGCCAAGCCGATTGACACCAAGCTGATCGAAGATCTGGCGCGCAACCATGCGGTTCTGATCTCGGTCGAAGACGGCTCGATGGGCGGCTTCAGTGCCGCCGTGATGCAGCATCTGGCGTGGGCTGGTTTGCTCGATGGCAAATTGCGCTTCCGCCCGATGACGCTGCCGGATCGCTTCCTGGAGCATGACAGCCCGGCCAAGCAGTGGATCGATGCCGGTCTGACGGCGAAGGACATCGCCGCCACGGTGAAACTGGCGCGCGGGTAAGTGGCGAAAATTCGCGCCGACCAAGCCCTCGTTGATCGCGGCCTGGTTGAAAGCCGCACGCGGGCGCAGGCGCTGATTCTGGCAGGCAAAATCTACACCGGCGACCGTCGGGTGGAAAAAGCCGGACAATTGCTGGCCGAGGATGCGCCGCTGGATGTGAAGGGCCAGGATCACCCTTGGGTGTCGCGCGGTGGCCTGAAATTGGCGCATGGGCTGGCGGCATTCGGCTTCGACCCCACCGGGCTCATCTGCCTTGATGTCGGTGCCTCCACCGGCGGCTTCACCGATGTGCTGCTGACCAACGGGGCCGCGAAGGTCTACGCCGTCGATGTTGGCCATGGGCAGCTTGCATGGAAATTGCGCTCAGATGCGCGCGTGGTGGTGATGGAAAAAACCAATGCCCGCCACCTTACCAGCGAGCAGATCGCCGAGCCGATAGGGGCTTTGGTGTGTGATGCCAGCTTCATCGGCTTGCAGACTTTGCTGCCCAATCCACTGGCGCTGTGCGTGCCGGGAGCGTGGGCGGTGGCATTGATCAAGCCGCAATTCGAGGCCGGGCCGGGGCAGGTGGGGGCCAAGGGCGTGGTGCGTGATCCGGCTGTGCATCAAGAGGTATGCGCGCGCATTCGGGCGTGGTGGGAAGCTCTGCCCGGCTGGGAGGTGGTGGGCATTTCCGAAAGCCCGATCACCGGGCCGGAAGGCAACCACGAGTTCCTGATCGGGGCGCGGCGGGTTTAACCGTCATTTCGGCCCGCGCAACGACGCCACATATGTCTTTTGCGCTTTCTCTCGCGTTTTTTCCGGCCCCAAGGCGGCGTTGATGATCTTGTGCATCCGTGCAATTTCCGCCCGCATTTGCTCCGGTGCGAGCTTGGCCGTCACGCTGGCAGCGTGGCGACGATGGATGTTGAGCGGGCTGGCGAGATAGCCGACGCGGCGCGGAGAGTGGCGCAGAATCTCGACATAAACCCGCCAATCGCCGGCGACCCGCCAATCATCCAATTCTGCCGAGCAGCGTTGCATCGCGGCACGCAGCGCCTCGGTGCGGAAGATCACCGCACTGGCATTGAGGATGGCGTTGCGTATGGACAGCGCGTTTTCCAGAAACTCCCGTGCCGTGAACACGCCATCCTGCAACAGACAATCGATCCCGCTTTGCCGGTAATAGTCCTGATAACTTGCCATGACCTCCGCTCCTGCCGCATCGACGGCGCGGCTGTCGCAGAAGACGAGATCGAGATCGTTGTGGCGGGCGAGCAGATCGGCGAGGCTGGCGAGCATGTTGGGGCTGGCGGCGTCGTCAGCCTCGGCGATCCAGAGATAATCACCGCGCGCCAATTCCGCCGCACGTTGCCATTGCCGGAACACCGAGCCGGAATTCTCCGCTCGCAGATCCATCCGCAGCACCCGCCGCCATTCGCTGGCGGTTTCGGTGGCGACCACCACACTGTCATCGGTGGAGGCATCGTCGAGCAGCAGAATTTCCTCCAGGGCAGGTGTTTGGCCGAACACCGTGCCGAGGCGTTCGGCAAGGTGCTGGGCATAGTTGTGGCTGGGAATGGCGACCGAAATTCGGGGCGCGCCGGGGCGCAGTTCGGCGAGGATCTCGCGCACATAGTCGCCGAAATCAAACCGCGCCTGCGCCATCGCCGCCCGCTCGGCCCGCGTCGCCTCCGGCAGAACCACCGCCAGCGCACACACCGCCTCTGCCATCGCCGCTGAATCGGACATCGGCACCACACGGCCAAGCGCCGGGTCGCGCAGCAAATCGGCAATGCCACCAGTGTTGGCAAACGCCACGACTTGCATCCCGCTCGCCAACGCCTCCAACGCCACCGAGGGAAACGGGTCTTCGCGGGAGGTGAGGGCGAAGGCGTCGGCGGCGTTCATGAAGCCCTGCA
>Ga0316222_1002343_pt1 | contig 20437 bp, 8 predicted proteins | sample TBH18011metaG_FD_206008 | JGI IMG/M metagenome (GOLD analysis project Ga0316222, IMG submission 206008) | Freshwater microbial communities from Trout Bog Lake, Wisconsin, USA - TBH18011 | ecosystem: Environmental > Aquatic > Freshwater > Lake > Hypolimnion/Profundal zone | place: USA: Wisconsin...
GCAAGCGGGTCAACTGACGCGCCCCCGCTACGATACCAATGCTACCATCAAGAATGCCATGCGCCACACGAACCATTGACTGACGCGGCTCCTTCACATTGGAAATTGGAATTTCAGCAAACGGGTATCCATCCAATAATTTCTGACCAAGAATGAAAACAAACGGGCCATCACGCCCTGTCCAGTTTTTGCCCCAAGGACGGGGAGGATAACTAGCTCGATAACCAACCAGCAGCAATCGGCCATCATCAAGCATCTCGCCGACGCCAATATCAAAACACGGATAAATGTGTTCCGCATCCACATAAGCTTGCTGCGTAATGAATTCCGCAACTTGCTCTTGCGGCACCGGCTCGTTTTTTGCCCCGATCCAATTAAAACAATACCGTCTTTCGAGTCGCTGGCCGATTCGCTTCTCTGTTTCCTGAATGAAGCTATCAATCGTCTCTTGGACATGAGCTTTGAAAGCTTCGCGAGTCATAGCAGTTTTTATGGCTTGGCGACTTGCGCCGCAAACGTGTCATCTGGAAATCCTTCATACCAAGTTTCTGTGACAGGTCTGGCTCTCCATGAATTTTTGAATGGCTCAAAAACCGTTTCGCAACCAATGACCAATTTGTCATCGCTCCAATCCCAGACAAAAACTCTCATGCCTGCTTTCGGCTGCAAAGCGGTAAGCCGCTCGCGGTCGAACGAATAATAGCAATCATCGCCTGCCTCGCCAGTCCAACCACACGCATTCAAGTCACACCACAGTTTCGGAAGGGAACGAGATGGAAGTTTGGATGTCATGTGCGTCTATTTAGACACTATTTGACGGTAGTTTATCGCTGCAAATTCCACCTGTCGAGCCTGTCGGCAGCGGTCAGAATTCGCTCCACAAACACGAAACAGACAGCATCAATTCACAAGACCGTCACACCGCGAGCCAACAAGCTCTGCGCTAGAGTGTCTCCGCGTCGTAAGATTGCGGCAGGCTTTCAGGCTGGCCTTTGGCGCGGTAGAACATTTTCAAATCGTCGTCGCTGACTCTGCCTTTACGCCCCGTTAGATTTCGTTTCATAACCAGCCGATCACCTTCCCCGCCGCCTTACGGATGCCAGAGCAGACGGTAAAATGCCGCCGCCGGCGCGTTGCTCCCCAGGTCGCTGAACGGGTCCGTCACGTTGATCACCCCGTTTGTCGCCGCCACGTTCGTCGAGATTTCCACCCACGCACCGGACATCAGGTTCGTCGAACGTTCCGTGACATAGCTGAACCCGGGCACCCCGTAGGCCGTCACCGTGTTCGGATTCCCCACCGCGATGGCCGTGATCGAATTTGTCCCCGTCACACTGCTCTGGATCACGATGTTGATGTACCCGATGTTCGTCCCCCCGAAACCATCCCCGATGCTGTAACTGATCTGATCCGCCAGGTTCAGCGGATTGGTATATCCCAGGTAGGCCAGGTTATTGATCACATATGAACCGTCCAGATTCGTTGTCAAATCAATCGGGTAAACCGGCACCCCGTTCGTCGTCGTCAGGTTGACCGCCGTCAACTCCACCATATCCCCATCCGCGTCGGTCCAGTTCGTCGCCAAGTCCGTCAGCGCAATTTCCCCGCCCATGCCCGCCGTGATCGTCACCGTCATCACACTGGCCGCCGGCGCATGATTTGTCACCACCTCGTTGAACCGGTTCGTCGCCGCCAGGTAATTGCCATCCCCGCCGTACACCACCGTGATCACGTTCGTCCCCCGGGCCAGACTCGCGATCGCCACACTGCTCGCACTGCCGCCGCTGAGCGTGTTCGTGCTGAATGTCCCGTTGGTGGACGAGAACACCACGCTCCCCGTCGCATCCGCCGGCAGCGTCGCACTGAAGGTAATGCTCCCCAGATAACCGATCGGGCTTTGCGAGGAACCCACCGTCAGCGTCGGACCCGCCGGATTCACCGTCAGCGTGCCGTTCGTGTAGCTGATGGTGTAGTTGCCCAACCCGCTGCCCGTGGCCCCGCTCACCACAATCGGATACGTTCCCGCCGTAGCCGTATTCGTCGCCCCGCTGCTCACCAGCATCACGCCGGTCACCGTGTCGCCATTGGTCAGGCCGGTGGCCGTGAATTCCGTCCCCGCGAACGTCACCGTCTGCCCGTAGACCTTGCTCGCATTGTTCGCCGTCACCGTCAGACTCGCCGCCGTGATATTGGCATTCAGGGTGGGTACGGTCAGACTGTAATCACCCGCCTGCGCCCCGCCCAACGAAATCCCGCTCACATTCACCGTGACCCCGTTCGCCACGTACGGACTGGCAAACGCGCCGCTCGCCGTCCCCGTGACCCCTACGGTATCACCGGTGTAGGGCGTATGGTCGCCGGTCGAACCCGTGCCGGGTGCTTCCGCCGTCAGCAACGCCGCCGCCCCCGTCAAAACGGCATTGGTGGTCCCGTTATAAACCTTGCTCTGCGCCGCCAGCGTTCCTGCCGCCGTCAACCCTTTCGCCGTGATCGTCGCCGCCGCCGGGCTCTGCACCGTCAGACTGTAATCCGTCGCCTGCGCCCCGGTCAGACTCAATCCGCCAAACGTCACCGTGCTCGCCGTCGCCACATCCTTGCTGTTGTAATAACCCGTGGCCGTGCCCGTCAGACTCACCGTGTCGCCCGTATACGGCTTGCCATCCGCCGTCGTGCCTGATCCGGTCGCTTCCGCCGAAGCCAGCGCCGCCGTGCCGCTCACCACCGCGTTCGTGGTCCCGTCATAAATCTTGCTGCCCGGCACCGACAGCCCGCTCATCGTCAGCGCCTTGGCCGAAATGTTCGCCGCCAGCGTCGGCTGGGTCAGCGCGTAATTGCCCGCCGCACTGCCCGCCAGCGACAGCCCGCTCACCGTCACCGTGACACTCGTGTTCGCGTTCTTTGCCGCAAACACCCCCGCGTAACCGTTCGTGGTCATCGTCACGCTGCCCGTATCATGCGCAATCACGCCGCTGAGCGTGACATTGTTGGAACTGATCGTCGCCGCCGTCGTGCCGTCGTAAATTTTGCTGTTCGCCGTGAGCCCCGAGGCCACCGTCACCGTCGCCTTGTTCACCGTCAACGACACCGTCCCCGAGGTGCTCCCCGCATCGGTGGCGTCACCCGCGTATACCGCCGTGATCGGGTGCGAACCGAACACCAGCGCATTCGTGGTGAATGTCGCCACGCCGCTGGCGAGCGTTCCGGTTCCCAGGGTCGTCACCCCGTCCAGGAAGGTGACCGTCTCCCCGTTGGCCGGGGCCGGGCTGATGGCCGCCTGGAACGTCACGTTGCTGCCGTACGTCGATGGATTGCTGCCGGCGGAAAGCGTCAGCGTGTTCGTCGTCAGCAATTGCACCGTCAGGATCACGTTCCCGCTGGCAACCGACACCCAGTTCGTCGTGCCGGACGCCACCCCGGAGCCCGTGATGGTGGCCGTGGCATTGGGCGTGCCGCTGATGCTCCCGCCGCTGCCGTTCCCCGTCTGGATCAGCCGGTACGTGCCCGCGCCCAGCGCCGTGCCCGTCGCATTGCTGATCGTGAGCGTGTTGTTGTTCAGCGTCAGCGAGGCGTTCGTCACCAGCAAAGCCGGATGCGCCGTGTCCCCCGTGAACGCCGTCGGCGTGAAAACCAGCGAGACCGCCTGCGTGCCCAGGCTCACCGACCCGGCCGATGCGCCGTTGATGAGCGCCGCGCTCGTTCCCGCCACCGGCCCCGTTCCCGCCGCCCGCAAAATATTGCTGCCGGTCAGACTGTACGCGCTGATGGCGGACACATCCAACGTCGCCCCCGCGGCAATCGCGATCAGCGGCGTATTGCTGATGGCAGCCGTGGCACCCAGTGCCAGCGTGCCCGCGTTCAGGATTGTGCTGCCGGTATAAGTGTTCGTGGCCCCCAAAGTCACCTTCCCCGCCCCGCTGTTGGTGAACCCCCAACCGTTCCCGCTGATGACCCCGTTCAGATTCAGATTCCCGCCGCTCGCGGAATTGAGCGTCACACTGTTGGAAAGCGCCAGCGTCCCCGCCAGCGTGTCATTCCCCGAGGTCGCCAGGCTGCTGATGAATTTCGCACCGGTCGAACCGCTCCGGACCGTGATCGCATTCGTCAGATTCTGCCCGCCGCCCGCCGCCCCCAGCGCCAGCGTCGCCGTCTGGCTCCCGGTGACCTCACCCAAAAAGTAATTGGCACTGTTGCTGGCCGAACCGGTGGCATTGAACTGCAAGGTCCCGCCCGCAATGTAAGTGCTCCCGCTGTAGGTATTGGTGGCATTGTAAACAATCACCCCCGCGAACGGCTCCTGATAGCCGTTCACCACCACCGACTGCCCGCTGCCCGTGATCGGCCCCGCAAACACATCCGTGCCCCCCGTGGCCGCGCTCAGATTGATCTGCCCGTTCAGCGTCACCGCCCCGTAAAACGTGCTCGTCCCGTTCGTGTTCAACCCGCCCACCACCTTCTCCCCCGCCGTCGAGGAATTGTTCACCGTGATCGGATTCGTGAAGCTCTGGCCGCCCGTCAGAATGGAAAGCCACAGCTTGGCCGTGTTCCCGTCGTTCAAACCGATGTTCACCGGCACGCTCGCGTTTGCCAGGCTCCCGCCCGAGGCCATCCACATTTCCCCCTGGTTGATGTTCACCCCGTTCGCCGAATTGCCCCACGTCTGCCCCGCCGTGAATTTCACGATGCTGTACTGCTCGATGGTCAGGTTCACCGTCTGGTTCGGCCCCGCCCCGCCCGCCAGATCCGCCCCCACCGTGAGCGTCTGCGAATTGCCGCCCCAGACCTGCAACGCATTGGAATAATTATTATAGACCGGCGCCAGGATTGTCAGCGCCGCGTTCACCGGGTTCAACTGGAACGATGACGCCCCGTTTTTGGCCACCGAGAGCGGGATGTTCCAGACCTGCGCGTAGGAACTGTCATTCTCGATCTTGGTGTTCACATTCACCCCGTTACCGTTGCCGTTCCACGTCAGCCCCGATCCGAATGTGCTGTCCCAATAAATATTATCGATGTTCACCCAGCCGCCGAGGTCGTTATACCCGTTCCCGTCCGGATGATTGTTATATGAGAAATGCACCTCCGAACCATAGGCCCACGAGGGACACGATCCGTAATACCAGTTGTCGCAATAGCCAAAATTCCCGATTCCGGCCGCGTCCTGCCCGTTCCAGTTGATGAGCGTCTCCCCGCGGACGGAGACCGCCGCCGTCGCGAACATGAAGGCCGCCAGCGCCGGTCGCGCGGACATTTTGAATCGGTTGACAAACGTCGGATGGGTTTTCATGGGTACGATCGGGTTCAATGACGTGATTGTTCTGATGCCAATTTTCGGCAAAACGGGCGTACAGCGTTGCTTCGGGTGATTGGCGTTCATTCTAAGCGTTTTGGGAAACGCTTCCATCGCATCTTTGTGCGGGCACACACCGCCGCCGCCGCCGGAAGATTCCGTCGTAAATAATTGCCCTTCAATCGCCTGAATACAGGTTCAGTGTCCGCCACGGCCGCCCGCCGGGGCCGGCGATTCCACCCCCGTGGCCTTGAAACTCACCACCAGCAGCGTCAGCAAGGCCGCCAAACCCATGCTCGCCCCCCCCAGCACCAGCGCATTCATCGGTTCGCTGTGCAGATAGTGTTTCAACAGCCAGTCCATCCGACTGGAGGCGGTGATCTGTGGCAGGACAATGAACAGGTTGAACATGCCCATCATCACGCCCACTTTTTCCTTTGGCAAAGAGGGCGCCAGCATGGCATATGGCATGGAAAGAATGCTGGACCAGGCGATGCCCACCGCCGTCATCGCGATCAGCAGCTGATGCTTGTCGGTCGCCAGCGGAATCGAAGCCAGCCCCAGCCCGCCCACCGCCAGGCAAAGCACATGCATCAACTTGGGCCCCGTGTACTTCGTCGCCCACAGCAGCACAAACGAGAAGATGAAACACACCGCGTTGTACGCCGCAAAACAAAAGCCCGCCCACGCCCCGGCCGCTTCCATCTCCGGCGTGCCGGCCGTCGCATGGAAAATGTTCCGGGCCACGGCCGGTGGAAAATAGACCCACATCGAAAACATTCCGATCCAGGTGAAAAATTGCACCAAACCCAGCTCCCACATCCGCCGGGGCATATGAAAAATCTGTTTCCAAATATCCCTCAACCCCAGCGTCCAGTCAAACTCCCGCGCCCGGATCGCCGCCAGTTCCGCCGCTTCCGGCGGATATTCCGTCGTCCGGAAAACCGTCCATAACACCGCCCCCATGAACGCCGCCGCGCCGATGTAGAACGACAGCCGCACCGAGTTGGGGATATGCCCCGCCCCGCCCGCATCCGCCGCCACCCCGAACCAATTCGTCATCATCCACGGCAGCGCCGAAGCCACCGTGCCCCCCAGCCCGATGAACAGCGACTGGATCGCGAACCCCTGCGCGTTCTGCTCCGCCGGCAGGTTGTCCGCCACCAGCGCCCGGAACGGCTGCATGCTCGCATTGATCGTCCCGTCCAGCACCCACAGCAATCCCGCCGCCATCCACACCGAGGGACAATGCGGCATCAGCAGCAGCGCCAGCGACGCCAGCACCGCCCCGCCCAGAATGATCGGCCGCCGCCGCCCCAGCCGGGTCCACATCCGGTCGCTCGACTGCCCCACCAGCGGCTGGATGATCACCCCCGTCACCGGCGCCGCCAGCCACAGGATCGAGAGCGAATCCGCGTTCGCCCCCAGATAGCTGTAAATGCTGCTCATGTTCGCCATCTGCAAGCCCCAGCCGAACTGGATGCCCAGAAAGCCGAAACTCATGTTCCAGATCTGCCAGAAATTCAGGCGCGGTTTTTGCATGATCGAGTCAGGGGAGACCGGCAAGGGTTAATGGACGTTGCGGTGATAGATGCGCCACTCAAAACCCTGCAGATGAAAATCCTGCCAGGAATCACCGGCCGCATCCGGCAGGCCGGGGAAATTTTCCAGCTGGAATCCCCGCCCCTCCGGCAGGTCCACCCGGCCGCTCACCGGCCGGCTCGAAAAATTGATCTCCACCAGGAATTCATCCGGCCCGTCCCGCCGCACGAACGTCACCAGCCGCGTCTCGTCCGAATTATGCCGCCAGTCCACGCTCCCCGTGCGCAGCGCCGCATGGTCCTTGCGCAATTGGATCAGCTCCCGGTAGATATCCGTCAGCGGCAGCCGCTCCTTGGGTTGCCAGAAGATCGGCAGCTTGTCGAACAGGGCCGGGTCGCCCGACTCCGTCGCATCCCCCACCTCCATGCCATTATACAACAGCGGCACCCCGTCCAGCGTGAACATCAGCGCCGAGGCCGCCAGCGCCCCGTTCAACCCGTAGCGCGCCACCGCCCGCGCCTCGTCGTGGTCGTCCGTGATGCGCATATGCAAGGCGTCCTTCGGAAACTGCCGCCGGCCCTCCTCCCAGGTCCGGCGGATGTCCGCCGCCGATGCGTTGTGGATCAGGACCGAATTCATCGTCGCCAGCAGCGGCCACGAATAATCCAAATCGAACGCCTTCACCAGCAGCTCCGGTTTGCTCGCCTCCGCCAGCATCATGATGTCCGGCTTCACCGCCGTCAGCGCCGTCCGCACCTGCTCCCAAAAATCCGTCGGCACCATGTACGCCACATCACAGCGAAACCCGTCCACATCCGCCTGCCGGATCCAGTATTTGAGCATGCCGATCATGTACTCCCGCAGCGCCGCGCTGTTATAGTTCAGCCCCGCCACATCCGTCCAGCCCGGCACCGGCGGAATGATGTGCCCCGGCGCATCCTGCTTGTAAAAATCCGGGTGCGCCATCATCACGCTGTCCCACGCCGTATGATTGGCCACCAGATCCATGATCACCTTCATGCCCCGCTGATGCGCCCCCGCCACCAGCTCCTTGAAATCCGCCAGCGTGCCGTAATTCGGATCCACCGCGTAATAATCCCGGATGGAATACGGGCTCCCGAAATCGCCCTTGCGGCATTTTTCCCCGATGGGATGGATCGGCATGATCCACAGGATGCCCACCCCCAGATGTTTCAAGTCATCCAGCCGGGCCGTGACCCCCGCCAGATTGCCCGCCGCCGAAAAATCCCGGGGAAACACCTCATAGACCGTCCCGGCCCGCAGCCAGTCCGGCGATGGCCGGGCGGTGGCGGCGGAGACATCCTGATCCGCCCGCCCCGGCAGGGCACCCGCGCCCATCCCGGCCGCCAGGAGGAGACAAAAAAACGGCAATGCTTTGGAATTCATGAAATAATTTGCCAAAAGACGACCCGGGACGGCCATCGCATGTCTGTGCGGCCCAACCCCGGGTCAGATTATCCCCACCCGTCAATTCATCGGCGTATGCGCCGAAAGCCAGGTCAGATCCCCGGCCGAATTGGCCGGCGAAAGGTTCGGCGTCGCGCCCGCCGTCGCCTGCACCGGCAACGTTCCCATCTGCCAATGGTGCATCTCGCAATGACCGTCGGCAAAGGCGATGCCGCTGGCCCCGCCATGCAGCGTCCCCGGCAGCTCGATGAAGCTCGTCTGGCCCGCTTGCGGATTCGCGTAGAACGCGCCGTCATCCAGGCTGTCCGGATTCTCATCCATAAAAAGCCAGGAATCCGTCGGCGAAGGCGAGTGAAAATCGCCAAACTTTTTGACATTGTAGAACCATGATTGCGGGCTGCCGCCACCCTGGCCGAAATATTTGATCCCGCCGCCGATGGCCGCATTCATGGCGCAGGTGCGGGCCCGGGCCGACCACCCCGCCCCCCGCTGGGCACTGCTCACATAAATGTCCGACGGACAGTGATAAATGCCCACCGTCTGCGCCACATAACTGCCCATGGAGGAAAAATTGGGATTGATGATATACGACGTGTTGGTGTTGTAATTATTGACCCCGCCCGCCAGCCAGTTCATGTAAGCCGTCTGCGAACTGTAGACCCAACTGTTGGGCAGACCGGCGGTTTGGCCGGTGGTGGCAAACCGGTCCGTGTTGTAAGCCAGCGCATCACTGTTATCGCCGGCATACATATGCCAAGCCAGCGTCAGCTGCTTGTAATTGCTCATGCAGGCGATGGCTTGCGCCTTCCGCTTGGCCGCCGCGAGTGCCGGCAACAGCATGGCGGCCAGAATCGCGATGATGGCGATCACCACCAGCAGCTCGATGAGCGTGAAGCCAGCCGCCGGCGGGCGGCGTAATCCGTTGTGATGCTTGTTTTTCATTTTGGTTGGGCCGGTTTGAGCCCTGCGGCTCAAACCGGTGGAGTTACAACTACGGGTTCACCAGCCGGAAATAGGCGGTCCCGTTGGTGGTCGACCAGCTGCTGGCATTCGTGCCGGACGTGGCACTCAAGTTCACCCAGACGCCGCCGGACAAATTGGTGGTGTATTGCAAATTAACCCCGGGACGGCCCAGCCACGTGATGGGCAGCGTGTTGCCCGTCGGCTCGCCGATGGCGAGGTTGCCAAAGGAAGCCTCCACCGCCGCGCCGTTGGTCCGGTTGGCCCCGAACGTATCCACCGGCAGCGTGTACGCCCCGGTCGCCCGGATATAGCGGACATGGTTTTGCGCAAAGCCGGCTTCGTTATCAACGTTGGTGTTGATGCCGGACGGATTGAAGTTGATGCCATATTTGTAGGTAAGCGCCAGCGGATTGCCGCCCGGAATGACAAATTGGATGCTGTAGAATGTGCTGCCGATCGGATTGTTGGTCATCACATTGTTCGGAAAGTCGCCGCTGACCGACGGATCGGTCGCATTGCCCAGGACCTGCCACTGCGGACTGGTGAAATCACCGTCCACCATGACGACGTCCGTCAGGGGGTTGAACACATTGCCGAACACATCCACCGCGTTCGTCATGTCCACCGTGAACGTGACCGTGGTCGGCACCAGCAGCACGTTGGCCGGATCCAGGTTCGCCCAATACACCGTCGGCAGGGTCTGCGCCGTCGAACCCAGCAGGAACGTCCGGTTGCCGCTGAGCCCCTCATAGTTGGTCACCCCGCCCGAGGTGATGATCACAAATTTGAACTGCTCGCCCGCGCCCGGCTGATTCGCATCCGAGTAGGTGCCCGAGTAAATGTTCGAGTTGACCCCGGTCCCGTTCGTCAGCACAAACGCTCCCGGCGTCCAGGTGTTCGTCTGGAAGGTGCCCGCGGCATAAACCACGTCCCCGCCGGTCGGGTTGAACGTGCCCGCCGCCAGCGGCGCTGTCATGTCCACTTTGAACGTGATCGGCGTCGCATAAATGTTGCTCACGCCGTTGAAGTCGGCCAGCGCGAAGGAATAGGCGCCCGTCGGCGTGAAAAACGTCCGGTTCGCCCCGCCATTATAGGATTCATACGTGTTGCCGCCGGTGGTCACGATCACATACTTGTAATTCTCAAACGAACCGGGGTAATTCCCGTCCGCAATCGTTCCCGAATAGATATTCGCATTGGTCCCCGTCCCGTTCGTCAGCACCAGCCCGCCCGCCGACCACTTCGGATCTTCCAGCGTGCCGAACACTTCGATCTGGTCGCCCGCGCCCGGATTGAAATGGCCGAGATAGATCTGCGGCCCCATGTCGATGCGGAAGGTCAGGTTGTTCGTGGTCGCACTGCCGTTGGTCGGAAACACATCGTCAAAATAAACCAGCGCGTTCGTCACCCCCGCCGCCGCCAGGGTGAACGGGCGGTTATCCAAGCCTTCCCAGACGCTGTTTCCGCCGGACACGCTGTGGAAATTGAACTTGAACTGCTCCGCCGCATTGGTCGAGTTGTAATCCGGATAGGTGCCCGAGTAGATGTTCGTGTTCGCGCCCGACGGATTGTTCGTCAGCTGAAAGCCGGACCAGGCATTGGTCTGAAAGGAGCCGGCCGCATAGACCGTGTCACCGTTGCCGGGATTGAACGTCCCGAGGGCAACCTGCCAGGACATGTCCACCGAGAACGTCACCGGATAACTCGGGGTCGGCGGCGCATCGAACGTGTAGGTGGCATAGGCCGTTTGGGTGAACGGATTGCGGCCATCCCCATACAAGCCGGTATAATTGCCCGGAATCGCTTCCGAGGAACGCCAGGCCGTATTCGAAAGCAGCGAACCGAACAGCTTGATGGTGTGCTGCGCCCCGGGCGTCAGGCCGAGATCCGCGACCGGAAAGGTCAGCGCATAGGTGTTCCCCGAGGGCACGCCATTCCCCGTGATATAGTTGAAGCTGGCCAGCCCGAACAAATCCATCCAGCTGCTCTGGATCGCGATGGCATAGCTGGGGGTGAACCCGTTGGTGAAGGTCATCACGCTCCGGTCGCTGCCATCATAACCGGCGATGGCGTTGACGTCCGGGTTGCCGGTCGCCGTGAACCCCGCCGTGTTCGTATAGCCGGCGGCTCCGGTGTCGATGTACAACGCCAGGACATTGCCGCCGAAGCTGGAACCGTTGGACAGCAGCGAGAAAGTGATGTTGGTGCCGTCGTCCGTCACCGTCAGGGTGCCTTGGCCGACTTCGCCGCCCCAGTCACCGCTGCCGTTGCCGGGAAAGTTGGTCGCCCGGGCCGGAGCCGCCGCGAACAGCAAGCCGGCGGCAACCAGGGAAGTGGCGGATAACAGGGTGTTCAGTGGGTTTTTCATAGCGATGACGGGACGTGTTGCGTGGTGCATTTTTAGTTGCGGGTTATGATTCACTATAGCACCCCCCCCGTTCCCCGCCATCGCATCTTTGTGCGGTCACCCCCGCAGATACTTCACCACCGCCTCCGTGCGCGAATGCACGTGCAGCTTTTCATAGACCGTCCGCACATAGCTCCGCACCGTGTCGATGCTGATTTTCTTGCGGTCCGCGATCTCTTTGTAAGCGTAGCCGTTCGCCAGCAGGTCCAGAAACTCCCGTTCCGCCGGTGTCAGCCGCGCCAGCGGCGGGGACTCGTCCGCCGGCCGCGAAAAGAACTGCACCACCCGCCGCGCCAGCTGCGGGGTCATCGGCGAACCGCCGTCGTAAACATCCCGGATCGCCTCCAGCAGCCGCGCCTCCGCCGTCCGCTTCAGCAGATAGCCGCTCGCCCCCGCCCGCAACGAATTGAACAGGGACTCGCTGTCCTCGTACACCGTCAGGATCAGGAACTGCACCGTCGGATGCGCCGCCTTGAGCTGGCGCACACATTCATATCCCTTCATGCCCGGCAGATTGATGTCCATCAGCACCACATCCGGCAGCAGCTGCGGAATCTCCTTCACCGCCGTCTCGCCGTTCGCATACTGGCCCAGCAGCTTGAACCCCGGCGCGCGCTTGATCAGCAGCGACAGGCTGCTGCGGATCCCCTCGTCATCGTCCACAATGGCCACTTTGATTAGCATAATCTTAAAAAATCAGAGCCCGGGCAGGCTTGCCTGGAATTCCACGCGTGTTCCCCCGGCCGGACCGCTCGTGATTTGCAGCTGGCCGCCGACCGCCGCCGACCGCCGCCGCATGTTCTCCAGCCCGTTGTGCTCCCCGTTCGTGGCGATGGTCGCCGGATCAAACCCGTTCCCGTCGTCGGTGATGACAATCGTCAGCCGCCCCGCCGCCGTCTGGATTTGCAACTGCACCTCCGTGCCGCCCGCATGCTTGAGCGCGTTCGTCAGCGCCTCCTTCACGATGAGAAAGATGTTATGCCGCACATCCGGCGGCAGCGCCAACCCCGGCAAATCATGCGGCAGATCCAGCCGGCAGCGCATCGGGGTGTCCGTGAACTGTTCGTTCGCGAAATGCGCGATGTAATCCACCAGGCTTTGCAGTGTGTCGCTCCCCGGCCGGACCGCCCAGACAATCTCCTCCAGCGCCCGCACCGTCTGGTTGGCCGATTCAAACAGTTTGTCCGTGTGCGCCTCCACCTGCTGCGGCTGGTGCTTGTCCGCCCGCAGCAGCCCCGTCAGCAACAAGATGCGCGTGAGCGACGACCCCAGATCATCGTGCAAATCCTGCGCGATGCGCGCCCGCTCCCGCTCCAGCGCCCGTTCCTGCTCCGCCTTGAGCAACTGCCGCTGGAACCGCCGCTTTTCCACGATCCGCACCGTCATGCCCACCCAGACCAGGATCAGCGTGGAGATCGCCGCCAGAAACCACCATTGCTGCCAGAAATGCGGCACGATGAAATCCTGGAACGACGTCGCCACCGCCATCTCGCTGAACGTCCAGCCCTCGCCATCCCCGTGATGCCGCAGCCGGATCTGGTTGAACTTCGCCTTGGCCCGGAAATGCGTCGTCAGCGTGTTCAGCTGGCTGTCCTCCGTCATGCCCGGCGTCAGGTCCGGATCCATCCATGCCGTCACCAGATCGTCGCCGCCGGGGACGAATTGCACCTTGAAAATGATGGTCCGGAGAATCCCCCGGCGCGGCAGCTCATAAGCCAGAAAACTTCCCGGCACATAGGACTCCGGCGCGGCCGAATGCAGGTCCAAGTCGCCCGCCACTTTGTTGTTTTCCCCGGTCTCCTCTGTGTTGAACGCGCTATAAGCCCATGCCTTCAGCGAGTTCCCCACCCCCAGCCGCTCGGTGTCATCCTCATACAGTTGGAAACCCGCCGAGTATTCTTCCTTGCTCACATCGGACAGCGGATTGACCCGGAATTTGAAGTACAGCGCATCCGACGAATTATCCGTCCGCGCCACCGCCCCGCCCAGAATGTCCGTGCCCGCCCCGTTTTCGTGAATGGTGACCGGTTCCGTCTGGCTCCACAGGATCGTGGCCGAGGCGGTCCGGCAAAAAAGGAAAAGCGTCAGGATGACCAGATACCGGGGCATGCCGGGAGTATGCCGCACCCTTGGCCTTCGCACAAGTCACGGGAGCAATTTGATCCGATAAAATCGCCGGGGCGTTCCGGACGCCGGGCTGTCCGTGAAGTTAAAATTCATTTGCGGCGGGGTGACAAAATTCGAACCCGCCGGCAGATTGCTCCACATCCCCACGAGCGAACTGGCGAATTGCACCTGGTACGTCCGTCCCGGCATCACCGCGAAGTTCAGCGCGCAGTTGGTGCCGTGCCAGCCCGAGGAAAGGATTTTGAAGCCCCGCGCCGGATCGCACAGATCCGGCGTTCCGTTCCCCAGCGAATCCCGCATGGCCGCCACCGGAATCACCAGAAATCCGCCCGAGGCGATATTCGTCCCGGCCACCGCGCCACTGGCCGCCACCACCGGCCCGCCGTTGGTCGTGATATAGGCCGCCGCGCAGAGATAGAGATTGGTCGGCACATAGCCGAACGCCCCCGCCAGATCCAGCGTCCCCGCCAGCGTCCCCGCATTCGTGGCCGCCTTGACGCACGGCCAGTTCGTGGCGGTGCCGTTCACGAACCAGCTCACATATGTCCCCAGGCTTTCCCCAGCCAGGAACGGCTTGCCCGTGGCCACCGCCACATCCCCGGCCTTCGCCCAGGGCGCCGCGGCGCTCGCGGCGGACAGCAACTGGTCGCTCACAAAGATGAAATGATCGTTCGGCCCGTTTGTGCCCGGCGACCACGTGGCCACATACAGCGTGGTCCCGCGCACCGCCCCGTACAGCATCATGCTGTTGGAAACCAGCAGATAGCCCGGATAATCAAAGGCCCCGTCCAGCACAAACGCCGGGATGCTCACCGTCACCGCCGGGGTGTTGGTGCAAACCGTCGCGCTCGCCGCCGATACGCCCACGCTGTTCGACGCCACAAGGTAGTAGCAATGCGAGGATGAAGCCGTCAGCCCTGTGTCCGCATAGCTCGTCCCGGCGGTCAGCGCGATGTTCGTGCCGTCCCGGTTCACATAATATCCCGCCGCTCCCGCCTCCGCCGACCAGCTCAGATCAATCTGGTTCGTCAACGCCGCCGTCACCGTCAGCCCCTGCGGCTGCCCCGGTGCCTGCGGATTCCCGTTCGTGGCCACCGTGAAATTCCAGTTCGCCCCGCCATTGTTATCCCACGTGCCCGCCCCGTTGTTGAACACGCAGTTCAGCTGGGTTGCCGAATTGGGAATGTTCGTCGTGAATTGCCACCAATTCGAGGCCGTATTGAAGGTCATCGCCGGGTCCGGCGTCACCACCGGACTCCAACCGTTCCAGCCGAGATGAATATATACATTCGTCGCCGACGCAATCGCCCGGCCGGTGGCCGTATATTCGATGGTCACCGCACTGCCCGCCACCGGTGCCGCCGGGGAAACCGCCACCACACTGCCGCCGCCCCCGCCCCCGCCGGAAACGGCGCCCGTACCCGCCCCCACCCAGACATGCTGGATCGGCGTCTTATACGTATTGCCATGACTGTCCGTCGCGCTCACATAATAATCCACGAACGAATTCGAGATGCCCGTGACATAGGAATAATAATAATCCGCCTGATAGGCCGGCGTGTAACCGCTGGAATTCTCCGCCACCCGCTGCACCATGTTGGCCGCCTGCCAGGCGCCGGCCAGCGAACCGCCGGCATACGTCTTGAATTGGTCGCTCACCGGCGGATTCGTGCCGTTCACGCGCAGCATCAGGCTGACATTCGTGATGCCGGAGACATCATACGCATACGTCCAGACCCAGAAATTCGAGTTCGTGGCCACGTTCAATTGGTAGCCGTATTGCACCCCGAAATTCGTCCCGCCCGGATTCCACGGATGCCGCTGCGGCAGGAACACCGTCGGCGGCGTCGTGTCCGCCCCCGGGTTGGCCGCGATGACCGAGTCCACGTTCCGGCACGCGTTCGACTGCGCCACGATGGACCGCAGGCACTCGTCGCCATTGCATCCGTAATACACAAAACCGCTGTCCAGGCTCCCCAGGTAATAATGCCAGCCCAGGTCGATCGCGCTCGGCGTGCCGGAAAAACTGCCCGGGTCCCGCACCTGGTCCGTCACCGGCGTGACCCCCGAAATCTGCTGCGCCGTCCGCACCCGGTTCTCCGTCGCGATGATCACCCGCCAGTTATCCCCCTTGCTGGTCACCCCGATGCTCGGGTCCACCACATTCTTGCCATTGGCATCCGCATAGCTCGGCGGCCAGTTCCAATTGATGAAACTCGGCGAGCCGAAATCGCTGTCCGCGAACACCCAGCCGCCGTCCTCCACATGCACCACGTCATTCGTTGCCGGCGTATAATCCGCGATGAACTGCTCGATCGTCGTCGGTTCATACCCGTCCGCCACCGCCGTGCTCGCCATCTGCCCCACCCACTCGTTGTAATACGACGACCCGCCGCTCCACGCATTGTCCCCGTCATGCGCGCACAGCACCAGCGCCGGCTTCGCCGGATTGTTGCGCGCCGCCAGCGGCGCGATCTGCCCCAGGTCCCAGGTGCTGTAACTGTCGTCCCAGCCGAACACCTGGTCGCTGGGGGCGATGATGACTTCGCTCGCCGTGCCCGTGTTCGGATCCACATAGCGCGCATAGTGCAGCTGGAACCCGAACGGCATCACCTGCGTGGGCGCACAGCCGCGCGCGATGCTGATGCGCTGGTAATTTCCCGTCCCCTGCGCCGGACTCAGCTGATCCGCCGGATTCGGCAGATCGCACATCTCGCCCCCGCTACCCGTCACGACCGGCATGTCCGGGCATGTGCGCGCCAGATGGTTGTTCGCCAGCACCGTCCAGGCGATCCCCGCCTGGTTGAGGATCGGGATCATGTGCTCGGAAAAGCAGGTCTCCGCCGGGAAATAGCCGCGCGACAGCGGCACGTTCGTTCCCCAGAAGATCTGCATCTGCCGCTGCTGGATCTTCAATTCCATCGCCAGCGTCGCATCGCTGATCAACGGCGCCAGCGCGTGATGATAGGTGAAATTCACCAGGTCCATGCGCGGCTTGCCCCCGCTCGTCGTCCAGGTGCGGGCGGTGGCATTGCCGCTGTTCCATCCGCTGCCATAGCCCAGCTGCCCCGCCGCCGCCAGACTCTGGATGTTCTCCATCAACGCCCCGGAATAATTCACCTGCGCCCCCGCATTGGCATAGCCCCGCAAGCCATTCACCGTGGAACCGGGTTCGCCCTGATACGCATTCACCCGGTCGGCCACGCTGAACACCGTGCTCAGCACTTCCGGATTCGGATGCCCCCGCCCCGCGTTCTGCTGCTGGATCGTGTCCCAGGCGTTCTCATAATGATCCGTGCCGTAAACCCGCCGGTCCGGCCAGTAAAGCGGCTGGTGCAAATGCCAGAGCCACGTCGTGTGCACGCTCGTGTTCGCCGCCGAGGCCGCCGGAGACAGGGTGAAAACCAGGACGGACGCGAGGCCAAGGCACAATGGGAGTGATTTCATGACGGGGGTCGTTGCGTACCAACATACTGGAATCCGCAGGCCTGCCTACCGCACATAAATGCGATGGCTAATTCCTCCGCGTGGGTGATATTGTATCAAGCATATTCCCGTTTCCGCCTCCCGGGCCATCGTCCGGATTGACTGTCGTCACCCGGGTTGAAATCTGGAAATGCCGCCTAACAAACTGACATACCGCTGTGAAATCAAATCACTCCGTCCCTTTCCGCGCCGCCTTGTGCCGCCTGCTTTCCTGCCTGATATTGCTTTCCTGGCTGGCGGGCGGTGTCCGCACTGCCCGCGGTGAGGCCATGCTGGAGCTGTTCCAGCTCACCTGGAACCAGATTTCCCAGAAGATGCCGGAGATCGCCGAGGCCGGCTACGACAGCCTCTGGCTGCCCAACCCCGCCAAAGGCAACAGCGGCGCCTATTCCGTGGGTTACGACGTCTTTGATCCCTTCGACCTCGGCAGCACCAACCAGCAGGGCACCATCCCCACCGCGTACGGCACCCAGGCGGATTTGATCAACATGGTGGTCACCGCCCACCGGTTCGGCATCCGCGTTTATTTCGACAACGTGATGAACCACCGTTCCTCCACCGTCCCCGGCTACCCCGGCTCCGGCACCCCCACCAACTATTATCCCGGACTCATCCCGCAGGACTTTCATCTGCAGACCGTCACCGGCGGCTTCGCCAACTGGCCTTCCATTGGCGACCCCTATTGGTGCACCACCTCCGTGGTCCAGAACCAACCTTTGCTCGGCCTCATCGATCTCGCCCAGGAACCCGGCACCGTGAACTGGAACTTCGGCAAGAGCGTCGGCAACACCACCAACAAACCCGTCTTCGTGCGCTTCCCCAATCGCCCCGACTTGTATATGGACACCAACGGCCCCCTGCTCGGCACCGGCTGGGGCGGCACCGGCTGGCGGCCCTTTGACGGCCATGGCCAGCCCGTTGCCGAGGATGTCTCCACCTATTGCTGCCGGGCCATCGGCTGGACGCTGTACATGACCAAATGCGACGGCTTCCGCCTCGACGCCGTGAAGCACGTACCCGTCGGTTTTTTCGGCAACGAAACCGGCCAGACCGATGACTCCACTTTCGCCGGCTACACCGGCATGGTGCAGGCGCAATATGATTATGTCCACGGCTTCGGCAGCAATGTCACCGGCAACGGCTATCTCGAAACCGACGGCAACCGCAACAGCCTTTTCAACACCGAGACCACGCGCAACGATGCCATGCTCTTCGGCGAATACCCGCCGTCCGCCCTGACGGCCGGGGCGGATTTTTATGACTACCTGAACTCCGGCATGCGCCTGCTGAACCTGCCGTTGTACAGCCAGATGGGCAATATTTTCAGCGGCAGCTCCATGGTCGGCCTGGACAGCCGGGACTACACTCCCGCCGGCGGCAACTGCGATGCCAACGGCAATTTCAGCATGGCCCAGGCCGTGAATCTGCCCCAGTCCCAGGACGGCGGCAGCTGTTGTCCGCCCAATGAAGGCATGGAGAACGCCTACTTCTTCATGCACGAAGGCTTGCCCATGGCCTATTCCGACGGTTACAACCACAACACCGGCGGCGGCACGCCCATCGTCTCCTATGCCAATTACCTCGGTGAGTTCGGCGACAACACCATGCCGGACACCATGTATCTCCACCACCAGCTCTCCCGCGGCGGCACCTGGTCCCGCTGGAGCGACCAGAATGTCGTTCTCTTTGAACGCTACGATTACCGCGAAGGCAACGGCTCTGCGCCGCAAACCCAGGATGTCGCCCTCTTCGGCATGAACGACAAGACCAGCTATCCCGGTGACATCACCTTTGACGACGGGGTGACCCGCACCGGCGACGGTTATTACGGCGCCATCTCCGTATCCAACACCAAGAGCCAGGGCCTCGCGGTCGGCTTCGCCCCCGGCTCCGTGCTGGTGCAACTCGCCAGTTCTTCGCCCACCGCCGGCCGCGCGTATGCCAGCCTGCTGGTCCACGGGGCGACTTCCAGCCTGTCCGCCGCCCAGGCCAGTGCCAACGCCGCCGACCCGACCCAGCGGCTCATCTACGTCGGCGGCCAGACCATTCCCTCCGGCGGCGGCGCCATCGAGTTCAATCTGCCCAGTGATGCGTGGGTGATGTACGGTTACCAGTGGCCGCAGGCGAGCCGCGCCAACATTTCAACCAATGCCGTCGTCTTCCGCCAGGGCGGCGTCGAAGTGCCGCACATCACCATCCGCCGCACCGACGGACCGAATGGTGACACGAATTACAACCCCGTCTTCCCCTTCAAGATGCGCGGCGGGGTGGACCAGTACGGCAATGTCATCGGCGGCGTCCATGTGTCCAACCTCACTTACGCCATCGACATCCCCATCGTCACCAACGCGCCGTTCGACATCCTCGTCCGCAGCGACGCCTCCTGCTCCAACGTGCTCGTGAAGCTCGATGGCGGCATTGATTTGAACAGCCAGATGAAGCTGGGACCGACCAATTACCGCACCGGCATCGCCCCCACGAACTTCCTCGACCTGCGCGACAACCCGCCCGGTTACGCCGATGACGTGTTCCTCGGCTACGAACAGACCGCTTTTCAATTCCGCAACGGCGCTGAAAAATTCGCCGCCCGGAATGTCCTGAGCAATAACATCGTCTCCCTCGGCGCGGAAACCTACTATTACACGGTCGGCGGATCGAGCAACGTCGTGGCCGGCTCCGGTTACGGCCAAAGCATCACCAACCAGACCGCCAACTGGGTCTGGCACGATCCCACGAACACCGCGACTTCGCTCAGCACCAACCCGCCCACCCAACGCACGCCCATCAACCCCGCGGCCGGACAGTCCGCGGACATCTGGGTGAAAGTCGGCTACCAATTCCAGATCAACACCTGCTACCTCTACTACACCACCGATGGCTCGAATCCCGAAGGCGCCTTTGGCACCGGCCGAGGCACCACCCAGGTGGTCCGCGGCAACTGGGTCAACCATGACACCGTGCAGAACAACATCGATTGGTGGAAAGCCACCATCCCCGCCCAGGCCAACGGCACCCAGGTCCGTTACAAAATCGCCCTCTTCTCCGGCGGCAGCTACGGTTATTCCATTGGCGACACCAACAACGGGTGGCCGAACATCCAGCCCATCTCCGATGCCGAGCCCCAGGGTTCCAAATATTACGGAATGGACCAGCACGCCATCACGAACTTCAACCCCGCCGCCGCCACCGTCTGGCCG
>Ga0316222_1002345_pt1 | contig 20414 bp, 22 predicted proteins | sample TBH18011metaG_FD_206008 | JGI IMG/M metagenome (GOLD analysis project Ga0316222, IMG submission 206008) | Freshwater microbial communities from Trout Bog Lake, Wisconsin, USA - TBH18011 | ecosystem: Environmental > Aquatic > Freshwater > Lake > Hypolimnion/Profundal zone | place: USA: Wisconsin...
CATGCCCGACTGACATGGCCAAAAATTACTGGCTCGGCGGCACCTTCACGCCGTCGATGGCCGCAATGGCTTCGTCCATGAAATGGCCATACCGCTCAAGGGCAAGGATCAAATTGCTCTCAATGTTCGATATGTCCAGCCGACTGTCGGAATTCGGCGACAAAGGCCTCTCGACGTCCTCGACTTCGGCCGGACTCAACCCCCCGCGATTGATTCGAATCACAGCCGCCTCCCTGGTCCCGCCCAAGCCCCCTTGTAGGACCAAATAACTGTACAGCCTTACGCTCGATTGAATCAAGCGAGCGATTCGCTGCAATAGGCCGGCCTTGTAAGCGGTATAGGCGCGGTCGTCAAATGAAAAAACAACCATCTGGCGCGTTGTCGCAGAGTTTGCGACGATGGGACAATGGCGACAGGCTCCGACGTTGCCCATATAATCTCCACCATGACCGACTCGTCCGCCCTTGATTTTATCGAACGCCCCGTCCTGCCCAGCGGGCCGGCGCGCTTCACCCTGGTCTCCGATTACAGCCCGGCCGGCGATCAGCCCCAGGCCATCGACGAATTGTCCCAAGGGGTCGAGCGGGGCGAACGCGACCAAGTGCTGCTGGGGGTGACCGGCTCGGGCAAGACTTTCACCATGGCCCATGTCATCGCCCGCACCGGCCGCCCGGCCCTGGTCCTGGCCCCCAACAAGACCTTGGCGGCCCAGCTTTATGCCGAGATGAAGGGCTTTTTCCCCGACAACGCGGTGGAATATTTCGTCTCGTATTACGATTACTACCAGCCGGAAGCCTATATCCCGCGCACCGACACCTATATCGAGAAGGATTCGGCGATCAACGAACAGATCGACCGCATGCGCCACGCAGCCACCCGCGCCCTGTTGGAACGGCGCGACGTCATCCTGGTGGCCTCGGTATCGTGCATCTACGGCATCGGATCGGTGGAATCTTATGCTCGGATGACCGTTTCGCTTCAGGTCGGCGACCTCATCGATCGCTCGGAATTGCTGAAGCGACTGATCGAGCTGCAATACACAAGGAACGATGCGGCCTTTCAGCGGGGCACGTTCCGGGTCCGCGGCGACGCGGTCGAGATCTTTCCGGTCCATTACGAGGATCGCGCCTGGCGGCTGTCATTGTTCGGCGACGAACTTGAGAGCATTGCCGAGTTTGACCCGCTGACCGGCGAGAAGACCTGCAACTTGACCGAAGTGGTGGTCTATCCCTCTAGCCACTACGTCACGCCGCGACCGACCATTACCCAGGCCATCAAGGGCATCAAGGCCGAGTTGAAAACCAGGCTCGACGAGTTCAACCGCGACGGAAAGCTGCTGGAGGCCCAGCGTATCGACCAGCGCACCACCTTCGATCTGGAAATGCTGGAGGCCACGGGCCATTGCAAATCAATCGAAAACTACTCGCGCTACCTGACCGGAAGGCGGCCGGGCGACCCGCCGCCGACCCTGTTCGAGTACCTGCCCGAGGACGCCTTGCTGATCGTCGACGAAAGCCACGTCACCGTGCCGCAGATCGGCGGCATGTACCGGGGCGATTACAATCGCAAATCCTGCCTGGCCGATTTCGGCTTCCGGCTGCCGTCCTGCATCGACAACAGACCCTTGAAGTTTGAGGAATGGCAGGCGATGCGGCCCCAGACGGTGTTCGTCTCGGCCACCCCCGGCCCCTGGGAACTGGAGCGCACCGGCGGCGTCTTCGTCGAGCAACTGATCCGCCCCACCGGCTTGATCGACCCGGTCTGCATCGTCCGCCCGGTCGAGCGCCAAGTCGATGACCTGCTGGGCGAGGTCAAAAAGGTGGCACTCCGTGGCATGCGCACCCTGGTCACCACCCTGACCAAGCGAATGTCCGAGGACCTGACCGAGTACCTGCACGAGCACGGCATCCGGGTGCGCTATCTGCATTCCGACATTGAGACGCTGGAGCGGATCGAGATCATCCGCGACCTGAGGCTGGGCGCCTTCGACGTGCTGATCGGCATCAACCTTCTGCGCGAGGGTCTCGACATTCCCGAATGCGCCTTGGTGGCCATTCTGGATGCCGACAAGGAGGGCTTCCTGCGCTCCAAGACCTCGCTGATCCAGACCATCGGCCGGGCGGCGCGCAATATTGAGGGCCGGGTTATCCTCTATGCCGACAAAATGACCGCCAGTTTGGAATTCGCCATCGGCGAGACCAATCGCCGCCGCGAGAAGCAGCAGGCCTTCAACGCCGCCCATGGCATCACCCCGGAAAGCGTCAAGAAGGGCATCTCCGACGTGATGGAGAGCGTCTACGAGCGGGATTACGTCACCGTCTCGACCGGCGATGCCGGCGGGGCCGAATTCGTCGGCAAGAGCCTGGCGGTGGTCAAGGCCGAGATCGAGCGCCGCATGAAGGCCGCCGCCGCCGATCTTGAATTCGAGGAGGCCGCCCGGCTGCGCGACGAATTGCGCCGGCTTGAGGCGGTCGAGCTGGGGGTGCCACTGGAGCTGATGGGCAAGGGCCGCTCGACCGGAGGCAAGGACCCAAAGGCCAAGGGGCGGCGGCGCTAGACCGCGACGCCCTAAAGGCTGGGCGCTCCGGGGGAATTCAATCTCTAAACAGCTAACCCAAATGTCCTCGCATGTGGCGTATGGCAAGATGCAGGATATTCAGGGCTTCGCCTTAACGCACAACAAATCAATCGAACGATGCCACTCGCAAAGGGGGGAGGGGTCGGCTAATCTAACGTCCGGCGCTCATTGGACAGGACTTCGGCGCGGCCAGATGAAAGTCGATGCGGCATTTGGCGCCCCAACGGGACGTGTTGCCCGTGGCGCCGTCACCTGGACCATGCTGGCCTCGCTCGCCGTGCTGTGGGGCCTGTTCGCGCTGTGGGCCTATGGCTTGCGCGAATCCCGCCTTCATACCATGGAGCAGGTGCTGGACCGCCAGCGGGCGGCGTTGGCCGAACATATCGACGGCACCTTCACCATCGCCGAGACCATCCTGGCCGCAACAAACCGCTGGATCGCCGACCATCCCGAACGCGATCCCCGCATTGATTCCGATTTTGCCAAATTGATCCAGGATCTCCAGCGGGTGACCAGCCCGGCGATGACCTACCGCCTGGTCGATGCCGATGGCGACCTCACCCTGATCCCCCAGACTCCTGGCGCCAAGGCAGCCAATGTCGCCGACCGCGACTATGTTGTCGGCGCCCTGGCCAAGCCGCCGGGAGAGATCACCATCAGCGCGCCCTATCAGGGGCGCGCCACCGGCCACTGGGCCATCGCGGTATCGACGAAGTTGGCGGTGCCGTCCCACCGCCTCGTGGTAGCCGATATCGCCATCGAAATCGATCTGTTCGAGACCGCCTTCGCCAAAGCGCGCATCGGCGAGGGCAGCGTGATCTCCCTGATCCGGCGCGATGGCGTGCTACTGGCGCGCTCGGCCGCCAGCCACGTCGAATTGGGGACAAATCTGGCACAGTCGGCGGTTTTGCCCGTGGCCTGCCCCAAGCCCGCGAGGGGGTGCTGATTGGCGATGCGGTGCTCACGGATGGCGTGCGCCGCCAGATCGCCTTCGGTGCGCTGAAGACCTATCCTTTGGTGGTAGTGGTCGGCGCGCCCTTGGACACCGTCGCCGCCGAGACCCGCAGCACCATCCTTTGGGTGGCGCTGATCATGGCGCTGGTCAGCGTCCTGCTGCTGGCGTCGCGCGCCAAGATCGTCGATCTGCTGGATGACCTGACCACCAGCCACCAGCGTTTGCTGGCGTCGCGTGATCGGCTCGCCGCCGAGGTCGAGGAACGCCGCCAAATCGAAGCTCGGCTGACCCGCTCCGAGGCCAATCTGCTCAAGCTGGTCGCCACCGACGCGTTGACCGATCTGGTCAACCGCCGCCATTTCGACGAACGCGCCGAGGAGGAATTCCGTCGGGCGCGGCGGCTGGACCAGGATTTGGCGATCCTGATGGCCGATGTGGATCATTTCAAGCGCATCAACGACACCTGGGGCCATTCCACCGGCGATGCCGCCTTGAAGGCGGTGGCCGGTATCCTGCGAGCGACTGTGCGCGATATCGATATCGTTGGCCGCTATGGCGGCGAGGAATTCGCCGCGCTGCTGCCGGGGACCGACCGCAGCGGCGCCCTTGACGCCGCCGAAAGGCTGCGCCTGGCAGTGCGCGAGTTGGTGATCCTGGCCGAAGACGGCGCACCAGTTCCGCTGTCGATCAGCGTCGGCGCGGCCGTGCTGGAAGCGGGGGATGAGGATTTTGCCCGGACGCTGATGCGGGCAGACGGCGCCATGTATCGGGCCAAGGCCGAGGGGCGCGACCGGGTGGTGGCAGCGGAATAGAAGATGCCAACTCTTCGGGGACGGCGGCCGTCTTCGGTGATAAGCTCTGGCCAGCGCGGGAAGCATTTGGGTTCGGACCAGCATGGAACGCATCGGCAAATACATCATTCATCGGGCGGCGGTGACCACCGGCTATGCCCATGTCTTTTTTTGCCAGGACCCGGATCTGATGATCCCGGTGGCGGTCAAGCTGTACGACCCCCGCCGCCTGGAGCTGGGGCCGCTCAGTCCCGCCCAATTGATGATCCGCTTCGTGGCCGAGGCCCGCGCGCTGGCCGCTTTCGACCATCCCTACATCGTGCCGATCAAGACGCTGGAGCAATTGCCCGACGGGCGTCCCTATTTCGTCATGCCCTATCTGGCCGCCCACCTGCCCTATGAAATCGGCAAGGACGATCCCGGCACCTTCGACGAGCATGATCGCCCCAAGCGGGTGGCGTTGCCGCGCGCCCTGGTGATCCTGAAGCAACTGGCCTCGGCGCTGGCCACGCTCCATCGCCGTGGCCTAGTCCATCGCTGGGTCAAGCCGTCCAACATCCTGCTGACCGCACGCGAAGGCGGGGCGGTCAAGTTGGCCGATTTCAGCATGGTCAAACTCCCCGACCGCAATGTCGCCCTGCCCGATATCTGGGTCGGCTGCTTCGATTATTGCGCCCCCGAGCAGCGCGAAAACGCCACCTCGGTGGGTCCCGAGGCGGACGTTTTTTCCTTGGGAATCCTGGCCTATCGGCTGCTCACCGGACAATTGCCGGATCTATCCTATCTGCCCGCCCGTCTGCCCGAGGGTGAATCACCACAGATGGCCGAGATCATCGCCCAGGCCACTGATCCCGACGCGACCCGGCGCCCACCCAATGCCGGCGCCCTGCTGCGGCTGCTGGAGGCGGTCGTTCCCGCTTCGGGCGCCAAGCCAGCGGTCAAGGTGGTTCGCCGCGCCCCCGCCCGCGCCGAGGCGGTGGTCGAGGGATAAGATCGACAAGGTCGATCACAGATACTATTCTTATTCGTTTCACTCGATAAGTTGAGACGCCTAAGCTCTGTCCATCGCATCAACGAGAGGACGCCGCCATGGCCGATCATTCCGCCTCCCCCACCATCAAGAACCTGGAAGCCGCCTTTGCTGGCGAGTCGATGGCCAACCGGAAATACCTGTTCTTCGCCCGTCGGGCGCGGGAACTGGGAGCCGTCGAGGTGGCCGAAGTGTTCGAGGCCACCGCCGAACAGGAAACCGCCCACGCCTTCGGCCATCTCGATCTGCTCTATCCCAAGGCTGACCTGACCGTCGAAAAGATGCTGCAAATGGCCATCGACGGCGAGACCTACGAGTACACCGAGATGTATCCCGGCTTCTGCCATCTGGCCGAGCGGGAGGGCAATGCTGCGGCAGTGACGGAGATCGAAGGGCAGATTGCGGAGTCCAAAGAGCACGCCGCCCGCTTTGCCACCACGCTGAAGACCGCCGCCAAGCGTTTCGCCGCCCTGGCCAAGGTAGAGGAACGGCACGCCGCCCATTATCGCGCCACCCTGGTCGCCCATCAAGGCGCCTGAGCCAACCAAATTTGGAGGATTATCCCATGAAGAAATATGTCTGCGTCGTCTGCGGCTACACCTACGACCCCGCCCTCGGCATGCCCGAGCATAACATTCCCGCTGGCACCGCCTTCGAAGACCTCCCGGACGATTGGGTCTGCCCCGATTGCGGTGTCTCCAAAGCCGATTTCGAAGCGCTGGAGGGCTGATCATGGACAATGGCCGCCACGGAATGGTGATCCTGGGCAGCGGGTTGGGGGGCTACACCCTCGCCCGCGAGTTCCGCAAACTCGACCGCCAAACTCCGGTCATGGTGATCACTGCCGATGGCGGCGAGGTCTATAGCAAGCCGATGCTGTCGGCGGCCCTGGCCCAGGGCAAGACGGCGGCCACGCTGGCGCAGAAATCGGCGGCGGAGTTTGCCGCCGAGCTGGCCATCACCGTGCTGGCCCGTCATCGGGTCCTGGGGATAGACCGCGACAAGAATCGCCTGAGGGTGACCGACGCGACCGGCCCTGAGATCGCAATCCCCTATGACACGCTGGTGCTGGCCATCGGTGCCGACCCTCGCCCGTATAGCGTGCCGGGTTCGGACCGAGTCACCGTTCATAGCGTCAACGACCTTGACGATTACGCCGGCTGGCGCGACCGGCTGGAGGGCGGTGTCAAGCGGGTGCTGCTGATCGGCGCTGGGTTGATCGGCTGCGAATTCGCCGACGACCTCACTGCGGGCGGTCACTCCGTCACGGTGGTCGATCCCTTTGGCTGGGCCCTTGGCCGTCTGCTGCCCGAGACGTTGGGACGCGACCTGGAAGCCGCATTGACCCAGGCCGGGGCGACCTTCCGCCTGGGCCGCTCGGTGGCGCGGCTGGAGCCGGGCCAGGCGCTCCTTGATGACGGCTCGACCATCGGCTTCGATCTGGCCTTGTCGGCGATCGGCTTGCTGCCCCGCATCGCCTTGGCCAAGGCGGCCGGCTTGGCGGTTGATCGCGGTATCGTGGTCGATCGCTTCCTGGCCAGTTCAGACCCCGATATTTACGCTTTGGGTGATTGCGCCCAGACCGAAGCCGGGCCGCTGCCCTTCGTGCTACCGCTGATGGCCGAGGCGCGGGCGCTGGCCGCCACCTTGGCCGGCACCCCGACCAAGTTGGTCCTGCCGGCCCTGCCGGTGGTGGTCAAGACTCCCAGCCTGCCGCTGGCGGTATGCCCGCCGCCGCCCGGCGCCGCTGGCGAGTGGGTGGTGTCAGGCACCGGCCGCGACCGCAAGGCCTTGTTCCAGGACGGCGACGGCCGCAAACTTGGCTTCGCCCTGTCCGGCGCCGCCACCGCCGAACGCCAAAGCCTCGCCAAAGAGATGCCGCCGCTATTATGACGCCTTTGCCCACTCTCAGGCAGCTCCGCTATCTGGTCGCCCTCGCTGATCACCTTCATTTCGGCCGCGCCGCCGAGGAATGTCTGGTCACTCAATCGACGCTCAGCGCCGGCCTGCAAGAATTGGAAAGCCTGCTGGGGGCGCCGCTGGTCGAACGCACACGGCGCAGCGTGGTGTTCACCTCGCTGGGCGACGAGGTGACGGAGCGGGCGCGCCGATTGCTGCGGGACGCACGGGACCTGGTCGATACCGTGCGGGCGGCCGATACCCCGCTATCCGGGCCGTTGCGACTGGGGGTGATTCCGACCATCGCCCCCTATCTACTGCCGCGCCTGCTGCCCGGTCTGCGCCGAGCCCACCCCCGTCTGCGACTGATCCTGCGCGAGGATTTGTCGGCGCGGCTGATGGAGGGCTTGAAGGCCGGGGAATTGGATGTGCTGTTGCTGGCCCTGCCCTGGCCAGCCGAGGGGGTGACCTTCCTGCCGCTGGGCGAGGATCCCTTCGTGCTGGCCCTGCCGCCTGGCCACGCCTTGGCCGGCGACGGCCCCTTGGATATCGCCAATCTGCCGACCGACCAATTGCTGCTGCTGGAGGAGGGCCATTGTTTGCGCGACCACGCTTTGGCCGCCTGCCAGTTGGCCCCAAAGTCCGAGAACGGCCTGACCGGCACCAGCCTGCACACAGTGGCGCAGATGGTGGCGGGCGGTCTGGGCATCACTCTGCTACCCCGGATGGCCGTTGACTCGGCCGGAGCCGGCTTGGTGATTCGCCCGCTGACCGGCCAAGACGGCCCGCCCACCCGCACTATCGGCCTGGCCTGGCGCACGGCCTCGGCCCGCGCCGAGGAGTTCCGTCTGCTGGGGGCTGCGTTGAAAATCGGCTGACCCCTTGCCAGGCGGCGGGGCCTCGGTCATCCTTCGGCCATGTCCATTCCCGCCTCCATCCCCCGCGCCGCCCTGATCACGGGTGCCGCCCGTCGCATCGGCCGGGCCATCGCCCTTGATCTGGCCGAGGCCGGATTCAAGGTGGCGGTGCACTGCCATGCTTCGGCAAGCGAGGGCGAAGCTTTGGTCAACGAGATTCGCGCCAAGGGGGGCGAGGCAGTGGCGCTGGTTGCCGACCTCGCCTCGGAGACTAGCGTCGTCGAATTGATGCCCCAGGCGATTGCCGCGCTGGGGCCGGTGGGCGTGCTGGTCAACAACGCCTCGACCTTCGAGCGGGACGAGGCGCTGACCGCCACCCGCGCCGGCTGGGACTTCCACATGGAAGTCAATTTGCGCGCCCCCTTCGTGCTGTCGCAGCATTTCGCCCGCCAATTGCCGGAAGCGGCCGAGGGCGTCATCGTCAACCTGCTGGACCAGCGGGTCTGGAACCTGACTCCGCATTTCACCACCTACACCCTGAGCAAGGCCGGTCTGTGGACCCTGACCCAGACCCTGGCCCTGGCCCTGGCGCCGCGCATCCGCGTCGTCGGCATTGGTCCCGGCCCCGCGCTGCCCAGCGCGCGCCAAACGCCCGAGCAATTCGCCGCCCAGGCGGCGCGCACACCCCTGGGCCGCGCCACCTCGCCGGCCGAAATCACCGGGGCTGTGCGCTTCATTCTTGGCTCGCCATCCCTGACCGGCCAGATGGTGGCATTGGATGGCGGCCAGCATCTGGAATGGGCGGCGGGCGGCGGAGCGCCTGAGGAATAATGACTTTTGCACATGCGTTGTCCCAAAAGCCACGGTCCCGCTGATTTCCGCTCAAAGTCGGGATGTAACGGTTTGTTTAAGCTTGCATTTGTCTAACGCATTGTAAAATAACGATTTCATATTTCTGCATAGATTTTGGGCAACCCGGACAACGCCTTGAGAGTCTAAGGGCGCGACCGTCTTCCCCGTGCTTTTCAACAGACTTATCCACAGCTTTCGTGGATATCCCTTGGTTCATCAAGCAATCCATCGAGTTATGGAGATGAGTGACCTGCCCGCCCCCGACACCCGCTCCGGCCGACTGGCCGATGGCGTCCTGGTGATCGAGAAAAATCTTGAGACCATGCCGTCCTCGCCGGGGGTCTATCGCATGCTGTCGGCCAAGGGCGATGTGCTCTATGTCGGCAAGGCCAAGAACCTGAAGAAGCGGGTGGTGACCTATGCCCACCCCGACCGCCTGACGCTGCGCCTGCAACGGATGATCTCGGAAACCGCCTCGATGGAGGTGGTCACCACCCACACCGAGGTCGAGGCGCTGCTGCTGGAAAGCAACCTGATCAAGCGGCTGGAACCGCGCTACAATATCCTGCTGCGCGACGACAAATCCTTCCCCTTCATCCTGATCACCGCCGACCACGACTGGCCCCAGGTGCTGAAGCATCGGGGCGCCAGGAACCGTAAGGGGCAGTATTTCGGCCCCTTCGCCTCGGCCGGCGCGGTCAACCAAACCCTGTCGGCGCTGCAACGGGCCTTCCTGCTGCGATCCTGCGCCGATTCGGTGTTCGCCAGCCGCACCCGGCCCTGCCTGCTGCACCAGATCAAGCGCTGCTCGGCGCCTTGCGTTGATCGCATCGAACAGGCCGCCTATCTCAAGCTGGTCGAGGAGGCCCGCGCCTTCCTGTCCGGCCAGTCGAGCCGCATCCAGAAGGACCTGGCCGCCGCCATGGAAGCCGCCAGCGAGCGGATGGAATACGAGGAAGCGGCAGTCTTTCGCGACCGCATCCGCGCCCTGTCACGCATCCAGGCCCACCAGGACATCAACCCGCTGGAGATCGCCGAGGCCGACGTGGTCGCCTTGCATCAGGCGGGGGGCACAAGCTGCATCCAGGTGTTCTTCTTCCGCGCCGGCTGCAATTACGGCAACCGCGCCTATTTCCCGGCCCACGCCCAGGATGCCGAGGCGGACGAGGTGATGGCCGCCTTCCTCGGCCAATTCTACGCCGACAAGCCGCCGCCGCGCGAAGTGCTGGTCAGCATCGAGCCGGCCGAGGCGGCCATCGTCGCCCGTGCCCTGTCGGAAAAAGCCGGGCGCAAGGTGATTGTCGCGGCCCCCCAGCGCGGTGATCGCCGCCGCCTGATCGACCACGCCCTCGACAATGCCCGCGAGGCGCTGGCCCGCCGCCTGGCCGAAAGCGGCGCCCAGTTGCGCCTGCTCGACGGCATCGGCCAGTTGTTCGGTCTCGACGGCCCGCCCGAGCGGATCGAGGTCTACGACAACAGCCACATCCAGGGCAGCAACGCGGCGGGCGCGATGATCGTCGCCGGCCCCGACGGGTTGGCCAAATCGTCCTATCGCAAATTCAACATCCATTCCGAGGAGCTGACCCCCGGCGACGATTTCGCCATGATGGCCGAAGTGTTGGGCCGCCGCTTCCGCCGCGCCCAGAAGGAGGACCCGGATCGCGATCGCGGGCTATGGCCGGATCTGGTGCTGATCGATGGCGGCCAGGGCCAGTTGGACGCCGCCGCGCGGGTGCTGGCCGACCTCGGCATTGATGACGTCACCCTGGTGGGCATCGCCAAGGGTCCCGACCGTAATGCCGGGCGCGAGCGCTTTTTCATGGCCGGGCGCGAGCCGTTCTCGTTGGAGCCACGCGACCCGCTGCTCTATTTCCTTCAGCGCCTGCGCGACGAAGCCCACCGCTTCGCCATTGGCACCCACCGGGCGCGACGCTCCAAGGAGATCGGCCGCTCGTCGCTGGACGAGGTGCCCGGTATCGGAGCGCGCCGAAAGAAGGCGTTGCTTCACCATTTTGGATCGGCGCGCGAAGTTGCCGACGCCGGATTGGTCGATCTTGAGGCCGTCGCCGGGATATCGACGTCGATGGCCAAAAAAATCTATGACCACTTCCATCCTCAAGGCTAATATTCCGCCGCCATGGTAACCAGTCTTCCCAATCTGTTGACGCTGTCGCGCATCGCCGCCATTCCGCTGGTGGTGGCGACCTTCTATGTGGACGGACCGGCGCCGCGTTGGGTGGCCTGCGCCCTGTTCGTCGCCGCCGCGGTCACTGATTGGTTCGATGGCCACCTGGCCCGGCGGCGCAATCAGGTGTCGTCCCTGGGCCGGTTCCTTGATCCCATCGCCGACAAGCTGCTGGTGGCGGCGGTGTTGTTCATGCTGGCCGCTTTCGGCCGCATCAGCGCGCTGGGCATGCTGCCGGCCCTGGTGATCCTGCTGCGGGAAATCCTGGTCTCGGGCCTGCGTGAATTCCTGGCCGAGGTAAGGGTGGGAATGCCGGTCACCAAACTGGCCAAGTGGAAGACCGGCCTGCAAATGACCGCTCTGCCGGTGCTGCTGGTCGGCGATGCCGCCCCAGATGTGTTGCAACACCTGATTCCTGTGCGCCCCGTCGGCGAGTTCGGCCTTTGGATCGCGGCGCTCTTGACCTTGGTCACCGGCTGGGATTACCTGCGCGCTGGCATCAGCCACATGCGCGCCCACCCGGTACCGGCCCCCACCCCAACGGTGCCCCCCAAGTGACGGTGCTTTATTTCGCCTGGCTGCGCAGCAAGATCGGCAGCGGCGAGGAGCGCGTGACGCCACCGGCCAACGTGGCCGATGTCGCCGGCCTGATCGCCTGGTTGACCACCCGCTCGGCGGGCCACGCCGAGGCTTTCGCCGATCTCCGGGTGATCCGGGTGGCGGTCAATCAGGATTATGTCGGGCTCGATCACCCGCTGACAACGGGCGACGAGATTGCCTTCTTCCCCCCCGTCACCGGCGGGTGAATGCGATGATCCGGGTCCAGCAGGCCGATTTTGACGTCGGGGCGGAATTGGCCGGCTTTGCCGCCGAAGATCTCGGCGTGGGCGGCATCTGCACCTTCCTCGGCAAGGTCCGCCAGGACGAGGCGGTGACGGCGATGACGCTTGAGCACTATCCCGGCATGACCGAACGACAGCTTGCGGCGATTGAAGCCGAGGCGCGGCAGCGCTGGCCATTGACCGATGTTCTGGTGATCCACCGGATCGGCCGGCTGGCCGCCGGGGACCGCATCGTGTTGGTGGCCACCGCCGCCGCCCATCGCGAGGATGCCTTCAACGCCTGCCAATTCCTGATCGACTGGTTGAAGACCAAGGCGCCATTCTGGAAACTGGAGCATGGCGCCGATGGAGATAGCTGGGTGGCGGCCAAGACCGGCGACGACACCTTGGCGGCACGCTGGGACCGGCCATGACCAAGCGTCTCGCCATCGTCGTGCCCTATCGCGACCGACCCGAGCAACTCGACCAGTTCGTGCCGCATCTGCGCGCCTATTTCGCTCGCGACAAGCTGGACCGCGTTATCCCCTACCGGGTGATGTTCGTCGAACAGGAAGAAGGCGGGCCATTCAATCGCGGCATGTTGAAGAATATCGGCTTTCAGCTTTGCGCCGAGGCGAGCGATTACACCGCTTTCCACGATATCGACTATTTGCCGCTCTGGGCCGATTATTCCTGGGTGATGCGCCCCACCCGCATCATCCACCATGGCGCCGAGGAGCGGCCACTGGCGCCGGGGCGGTCGCAATTGGTGATGGCCCACGATTTGTCCACGTTCTTCGGCGGCGTGGTGCTGGCGCCGAACGCTTTGGTCGCCGCCGTCAACGGCTATTCCAACCGCTATTGGGGCTGGGGCTGTGAAGACAGCGACCTTCGGCGGCGCTATGTGGCGGCGGGCATCGGAATCGACAGCCGCGAAGGCACCTTCATCGCGCTGGACCATGACCACGAAGGTTATACCCCGGAGGGCGACGCCCGCCCGATCGCCACCGTCAACCGCGCTCTGCTGGAAGCCAAATGGGCGAAGGGCGGCGAGGCCAAGGGGGACGGATTGTCCGCTCTGGACTTCGAAATCCAGCGCCGGGTAACCATTCCCGACCCGGCGCCGGAGCGCGAGGCCAGTTGGGAATTGGTCACCGTCCGCCTGGGCGGTGGGCCGAGCGCCGAGCAGCTTGCCGCGTTATAGGAAAAGGCCGGTGACTCAAATCACCGGCCCCCTCAATCAGGCGCGCACCAGCGCGTCGTAATCGGCGATCAGCGCCCGCGAAATGTCACCCGGATTAAAGGTGTAGGGGCCGATTTCCCGAACGGGTGTCACCTCGGCGGCGGTGCCGGTGAGGAAGCACTCGCTAGCCTTGGCCATTTCCTCGGGCATGATCGCCCGTTCGACCAGCTTGTAGCCACGCTTTCTGACCAGATCCATCACCGTCCGCCGGGTAATGCCGTCGAGGAAGCAATCGGGCGTCGGGGTATGGACCTCGCCGTCGAAGACAAAGAAGATATTGGCGCCGGTGGCCTCGGCCACTTGACCGCGCCAGTCGAACATCAGCGAATCTTCGAAGCCCTCGGCCTCGGCCTTGTGCTTGCTCATGGTGCCGATCATGTACAGACCGGCGGCCTTCGACGCCACCGGGGCTGTCTGGGGATGCGGGCGGCGCCATTCCGAAATGTTGAGACGAATGCCCTTCATCCGCGCCTCGGGCGACCAATAGCTGGGCCATTGCCACACCGCGATGGCGACATGGACGCGAGTGGCCTGGGCGGCGACACCCATCATCTCGCTGCCACGCCAGGCCAGCGGCCGGACATAACCATCGACGATGTTGTTGGCGGCCACGGTCTGACGAATGGCTTCGTCCAATTGGGCGGCACTCATCGGCACCTTCATGCCGAGGATGTTGCCTGAATTGATCAGGCGCTCGGAATGCTCGGTGATCTTGAACACCTTGCCGTTGTAAACCCGCTCACCCTCGAACACGCAGGAGGCATAATGCAAGGCGTGGGTCAGCACATGCACCTTGGCCTGGCGCCAGGGAACGAGTTCGCCATCGAACCAAATGAAGCCGTCGCGGTCGTCGAAAGGAGTGCCTGCCATGGGAAACCGTCCAGATCAAAAGTCAGAATGTTGCGGTTAACGCTTGCACGGGGTAACATTTTTAGCGATATATGTCAATATGACTGACATAAAGACCGGCATCAATCCCCTCTTCCTCCGCGAGGAGGAACTGCGCCAGGGCATCGAGCTGCTGTTTTTCGCCTATCGCGATTTCACAGCGGAACCCGACGTTCTCCTTGCCGAGGTCGGGTTCGGCCGCGCCCATCACCGTGTGATCTATTTCGTCGGCCGCAATCCCGGCATGACGGTCTCCGAGTTGCTGACCATCCTGCGCATCACCAAGCAATCCTTGTCCCGTGTGCTGGGTCAATTGGTCGAGGAGGGCTACGTCATCCAGCGCCAGGGCGACCGCGACCGCCGCCAGCGGTTGCTGGAATTGACCGACAAGGGCACCGCCTTTGAACGTCACCTTACCGAGCGGCAACGCACCCGCTTCGCCCGCGCCTATCGCGAGGCCGGTGCTGAGGCGGTCGAGGGTTTCCGCAGCGTGATGCTCGGCCTGATCGACGACGCCGACCGGCCACGCTTTCCGCCGCGCGGACCAGAGGGATTGTAGGCCGCCATGGAAGACCGCCCCCACATCCTGGTGGTCGATGACGACACAAGATTGCGCGAGCTGCTGCGCAAATACCTGAGCGACCAGGGCTATGTCGTCGCCACCGCCGCAGATGCCGCCGACGCCCGCGCCAAGCTGGCTGGGCTGGCCTTTGACCTGATCGTGCTCGACGTGATGATGCCGGGCGAGGATGGATTGTCGTTGACCCGCTGGCTTCACGGCAATGGCGGGCCGCCGATCCTGCTCCTGACCGCCATGGGCGAAGTCGATGACCGCATCCGCGGGCTGGAGAGCGGCGCCGACGACTACCTGTCCAAGCCGTTCGAACCGCGGGAATTGCTGCTGCGCATCGCCAGCATCCTGCGCCGCCAGCCCAAGCCCGAGCCGGAACCCGCCGCCCTTTTGGGGTTGGGCGCCTTCGTCTGGGACATTGCCCGCAGCGAGTTGCGCCAGGCCGACGAGGTAATTCGGCTGACCACCGCCGAGACTCAATTGATGGAGGCCCTGGCCGAGGCCGCCGGAAACGCGGTTCCGCGCGACGATCTGGCCGCCCGCACCGGCGCCGCCGCCACCCCCCGCGCCGTCGATGTCCAGGTGACGCGGCTGCGCAAAAAGCTGGAGGACGATCCCCGCAATCCCCGCTACCTACAGACGGTGCGTGGCCAGGGCTATTTGCTGAGGCCAGACTGAAATGACGCCGGTGACCATGTGGCTGAAGCGTCTGCTGCCCCACGGCCTGCTCGGCCGGTCGCTGATGATCATCTTCACGCCACTGTTGGTGGTGCAGTTGGTCTCGACCTATGTGTTCTATACCAGCCACTGGGAAAATGTGGCGCGACGTCTGGCCGATGGATTGGCAGGCGACATCGGCACCGTCATCGACGACATGCGCGCCTTTCCGGCCGCCGAGTCCCGGATGACGCTGATCCGCATCGCCGCCGAGCGGATGGAACTGGACATTCGGTTCACCGAGGCCGGCATCCTGCCCAATGCGCCGCAGCGGCGCGCCAATGGCATCATGGACAAGGCTCTGCGTCAGGCGCTGACCAGGCGAGTGGGGCGCCCCTTCCAAATCGACAATTCCACCGCCCGCGAAGTGGTGATCCGCATCCAGCTCTCCGACGGATTGCTCGAGGTCTCCACTCCGGCCAAGCGGTTGTTCAGCTACACCACCACCGTGTTCGTGCTGTGGATGGCCGGCAGTTCGCTGTTGCTGCTGGCGGTGGCCACCGTGTTCATGCGCAACCAGGTACGCTCGGTCAGACGGCTGGCGACGGCGGCCGACCGTTTCGGCCGCGGGCAGGAAGTTGCCAATTTCAAGCCGGAGGGCGCCACCGAAGTGCGCCAGGCGGCCCAAGCCTTCAACCTGATGCGCGAGCGCATCCAGCGCCAAATCCAGCAGCGCACCGAAATGCTGGCGGGTGTCTCCCATGATCTGCGCACGCCGCTGACCCGAATGAAGCTGGAATTGGCGATGATGGGTACCCCCGAGGCGGTGGCCGATCTGAACGAAGACGTCGCCGAAATGGAGCGGATGGTCGAGGGCTATCTCGCCTTCGCCCGCGGCGAGGGAGGCGAGAAGCCGGTCCCGTCCGATTTGGCCGCCCTGGTCGAGGAGGTGGTGGCCCGCGCCCGCCGCGAAGGCCGCGAGATCGATGTCCACACCGAAGGGGCACTGCCGATGTCGCTCAGGCCCCATGCCCTGGCCCGCGCCATCGGCAATCTGGTCGGCAACGCCATCCGCTATGCCCCCCACGTCCGCGTCCGGGTCGGCCGGCGCAAGGATGGTGCAGAGGTGATCGTCGATGATGACGGCCCCGGCATCCCACCGGCCCAGCGCGACGAGGTGTTCAAGCCCTTCACCCGGCTGGAATCGTCACGTAACACCAAGACCGGAGGCGTCGGTCTGGGCCTGACCATCTCCCGCGACATTGCCCGCAGCCATGGCGGCGACGTCATCCTTGAGGATTCGCCAATGGGCGGCTTGCGGGCGCGATTGAGGTTGCCGCTGTAGCGTCGAACGCGGTGCGTGAAAAATTCCTCACTCCGTTCGGAATGACAATTTTTTTGTCATCCCGACAGAGCGGAGCGACGAGGAATCTTTCACGCACTGACGTTCAAGCGACCTACAATCCTCGCGCCATCACCGTCGCCAGGCGGCGGGCGAATTCAGCCGGGTCGGCCGGGGGTTCGCCTTCGACGATGCGGGCCTGGTCAAGCAGCAGATGGGCGATGTCCTCGATCTCGGGGCCGGTGCCGCCGGTCTTGACCCGGGCGGCCAGGCCCTTGATCAGCGGGTGGCGCGGATTGATTTCGAGGATGCGGGGGAAGTCCTTTTCGATCTGGCGGTGGGCGCGCAGCAGCTTTTCCAGATGAATGCTCATCTGGCCGTTATCGGCCACCAGACAGACCGCCGAGCCGGTCAGGCGCTCCGAGGCCCGAACGTCCTTGACCGCTTCGCCGAGCGCCAGCTTGACGGCGGCGACCAGGCTATCGAGTTCGTCGCCGGGGGCGGCGGGTTCCTCGGCCGGCTGGTCGGCTTGGCCTTCGATCTTCGACAAATCGACGGCGGCGTCGGTGACAGCGCGGAATTGCTTACCCTGATACTCGCCGACCGAGGGCAGCCAGAATTCGTCGATCGGGTCGGTCAGCAGCAGCACCTCGACGCCCTTGGCCAGGAAGCCTTCCAGCTGCGGGCTTTTCTTCAGGGCGACGATGTCGTCGCCAGTGGCGTAGTGAATGGCCTCCTGGCCGTCCTTCAGCCGCGCCACCACCTGATCCAGCGTCACCCAGCCGTCCCCGGCGGTCGTGCGGAAGCGGCACAGCGGCAGGATGTCGTCGCGGCGCTCGTAATCCTCGTAGAGGCCTTCCTTGAGCACGGCGCCGAACGCCTCCCAGAAGGTGTCGTAGCCGCCGGCCTCATCCTCGGCCTTCTTCTTCAACTCCGCCAGCACCCGCTTGATCAGGCCGGTCTTGATCTTGGCCAGCAGCGGATTGTGCTGCAACAGCTCGCGGCTGATGTTGAGCGGCAGATCGGCCGAATCGACCACGCCGCGCAGGAAGCGCAGATAGGGCGGCAGCAATTCCTCGACCTGATCGGTGATGAACACCCGATTGACGTAGAGCTTGACGTGCTGCTTGCGGTCGGGATGGAAAATGTCGAACGGCTTCTGGCTGGGAACGTAGAGCAGACCGGTGTATTCGATCGCGCCCTCGGCCTTGTAATGGATGGTCAGCCAGGGATCGTCGAAGGCGTGGGCGACGTGGTGGTAGAATTCCTTGTACTGCTCGGGAGTGATGTCGTTCTTCGACCGCGTCCACAGCGCGTTGGCCGAATTCAGCGTCTCGTCCTTGCCGTCCTCGACCAGCACCACCGGGATGGCGATATGGTCGGAGTAGCGCTTGACGATGCTGCGCAGCTTGGCGCCATCAAGGAAATCCTTGGATTCCTCGCGCAGGCGCAGCGTGATCGAGGCGCCGCGCGGGGCGGTGTCGTCCTCGATCACGGTGAACTCGCCCTGGCCATCGGATTCCCACAGCCAGCCGGTCGGCTCGCCGGCCTTGCGGCTTCTCACCGTGACATGGTCGGCGACCATGAAGGCCGAGTAGAAGCCGACGCCGAACTGGCCGATCAGATTGACGTCCTGCTTGCCATCGCCGCCCAACTGGCGGACGAACTCGGCGGTCCCTGACCGGGCAATGGTGCCGAGATTGGCGATCAAATCATCCTTATTCATGCCGATGCCATTGTCGGCGATGGTGAGCGTCCCCTTATCTTTGTTGGGGATCAGTCGGATGCGGAAATCCGGATCTCCAGCGGTCAGTTCGCCTTGCGTCAACGCCGCGTAGCGCAGGCGGTCGCAAGCGTCAGACGCGTTGGAGATCAATTCGCGCAGAAAGATCTCTTTGTTGGAATAAAGCGAATGAACCACGATATCCAAAAGCTTGGCCACTTCGGCCTGAAATGCGCGCTTTTCCTCAGCCATCTCGGTCGTACCCTCTTCTTTGAGTCCCCACTGCCCCCTCGGCACGCACTCAAATCGTGGCATGCGTCAGGAGGCGATCTGATATGAGGGAAGCGCCGCAGGGTTGCAAGCCCGCGCCGCTTCCGAAAGAATGGAAGCCAGACGTATTGCCGTTGCCCCGCGTCGATGGTTTCTGTATGTATAGCCGCCCTATCGGGGCGGAACCGCCCCCGATAGCGTCGTCAGGACATGGGAGATGTTTATGAAGCTACCCCTCCAGATCACTTTTCACGGCATCGATCACTCCGAGGCGGTCGAAGACCGCATCCGCGAAAAGGTGTCCAAGCTGGAGCAGTTCTACGACCGCATCACCAGCTGCCGGGTGGCGATCGAAGTTCACCACCGCAACAATTCCAACCTTCACCTCAAGGGCCAGCCCTTCCATGTCCGCATCGATCTGACGGTGCCGGGCAGCGAATTGGTGGTCAAGCGCGACCCCAAGGATAGCCACGTCAACGAGGATATCTATGTGGCTCTGCGCGACGCGTTCCAGGCCATGGAGCGCCAGTTGAAGGAATTCGTCTCGCGCCAGCGCACCGATTTGAAGGCCCAGCCGGCGCGGGTTTGATCGCTAATCTGTTGCCGCATTGCAACATTAGCGCATCAGAAAGTCCGATCAGTTCAACTTGCGTTGTTGATGCGCGGGTCGAGGTGGGGTAGAAGTGCGCCGCCTCCGTGGGCGCCGTCGGCTGCCCCGATATTGGACCCGCCATGAACATCGACCTTGCGCGCACCTTTCTGGAAATTGTCGAAACCGGCAATTTCAACAAGGCGGCCGAGCGCCTTAGCGTCACCCAATCGACCGTCAGCATGCGGATCAAGGCACTGGAGGACGAGCTTGGCCGCTCGCTGTTCGTGCGCTCCAAGGCCGGCACCGAGCTGACCGCCGCCGGAACTCAGTTCCGGCGCTACGCGACCATGCTGGTGCGGGTGTGGGAGCAGGCGCGCCAAGAAATCGCCCTGCCGCCCGGCTTCAAGACGGTGCTCAATGTCGGTGGCCAATTCTCGCTGTGGGACCGCCTGTTGGTGCAGTGGATTCCGTGGATGCGCACCGCCCTGCCGGAAGTGGCGCTGCGCGCCGAGGTCGGCCTGTCGGACGGGCTGATGCGTCAACTGGCCGAGGGGTTGCTCGACATCGGGGTGATGTATTCGCCGCAAAGCCGCCCCGGCCTGCATATCGAGAAGCTGCTGGAAGAGCGCCTAGTGATGGCCTCGACCCGGCGGCGCTCCGTCGATGACTGGGACGAGGATTATGTCCTGGTCGATTGGGGGCCGGAATTCCGCGTCGGCCACGGCCAGGCTTTTCCCGACCTCAAGACCCCGGCGGTGTCGGTCGGACTGGGGTCGCTGGGCTTACAGCACATCCTATCCTATGGCGGAACAGGCTATTTCCCGATGCGGGTGATCCGCAGCTTGCTGGCCTCGGGCCGGCTTTTCCAGGTCACGGGCGCCCCCGAATTCCGCCGCCCGGCCTGGCTGGTCTACGCCCCCGACGAGGGCCGCGAAGACTGGTTCCACACGGCGCTCGACGGCTTGCGCTATGTGGCCTCGCTGGAGAGCGAGGAATAGGGGCGCCCACGACGTCGCTCAAGCGACCGCCAATACGTCGTAATACGAGCATCTCCTGATAAGTCACGCATGCCGCTGGGCATTTGCGGCATAGATGACACGCTGTGCGTAATTATACCGCTACCATACACGTTTTATCGTTGTATGTGTCTGCACTCTGAT
>Ga0316222_1002349_pt1 | contig 20396 bp, 22 predicted proteins | sample TBH18011metaG_FD_206008 | JGI IMG/M metagenome (GOLD analysis project Ga0316222, IMG submission 206008) | Freshwater microbial communities from Trout Bog Lake, Wisconsin, USA - TBH18011 | ecosystem: Environmental > Aquatic > Freshwater > Lake > Hypolimnion/Profundal zone | place: USA: Wisconsin...
CGGGGCCGGAGGGCCGATGGCGGCCTATCTGGCCAATCTGGGCACCGACAATCTGATCCTGACGGCGCTCCTGCCGTCGGACGCGACGGAATCCCGGAACCTGCTGCTGGGGATCCTGGACCGGGATGACCTGAGGCGGCTGGATGCGGCCTTCCCGCTGCGGGCCATGAACCGGGAGCGGGTGCTGGGGCCGGGGGAGGTGGCCCAGTTCTCCCTCCGGCAGGCGCCGGCGGGCACCCACACGTCCCTGTTCCGGGTGCGCAAGCAGCGGGACGCGGCCAGCGCCTTCCTGAGCTATGTGGTCGAAGGAGACGGGCAGGGGGCCTCGGCCACCCTCACCCGGCTGGGCAAGTCGAACGGCGCCTGGGCCCTGGAGAACACCCGGCCGAATCTCCTGTATGTGCTGTGACCTCAGTCGTGGTCGCCCTTGCGGACGCGGTCCATCTCGCGCTTGAGCTCGCGTTCCTTGAGGGCCTCGCGCTTGTCGCCCATCGTCTTGCCCTCGGCCAGGGCGATGCGCACCTTGATCCTGCCCTGGGGGTTCAGGTAGATGGCCAGGGGGATGACCGTGAGCCCCTTGCGCTCCACCTTGCCGAGGATCTTGCGGATCTCGGCGGCGTGCAGGAGCAGCTTGCGGGGCCGGAGGGGCTCGTGGTTGGCCAGATTGCCGAACTCGTAGGGGCTGATGTTGGCCTGCTTGAGCCACAGCTCCCCGCCGGCGGTGTCCACGTAGGCGTCCTGCAGCTGGCCGTGGCCGCCGCGCAGGGCCTTCACCTCGGTGCCCAGGAGGGCGATGCCCGCCTCCCAGGTGTCGAGGACATGGAAGGCGTGGAGGGCTTTGCGGTTGCGCACAAGGTCTTCACTCATCCCTCCAGTCTATCCGAGTGGGCGGTCCCGCCCGGTTCCTGTCACCCTGGAGGCATGGAAACCTGGAGTGTTCGTGCTGCATAAGCTGCTTGCCCCGGTCATCGCGTGGATGACCCTCCTCATGGCCGCCACCGGCCCCCTGGGCGTGTCCCTGCTCATGGGCATCGAGAGCGCCTGCATCCCCCTGCCCAGCGAGGTGATCATGCCCTTCGCCGGCTACCTCGCGTTCAAGGGCCAGATGACCTTCCTCGGCCTGGGGGCCGGCAGCGCCTGGGGCCAGATCGGCATCGCGGGCGTGTTCGGGGCCCTCGGCTGCAACCTGGGCAGCATCCCGGCCTACGAGCTGGGCGCCTGGGGCGGGCGGAAGGCCGTGGAGCGATATGGGAAATACATATTCCTGAACCTGTCCCATCTGGACCAGGCCCACCGCTTCTTCGAGCGCTTCGGCGCCTGGGCCATCGTCGCCGGGCGGATGCTCCCGGTCATCCGCACCTTCATCGCCCTGCCCGCCGGCATCGCCCGCATGGATCGCACCCGCTTCCACGTGTTCACCTTCCTGGGCAGCCTGCCCTGGTGCCTGGCCCTGGCCTTCGTGGGCTACAAGCTCGGCGCCAACTGGGACACCCTCGGCGCGCGCTTCCACCGGTTCGACGCCGTCATCCTCGCGGCCCTCGGGCTGGGGGCGGCCTGGTTCGTCCGGAGCCACATTCGCGGGTCCCGGAACCGGCCAGGGCTGCCATCATAGGCCACAGGAGGCGGCCCATGGAGATCCCCGAGCACCTTCGAGAGATTGTCGACCGCCTGGGCCATGCCCTTGTGGAGGCCCTCGCCAACGACCAGGAGAGCCGGGCCCTGGTCATGGAACTGCAGGCCCAGGGTTTCGACATGGCCCTGATCCTCGAGGCCACCGTGGCCCTGCGCCGGCGCCCCGAGCGCCCCGGAGGCGAGCCGCACCCGGCGGACGGGGGGCTCACCCTCGGCGACCCGGCCGACTGGTCCGAGGAGGACAAGGCCTTCCTCCACACCTTCAAGATCTCCCTGTGAAGCCGTCCCCCTGGGACCAGCCGGCCCCCGAGCCGGCCCGGGCGGAGCGCCCCAACGTCGCGGGCATGGATCTGGCGGACCTGCGCCGCCTGATGGGGGCCATGGGCGAGAGCCCCTTCCGCGCCGCCCAGATCCACCAGGGCCTCTACCGGCAGCGCTGGACCACCTGGGACGCGTTCACCAGCCTTTCCAAGGACCTGCGCACCCGGCTCGAGGCCGGGACCGAGCTGTCCTGGCCGGAGCTCGTGGACAGCGCGGGGTCGGAGGACGGGGCCACCAAGCACGCCTTCCGGCTCCGGGACGGCGCGCTGATCGAGGGCGTGCACATGCCCTACCCGAACCGCACCACCCTGTGCCTGTCCAGCCAGGTGGGCTGCGCCATGGGCTGCACCTTCTGCGCCACCGGCCTGATGGGCATCAAGCGCAACCTCACGGCCGCCGAGATCGCCGGGCAGGTGGTGGCCATGCTCAACCTCCACGGGCACGCGGCCCTGGACCCCATCAACATCGTCTTCATGGGGATGGGCGAGCCCCTGCACAACCTGGACCACGTCATGCAGGCCTTCGGGCTCATGACCGACCCCAAGGGCCTGGGCATCGCCCCGCGGCGCATCACGCTGTCCACCTCGGGCCTGGTGAGCGGCATCCAGCGCCTGGGCTCGTACGCCCGGCGCCCGCGCCTGGCCCTGAGCCTCAACGCCACCACCGACGCCTACCGGTCCAGCATCATGCCGGTGAACAACGTCTGGAACCTGGACGCCCTGGCCGCGGCGCTCAAGGCCTTCCCGGTGGAGAAGGGCGAGCGGATCACGCTGGAGTACGTCCTGCTCAAGGGCGTCACCGACAGCCTGGACGATGCCCGGCGGCTGGCGGCCTTCGCCCGGGGGTTCCCCAGCAAGGTCAACCTGATCCCGTTCAATCCCCACGAAGGCTCCGGCTTCGAGCCGCCGACGGAGGCGAGGATCACGGAGCTGTGCGGGTTCCTGGCCGGGCGCGGGCTGACGGTGAGCGTGCGGCGCAGCCGGGGGCAGGATGTGGCGGGGGCCTGCGGGCAGCTGGTGCGGGAGAGGCCCTAACTCCAGGCTGCCGCCCGCCAAACCGGAACCCGGTCCGCCAGCCCCAGCTCCGTCAGGTAGGCCAGATCGAGATGGGCCGTGGCGAACAGCTCATGCTCGGCCGTGTTCGCGTGCAGCGCGTCGGCCACATGGACCGTCAGCGCGGTCGTGAGCCCGCCTCCCGGCTGGCGGCGCGGCTCGTGATGGTAGGCCGCGGCGGACGACAGGTCGGGGGGCAGCCCCCAGAGCGACAGGAGGTGCGCCCCCACGGGCCCGTGGCACGCGCCGAAGATGCTCCGCTCCGCGGCCTCCAGATCCCCCCCGGCCGCGCGGGTGAGCTCGAGCACCCGCTGGTAGTCCTCCGGGAACCGGCTGGCCAGGATGAGCACGCCGAGGTCGTGCAGCAGGCCCGCGGTGAAGCAGGCCTGCCCGCGGGGCGAATCCGGGGAACCGGACTCCTGGCCGGCGATCTTCCGGGCGGCGTTGGCCACCGCCAGGCTGTGCGCCCACAGGTGGTTGATGCTGAAGGTCGGGATGCGGAAGGTCGCCGCCTGGCCGAACAGGCCGCAGGCCAGCACCAGGGACTGGATCAGCTCCACCCCCAGGAAGTCCGTGGCCTCGGCCGGGCTGGTCACCGGCGTTCGGAGGCTGAAATGGGCCGAGTTGGCCAGCTTGAGGATCATGGCCGTCATGGCCATGTCCTTGGCGATGATCCGGCCGATCTGCTGGCTGCCGCCCTGCTCTGAGGCCAGGGCCTCGGTGAGCTCCCGGTACAGATCGGGCACGGCGGGCAACTGGCCGATGCGGGCCACCAGTTCCCGGACGTGGCCGCTCTCGACGTCGGCCGCGGCCGCCGAGGCGCCCTCGAGCATGGTCCGCAGGTAGGCGGGGTCGAAGGGCTTGGCCAGGAACTGGTGGGCCCAGCCCAGGCAGGCCAGGGCCTCGTCCCGCTCCCCGGGCTCGAAGAGGATGATCCGGGTGACGGCGGGATGCCGGGCCATGACCTCCTGCAGCAGCGCCGGGCCGGCCATGCCGGGCATCTTCAGATCCGCCAGCACGGCGTCGAAGGGCTCCCGGGCCAGGGCCTCCAGGCCCTCGGCGGCGCCCGCCGCGGCCTGGACCGCCCATCCGGAGCCGGCCTCGAGCAGCCCGCCCAGCTGGGCCAGGCGCGCCGGGTCGTCGTCGACCAGGAGGATGCGCAGGGGGCCCAGGTTCATTCGCCGGCCTTGTGGATCTTCTTAACCACGTAGCGGGGGCGGTCCCGCACTTCCTGGTAGATGCGGCCGATGTACTCGCCCAGGAGCCCGAAGGCCAGGAACTGGGCGCCCACGAAGAAGAACAGCACCGCGAACAGGGTGAACACGCCCTGGGCGGACCCTTCGGGATGCAGGATCCGGTAGACGAAGAGGACGATGCCGAAGCCGATGCCCAGCATGGACACCCCCACGCCCAGCACGCTCAGCATCTGCAGCGGCAGCAGGGAGAAGCTGGTGAGCAGGTCGAACTGGAGGTTGATCAGCTTCCAGAAACCGTATTTGGAGTCACCGGCGGCCCGTTCGGCGTGGCCCACGGGCACTTCGCCGATGCGCTTGGCGAAACTGTTGGCCAGGGCGGGGATGAAGCTGGAGCGCTCCTTGCACAGCAACATGGCGTCCACGATCTCCCGGCGGTAGGCCCGCAGCATGCAGCCGTAGTCGTGCAGCATGACGCCGGTGGTCTGGCGGGTGACGGCGTTGACGATCTTGGAGGGCAGGGTCCTGAACAGGCTGTCGTTGTCCATGCGCCCCTGGCGCCAGCCCCCCACGACGTCGAAACCCTCCTCGATCTTGGCCACCAGCTTGGGGATCTCCTCGGGGGGGTTCTGGAGGTCGGCGTCCATGGTCACCACCACGTCGCCCTGGGCCACGGCGAAGGCGCCGAAGATGGCCGAGTGCTGGCCGTAGTTCCGGTTGAATTCCACCACGGACACCCGCGGCTCGTCCCGGGCGATCGCCTTCAGCATATCCAGGCTGCCGTCCCGGCTGCCGTCATCGGTGAAGATCACCTCCCACGGCCGGGCGGGATCCTGGAAATGCGCATGGAGCACCTTGGCGAGACGGTCCCAGAGATGGGCGATATTGGCCTCTTCATTGTAGATGGGTATGACAATGGAAAGATAAGGGACCATTCCGAACTCCATATGCTTCATTCTAGCCGCAGAAAACCTTCCTTCAGGCATGGGGATTCAAGGACGTGGCGGCCCGGGTCCATGGCAAGCTGGAAGGTGCTGGAGTGGCCCATGTCCGAACCCAAGATCCTGCTGGTGGAAGACGAGCTCAGCCTCGCCGAGGGGATCCGCCTCAACCTCGACATGGAAGGCCTGCCCTGCCGGTGGCTCACCCGCGGGGACGAGGCGCTGGCCGCCATCCTGGGCGGCGGCTACGACCTGGTGATCCTGGACGTGATGCTGCCGGGCATGGACGGTTTCACGGTCTGCGAACGGGTCCGGGAGGCCAAGAACTACACGCCGATCCTGTTCCTCACCGCCAAGAACACCGAGGACGACCGGGTCCGCGGTTTCGAGACGGGCGGCGACGACTACCTGGGCAAGCCCTTCCAGGTCAACGAGCTGCTGCTGCGGGTGCGGGCCATCCTGCGGCGGGAGGCCTGGTACCGGAACCGCAGCCTGGGCGGACGGCAGCCCCTTGGCGAGCACTGGGTGGATTTCGAGAACTTCTGCGGCGAAGGCCCCCACGGCGCCTTCGTGCTGGGGGTCAAGGAGTGCATGATCCTCAAGCTCCTCATCGAGCAGGCCGGCCAGGTGGTGAGCCGTCCGGACATCCTGGACAAGGTCTGGGGGGACGAGACCTATCCCACCACCCGCACCGTCGACAACTTCATCGTCCGCATCCGCAAGGTGATCGAGAAGGACGCCCACACGCCCCGCTGGGTCCACACGGTCCGCAGCGTGGGCTATCTCTTCGACCCGGAAGGCCGCCCGCGCCGCGGCGAGGACTAGGGAGGTTCCATGTTCGGCAGTCTGCTCATCATGCCGGTGCTCGCGGCGGGCCTCCTGGCCCAGCCGGCCCCACAGGCGGCCGCCTGGGTCCCCAGCACGGCCGAGGAGCGGGCCGTCGTCCAGGAGATCGCCAAGATCCGGAAGTTCCCCCGGGAATACGCCAAGTACCTCCGCTCCCTGGGCACCCATTTCGAGGGCACCCTGTGGCGCCTGCGCGAGCACATCCCCATCCGCACAGAGGAAGGCCGGGCGGCCGTGGAGGAGGCCGCCGCGTTCCTGGAGCAGGTGGAGCCCAACCCCGAGCCCATCGCCTTCTCGGAGGGGCTCCACATGGCCGCCCGCGGGCACGTCCTGGACCAGGGCCGGACCGGAGACACCGGCCATGTGGGCGTGAACGGCTCCACCATGCGCCAGCGGATCGAGGCCTTCGGCAAGTGGGGCGGGCTCATCGGCGAGGTGATCATGTACGGCGACGAGACCCCGCGCATGACCGTCATCCAGCTGGTCATCGACGACGGCGTGCCGGACCGGGGCCACCGCCACAACCTCTTCAACCGGCAGTTCCGGGTGGCCGGGGCCGCCATCGGCAACCACAAGGAATACGGGGCCATGACCGCGGTGGACCTGGCCGGCACCTTCACGGATCTCCGGTAGCGCCGGCCCCGTGCCCGCCCACCCGCCTCTCGCCCTCCTGGACCGTGCCGCCCTCGGCCTGGCCCAGGTCCGCGGCCGGCGTTTCGTCTGGGCCAACGCCCGCTGGGCCGAGACCCTGGGGGTGACCCCCGGGACCCTGGCCGGGGCGGACGTGAGGCTCTACCACCTGGACCAGGACGCCTACGAGGCCTTCGGGCGGGAGGCCTACCGGACCATGGCTGAGCGCGGACGCTACGCCGGCGAGGTCCGCATGCGCCGGGTCGACGGCACGCCCTTCTGGGCGCGCCTGTGCGGCAGTCTGGTGGTGCCGGGCGAGGTGGAAGGTGGCGCCTTCTGGAGCCTCGAGGACGTGACCGCGCGGGTGGAGGCCCAGGAGCTGCAGGCCGAGGGTCTGGCCCTCAACCAGAAGCTCATCGCCTCCTCGGCCACCGGCATCCTCCTGCTGCGGGCCGTGGATGGCTGCTGCGTGCTGGCCAACGAGGCCGCCTGCCGGATGCTGGGCGAGGATCGCGCGCAGCTGCTGGAGGGCTCCTTCCGGCGCAGGCCGGCCTGGCTCCGGAGCGGCCTGGCGGATGCCGTCGAGGCGGCCCTGGCGGGGCCGGCCGAGCAGCGCCTGGAACTGTCCGTGGCGCTGGAGGGCGCGGCACCCGTCTGGCTGGACCTCCAGCTGGTGCCCTTCACGAGCCGCGGGGAGCGCCTGCTCCTGGTCATGATGGTGGACGTTTCGGAAAGGATGCAGGCGGGCCTGGAGCTGCGCAGGACGGAGAAGGCGCGGGAGGCGCTGCTGGAGGAGCTCAAGCAGAAGAACAAGGAACTCGAGACCCTGGTCCACGTCGCCTCCCACGATCTGCGGTCCCCGCTGGTGAACATCCAGGGGTTCAGCCAGCGCCTGGGCAAGGGCCTGGACGAGCTCAGGCGCCGCCTCGAACAGCCCGGCACGCCGGAGGCGCTGGGCGAAGCGCTCCTGCCCCTGCTCCAGGAGCGCCTGCCCGCCGCGCTCGGCTACATCCGCGCCAGCGGTGCGAAGATGGACGCCATCATCAACGGCCTGCTGCGCCTGTCCCGGGCCGGCCGCATGGTCCTGAGGACGGAGGTCCTGGACATGGACCACCTGCTCCTGTCGGCCGCGGCCAGCATGGCCTTCCAGTTCCAGTCGGTCGAGGGGGACCTTCAGCTCGAACCCCTGCCGCCCTGCCTGGCCGATCCCGCGCAGATCGCCCAGGTGTTCTCCAACCTCCTGGACAACGCCATCAAGTACCGGGATCCTGCCCGGCCGCTCCAGGTCCGGGTTTCGGGCTGGCGCGAGGGCCCGACGGCGCACTACGTCGTGGCCGACAACGGTCTGGGCGTCCCGGCCGGCCAGCAGGACCGCATCTGGGAGATCTTCCAGCGGCTGGATCCCACTGGGCCGGCCCCGGGCGAGGGTCTGGGGCTGACCCTGGTGCGGCGCATGGTGGAGCGCAACGGGGGCCGGGTGAGCGTGTCGACCCCGGACGGCCCGGGCTGCCGCTTCCAGGTGGAACTCCCGGCAGGTTAAGCTCAAGGCAGGAGCCGCCATGGAGGCCACGGAAACAGCGCAGAACCTCACCCTCCTCATCGCCGAGGACGACGACGGCCATGCCGACCTGATCCAGGAGCATCTGCGGGAGGCCGGGATGCTCAATCCCATGGTGCGCTTCCGGGACGGGCTCGAGGCCTTCGCCTACCTGTCCTCCCCCAGCCTGGACCCCGGGCGGAGCTACCTCCTGCTGCTGGACATCAACATGCCCAGGATGGACGGCATGGAGGTCCTGCGCCGGCTCAAGGGCAGCCCCGCCACCCGGAACATCCCCGTGATCATGCTCACGACCACCGACGATCCCCGGGAGGTGGCGGCCTGCTACGGCCTGGGCTGCAACTTCTATCTGGTCAAGCCCATGGGCTTCGACGCCCTGGCCGAGACCCTGCAGTGCCTGGGCCGGTTCCTGCTCACCCTCCAGGTGCCGCGGCCATGAGGGAACCCGGGCAGGATGCCGAGCCGGTGACGATCCTGGTCATCGAGGATGACCAGGGCCTGACCGAACTGATCCGGGAGGACTTCACCCAGCAGGGGTGGGCGACGGTCATCTGCCCCACCGGCGAGGAGGCCCTGAGGCGCCTGGCCGGTTGGGAGCCCACCCTGACGCTGCTGGACTACGCCCTGCCCGACATGACCGGGGCGGAGCTGCTGGACCGGGCCGCCCTGAAGGCCTTCATCGTCACCACCGGCGCCGGCGACGAGCGCATCGCGGTGGAGATGATGAAGCGGGGCGCCCTGGACTACCTGGTGAAGGACGCCCTGTTCCTGGACACCCTGCCCAGGGTCGTGGCCAACGCCCTCCACCGGGTGGGCACCGAGCGGCGCCTGGCCGAGGCCGAGGCGAGCCTGCGGGTGGCCCGGGAGAACCTGCGCCAGGCCCAGAAGATGGAAAGCCTGGGCCTCATGGCCGGCGGCATCGCCCACGATTTCAACAACCTCTTCCAGGGCCTGCAGGGCAACCTGGAGGTGGCCATCCGGAAGGTTCCGGGGGGCTCCGCCCGCCCGTTCCTGGACAAGGCGCTGGCGATCCTCGCCAAGGCCGCGACCCTGACCCACCGGATGCTCGACTTCACCGGCAAGTCCTTCCGCAACGCCGAGCGCCTGGATCTGGCCGCCGTGGTCCGGGAGACGCTGGCCCGCCTGGAGGGTCTGCCGGGGGCGGCGGTGGTCTTCGAGGCCGAGCCGGACCTGCCCGAGGTCGAAGGGGACAGCGAGCAGCTGGGGCAGGTGCTCGCGGGGCTGGTGCTGAACGCCCGGGAGGCGCAGAAGACCGGCGATCCCATCCGGGTCCGGGCCGGGCTGTGCCGGCCCGAGGACCTCGGCGCCGGCACCGGCGTCTGGATCGAGCCCCCCGCGGGCGATGGCCCCTGCGTGTGCGTCTGCGTGGAGGACAGCGGCTCGGGCATGTCCCAGGAGGTCCTGGCGCGGGCCTTCGATCCCTTCTTCACCACCCGCCGGACCGGGCGGGGCCTGGGGCTGTCGGCGGCGCTCGGCATCCTGCGGGGCCACGACGCCGGGCTGTGGGTGTCCACCACGCCGGGCCGCGGCACCTGCTTCCGGCTCTATTTCACGCCCGCCGCGCCGGCCGCCCCGGCCCTGCCGCCGGCCGCCCCGGGCCAACCGTCCCGGCAGACCATCCTGCTGGTGGATGACGACGAGGACCTGCGGGAGGCGCTGGTGGAGTTCCTCCGGGACGTGCTCGGGCATGCCGTGCTCCAGGCCCGGGACGGCCTCGAGGCCGTCGAGGTGTACGGCCGGGCCCGGGCCGAGATCGGCATCGTGCTCATGGACGCCATGATGCCCCGCCTGGGCGGGGCCGAGGCCTTCAGGCGGATCCTGGCCCTCGACCCCATGGCCAAGGGCTACCTGATCAGCGGGTTCAACGAGGAGACCGGCGCGCGCACCGCCCTGGAGGTGGGCTTCCAGGGGTTCCTGAAGAAGCCGTTCCCGCTGTGGACGCTGGAGGAAGTGGTGAAGCAGGCCCTGGGCCGGTGAGGTTACGGAAGGTTCACGGGCGCTGGGGTTCCGGCCCTGGGATCATGGAGCGTCCGTTCTTCCTCCCGCTCCCTGTGCCTGACCCGGAGGCCCCCTGGCCATCCTTCGCCCCGTCCTGATCGCTTGCCTGGCCCTGCTGCCGGCCCTTGCCACCCCCCGGCCCCGGCTGGTGGTGGTGATCTCCGTGGATCAACTGGGGGAGGGCCTGCTGGCGCAGGCCGGGGCCGAGCTGCCCGGCGGCCTGGGCCGCCTCTGGCGGGAAGGCTGCGTGTTCCGGAACGCCTACCAGGCGCATGGCGCCACCGAGACCGGCCCCGGCCATGCGGTCCTCCTCACCGGCCGGCATCCCATGCACACGGGTATCGCCGCCAATCATTGGCGGGAGGGCGCCGGCCTGGCCTATTGCGTGGGGGACCCCGCCCACCCGGTGCTCGGCGCGGCCCCGGGCGGCCCGGGGGCGGGTCCGCGTTTCCTGGCCGGCACCACCCTGGGCGGCTGGCTCCACGCCCAGGCGCCGGGCAGCCGCATGTTCGCCATGACCGGCAAGGACCGCTCGGCCATCCTCATGGCGGGCGCCCAGGCGGAAGGCGTCTACTGGTTCGCCGCGCCCATCGGGTTCACCACCTCCACCGCCTATGCCGAGGCCCTGCCTGCCTGGCTTCAGGCCTGCAACCAGCGGCTCCTGGGGCGCCTGGCGCGCGAGCCCCTGGCCTGGACCGCCCTGGACGGCAGGCCCCTGCCGCCCTCCGCCGCCTACGCGATCGCCGGCAGGACGGTCACCTTCGGCCTGCCCCGGACCCTCCACGCCGCCGGGGCGGACCTGGACGCCCCCTTCTGGGACCGCTTCCGGGCGAGCCCCTTCCTGGACCAGGCCATCCTGGAGGCCGCCCTGGCGCTGGCGGACGGGGAGAAGCTCGGCTCGGGACCGGGCGTGGATGTCCTGGCCCTGGGCCTGTCCGCCACCGACTACGTGGGGCACGCCTTCGGCAACGGCGGCCCCGAGATGCAGGACCACCTGCGGCGGCTGGATCTGGCGCTGGGGCGGTTCCTGGACCAGCTGGCGGTGCGGGCGCCCGGCTTCTGGGTCGTCCTGACCGCCGACCACGGCGCGGCCGATCTGCCGGAGCGCCGTCGGGCCCAGGGCCTGCCGGGCCAGCGGGTCGACCCCGGCGCCTGGCAGGCGGGCCTGGACCGGCACCTGAGCCTCGTCCTGGGGGGCGCCAAACCCTACTTCCTGACCATGCTCAACGACCAGCTGTACCTGGATCCCGAGGCCGTGCGCGCCTCCGGCCACAGCCGCGCCGAGGTCCTCGAGGCCGCGGCCCGCGCCGCCCGGGCCACGCCGGAAGGGATGGCCGCCTTCACGTCGGAGGCGCTGTCGGCCTTCCAGCCGCCGCCGGGCCCGCCGGACCGCACCAGCCTCGAGACCCGCCTGCGGCTCAGCTTCGTCGCCGGGCGTTCCGGGGACCTGCTGCTGGTGTTCCCGCCCTACACCACGCTGGGGGCGGGGGTCGCCGGCCACGGCAGCCCCCACGACCACGACCGGAAGGTGCCGCTGGTCTTCTGGGGGCCCTGGCGGGCGGAAAGCCGGGAGGAGCCGGTGAGCCTCGTGGACCTGGCGCCGACCCTGGCCCGGGAGCTTGGCATCCGGCCCTGGGAGCCGGTGGACGGGGTGCCGCTCAGGCTCAGCCCGCGGGCGGAGTAGACTGGGGTCGCCGGCATGACTTCGGCTGCGAGGAAGGGGTGTCCCATTCAAGGTCAGGGTTCTGGCGTTCCCGGCGGGCATGGCTCCTGGCTCCGGGAATGCTGCTGGCCGTGTTAACTTGGGAGGCGATGACTCCCTGGCCCCTTTCCCTCAAGCTGCTGAGGCTCTACCCCAAGAAGCTCGGCTCGGCCGCGGCGGGATGGGCGGCGGCCCGGCCTCTGCCCCCGGCCCTGCGCGGCCGGGTGCTGGGGACCTTCGCCCGCGCCTACGGCCTGGACCTGGCCGAGGCCGAGCACCCCCTGCTGGACTACCCGAGCCTCCAGGCCCTCTTCACCCGCCGGCTCAAGGCGGGCCTGCGCCCCCAGGCGCCGCCGGTCCCCGGCTCCGTGAACAGCCCCGTGGACGGGCGGATCGTGGCGGCGGGACGGATCGAGGCGGGGCTGGCCATCCAGGCCAAGGGCCTGCCCTACCAGATCGGCGAGCTGCTCAAGCACGACCCCCAGGCCCGGCGTTTCGAGGGCGGCCACTACCTCACCCTCTATCTCTCCCCCCGGGACTACCACCGCATCCACGTGCCCTGCCAGGGCGTCGTGACGGCCGTGGGCCGGGTGGAGGGCGAGCTCTGGCCCGTGAACGACGCCAGCACCACCCATGTGCCGCGCCTCTACGAGCGCAACCGCCGGGCCACCTGGGTGGCCACGGGAGCGGGCCCGGACGAGGGCCTGGAGGTGGCCGCGGTGCTGGTGGGCGCCACCCACGTGGGCGGCGTCCTCATCGACGACCGGTGGCTGGGGGGCCGGCAGCTGCCCGCCGACGGCAGCCTGGCCACGGGCGGCCTGCCCTGCGCGCCGGGGGAGGACCTGGGCACCTTCCAGTTCGGCTCCACCGTGGTGCTCCTCATCGGCGGACCCGGCGCCGCCCGGTGGCAACCCTTCCGCACCGAGGGCGTCACCCGCGTCGGGCAGCAGCTGGGGCGCTTCGTCAACTAGGCAGGTGAGTTCGGGGACGGCCATTGGACGACGACATCTTGCACGACTTCGAGCCCCTCTGGGAAGCCGGCGGCGATCTGGCCGGCGCCCTGGAGGCCCTGCTCGTCTCCAGCGGCGAGGTGCTGGACCTGGGCCGGCTGCGCGAGCTCACGGGCCTGGGCGAAGGCAGCCTTCGGCAGGGGCTGGACAAGCTCCAGGAGCGGCTGCAGGCGCCCCGGGGCCTGCGCCTCCTGGAAGTGGGCGGCGGCTGGCGCATGGCCGCCGCGCCCGAGTACCAGGCGCTGGTGGCCAAGCTCGTGACCACCATCCGCACCGGGCGGCTGACCCCGGCCCAGATCGAGACCCTGGCCATCATCGCCTACCGCCAGCCCGTGACCATGCCCGAGATCAACGAGCTCAGGGGCATCACCAGCTGCGCGACCCAGGTGAAGTCCCTCCTGGAACGGGAACTGGTGGTGCCGGTGGGCCGCAAGCACGTGGTGGGCCGGCCGATGATGTACGCCACCACCCTGAAGTTCCTCCTCCACTTCGGCCTCAAGAGCCTGGAGGACCTGCCCCGCCTCGGGGACTTCGGCGAAGGCAACCTGGAGGCCCTGGCCCTGGCGCGGCTGGAGCCGCCCATGCCCGCCGGGGGCCTCTTCGAGGGGATCGAGGACGACCCGCTGGATGACGATGGTCTGGGAGACGCCGGTGAATGACGAAGCGCTGACCGGGGCGGGGGCCCCCCCCGTGCCCCCCCATGCGGCGCCCGGGCAGAGCCCGGCCGCCGCATCGTACAAGGGCTGGACCCGCCCCGGGGCGGTTCCTCCCGGCGGCCTGGAGGCGGAGCCGGGGGAGACCCTCGACCACCTCTGCGGCCACTTCAGGCTCTTCCAGTACGCCAAGGGCCACCGCTTCTCCTCGGACGACCTGCTCACGGCCTGGTTCGGCACCGTCTGCTGCCCCCAGGCCCGCCGCATCGCCGACCTGGGCTCGGGCATCGGCTCGGTCGGCATGACCGCGGCCTGGCGCTGCCCCGGGGCCCAGGTGGTCACCGTGGAGGCCCAGGAGATCTCCGTGGCCCTCGCCCGCAAGAGCGCCGCCTACAACGGCGTCCTCGACCGCTACCGGATCACCCTGGGGGACCTGCGCGACCCCGGCCTGTTCCGGGACGAACCGCCCTTCGACCTGGTGCTGGGCTCGCCGCCCTACTGGCCCGTGGGCACGCGCGTGCAGGCCACCCACCCCCAGGCGGTGCCCGCCCGCCTGGAAGTCCGGGGCGACATCGGCGACTACGCGCTGGCCGCGGCCCGGATCCTCGCGCCGGGCGGCGTGTTCGCCTGCGTGTTCCCCCTGGACCAGATCGCCCGCGCCGAGCGGGCCTACGCCGAGGCCGGCATTCTGCTGCTGCACCGGCAGGACGTGCTCTTCAAGGAGGGCGATCCCTACGGCATCGGCCTGTTCGCCGGCACCCGCAAGACCGACCTTCCGCCCGGTTTCCAGGAGGCCGCCCAGCTGCCCCATCTGCCCACGCCCATCACCGTGCGGCGCAGGGACGGCAGCGTCGATCCCAGCATCGCGCTGGTCCGCCTGTCCATGGGGTTTCCGCCGGGACTGTAGGCGGTCTTTTTTGCCCGGCGGGTCTGGCCCGAAACTTTCATCCGCTTGCTCTGATGCCGTTATAAATGTTGAGAGGTCATTCCATGGATCGTGGCACCCTGTTCGGCTTTCTGCTAGGCCTGGGCCTGCTGGTCCTGGCCATCGCGATGGGACCCAACCCGAGGATCTTCCTGTACCCGCCCAGCATGGTCGTGGTCTTCGGCGGGGTGATGGCCTCCACGCTCATCCGGTTTCCCCTGTCGGCCGTGCGGTCCGCCCTGGACGTGGCCAGCCGGGCCTTCTTCACCCGGGCCGCGCCGCCCGCGACCGTGGTGACGGAGGTGGTGGCCCTCAGCCAGCGGGCCCGCCGGGAAGGCATCATCGGCTTGGAAAAGCACCTGCCCGTCGATCCGTTCATGCGCAAGGGCATCCTGATGGTGGTGGACCGCGCGCCCAAGGAATACATCGGGGACGTGCTCACCCAGGAGCTCCACGCCACCCAGGACCGGCACAGCCTGGGCCAGGAGATCTTCCGCTTCATCGCCACCTCCGCGCCCTCGTTCGGGATGATCGGGACCCTCATCGGCATGGTCCAGCTCTTCGTCAGCATCAAGGACCCGGGCGGCATCGCCCAGGGCATGGCCCTGAGCCTGCTCTCCACCTTCTACGGCGCCGTGCTGGCCTACCTGATCGCGGTGCCCCTGGCGGGCAAGCTCGAGCACCGCTCCCGGGAGGAGCTCCTGAACAAGCGCCTGATGCTGGAAGGCATCCTGGGCATCGCCGCCGAGATGAACCCGGGGCAGCTGGAAGAGTCCCTCAACGCGTCCCTGGCCCCCCGCCACAAGACCCGGCGGCCCGAGGCGGCCCGTGGCTAGGGTCTCCCTGCGGCAGCGCCGGAAAGGGGATTTCGAAGGGCTCTGGCTCATCTCCTTCGCGGACCTCATGGTCCAGCTCATGGCCTTCTTCGCCGTGATCTACTCGATCTCGGCCCAGGACCAGCACAAGCTGAAGCAGGTCCTCGACTCCTTCCAGAAGGAGCTGGGCGTGCGGGACGGCACGGGCATCCTGCCCGGCGCCTCGGGCCTGGAGCCCTCCCGGGCCGCGGACCTGGAGAAGCTGCTCACCGACCTGAAGCCCGCCAAGGGGCCGGACCTGGGGGTGGGGGTGCGCCTGCGCATCGTCAGCTTCCGGGGCGGCATCCTCTTCGAGGAGGGCAGTGCCGCGGTCCCGGCCTCCTTCCAGTTCCTGCTCACCCGCATCGCCCAGATGGGCGGGGACTACCCCGGATATTCGCTGATCGTCGAAGGCCACGCCGCGCCCGGCGAACGGTCCCGGAGCCGGGGCGATGCCCTGGATTTGAGCGGGCAGCGCGCGCAGGCCGTGCTTCGCCTGCTGGTGGCCCAGGGCATGGACGGCAAGGAGATCGCCGCGGAAGCGCACGGGGACACGCGGGTCGACGGGGATCCCGCCAGCCCCGAGGGCCGGGCGCTGCAGCGGCGGGTCATGTTCCGCTTCCAGAAGGTGGTGGAGCGCTGATTCCCCGGCTTCATGAATGACTACGTGGAAAGCCCGGGATAGGCATAGCTGGTGATAGACGGGCTACCCCAACTCAGTCATTTTACTTTAATGATCGGTTCAAAATTACGGCACCTCCGTTTCATCAAGGGCATGACCCTGGATGATCTGGCCAAATGCTCCAACGTCAGCCGGGGCAACATCCACCGGATCGAGCTGGATCAGATCTCGCCCCGCATGGAGACGCTGCGGGTGCTTTGCGAGGCCCTGGACACCAGTCTCGGCGCCTTCTTTCAGCCCGAGGAGACGGCGCTGGAGGAGGCCCTGCCCCAGGTGCGGGCCAAGGGGTTCAGGGGGGGCACCCTCGCCTGGCTGGAGCACGCCGAGGCCCTCATCCAGTACAGCGCCGACAGCCTGAGCGTCCTGGACCACCAGGGCTTCGTCGTATACGAAACCGAACCCGCCCTGCGCTTCCATGCGGCCCCGCCCGAGGAGCGGCGGACGCGGCCCTGGTGGAGCGCGGCCCACCCGGAGGACCAGATCGGCCTGCAGGCAGGTTTCGAAGCCTTCCTCGCCGGCGGCGAGCCCGCTGGGCCGCCGCCCTACCGGGTCGCGCACCGGGACGGCACCTGGCACTGGGTCCGCACCCGGCTGAGCCGCCAGGTGGACCACCCCCTGATCCAGGGCATCATCGCCAGCACCCAGGACATCACGCTGCTCAAGGCGATCGAGGAAAGCGCCCAGAGCCGCCGCAGGTATGAAAGCCTGGCCACGGCCCTGGGCGGCGTGACCCACACCTTCAGCAACCTCCTGATGGGAATCCAGGCAATCAATGAAAAAATAATTAATAACGGCCTGCTCGAGATCCCCTGCAGGAGCCAGCTGGGCAAGGTGCAGGACGCCATCGCCAAGGCCAGCGGCCTGCTCCGGCAGATGCGGGATTTCGCCGGCAACCCGCTGCTGTTCGTGGAGCCCCTGGACGTGAACCAGGTGATCCGGGACCTGACGCCGGTCCTGGAAGGCCTGCTCCAGCCGGGACACCTCCTGTGCTTCGAACTGGGCGAGGGCAGTCCGCAGGTGGAGGCCGACCGGCGGCAGCTCGAACAGGCCCTCATCGCCCTGATCTCCAACGCCGACGACGCCCTCGAGGCGCCGGCCGGCGCCGTGACCCTGCGCACCGCCCGGGGCCTGCCCGGGGGGGCCGAGGCTGGCGAGGGGACCTGGGTGGAGCCCCTTCCGGGCGAAGCCGGCGCCTTCCTGGTGCTCACCGTCCAGGATTCCGGTTCCGGCATGGAGCCGGACGTGCTCCAGCGGATCTTCGATCCCTTCTTCACCACCCGGTTCCAGGGCCGCGGCATGGGGCTGGCTTCCGTCCTCGGGATCGTCCGGGCCCACCGGGGCGGCCTGAGGGTGTCGTCCCGCAGGGGGCAGGGCTCCAGCTTCGAGCTCCACCTCCCCGCCCGGGAGGATCCCGCCGAGGCGCCCGCCCAGGCCGCTGCAGCGCCGCGTCCCCGGCAGCTCCCCAGGGGCATCCTGCTGGCCGAGGACGACACCTTCCTGCGCGAAGCCATCCGGGACATGCTCGACCTGCTCGGCTATGACCGCGTCTTCGAAGTGGCCGACGGGAAGGAGGCGATCCTGCAGTACGAGGCCCACGCCCGGGAGATCGGGCTCGTCCTCCTGGACGTCGACATGCCGAGCATGGGCGGCATCGAGACCTACGGCAGGCTGCGCGAGCTGAACCCCTCCCTGAAGATCGTCTTCGCCACCGGCGCCTGGGAGCAGAACCCCGAGCTCGTCCGGCACACCGCCCACGGCATCACCGGCATCCTCAGCAAACCCTTCCAGCACTCCGAACTGAAAAGCCTCCTCGACTTCTACCTCGGATAACCCTGCCGTCGAACGCGAGCCCGCGTCCCCCCCAGCGGCACCCGGAGGGCCGCGGCGGGAGGAGGCCGGCTGGGGGGTTACTCTTCCGGCTCGTCGTACAGCGCGTTGTGCCAGACGTTCTGGACGTCGTCGTTGTCTTCGAGAAGGTCGACGAGCTTCACGAAGCTCTTGATCTTGTCGGGGTTCAGCTCGACGGTGGTGCCGGCGGCGCGGATGATCTTGGCCTCGAGGACGGGGAGCTTGGCGGCGTCCACGGCGTCCTTGACGACCTGGTAGTTGGCGGGGTCGGTGGTGATGACCCAGGCGCCGTCCTCGCCCTTCACATCGTCCGCGCCGGCCTCCAGGGCGATCTCCATCACCCGGTCCTCGCTGACGTCGTCGGCGTCCACCACGATCTGGCCCTGCTTCGTGAACATGTAGGCCACGGAATTGGCCGCGCCCAGCTCGTTGCCGAACTTGGTGAAGTAGCTGCGGATCTCGGGCGTCGTGCGGTTCTTGTTGTCGGTGAGGGCCTCGACGATGATCGCGGCGCCGCCGGGGCCGTAGGCCTCGTAGAGCACTTCCTCGTAGGAGACGCCTTCCAGCTCGCCGGTGCCCTTCTTGATCGCCCGCTCCCAGTTCTCCTTGGGCATGTTCACGGACTTGGCCAGGTCCACGGCCAGCCGCAGCCGCGCGTTGGCGGCGACGTCACCGCCGCCCATGCGGGCGGCGACCGTGATCTCCTTGAGGACCCGGGTGAAGATCTTGCCGCGCTTGGCGTCCGCGGCCCCCTTCTTGTGCTTGATGGTGGACCATTTGCTGTGGCCGGACATGCGGTACTCCGAAATGGAAGGGAAAGGGATCAGCCCCGGAGAGCTCGTTTGGATACGCGGGCGAAGGGTGGCGGTTCCTGGCGCAGGATGGGCCGCTCCAGCATGAATTGGTACCACTGGTCCCCATACACCTTCATCTTCATGGGCTTGTTGTTCTGGAGCTGGGTGCGGTTCACGGCCAGGCGCTCATCGCCCTCGCAGACCTTGAGGCCCCGGTTGAGGATCTCCACGGCCTTGTCCCGCTCCTTCATCTCGTTGAGCACGTAGGCGTAGACCGAATAGAGCAGGCTCTCCTTCTTGCCGGCCTTCAAGGCCAGATTGAAGGTCTCCTTGGCCTGCTTGCGCTCCCCGCGCTTCCACTGGAGGATGCCCAGCATGGCCTTGGCGACGTAGTGCTGGAAGCTGGCGGCGCGGAGCAGGGGCTCGGCCTCCTCGTTCTTCTTGCGCAGGTACTGCACGACCCCGATCTGGCCGTCGATGGAGCCCTTGACCAGGAACTGCCTCGGGGCCAGCTTGTAGCCCTCCTTCATCACTTCGATGGCCGGATCGAACTGCTGCTTCTTCATGAGGTCGGCCGCCCGGGTGAAGATGCTCTCCAGCTGGTTCTGGACCTGGCGGCCCAGATAGATGAAAAGGCCCACCCCGGCGACGAGGCCGAGGGGGATGCCGATCCAGAGGCTGACCTTCAGGAAGAAGAGGACCAAGATCACGCCGATGGCGACGCCAAGGCCCATGAGGAGATTCAACACAGGGACTCCCAGGGTAGGCCGCAGAAAGGGCCGAACCCCCATCTTACAGCCTCTCCCCTCCACCTTCCATCATTGGTTGGACGGCCGGATCTACCCGAGGATGCCGGTGCGCAGGCGGGGAGCGCGCTTGCGGCGGGGGGCCCGGCGCGGGGCGGCGGCGGCGGGGGCGTCCAGGACCTTGCGGGGACGGCCGGGGGCGCGCTTGGGCTTGTCGGCGACCTTGCGGGGAGCCTTCTCGGCCTTCTTGACGGGCTTGACCTTCTTCTGGGCTTCCTTGCGCTCGATGGCATGGGCGGCGCGCCCCGTCACCACCACCCGGCTGCCGTCCTTGAGCCGCTTGACCTTGCTGCCGGGCTTGCGGCCGCGCCGCACGGCCATGGGCAGGGGCTCGGCTTCCAGGAGTTCCCGTTCGAGCTGGGCCTGCAGCTCCAGCATGGCCCCGTCGTCCGTCTCGTGGTCGTGCCCGCAGAGGTGGAGGAAGCCGTGGATGACCAGGGTCTCGACCTCGCGGCGGCGGCTCACGCCCAGCTTCTTGGCCATTTTTTCGGCCATGGGCAGGCTGATGACCAGATCGCCGAGGTGCTGGAAAGCGCCTTTTTCGGGATTTGCGGGGAAGCTCAGGATATCGGTGGTTTGGTTGATTTCCCGGTGTTCCCGATTCAACTTCCTCATGGCGCGGTCGTCTAGATAACTGATGGAAATGCCCTCAGCCTGCGGCGCCAAGCGGTTCCGAAGATGCAAAAGAAGATCGCCAAGGGAGCGTTCACCCGGTCCACGGAGCTTGCTGCGGCTTGGCCAATCAATCTTAAAGGGTTTTTCAATTTCCGCCATTGGGGCCTCGCTCAAAGGGAGTCATCAAACTACGAACAGTATTTGAATATACATTTATTTTGTCAATAGTGACGATGGAGTAAGCAAAAATCGTTCAAAAGTCTTGTTTCAAATGGATTCACGATTAATGAACTATGAATTTTATTGAAAGCCGTG
>Ga0316222_1002351_pt1 | contig 20395 bp, 19 predicted proteins | sample TBH18011metaG_FD_206008 | JGI IMG/M metagenome (GOLD analysis project Ga0316222, IMG submission 206008) | Freshwater microbial communities from Trout Bog Lake, Wisconsin, USA - TBH18011 | ecosystem: Environmental > Aquatic > Freshwater > Lake > Hypolimnion/Profundal zone | place: USA: Wisconsin...
GATCAGGGCGGCGACGTCAAAGCCTGGAATTTGGCCGTCAATCACCCGCCATGTGCCGGCCACCATCACCCGATCCGCGCGTGAGGCACCGGAGAGCACCAGCGCCTTCAATTTGTCGATGGCACCGGCATAACGCAGTTCCTCGACGGTGAACATCGCCAGATCGGCTGCCATGCCCACGGCAATCGCGCCCAGTTCCGGCCGACCGACACAGGCAGCAGACCCCGTTGTCGCCCAACGCAGCGCATCTGCCGGGGTGACTTTCAGCACGCCGTAATGATGGCGCTGGAACAGGAAGGCGGTGCGCACTTCGTCCATCATGTTGGAATGGTTGTTCGACGCCGAGCCATCCACGCCGAGGCCGACTTTCATCCCGGCATCTTCCATCTCACAGACCAGACAATGGCCGGAGCCGAGGATCTGATTGCTGCATGGGCAATGCGTCACCGTGGTGCCCGCCGCCGCCAAGCGTTTGATTTCAGAAGAATTGAAGTGAATGCCATGCGCCAGCCACGTGCGGTTGGACAGCCAACCCACATCTTCCAGATAATCGAGCGGCGTGCAGCCCATCTTTTCCAGGCAGAACGCATTCTCATCCTGCGTCTCGGCCAGATGGGTGTGCAGGCGGACATCCAGCTTCTCGGCCAGCTCCAGCGTCTGCACCATCAACTGCTTGGTGTTGGTGAAGGGCGAGCACGGGGCGAGAGCCACCTGCACCATCGCGTGCGGGCCACGCTGGTGATACTGGCGCACGAGGCGTTCGCTGTCGGCCAGGATGGTGTCGTCATCCTGCACCACGCTGTCCGGCGGCAGACCGCCATCGCGTTCGGACAGGTTCATCGAACCGCGCGTGACCACCACGCGAATGCCCAGTTTCTGGGCAGCGGCGATCTCGATATCGATGGCGTGTTCCAGGCCGGGCGGGAACAGATAATGGTGGTCAGTGGTGGTGGTGCAGCCGGAGAGCAGCAATTCGGCGAGTGCCGTGGTGACACCGGCATCGAGAATTTCCGGCGTGATCTTTGCCCAGATCGGATACAACGCCTTCAGCCAGGGGAACAACTCACGGTTCAACGCGGCGGGCGTGGCGCGGGTGAGTGTCTGGTAGAAATGGTGATGCGTGCTGATCAGGCCGGGAATGATCACGTGGCGACCCGCATCGAACACCGCGCAATCCGGCGTCAGCGGCGCGGCACGACCGGCGGGGACGAGTTCGACGATCTGGCCGTCTTTGACGACAATGCCACGCTCGGCACCGTCGGCCAGAATGGCGAGCGGATCGCGGAGCCACAAAGCGGTCGATGTCATACGGCCTCCGAATATTTCGATGCGATAGCTGAGATTACCCCAAGCAAATGCGATGCCGCAGCGCGGACGAGCGTAGCGTCATCCGTCTTTTCCACCCTAGGCAATCGCATGCGCTGGCCGTGCCTTCACCCACAACGCCGCCGCTGCCGCCAACAGGCAGGCGATGCCCGCCGCCGTGAAGGCGGGGAAATAGGAGCCGGAGCCGTCCTTGACCATCGCCCCGGCAGAGGCCGCCACTGACGCGCCCAATTGATGGGCGGCAAACGCCCAGCCAAACACCAGCGGCCCCTTATCGCGCCCGAATTCCTGCGCGGCCAGCCGCACGGTCGGCGGCACGGTGGCGATCCAGTCCAGACCGTAAAACACCGCGAAGATGCTCAGGCCGAAGAAGCTGAAATCAGTGTAGGGCAGTGCGATCAGGCTCAGGCCGCGCAGACCGTAATAGACAAAGAGCAGCTTGCGGCTGTCGAAACGGTCCGTCAGCCAGCCGGAGCCAATGGTGCCGACGAAATCGAACGCGCCCATCATCGCCAGCACACCCGCAGCGGCGACTTCCTCCAGCCCCATATCGTGGCAGAGCGGGATGAAATGGTTCTGCACCAGCCCGTTGGTGGACAGGCCGCAGACGAAGAAGGTGAAGAACAGCATCCAGAAGGTCGGCGAGGCGGAGGCTTCGCCAAGCACCCTGATGCTGGAGGCAAACGGATTGCCGACAGCGCGCGCCGGACGTGGGCGAATGGCGGTCTCGCCATAAGGCGACAGGCCGATATCGGCCGGATATTCACAGCCGAACAGCAGCATCATGCCCCAGGCGAAGCAGCAGGCCACCGTTGCCGGGATCACCGCCACCCGCCAGCCGTAATGCGTGCCGAGCCAAGCGGCGAGCGGTAGGAACAGCAATTGCCCGGTGGCATTGGCCGCCGTCAGCAGCCCCATCACCAAGCCACGCCGCGCGGTGAACCAACGGCCGGACACCGTGGCCCCCAGCACCAAGGCCGTCAGCCCGGTTCCGAGTCCGACCATCAGCCCCCAAGTGATCCAAAGCTGCCACAGCTGGGTCATGTGCGTGGCAATCGCCACGCCGGTGACGATCAGGATCAGCGCGCCCGCCACCACGCGACGGACGCCATAGCGCGCCATGAAGGCGGCGGCGAAGGGGGCGGTGAGGCCAAACAGCGCCAAACGCAGGCTCAACGGCCCGCCGATTTCGCTCGCCGTCCAGCCATATTCCGCTTTGAACGGCAGGATCAGCACGCCCACCAAGCCCATCACTGAGGCGGTGGAGAGGGTGATCATGAAGGTCAGCCCCACCATCACCCAACCGTAGAAAATCCCACGCTGCGCCAGTCTCTGCGCAAGGCTCGCTGCAAACATGAAATCCCCCGTCCCCCGAATGCGCAATTTCCCTCAATTGCGCCCAAACACAGAATGGCCGCTGACTGGCTTCATGCAAGTCAGGATCGACGCATGTCCGCCATAACCTCCTCCTCACCGCTACCTGCAGCACTTCGACTGCCCTTACACGCGCAATGTCTGGTGCTGGACCCGGCAATTGGCCCGGTGCCGCGATCATTGGCCTTGTTGGCGCTGGGTGATGCTCTGTTGGTGCAGGCGCAGGGGGCGATGTGCTTTCGCCCGATCAGTCAGTTGAACACCAGCACGCCGCCTGCCCGCGTCGCGCTGTTGCCGCGCGACTCACTGGGGCAGGACCGGCCGATTGCCGATCTGCTGCTCGCCCCGCGCCAGGAGATTGCTCTGCCGCAGGCAATGGCAACCCTGATCCCGGCGTCACAACTCTGCCTGCCCGCCTCGGTGGACGCGGACTCGGCCTGGGTGGAATTGGCGGTCGAAGGGGCCGAACGGGTGGTGATCGATGGGGTGGGGCTCTGCCTTGCCGCCTATGACGACACTGACGACGCAGCAGCGCTCGATCTGGCTGAGATTGTCGCTCTGCGCGCTTATGCCGGGGCGGAGGAAGTGCCGCTGATCGCCGCCGAGGCTATCCCGAGCGGGGCGCGGCTGCATTTCTCCGTCCCGGCGCGCACGGCGGCGGTGCGGTTGGTGAGCGCGACATTCCTCGCCGATGGCGATTGCCGCCCGCTCGGCGTGGCGCTGCTGCGACTGGCGCTGGAGGAGGCAGAGATCGCCTTGGACAATCCGGGGCTGGTGCGCGGCTTCTATCCGATGGAACAGCATGACGACATCGCCTGGCGCTGGACGGATGGCGAGGCGCTGCTGCTGCTGCCGCCACGGGCCCAGATACAGCGACTGGATGTGCAGATCACCGATTGGCATGTGGCAATGAGCGGGTAGCGGCGGCCTGCCCTGTCTGCGGCTGTGCCGGGTTGCGTGCAAATCGCGTGACGAATTCGCCCGGCTTGGGCATGGTGCGGCCTGCATTTCCGGGGCTAGCGTCGCTGATGGCTGTCTTTACCGAAGTAACCGACGACGCTTTGGCGGCGTTTTTGGACGAATACGACATCGGCGGCATGGTCGCCTTTCGCGGCATCGCTGAGGGCGTGCAGAATTCCAACTACTCGCTGCGCACCACTCAGGCGGATTTCATCCTCACGCTGTATGAGGAGCGCGTCGATCTGGACGACCTGCCCTGGTTCATCGGGTTGATGGAGCATCTCGCCCAGCACGGCGTCACCTGCCCGCTGCCGGTGCGCGGACGCGACGGCGTGGCATTGCGCCATCTGGCGGGACGCAAGGCGGCGATCACCACCTTTCTGCCCGGCGTTTGGCCGCGTCGGGTGCGGCAGGAGCATTGCGCCCCGCTCGGCGCAGCGCTGGCACAACTGCACATCGCAGGCCAAGGCTACGCCGACACCCGCCACAACTCCCTGGGCCCAGATGGTTGGGGACCGCTTTTGGCGAAATCCATCGGCGGTGCCGATGAGGTCAATCCCGGCTTGGGCGATGAGCTTTCAACCGCCTTGCCGAAAATCCTCGCCGCATGGCCCACGAATCTGCCGGTGGGGCATATCCACGCCGATCTGTTCCCGGACAACGTGTTCTTCCTCGGCGGACAGCTCTCCGGCTTGATCGATTTCTATTTCGCCGCCACGGATTTGCTCGCCTATGACGTGGCGGTCTGCCTGAACGCCTGGTGCTTCGAGGCTGATGGCAGCTTCAACATCACCAAGGGGCAAGCCCTGCTCGGCGGCTATAACCGCGTGCGGCAGATGCAGAAGGCCGAGTTGGCGGCGCTGCCGGTGCTCTGCCAGGGTGCGGCGCTGCGGTTCGCGCTCACCCGGCTCTATGATTGGGTGAACACCCCGCCCGGCGCGTTCGTCACCCGCAAAGACCCGATGGATTACGTCCGCCGCCTGCGCTTCCACATGCATGCCAACAGCGAGACCGATTATGGCGGATGACACCGCAGCCACGCCCACGCCTGACCTTGTGCTGATCTGGACCGATGGCGGCTGCAAGCCCAATCCGGGGCCGGGCGGTTGGTCGGCGATCCTGCAATTCAAAACCGCCGAGCGCGAATTGTCTGGCGGCGAACGGCAGACGACGAATAACCGCATGGAACTCACCGCTGCCGCCGAGGCGTTGGAAGCTCTCAAGCGGCCCTGCAAAATCGTGCTGCACACCGACAGTGAATACCTCAAAAACGGCATCACCCGTTGGCATACGGGCTGGGTTCGCAAGGGGTGGAAGAACGCCAGCGGCGATCCGGTGGCCAATATGGATCTATGGACACGCATTCTTGATGCCGCCAAACGCCATGACATCGAATGGAAATGGGTGCGTGGACATTCTGGTGATGCTATGAACGAGCGCGCGGACGCACTGGCAACAAGTGCGCGCGAAGATCTTCTCCGGCAGGCCGGATAGAGGGTTGGGGTGTGTAGCGGTCCTGCGGGTCCGGCTTGGGGAAGGCTTCACGGTGATGAAACAGAATTGGTCTGACCTTTACGGCAACGCCACCGCAGATGCCCTGGGCAGCGATCAGAGCTTTCCCAGCAGCTTCGCATCGACCGCCATTCCTGCTTTTGATCCCGGCCCGGCCAGTGGCACATACGGCACCACAACCCTCCTGACCGGCACCGTCGGCACGACGACCGAGAAGATGTCGCTCTACCTCACCGAGGCAGGCACCACCGCGCCAGTGGCGGTGTCGGACATCAATCAGGGGCAGATCGGCGATTGCTTCCTGCTTTCCTCGATCGGTGAGATTGTGCTCACCAGCCCGAGCTTCATCACCAACATGATCACCCAGAACGCCAACGGCACCGAGACGGTGAAGTTGTATGCGTTCCAGTCGGTGAAGGTGGGGCATTACACCGTCACCCAATTGGTGGCCACCAGCGAGACCGTGACCAATAATTTTGCCAGCTACTCCGTCAATAACGGCGCATCGCAGGATGTGGTGGCGGGCGTGAAGGAAATTTGGCCGCAGGTGCTGGAAAACGCCTTCGCGCAGCTTGGTGGCGGCTATAGCAGCATCATGAATGGTGGCTCGCCGGTCTATGCGATGGAACAACTCACCGGCAAGGCCGCGACGTGGTATTCGCCCGTGCAATTCGGCAGCACGGCAGCCCAGATCACCGCGAATTTCAACGGGCTGATCAAGGCCAACGATATGATCGTGCTGGATACCAACACCAGCAACAGCACCTATAACCTCGTTGGCAACCACGCCTATATGTTCGACGGTCTGGTAACTCAGGGTGGCGTGACCTACGTCAAGGCGCTCAATCCCTGGGGCTTTGACCAGCCGAACCTGATCCCGGTGACGGCGCTGTCAAAAGCCTTCGTGGAAGTTGATGTCGGCCACGTGTGATGACGATTTGGTGTTTGAGTAAGCGACCGCATCAGTTTTCCACCAAAAAACCCGCCAGCATCCGCTGACGGGTTTTTTGGTGACGTCAGAACCGCGCCCCGAAGGGCGCGGCGCGATATCAGCCGACGATTTCGGTGCCAGCGAAGAAATAAGCGATCTCGATGGCGGCATTCTCAAGGCTGTCCGAACCATGCGCCGAGTTGGCTTCGATGCTCTCAGCGAACAGCTTGCGGATGGTGCCTTCGGCGGCATTGGCCGGGTTGGTGGCGCCCATGACGTCGCGGTAAGCGGCCACAGCGTTCTCGCCTTCGAGAACCTGCACAACCACCGGGCCGGAGGTCATGAAGTTCACCAGATCGCGGAAAAAGCCGCGCTCGCTGTGCACGCCATAGAAGCTCTCAGCCTGGGCGGTGGTCATCTGCATACGCTTCTGAGCGACGATGCGCAGGCCGGCCTTTTCGATGACGGCGTTGATCGCACCGGTCAGATTGCGGCGGGTGGCGTCTGGCTTAATGATGGAAAAAGTGCGTTCGAGGGCCATGGGAGTTCTCTCTTTGCAAGAATTGCTGCGATGCGGCGCTTTAGAACAGGGCGGATACCCGGACAACCCCTTCCCCCGCATGCCCCCAACGCGCTACGAGCCGCAGCATGAGTCTTCTTGTCCTTTCTGGCGTCACCATCCGTATGGCTGGGCGCACTCTCCTCAACGAGGCCGATCTGACGATCGACCCGGGCCGACGTGTCGGTCTCGTTGGCCGCAACGGGGCGGGCAAATCGACGTTGTTCCGCGCCATCACCGGCTCGGTCTCGCTCGATGGCGGCACCATCCGCCTCGCCAGCCGGGCAAAGCTATCCTACCTCAAGCAGGAAGCGCCCTCCGGCCCGCAATCGCTGCTCGACACCGTGCTTGCCGGTGACGAGGAACGCGCGGCCCTGATGGCGGAGGCCGATGATCCGCACACCGAGCCGATGCGGTTGGCCGAGGTGCATGACCGGCTCTACACCATCGGTGCCGACGCTGCCCCCTCACGCGCGGCGGCGATTCTGGCGGGGTTGGGCTTCAATGCCGACACCCAACAGCGCCCTGTTGATGAATTCTCCGGCGGCTGGCGCATGCGCGTGGCGCTGGCCACTGCGTTGTTCTCCAATCCCGACATTCTGCTGCTGGATGAGCCGACCAACCATCTCGACCTTGAAGCCACGTTGTGGCTGGAAAACTGGCTGGCGAAATTCCCCGGCGCCTGTCTGCTGATTTCGCATGATCGCGGCCTGCTCGATCGCTGCGTGGACAGCATCGCGCATCTGGATCAGGCGAAAATCAACGTCACCCCTGGCGGGTATGACGAATTCGTTCGCATCCGCACCGAGCGCGCGATGCAGTTGAAATCGCAGGCCGAGAAAGTGGCCGATCAGAAGGCGCATTTGCAAAAATTCGTCGATCGCTTCCGTGCCTCGGCCACCAAGGCCAAGCAGGCGCAGGCCCGAATCAAGGCAATTGCCAAGCTGCCGCAGATTGAAAGCGTGATCGAAGAGACCGTCACCCGCTTTGCCTTCCCCGAGCCGGTGGAACTCTCGCCGCCGATGCTGTCGATGGAGGGCGTCTCGGTGGGCTATGACGGCACCCCGCTGCTGCGCAACATCGCCTGCCGCATCGATATGGGCGACCGCATCGCGCTGCTGGGGGCGAACGGCAACGGCAAATCCACCTTCGCCAAGCTGGTTGCCGGCCGGATGGAGCAGATGGGCGGCAAGGGGTTCCGCAATCCGAAGCTCAAAGTCGGCTTCTTCGCGCAGCATCAGGAGGAAGAACTGATCGCGCATGAGACGCCGATTGACCACATGCAGCGGGCACTTCCCGCCGCCACCATTCAACAATGCCGCGCGCAACTCGCCCGTTTTGGCCTGGATGCCGACCGGGCCAGCAACAAGATCTCCGCCCTGTCCGGTGGGGAGAAGGCGCGACTGCTGCTGGCACTGGCCACCCGCGATGCACCGCAATTGCTCATCCTCGACGAGCCGACGAACCATCTGGATATCGACGCCAAAGACGCCATGGTGCGGGCACTGACCGATTTCAGCGGTGCGGTGCTGCTGATCACCCATGATCCGGCGCTGGTGGAATTGGTGGCCGATCAGCTTTGGCTGGTTGGTGAAGGCGCGGTGCGCCCCTATGACGGCGATATGGACGAATACCGCGTCTATCTCGCCGAACGTGCCCGCATCACCGGCAGACCCGCCGGACGCGGTGACGCCACGGGCATGCAGGGCAAGCATGAGGTCAAGAAGAAGCAGGCCGACAACAAGGCCCAGCTCAATGCGCTCAAAAAAGTCGCCCGCGCGGCGGAGGAAAAGCTCGCCAAGCTGACCGAGGAGCAGAAGAAGGTCGAAGCGGTGCTGGCCAACCCGACGATCTATCAGCCGCATCGGGTGAGCGACATGATCTCCGCCAAAACCCGCCTGTCCGACATCGCCCGCGACATCAAGGCGGCGGAAGCGGCGTGGCTGGAAGCGGAAGAGGCATTGGAAGCGGCGAGTTCTTGATGATGTAGGGCGGACTGCGCTGCGCTTGTCCGCCTTACGCCTTGTTTGCTGTATCGACTGGGAATTGCAGGGTGAACACCGCGCCCATGCGGCCATTGGCCACGCTGATCGAACCGCCGAATTGGCGCATCATCGTCTGACACAGCGACAGGCCCAGCCCGGTGCCTTCGCCGACGGATTTGGTGGTGAAGAACGGTTCGAATAACCGCTCCACCAAGGCGGTCGGCACGCCGGGGCCGGTATCTTCCACATCCAGGCGCACCGAGCCCCCCGCCACCCGCGCGCGCAATGTCACCCGACGGGCGGAAGGCGGGTTGGCGCTCATCGCATCGCGGGCGTTGATGATCAGATTGACCAGCACCTGCTCCACCTGCACCTGCCGCGCGCGCACGGCGGGGAGGTCGTCGGAGATATCGACCGTTATATCGACTGCCGATTCCCGCAGCGCCATGCCCACCAGCCCGAGCGCCCCATGCACCGCCGCCCGCAGCGAGACCTCAACCAGCGCCCCGCCATCCATGCGCCCATATGCCCGCAGATGGCGGATAATGTCCGACGCACGATCGGTCTGATCGCCAATGGTCTTCAGATGACGCGGCAGATCGAGCTTCTCGGGCAGGCTGTCAACAATCCGCTGCGCCAGGGCGGAGGCGATGCCGATCACCGTCATCGGCTGTGTCAACTCATGCGCCAGTGAGGCGGAGATTTCGCCGAGGGAGGCAAGCCGGTTCTGCATCGACGCATAGGCGGCGATTTCGCGCTCGCGGGTGATGTTGGTGATCGCGCCCGCCACTTCCACCTCGCCACCGGGCAATTGCCGCAGCGCCTTGGCCTCATTGCGCAGCCACGCGAAACTGCCATCCGGGCGTTGAATGCGGTATTCCGTCGCTGAGCTTCCTTCGCGCGCCGCCCGCTTGTAATTGAGCTCCCGCAGCAGCCGATCATCGGCACTCAGCAAATCCCACATCTTGTCCGGATCAGCGAGCACATCCGGCGACCAGCCAGTGACCTGGAGGGTGTTCGGGGTGAGATAATCCCGCACGAAATCGCCCCCCATGGTCATGCGCCCACGGTAGAGCATCGCAGGCGAGCAACTGACCAGCGCCTCCAATTCCTGCTGCGCGGCGTTTTGGCCGACGATGGCCAGTTCGGCCTCCTGCCGCTCAAAGCGCGCATGGTGGCGTCGGGCGACGGTGAGAATGATCGCGGTGATCACCAGCCCGGCCAGCAACACCGCCATCGGTGCCAACCACAACGATTGATCGCCAATCGGCAGCATCGCGGTGCCATGCGCCTTCGTCCAACGGACGGCGACGACCAATCCAAGCTCGTGCAGCGTGACGAAGGACATCATCGAGGTGACGCCATGCGGCGCTTTGGTGACACTCCAGCCATGGTCATTGCCGATGAATTGGCTGACCGTTTCACGATCCAGATACTCAATCGGAGCCACCGGGGTGGAGGCTGGCGTGACCTCGGCAAAGGTCAGCGGGGACAACACGGCGCCATCGAACAATCGATATAGGCGGGTCATGCTGCCCGGCGGGGCCGCCACTTCGGCGGCGCTGGCGAGCACATCCAGATCGACCGTCACCCGCAGGATCACGCCGGGCATGCTCGGCATCAGCCGGGTGAAATGCGCGATATGGCGACCGGTTGGCGTGCGCCAGGGCAAACCCACCCCCAGCGCCGCAACCGGCTCATTGGGCGCACCCTCGGGATCAACCCCGACCGAGAGCAATGTGGCACCGGACTCGTCGCGCACCGCCAGCGCCTGCAAACCCAGCGGATTTTGTCGCACCGCATCCACCAGCGCGGCATCGGCTGCCTCTCGCGCGGGGGTGTCGCAACAATTGATCATATGCAGTTCCAGGCTTGCCAGCCGGATCAATTGCTCCTGCGTGCTGAACAGCGCGCGCACCTTATCGGCCAGCGCGTCAGTGGCGTGTTGCAAGGTGATCTGGCTCTGACTCTCCGCAACCACGCGGGCGGCAGAGACCCGCTCCCGCACCAGGGAAAAGGCGGCCAATGCCATCAGCGCGGTCAGCAGGGAGATCAGGAACCCCAGGCGGAACAGGCCAATCTCACGCGCGCGACCGCGCTCAGGCTTCACCGAGGAGTCGGGAAGATCGGATTCGATAGGCAGGTTCTGGCCCAGATCAACGTTCATTGTGGTCTCATTGGGCCGAGGCTAGCGCGACTTCCCCGGTTCCGAAATCGGAATTTCGGCATCTCGCTCGATTACAGGTCACACGCCCACCCGCGCCAATGCGCGCCATGCGATGTCACGCCGACAGAAGCCTTCCGGCCAATCCACCTTGTCCACCGCCCGATAGGCCGCATCGCGAGCGGCGGCGATGGTGGGGGCGGCGGCACAAATCGTCAGCACCCGGCCACCATTGGCTACCAGATTTCCATCGAGCATCTCGGTGCCCGCGTGGAAAACATGCGCCCCCGGCTCGGCAGCCGCCGCCTCCAGGCCGCGAATGATGGTGTGCTTGCGCGGATTGGCCGGATAGCCCTCAGCCGCCATCGTGACGGCAACCACTGCGCGGTCATGCCAACGCAGATCGAAGGCTGACAATTCGCCGTCCATCGCCGCCACCAGGGCCGCCAGCAGATCGGATTTCATCCGCAGCATCAGACACTGACATTCCGGGTCGCCAAAGCGGACATTATATTCGATCAGCTTCGGCCCGCTCTCGGTGAGCATGAGCCCGGCGAACAGAAAGCCCCGGAACGGCGTGCCGCGACGGGCCATCTCGGCGAGCGTCGGACGGATGAAGCGGGCCATCACGTCTTGTTCCAGATCGGGCCCGAAAGCGGGCGTGGGAGAATAGGCACCCATGCCGCCAGTGTTCGGCCCGGTATCGCCATCACCGACGCGCTTGTGGTCCTGGGCGGCGCCGAGGGCGATGGCGTTGGTGCCGTCACACAGCGCGAAGAAGCTCACCTCCTCGCCGACGAGGCATTCCTCAATCACCACCGACGCGCCCGCGACACCCAGCGTGCCGTCGGTCATGAAATCCTGAATGGCGGCGAGTGCCTCATCCTCGGTTTGAGCGACGACCACACCCTTGCCCGCCGCCAGACCATCGGCCTTGATGACGATGGGCGCACCACGGCGACGGACGAACTCGGAGGCCGAGAGCGCATCATCAAACCGCTCCCACAACGCCGTGGGCAAGCCCGCATCATCGGCGACCTGCTTGGTGAAGGTCTTGCTGCCCTCCAACTCGGCGGCAGCACCGGAGGGGCCGAAACAGGCAATGCCCGCACGTTGCATTGCATCGGTGATCCCCGCCACCAGGGGAGCCTCCGGGCCGGGAATGACGAGATCGACTTGTTTTTCCAGCGCAAAGGCGACGAGGGCCGGAATGTCGAGCACGCCGATGGCGATGCATTCGGCAAGCTCGGCGATGCCCGGATTGCCGGGGGCGCACCAGAGCTTGGTCAGCAAGGGCGAGGTCTTCAGCGCCCAGCACAGCGCATGCTCACGACCACCACTGCCCACTACCAGAACTCGCATCGTCGCATTCCTTATCCTGCACACCCTTCCCGGCGCGTGCGGCATGGCATAATCCATTCGGCATGGAAGAGCGAAGCAGCAATATCCCGGAATACTCGGTTTCTGAAATCTCGGGCGCGGTGAAACGCACGCTGGAAGGCGCGTTTGGCCGGGTGCGGGTGCGCGGTGAGATCACCGAACTCAAGCGATATCCCTCCGGGCATATTTATTTCTCGCTCAAGGATGAGGGCGGCAAGATTTCCGGCGTGGTCTGGAAGGGCTCGGTGTCGCGACTCGGACTTGATCCGGAAAACGGGTTGGAGGTGATCGCGCAGGGCAAAGTCTCGTCCTATGGCGACCGCTCCAGCTATCAGCTGATCGTGGACCGGATGGAATATGCCGGCATAGGCGCGATGCTGGCGCGTATTGAGGCGTTGCGGCTCAAGCTCGGCGCGGAAGGGCTGTTCGATGCCGACCGCAAACGCCGCCTGCCGGTGTTGCCGCTGGTGGTGGGTGTGGTGACGAGCCCGCAAGGCGCGGTGATCCAGGACATCAAAACCACCATCGCCCGCCGCTTCCCGCGCCATATTCTGATCTGGCCGGTGCCGGTGCAGGGCGAAGGGGCGGCTGAGAAAATCGCCGCTGCCATTCGTGGCTTCTCAGCTTTGCCCGCTGGTGGCGCGATTGCGCGCCCGGATGTGGTGATCGTGGCGCGCGGTGGCGGCTCGCTGGAAGATTTGATGGCGTTCAACGACGAAGTGGTGGTGCGGGCGGCGGCGGCGAGCACGATTCCGCTGATCTCGGCGGTGGGCCACGAGACCGACACCACGCTGATCGATTTCGCCTCGGATCGTCGCGCCCCCACCCCCACGGCGGCGGCGGAACTGGCGGTGCCGCAGCGGACGGAATTGCTCGCCGATCTGCTGCAAAAAGCCGCCCGGCTTGCCGGGTCGCTCGGGCGAATGGCGCAGGAGAAGCGTCTGCGCCTGCAACGCGCTGAGCGCGGATTGCCCGATCTTGGGGCGATCACCGGCCTTGCGCGTCAACGGCTGGATGACCGCACGGCGCGGCTTGAACTGGCTTTGCCCGGCTTGGTGCGGGTGCGACGCACCGCTCTGGCGCAGGCGAGCGCGCGGTTGGCGCTGGCTTTGCCCGGTCTGGTCAGCAAACGCCGCGCGGGCTTCGCTCTGGCGGGCGAGCGTCTGCGCAGTGCCGGACGTGGCGCGCTGGCGGCCCGTGCGGCGAAAGCGGGCGCATTGCTCCCCCGTCTCAATCCGGCCCCGCTGCTCGCCCGTCTGCGCGAGCAAGCGGCGCGGTTGGAGGGGATGGGGGCGCGGTTGGAATCGGTTTCGCATCACGGGGTGTTGGCGCGGGGATATGCGCTGGTGTTCGACGCCAAGGGGCATCCGGTGAGCCGGGTTGATCAGGCAAAGCCGGGGGCGGCGCTGCGGGTGATGGTGTCGGATGGTGAGTTCAACGCGACGGTATCGGGCGGCGTGGCGCGGCAGGCGAGTTTGGATTTGTGATCGGGGTGTGTATGGGGTGAGTGCGATTTGGCTTGAGTTATGCCATCTAACGTGTCAGTTAGTTTCGGATGAACTCATCCGCCCCACTTTCCCCATATCTGAGCCTGTCGGCAGTGCTGCGCGCCCTGCGCGCAGAGCTGGGCGGTTGGACGGTGCGCGGGCTGGTGGGGCACGTGTTGGCGCTGGTGATGTTCCAGCGACTTGGCGAAATTTGCAGGAAAATTGAGCGTCTGGCGGTGCGGTTTCAGGCCGGGCGGTTGTGGAAGCGGGCACCGCAGACTGCAACGCGCACTGTCGGCAAGTCCGGAGCGCGGATATGGCCGGGGCGGTTTGGCTGGCTGGTCAGGGCGGCATCGGGTCAGGCGGCAGGCTATGGCGCGCAGCTGCGGCACATCCTGGAGCAGCCGGAAATGGTGGAGTTGCTCAAGGCCACGCCACAAGCCGCGCGGATTTTGCGGCCGGTGTGTCGGATGTTGGCCATCGAGACTGATGTGTTGCGGCCTGGGATGGTGAAGCCGGAACCCGTGGTGCGCGTGATCAAGCCTCGGATACGAAAGCCACGAAATCCAATTGATTTTGGAAGGATTCCGCTGCCGAGAGGCGTGTTGTCGGCGGCCCGACGGGCGGGATTTGGCAGAGATAGAGGAGCGTGAGGGAGAAATGCGCCCTTATCGTTCCGGTTAAATAATTAAATTAGACATGCTGCGCACAAGACGGTGGGGCCCCTGCGGGATCCCACCCTACGGGTGAAGTTAATTATCAATATTTTCTTCGTGGTATTAAATTTTTCTACTGGCCAGTTAAGGCATTCCATGCTGCGAGAGAGTCCATGTAGTCTCTCCAATGCACGATTTTCCGGTTTTCAAGCTTGATGATTGAGCAGAACCGGTTGCTGTATTTGACGCCGGTGGCGAGAATGTTCCCGTGGACTTCGTATTCGATCACGACGACATGGCCGTCATCCGCCTTGTGGACGATCAATTGGTCGGCTGACTGAAGTGCGATGTTCTCGACATACCCCCTAAATGCGGCCATCAGGTCGCAACGACCTTGGATTATGCGGGGCCAGCCCGGAAAATCGTAGCGAACCTCGTAGATCGTGCTGTCAGTGATGATGTCAAAAAAATGCTCGCCATCGACAAGGTTGCCGAGCGAGCGTCGCACCAGATCGAAGTAAGGGGCGGCGGGCGCGTAGACTGCGTATTTCGGTACAGGCATTCAGATTTCTCCATGCGCTGGGCGACACTACGGGATTGCGCGGGTCGCCGCTTTCGGCCAGCGTCGATGCAGCCACAGCCATTGCTCCGGCGCTTGTCTGATCCAGGCTTCCAATCGCTGATTGATCGCAAGCGTCACCGCAGCGGCATCCTGTTCGCGGTTGCCGGTGGCGGGTAATTCCAGCGGCGGCTCGAACGTGGCCCGATAGCGCACGCGGCCGATGCGTTGGACATGGGCGGGGATGATCTTCGCCTTCAGCCGCAGTGCGAAGGTGGCCGCAGCGGGGGCGGTCATCGCAGGGTGGTCGAAGAACGGCACTTCGATGCCATTGTTGAGCTTCTGATCGACCAGCATGCCCAAATGACCGCCGCGCATCAAAAACGCCACCGCCTGCCGCCCGCCAGTGGCACCTTTGGCAAAGCCCGGAAACACGCCGCGATAGGCCGCCTCACGCAGATGCAGGATCATGCCATCGACCACCGGATTGGACGCCGCCCGGTAGAAAAACCCCAGCCGCAGACCCAGCCGCGTCATCACCAAGGGGCCGACTTCCCAATTCGCCAGATGCCCGCCCACCACCACAGCCGGCGCCTCACCAGATGCAAGGTCGAGCATCATCTGGCGATTGACCACCTCAAAGCCTGGGCCAGAGGTGGTTTCGTTCAATTCGCCCAGATGCGGAAACTCCGCCACCGTGCGCCCGAGATTATCCCACACGCCGCGCAGAACCTGCTTGCGTTCGGCGGCATCCAATTCCGGCAGGGCGAGACGCAGATTGGCATCACCGACTTTGTTGACCGGCAGCAGCGGGCCGAGGGTGCGGGCGAGGAAGCCGAACAGGTCCGACGCGCGCTCCACATCCATCCACCGCACAAGCCGGATGAAGCCCGCAATCAGCGTGGCTTCCAGCAATTGCAGCAGGGTTACTTTGGGGGCGGACATGGAGTGGCGAGAATCTCGTCGAGAAGGGCTTCAATCTGCGCCTCGTTCTGCCAGTGCAGCCCGACGCGCACCACCTCAATGCCTGCCCGCCAGCCGACAGGCAAGCGCACGAGATCCTTGGCCGTTGTTACCAAGGTGGCATTCAAGGCCGCCGCCCGCGCCCGCAGGCCCGCCAGATCGGCCTCGGTGTAAGGGCGGTGATCGGCAAAGGCGCGGGTTTCGAGCGCGGGATGGCCGGCGTCGCGCAAGGTGCCGAAGAATTTCTCCGGCCGCCCGATGCCGGCAAATGCCAGCAGACGCGGCGGCAGTCGGACGAGATCGTCGGCATGCGGACGCAAACTGGCATGCAGCACCGGCAGGCCGGACGGCAAAGATTGCGCGGCCGCTGTCGTATCGTCGCCAATGATCACCGCCGCCACACAACGATGTGCGGCGACCGTCACCGGCTCTCGCAGCGGACCGAGCGGCAGGACGCGGCCATTGCCAAAGCCTGCGCCACCATCGATCACCATCAGGGCGGCGGTTTTCACCAGACCGGGATTTTGCAACCCGTCATCCATCACCAGCACATCCGCCCCGGAGGCGACTGCCAATTCCGCACTCGCCGCCCGATCCGCCCCGCGCCATGTGGTGGCGGCCTCGGCGAGCAGCAGCGGTTCATCGCCGACATCGGCGGCGGTATCGGAGGTGGGATCGACGCGCCACGGCCCAGGCTTCGCGCCGCCATGACCGCGCGTGATCAGCGCCGGATGCAGGCCACGGGCGCGCAGCCGTGTGGCGAGGTCGATGGCAAGCGGCGTCTTCCCGCTGCCACCGACGCTGGCATTGCCGCAGCAGATCACCGGCACCGCCACGCGATGGCCGGGTTTCGCCACCCGGCGGGCGGTGGCGGCGGCATAGGCCGCGGAGAGTGGCGAGAGCAGCAGACGCATCAGCCATCCGGGCTGCTGCCCGGCCTGCCACCAGCGCGGCGGCTGCAGGCTCACACCGACAATCCCCCCAAGCTGAGCAGCCGCGACGCCACCAGATTGGGCAATTCCGCACAACGCCCGGTGGCCGCTTTGCCGGTCTGCCCCATCGCTGCGGCCTGTTCAGGATGACGCAGCATATCGCCCACGAACTCGGCCAGCGCCTTCTGGTCGGCAACCACACGCAGCGCCCCCGCCTGGGCGAGCACGGCGACGGCATCGGCGAAATTCTCGGTGCGCGGCCCGATCGCCACCGCCACCCCCAGCCGTGCCGGTTCAATCGGGTTCTGCCCACCGCCGACCGCCAGCGAGCGTCCGACGAAGGCCACCGGGGCGAGACGATAGAACAGCCCCAACTCACCCAGCGTGTCACCCAGCCAGATCCCCCCCCCCGGGGGCGGCTCGCCCAGATGGCGACGGGTGACGTTCAGATCGTGCTCACGCTTGACGATCTCCGCCGCAATCGCCTCACCGCGTTCAGGGTGGCGCGGCACGATGATGGTGATCAGAGTGGGGAATTCCGCCAGCAGCGCACGATGCACGGCCACTGCGATCTTCTCCTCGCCCGGATGCGTGGACGCCGCCAACCACACCGGACGCCCGCCCAGCCGATGCCGCATGCGGGCCAATTCACCGTCATCGACCGGCAGCAAAGGGGCTGCGAATTTCAAATTGCCGGGACTGCTGACATTGCGCCCGCCCAGACGGCGCAGGCGCTCGGCATCCTCATCCGATTGCGCCTGAATTTCCGAGAAATTCCCCAGCACCCGACGCGCCACACCGCGCAGATATTTCCAGCGGCGATAGGAGCGGTCGGACAGCCGTGCATTGATCAGCAACAGCGGAATTTTGCGGCGGTGAATTTCAGCCAGCAAATTCGGCCACAACTCACTCTCCACCATCCCAATGGCGGCAGGCTTCCAGTGATCGACAAACCGCTCCACCCAGAGCGGCACATCGAGCGGCACAAAGCGATGCTCGACGATGCGCACCGAATTCGTCGCCCGGATATGGCGCTCGACCAGTCGGGCCGAGGTGCGGGTGCCGGTGGTGATCAGCACGCGCAGGCCGGGTTGGGCGCGCAGAATGTCGATGACCGGGAAGATCGACGTCACCTCGCCCACGCTGGCCGCATGCAGCCAGATCACCGCGCCGGGCGGACGCAGGCTGAGATCGCGACCGCGACGTTCACCGATGCGGCCCATATCCTCCTTGCCCGCTTCAGCTCGGTCACGCAGCCATGAGCGCAGCGAACCGGCGGCCAGTCGCGTCAGCAACGCATAGAACCAGAGAATCACGCCCGACACAGTTTCTCGGCCTCCTCGGCGACGTCATTGAGCGCTTTCTCGATCACCGGCACCGCCGCCTCCAGCCCGCCACGCGCCACCCGAATCGGCGCGCCGCACACAAGGTAGCCACGGGCGAAGGGCAGCGGCAGGATCATCTTGTCCCAACTCGCCGCAGTCTTGCACGGCGTGGCCCTTGCCGCACAGGGCAGCACCGACACCCCGGAAATTGCCGCCAGTTGCGCCACCCCAGCCGCTGCCTTGCGCCGCGGGCCGCGCGGGCCGTCTGGCGTGATGGCCACCTGATTGCCCGCCCGCATCATCTCCAACATCGACCGCACCGCCGCCATCCCGCCCCGGCTTTTGCCGTCACGCGAGCTGGAGCCATAGGCGAGCGACATACCGAAATGGGCGACGACATCGCCAATAAATCGCCCGTCATTATGGCGGCTGACGAGAACATACACTTTCGTGGCGGGCGCTTTCACCCGCACACGCTTCCACAGCGCAGGCATCAGCGGCAAATGTTCATGCCAGAACGCGCAGATCACCGGAGCCCCAGTCTCAAACGGCGCGAAATGCTCAGCCCCCACCAGCGTCCAGCGCGTGGTGTTGAGTGCAAACGAGAGGTAGCGCGCCAGCAGACCGGCCAGCGCGCTCAGCACGTATTTGTGTCGCAGCAGACGCTTCAGCACGTTTTGAACTCTTGAATCGTGTGTGGGCTGGAAATCATGCGCTCGCGGTAGCATGCAGGGTGCAGAGCGGCAATCTGTGGAGAGTTGGGATGCGAATCGTAGCGGGGCAATGGCGGGGTCGCAGCCTGATCGCACCCAGCGGCCAAACCACCCGCCCGACCTCGGAACGGATGCGGCAGGCCGTGTTTGACATGATCGCCCACGCCCCGTGGGCTGAGGGCTGTCTGCGTGAGGCAGAGGTGCTCGACGTCTTCGCGGGCACCGGGGCAATCGGGCTGGAGGCATTGTCACGCGGGGCAAAGCGGGCACATTTCATCGAACAGGATCGCGCGGCATTGGCGGCGCTGAAGGCCAATCTGGCGGCCTGCAAGTCAGGCGAGCGCGGCGTGGTGCTGCCCATCGATGCCCGCAAGCCGCCACGCGGAACGGCATGCTCGCTGGTCTTTCTTGATCCGCCTTATGGCAAAGACTTCATCCCCACCGCCTTGCACGCCCTGGACGCCGCTGGCTGGATCGCACCACATGCGCTGATTGTGGCCGAGACAGCCGAGGACGAGGCGCTGGAATTGCCTGCAACGATGGTCGCCGAACGCAAGCATGGCGCAGGGCTGACGCGATTTTTCCGGTGGAAATCATAAGGCGGGTGCTGGCCCCGCCCGGCAGCTTATTCCCCAGGGGCTGCCAATTTCAGCCCCAACGCATGCAGCCCACCGGCGAACTCCGCCGCCAACGCATCATGGACCGCGCGTGAGCGGGCCACCCGGTTCATCCCGGAAAAGGCGGCACTCGTCATCGCCACCGAATAATGCGTCTCGCCACCATCACCCGCATGGCCGGGTTGGGTCATGCGATGGGCGTGTTTGGAGTGGCGGGCGCTGTCGTCGCTGATGTCAAGATGCTGCGGGCTGAACGCGGCACGCAACACAGCCTCAATCCGATCCTTACGATTCATTCGAAAATCCCCTCTTCCAATCCGACGGCAAGCCCGCACATAAGGCAATCATGACCCGCAGCCCTCCAAGACCTCGGGCCTACGCGCCCGATCCGGACGCGCCGGGCCGATTCTGTGATATCCCGGATTGCGCCCATCCGGGCCAATATCGTGCACCCAAATCACGAACCCAGCTCAATGATTACCATTGGTTCTGCCTGGAACACGTGCGCGCCTATAACGCGAACTGGGATTTCTACAAAGGCATGACACCGGGGCAGATCGAGCACGAATTGCGCGCCGATGCTTGTTGGCAGCGCCCTTCAGTGCCGCTGGGAACCCTGGGTGCCCGCATCGACGAATCCATGCTGCGCGACCCCAACCACGTCCTCAACGCGGGCCTCGCCGGACGTCGCGGCACTGCCAACCGTGCGCCAGACCCGGATCAGGTGCCGAAGGAATTGCGCGAGCCGATGGCCACGATGGGCCTCGATTGGCCGGTGACGATGGACGCGCTGAAATCGCGCTACAAAGAACTCGCCAAGCTACATCATCCAGATGCCAATGGTGGCGATCCAACCTCGGAAGAGCGGATCAAAACCATCAATCTCGCTTATGCCGCCATCCGTGTGCGCATCGGTGAGCCACAGGAAGCGGGTCAGGCATAACCCAGCCGG
>Ga0316222_1002352_pt1 | contig 20372 bp, 14 predicted proteins | sample TBH18011metaG_FD_206008 | JGI IMG/M metagenome (GOLD analysis project Ga0316222, IMG submission 206008) | Freshwater microbial communities from Trout Bog Lake, Wisconsin, USA - TBH18011 | ecosystem: Environmental > Aquatic > Freshwater > Lake > Hypolimnion/Profundal zone | place: USA: Wisconsin...
CGGGCGATCGGGGGCAGGCTGGGTTTCCGCGCCGGGGGCGAGGATGAGTCCTTGGAATTTCAATTCCTCATTTTGGCCGGCGCTGGCGAGGAGGAGCGTGTGGCGGCCGGGAGACAGGGGAACGGGGGTAAGATTTTCACCGCCGGGGCAGGGGACGGGTTTGACCATCCGGCCATCGATGAAAACCAGGTCGCCGCCGGAGACTTTCGCTTTGAGCGTGGTGCCGGTGAAGGCGGTCCGCAGATAGGCGTTGCTCCAGTAGCTGTGATACACCTGCGGGTCCTGGCGGTCCCAGCGGCCGATGTACCGGATATTGGAATCGGTCAGGGAGCCGTCGGGGGCGGCTTGCACGGCGGGAAGGCAAATGGCGGCCAGCGCGGTGACGAGACTCAGGAAAAGGTTTTTATTCATGGTGGGTTGGCCGGAGAAGATGGCGCGGTTGTCAGGGGGTTTTCGATTTCAAGCAACCCATGGAGTTCATCCATTCCTCGGCCCGCTTGGGCCAGGTGAGCACGGCTTTGCCGGAGCCGCGCAGGCCGTAGCCGTGGCCGCCGGTGGCGAAGAGGTGCATCTCCGCAGGCACTTTCGCCTGCTTGAGCGCGAGATAATAGAAGAGGCTGTTCTCAACGCGGATCGGGTCGTCCTCGGCCTGGATGAGGAGGGTGGGCGGGGTGTTGGAAGTGACGGTGAACTCAGCGGCGAGGTCGGGGCCTTCCTGGTGAAGCAGAAAGGCGGGGTAGATGAGCATGGCGAAATCCGGGCGGCAACTGAGCCGGTCGGCGGCATCCACGGGATCATAGGTATGCCGGTCAAAGGCGGTGCTGGCGAGGGCGGAGAGGTGGCCGCCGGCGGAGAAACCCATGATGCCGAGGCGGTGGGGGTCGAGCTTCCATTCGGCAGCATGAAAGCGCACGAGCCGTAGGGCGCGTTGGGCGTCTTGCAAGGGGGCGGCGTAGCGTTCGACGCCGGGGTGGGGCGGGACGCGATATTTTAGCAGGACGGCGGTGACGCCGGCGGAGTTGAGCCAGTCGCAGATCTCGGTGCCTTCGAGGTCCATGGCGAGAATGGCGTAGCCGCCCCCGGGGCAAACGACGACGGTGGCACCGGTGTTTTTCCAACGCGACGGACGAAAGATCTGGATGGTGGGAACGCTGACATCACCCAGGCGGATGACGGTTTTACCATTCACGAGGCCGCCGCCGGGTTTGGTGGTGTCATGCTCTGTGTTCCGGACGCCGGATTCGCCGGGGGCGGCTTGGGGCCAGAGGTTGATGGGGTCGGCGGCGCGGGCGGTCAGGATGGTGAGCAGCAGGACAAAGGTGACAGTGATTTTTCGCATGGTATGAGCAGGTCGTTGTTTCCGGTCAATTGGTATCGAGACGGACGTGGTCGGAGTCGGTGATGTCAAACCGCGGGACGGTCTGACCGGTGGCCGGATAATCCGATGTGCGCTCGAACCGGTTATTGCGGACGGTCAGGCCGTCCACGCAGTACGCGGAAACGATACGGCCGGCGGCGAAAGTGCGAAAGACATTATCTTCGATGACAATATTGCGGTTGTACCGGCTCTCGGCGCGGCGGGCGGGCTCGATGCCGGCACCGACGGCGATAGTGGCCGGGCCCCAGACGCCGAAGTTGCAATTGTCGAACAGATTGCCGCGGATGAGCACATCACGGACGCCGGATTGTTCGAACCAATATTTGGCTTCACCTTCAAAGAGCAGGGCGCAGCCGGGGGTGTGGAAATGGTTGTTCTCGATCACGATTTTGGCGCGGGAGCCGAGGAGGAGACCGCGGGCGCGGTTGCTGCCGATGTAGCAATTGCGGACGGTGACTTCGGGATAATGGTCGGTATCGGCCACGACATCGCCGAGTTTGATTTGTTGGGGGAGGTCGCTTTTGAAGCGGACGCGGGAGTATTCCTTGTTGAGGCGTTCCACGGCTTGGTGATAGGTCACCATGCTGGCGGCATCCGCGAATTCCAGGTGTTCGCCGGGGACGATAAAGTCGAAGCCGAATTGCTGGGGGTGTTTGAGCTTCACCTCGATTTCATCGGGGCCGAGCAGCCGGGTGACCTGGCCGTAAATGCCGTGGATATTGGAGGCGTCGTCGAGCTGGTTTTCGAACCGGCAGTTTTCGATGAGAATGCGGCCGGAGCAGTTGGCGAAATGGGTGGCGTCGGCGGTGATGCTCACGACCCGGCCGCTGCCGGGCGCGGGGGTGACTTGGACGCGGTCGAGATGGATATCCCGGCTGCGCTGGGCGATGACGCCCATGCCGCCGCAATGGTAGAGGTTGACGCCGGTGACATCGATGCCGGCGCTGTCGCTCAGCACGATGGCGGGGCAATCACGATGGCTGGGGCCGAAGACGAGGACGTTGCCGGGGGTGGCGGTGAGATGGGGGACGGAAATCCGGACCTGACGGTGGCCGAGGTCGGAGGCCATGATGCCGTTCTTGGCCCAATAATCTTTGGCCATATAGGCGGTCTCCATTTTTTGAGGGTTGAATTCGAGGAGGCTGCCGTAGGGATAGAGCAGTTCGGTGCCGCGGACGGTGGTGGTCTGCTCGGGGTTCTTGGAGCCGGCGGTGAAGACAAGGAGGCCGTTGCGGATGTCGTAGGGGCAGGCTTCGGAAAATTCGAGGGTGATGCCGTCGGCGTTGGTGCTGATGACTTGGCCTTCGCTGTCGAAGGTGCGGCCCCAATCGACCGAGAAGTTTTTCAACGAGACATGGCGGGCGTGATCGAGGAAGAAGGGGATGATCCAGCCGTGAAAGACGAATTGGGCGCCCTGGCCATCGATCTCAAGGTTTTCCAGACCGTCCAACGGGAAGGCGATGCGCTTGAGGCCTTCGTCGTTGTTGCTGATGAAACAGTATTGTTCGGTGGCGCGGTCGGGCCAGAAATCATAACGGCCCGGGGGGAAGATGATTTTGGTGGCGTGAGTGGCGCGGCAGCGGGTCAGGGCGGCGAGCACAGCCGGGGTGGTGTCGCTACGGTCACCGGCTTTGGCACCGAAGGCGGTGACATCCAGGGTTTTATCGGAGCGGGTGCCGGCCCGGGCCGGGGCGGCGGGCAGGAAAAGCAGGCTGACGAGGGCGAGCCCGAGACAGAGTTGCCAGGTCCATTGGGGAAGATGGGGCTTCATGCCGATGTCATTGGCGGCCAAGTTTGCGGATGTACGGGTTCGGTGTATGCGGCAGACTAGCTTTTCGGGGCGAAGGGCGTCATTGACCTTTTGCGGAAATATCTTGGACTTTTGCGGCGGGCGGGGTGGCGGCGGGGCGCGGAGCGGAGCTGTTTTCGCCTTGCCGGCATTGGCGAAAATGGTTTTCCGGGGTGGATTTTTCCAGCCGGCAGGAGGGGCCGGGTGGCGGCGGGCGGCGGGAAATGAATTGAATCAGGCGGCGGGCAAAACTATTGTCGGCACATCAGCATTTTTTCCATGCACACATTATCCATGCGCTTGTCCCCGGCGGCGGCGGGAAAGGAAGCAGTTTGAAGATCCCCGGTTTGCGCTGGTGGATCATCGTGCTGGTCTTTCTGGCGGCGGTGCTGAATTACGTGGACCGGCAGACGGTCGGGAATCTGGCGCCGACGATCCAGCATGACCTGCGGATGGATGACCAGGCGTATGCGAATGTGCTGAACCTGTTTCTGGTGGCGTATACGGTCTCGTATCTGGTGGCGGGGCGGGTGGCGGACCGGATCGGGACGCGGGCGGGGCTGTGCTTCTTTGTGGCGTGGTGGTCGCTGGCGGACATGCTGACGGCGGCGGCGCAGGGGGTGCGTTCGTTGGGGGCGTTCCGCTTTTCCATCGGGCTGGCGGAGGCGGGCATCTGGCCGGCGGCGTCGAAGGCGGTTTCGGAGTGGTTTCCGCCGCGCGAGCGGGCGTTCGCCATCGGGCTGTACACGATGGGGGCGACGGTGGGGGCGACGCTGACGCCATATTTGGTGATTCCGCTGGCGTCGTATGCTTTTCAGGAGAAGCTGCCGTTTTTATACCATTGGTTTGGGCCGGGCACGGGGTGGCGGCTGGCGTTTGTGCTGAACGGTTTGCTGGGGCTGATGTGGGTGGTGCCGTGGCTGGTGCTGTATCGCCAGCCCCGCCGGAGCCGGTTTATCCGCGAGGAAGAATTGCGGCTGATCGAGGCACCGGTGCCGGGGGAGGACGCGGCGAAGGCGGCGGGGGAAGCGCCGTGGACGTGGGGGAAGATTTTTTCGTGTCGCATCGTCTGGCTGCTGTTGCTGGCGCGGCTGATCACGGATCCGGTTTGGTATTTCTACCAGTTCTGGTTTCCGAAATACCTGAGTGCGGACCGGCATCTGACGCAGGAACAGCTCAAGATTTCATGGGTGGTCTATGCGGCGGCGGGCGTGGGCAGCCTGCTGGGGGGCTGGGTGTCCGGGCGGCTGGTGAAGCGCGGGCTGGCGCCGGCGGCGAGCCGGATGCGGGTGATGCTGGGGTGCGCGTGTCTGATGCCGCTCTCGGCACTGGTGGCGCAGAGCGCGGGGTTGAATGTGGCGCTGACGCTGACGGTGGTGACGGTGATCGGGGCGCTGGCGTGGCTGATCAACCTGAGTTCGCTGATCGTGGACCTGGTGCCGAAACATTCGTTGGGGACGGTGTTCAGCGTGGTGGCGGCGGGCAGCACGCTGGGGGGGATCATCATGAACCTGATCGTGGCGACGATGGTGGCGGGGCCGTCCACGAAGGCGGCGGGTTTTCTGGACCAAGCGGTCCGGGCGGTGGCGGGGCCGGTGCTGCATCTGGTGCAGGGACATGGGTACGCCCAATGGTTTTTCATCATGGCTTTTTTGCATCCGCTGGCGTGGCTGATTTTGCGGGCGGCGGGCATTCAACGGCCGGTGAAGCACCAATCCTGATTTTATGAACATCCAATCTCCCACGGCGGAAACGCGCGCCTTGCGCCGGAAACAATTGACAGCGGACGTGGCGGTGGTGGGCGGCGGGCTCGCGGGGGTATGCGCGGCGGTCACGGCGGCGCGCGCGGGCAGCCGGGTGGTGCTGGTGCAGGACCGGCCGGTGCTGGGCGGGAATGCCTCGAGCGAGGTGCGGTTGTGGATTCTGGGGGCGACGTCGCATATGGGCAACAACAACCGGTGGGCGCGGGAGGGCGGGGTGATCGATGAATTGCTGGTGGAGAACCTGTATCGCAATCCGGAGGGCAATCCGCTGATTCTGGATACGATTCTGCTGGAGCTGGTGGCGGACGAGCCGAACATCACGTTGCTGCTGAACACGGCGGTGCATGACCTGGAGAAGGCGGACGCGGACACGATCCGGTCGGTGCGGGCGTTTTGTTCCCAGAATTCGACGGGGTATGAGATCACTGCGCCGGTGTTTGTGGATGCGAGCGGGGATGGCATCGCGGGCTTTCTGGCGGGGGCGGCGTTCCGTATGGGCGCGGAGGCGCGGGCGGAGCTGGGGGAATTATACGCGCCGGAAAAGGCTGCAAACGAGCTGCTGGGGCATACGATCTATTTTTATTCGAAGGACACGGGGCGGCCGGTACGGTTCACGCCGCCGAGTTTCGCGTTGAAGGATATCACGAAAATTCCGCGCTGGCGGGACATCCGGTTCAATGACAGCGGGTGCCGGCTGTGGTGGCTGGAGTGGGGCGGCCAACTGGACACGGTCCATGACAGCGAGACGATCAAATGGGAATTGTGGAAGGTGGCGTACGGGGTGTGGAATCATATCAAGAACTCGGGGCTGTTCCCGGAGGCGGAGACGTTGACGCTGGAGTGGGTGGGGACGATTCCGGGCAAACGGGAGAGCCGGCGGTTTGAGGGCGATCATCTGCTGACGCAGCAGGACATCGTGGAACAGCGGCATCACGAGGATGCGGTGTCCTTCGGCGGGTGGGCGATTGATCTGCATCCGAGCGACGGGGTGTTCAGCGCGCAGCCGGGGTGCCAGCAGTGGCACGCGAAGGGAGTGTTTGAGATTCCCTATCGGACGATGTATTCACGGAACATCACAAACCTGTTCCTGGCGGGGCGCATCATCAGTGTCTCGCACATCGCGTTCGGCTCGACGCGGGTGATGGCGACGTGCGGGCACGGGGGGCAGGCGGCAGGAATGGCGGCGGCGCTGTGCGCCCGGCAGGGGCTGAAGCCGCGGGACTTGCGGTCAGGGCCGCGGCTAAGGGAATTGCAGACAGAGCTATTGCGATCGGGGCAATTCATTCCGGGGGTGGCGCGGCGGGAGGCGGAAGATTTGGCGGCGCTGGCGACAATCACTGCGTCCAGCGAACTTAAATTATCCACGCTGGCGCCGGGGGGCGAGAGGCTATCGCTGACAGCTTCGTGGGCAATGATGCTGCCGGTGACGCCGGGGGCGATGCCGCTGGTGGAGTTTTTGGCGGATGTTTCCGCAGCGACGACGTTGCGGGCGGAATTGCGGGTGAGCAGCCGGCCGGATAACCATACGCCCGATGTGACCCTGGCGGTGCTGGAAATACCGCTCACGCCGGGGAAGGACATCAGGCTGCCGTTGCCATTCAAAGCGCACATTGACGGGCCGCGCCATGTGTTTGTGTGTTTGCTGAAGAATGACGCGGTGGCGGTGCATTTGAGCGAGCAGCGGGTGACGGGAGTGCTGGCGGTGTGCCACAACATGAACAAGGCGGTGGCGAAGTCGGCGACGCAGACGCCGCCGCCGGGGAGCGGGCTGGACTGTTTTGAATACTGGACGCCGAAGCGGCGGCCGGAGGGAAAGAATTTTGCGCTGCGGGTGGAGCCGCCGCTGGCGGTGTTTGGCGCGGCCAATGTGGTGAACGGGTGGGCGCGGCCGACGAACCAGCCGAATGCGTGGGTGGCGGATGGGACGGATGGGCAGCCGTGGTTGCGGCTTACCTGGGGGCAGCCGCAGACGGTCGGGCGAATCGAACTCGGATTCGACACGGATTTTGATCATCCGATGGAATCGGTGCTGATGGGGCATCCGGAGCGGGTGATGCCGTTTTGCGTGCGGGAGGTGACGGTGGTGGCGCCGGGGCCGGGTGGAGAAAAGGTGGTGGCGCAAGTCACCGGGAATCATCAATCGCGGCGGATCATCCGTCTGCCGCAACCGATGGTGACGGACAGTTTGGAGTTCCGGGTGGCGGCACCGGGGCCGAATGTGCCGGCGGCGTTGCTGGAGGTAAGATGTTATGCGGCGGGGTGAGGGTGGGAAAGAGGGGCGGGGCGAACATCCAACATCCAACATCGAATCCCCAACATCCAGGCGGCGATGGTTTGTCGGGGAGGTTTTGTCGGAAGTGGTGTGTGAATGACTGGCGACAGCGATAGAGCAAAGGTGTTAAGAAGTAAGTTGGAATTGGGGGGGCATTCAGGCTTGCGGACATGAGGACGACTGGCCAATCTTGTGACTTACCAACCACCACCACCCTGACCACGCCAATCTTTATGATCATTCAAAGAACCATTGTGACATTGGGCATCGTGACGTGTCTGGCCGGCGGTCTGATGGGCTTGACCGCGCGCGCCCAGACCGACACCGGGGCCGGGGCGGCGGCGAAGGCACCGGCTGCGAAGCCGGAGGTCACGCCGCTCTCGTTGCCGGGAAGCGAGCCGGTGGTTTTTCGCACGGTAGGCGAGGTGTCACTGCGGCTGCATGTGGTGAAACCGGCGGGGTGGAGCAAGGAGGATCACCGGACATGTTTGGTGAGTTTCTTCGGTGGCGGATGGAATTCGGGGACGCCGGAGAGCAGCGTCGGTTGGGCGAAGTGGGCGGCGGGGCATGGCTGCGTGGGGGTGGCACCGGACTACCGGACACGGAACCGCTACCAGGGGACGCCGGAAGATTGTGTTGCCGATGGGCGGGCGGCGTTGCGCTGGGTGGAAGCGCATGCGGGGGACCTGGGGATCGACCCGAAAAAGATCATTGTGTCGGGCGTTTCGGCGGGCGGGCATGTGGCGTCGTGGACGGCGATTTCCAAGCCGGGTCCGGGCGCGGATGATCCGGCGCCGGAGATCATGCCGGCGGCGTTGGTGCTGCTGAATCCGGTGACGGACACGAAGGAGGGGGGCTATGGCGGACCGAAGCGATTTGGCAACGATGTGGCGCGGGCGCGGGCGTGCTCGGTGCCGGACCAGATGCAGGCGGCGATGCCGCCGACGATCGTGTTTCACGCGACGGGGGACAAGACGGTGCCGTATGCGAATTCGGTGGCATTCCGGGACAAACTGGTGCAGACGGGGAACCGGTGCGAATTGGTGACGTTTGAGGGGCTGGGGCATTCGTATTACTCGACCAAATTCGGGGCGGAGGGCAAGGCGGCGAATCTGAAGACATACAAGGACGTGGCGGTCTTTCTGGGCAGCCTGGGATTGATTGAAAAAGGCGTAACCACCAAGGCGGAATAAGCATCTGGTCGGGGACAATTCCCCATGAAGCACCTGTCATTTTTTGCCAAACCCCTGCTGCTCCTCGGACTGCTGGTTCCGGCCGTCCTGCCGGCCCGGGCGGATGAGCCGCAACCGGCCTATTTCGCCGCGCCACCGGGAGCACTGGCGGCGGTGAAGGCGCGGCTGGCGGCGCAGGATGCGGCCTTGGAGCCGGCGCTGGCGGCGTTGGTGAAGGCGGCGGACAAGGCGGGGCGGTCGGCCCCGCTCTCGGTGATGGACAAGGGCAAGACGCCGCCGAGCGGGGACAAGCATGATTACATGAGCCAGGCGCCGTATTTCTGGCCGGACCCGGCGAAGCCGGACGGGTTGCCGTATATCCGGCATGACGGGAAGGTGAATCCGGAGAGCCGCCGCGACGAGTTGTTTGACCATAACCGCATGGGGAGGATGGCGGGCAATGTGGAGACGCTGGCACTGGCGTATTATTTCACGGGCAAGGAGACTTACGCGGAGAAGGCGGCGGCGGATCTGCGGGGGTGGTTTCTGGACCCGGCGACGCACATGAATCCGAACCTGCAATTTGCGCAGGCGGTGCCGGGGGAGAACACGGGGCGGGGCACGGGAATTCTGGAAGGCCGGGCGGTTTCGGAGGCGGCGGACGCGGCGCAATTGCTGGCGGGTTCGCCGGCGTGGACGGCGGCGGACCGGGCGGCGTTCAAGGCATGGCTGGAGACGTATCTGAATTGGCTGCTGACGAGCCAGCCGGGCCACGCGGAGGCGGCGGCGAAAAACAATCACGGGACCTTCTACGATGTGCAGGCGGTGGAACTGGCGCTGGTGCTGGGAAAGACGGACCTGGCGAAGCAGATCGCGGAGACGGCGAAGATGAAGCGCATCGGGCGGCAGATCGAACCGGACGGGCGGCAGCCGCTGGAGCTGACGCGGACGGCGTCGTTCAGCTATTCGCATTTCAACCTCGAGGCAGCGTATTCCCTGGCCACAATGGCCGAGCATGCGGGGGTGGACCTGTGGCATGTGAAGCTGGCCAACGGGCAGGATGCGCTGGCGGCGGCGCTGGACTTTCTGCTGCCGTATGTGGTCGACCCGTCCAGGAAATGGCCGTACGAACAGATCAAAAATTTTGGGCGGGAGTCGTTCGGGCCGCAACTGCGGGAGGCGGCGCTGGTGTACGGGGATGCGAAATATGCGGCGGCGCTGGCGGGAATCGCCGGGTCAGGGGAAGACCGGTTGCAATTGCTGTATCCGGTCATGCCGCCGGTCAAATCAGGCCAGCGGCCGGACGTGAAGGCGATTGACCGCGATCGAATCCTGAAGGCGGCGGGGGCGGCGCTGACGCTGGCGCCAATCACCATCACGGCCTATACGGCGAAGTTCAGCACGGGCGGACCGAACGATTATTATTCGAATGGGGACTATTGGTGGCCGGACCCGGCGAAGCCGGACGGGCTGCCGTACATCCAGCGGGATGGGGAGACGAACCCGGCGAATTTCAACGCGCACCGGCTGGCCCTGCGGCATCTGCGGGATGCGGTGGCGGCGCTGGGGGCGGCGTATGCGGTCACGGGGGAGGATCGGTACGCGGCGAAGGCGGCGGAACTGCTGCGGGTGTTCTTTTTAGAGCCGGCGACGCGGATGAATCCGCATCTGAAATACGCGCAGGCGGTGCCGGGGGTGTCGCCGGGCCGGGGCATCGGGATCATCGACACGTTGCATCTGATCGAGGTGCCCCAAGCCATCGAGGTGATGCAAAAGTCCCCGGCGTTTCCGGCGGAGACCTTGGCGGGGCTGAAGCAATGGTTCCGCGACTACACGGACTGGATGCTGACGAGCGAGAACGGGCATGCGGAGGCGGTGGCGAAGAACAATCATGCGGTGGCGTTCTGGTTGCAAGTGGCGGTGTTTGCACGGTTCACGGGCGCGGCGGCACCATTGGCGGAGTGCCGCCGGCATTTCAAGGAGGTGTTCCTGCCGAACCAGCTGGCGGCGGACGGGAGCTTTCCGCAGGAACTGCGCCGCACGAAGCCGTTCGGCTATTCGATTTTCCAACTGGATAACATGGTGACGCTGTGCCAGGTGCTGAGCACTCCGGAGGATGATTTGTGGCGGTTCACGCTGTCGGACGGGCGGACGATCCGCAAGGCGGTGGATTATCTGTACCCGTTTTTGGCGGACAAGTCGAAGTGGCCGCTGAAGCCGGATGTGCAGGCGTGGGATGGGTGGCCGACGCGGCAAGCTTCACTGCTGTTCGCGGGGCTGGCGTTTAATGAGCCCAAATATCTTGAGCTGTGGCAAACCCTGAAGCCGGATCCGGCGGATGAGGAAGTGCAACGGAATGTGGCGATCACGCAGCCGGTTCTGTGGGTGGGGAATTGAGGGGGCGGGGCCCAAGGCAGTTTTGAGTGCTGAGTTTTAAGTTTTGAGTTGGGGAAAGCGGAGCAGTCCCGCTCCTTGGCCAGCTCACACTCCTAACGTCGGGGCCGAGGGGAACCGGAGCGCGGCGTGATAGCGGAGTGGCGTTGGTCTGGCGGGGATTCGGCGGTCAGTTAAACGGATGATTGGGAATACGAATAAAATCAATATGAACCTTAAATTGAACCAAGTGATCGGGGTGGCTCTGCTGGTGGCTGGCGGGGTGCTGACGGGGGCGGCGGCGGAGCCGATATCGGCGAAGCCCAATGTGCTGTTCATTGCGGTGGATGATTTGCGGCCGGAACTGGGGTGCTACGGGAAGGATTACATCAAGAGCCCGAACATCGATGCGCTGGCGCGGTCGGGGATGGTGTTCAACCGGGCGTATTGCCAGCAGGCGGTGTGCTCGCCGTCGCGTTCGAGCGTGATGACGGGGACGCGGCCGGACACGACGAAGGTGTGGGACTTGGTGACGCATTTCCGGGTGGCGCTGCCGGACGTGGTGACACTGGGGCAATGCTTCAAGCAGAACGGGTATTTCGTGCAGGGCATGGGGAAGATTTATCACGGCGGGCTGAACGATGCGCCGACGTGGTCGGTTCCGTGGGTGAATCCGCCGGCACCGATCTATGCGTTGCCGGAGGATGTGGCGGCGAACGGGGAAAAATTGCAGGGCGAACCGGACGGGGCTAAGGGGGACAACAGCGGGGCGGCGTTGGAATCGTATTCCGTTCCGGGGGAGAAAAAGGCGGCGAAGAGAGCGGCCAAGCCGGCCCGGAAGCCGGATGATGGGGCGGGAGCGGTGGAGAGCGGCGGGGCGAATTCACGCGGGCCGGTGTATGAGTGTGCGGATGTGCCGGACAATACGTTCACGGACGGGAAGGTGGCGGACCTGGCGGTGGCGACGCTGCGGGAAATCAGCCGGAAGCCGCAGCCGTTCTTTCTGGCGGTGGGGTTCATCAAGCCGCACCTGCCGTGGGTGGCGCCGAAAAAATATTGGGATCTTTATGATCCGGCGAAGATCGCGCTGGCGCCGAATCCGTTCCTGCCGATCGGCGCGCCGCCGTATGCGATCAATCCGAACGACGGGGAGATGCGCCAGTACAAGGGGGTGCCGGCGCTAGGCCCGGTGCCGGATGAGGTCGCGCACAAATTGAAGCAGGCGTATTTTGCGGGGGTGAGCTATAGCGATGCGCAGATCGGCCGGGTGATCGCGGAGTTGGATCGATTGGGGTTGCGGTCGAATACCATCATTGTGCTGTGGGGCGATCATGGCTGGAAGCTGGGCGAGCATTCGGCGTGGGGCAAACACACGGATGTGGAGAATGATGTGAATGCGCCGCTGGTCCTGTCGGCACCGGGGATGAAGGCGGCGGGGGCGCACACGGACGCGCTGGTGGAGTTTGTGGATATCTATCCGACGCTGTGCGAACTGGCGGGGCTGCCGCTGCCGGGGCATTTGGAGGGGACGAGTTTCAAGCCGCTGCTGGACGAGCCGGCGCGGCCGTGGAAGACGGCGGCATTCAGCCAGTATCCGCGGTCAGGCGGGAAGGGCGTGGGACCGCTGATGGGGTATACGATGCGGACGGACCGGTATCGGTTCACGGTATGGGTGGGACGCAAGGATCATTCCAAGGTGGATGCGATCGAGTTGTATGACCATCAGACGGATTCGCAGGAGAATCATAATATCGCGAAGGAGCCGGCGAATGCGGCGCTGGTGAGCCAGCTGATGGAGCAGTGGCAGCGGGGTTGGCAGGGGGCGAAGCCGGGGGCTCTGTGAGGCGTTGCACGGTTACATCGTTACATCGTTACATCGTTACATCAGGGTGGGCGCAAGGCAGTTTTGAGTTGAAAGAAAGTGGAGCCGCCCCTCTCCCTGACCCTCACCACTCCTTCGTCGTGGGGCGAGGGGAACCGGTCGGCGGGTTCATGAAGCCAAGCGGGGCTGGCGGGGGGCGGCGCAGAATAGCCGCAGCAGAATAGCCGCAGGGTTGCCAGTTTCGGGAGGGTGGCGCATACTTTGGGCCGGAAATATTCCGCGACATGAACGCCAAACAAATTCTCGCGCTGGGGGTCAGCATTTTTTTGCTGGTGCTGGCGCTGACGGTTTATCAGTCATGCACGCGGGTGGCGGCGGCGCCGGGGCGGGTGGCGGAGCTGGTCTCGCAGGATTACCAGCGGACGCTGACGGCGGCGGCGGCGGCGCTGCGCCGCTGGGGGGGCGATCAGGTGACGGTGAATGTGCAAAATGATTCGCTGGGGGTGAAGCCGATCGGGGAGCTGGCGCTGGCGAAGATCCGGGTGCGGTCAATCGTGGATTATTCGGACGCGTCGCTGGGATCGACGAAACGGATCATCGCGCACGAGGCATTTGATGTGAAGATCGGGTGGGATGTGAACAGCGACATCATCATCCGGGTGAACCGGGAGGCGCGGACGGTGGTAATCACGGCGGCGCGGCCGCGGGTGCTATCGGTGACGCATGCAGACCGGGAGCCGCATATCTTGCTGAGCGAGGACGGGGTGCTGAACAAGCTGACGCCGGCGGATATGGTGACGGTGCAGCGGCAGCTGGAGGCGGGGGCGCGGGCGGGGGATGAGCTGAGGGAGGGGATGGCGACGGCGACGGAGGGGTTCAAACAATATTTCGGGGCGTTGTTCGGGATGGAGGGGTATGCGGTGACCTTCAATTTTTCGGGGACGAACGGGGTAAACCAGCCGGGACTGACGCTGCCGGTCCAGCCGGGGGAGAAGGCACCATGAAGGTCATTTCGTCCAGGCGATTGTGGCTGGCGCGCGGGCTGGCGGCGGCGGCGGATGCGGTGGAAATCGGGTTGTTTCCGATGTTCTTTGAGGGGGGCGCCTCGCCGGTGGCGGATGCGCTGGATGTGGTGATGTGCGGGGTGATGACGTGGCTGACGGGGTGGCATCTGGCCTATTTGCCGACGGTGGTAGTGAAGGTGTTGCCGGTGGCGGATCTGGCGCCGTGCTGGACGCTGGCAGTGCTGATCGCGACACGGAAGACGCAAGCGGCACCAGTGCCGCCGCCAATGCCACCGCCGTTGCCCGAGAAGCGGGATTGAGGGGAAGGGGAGGGAATAATCGCAGAGGTTCGCAGAGGTCAACCGTTCGAAGATTGGGCCGGCATAAAAAAACGGCCGGCATCAGGGATGCCGGCCGGTTGGTAAAAGACAGGTTTACGAAATCCGCATTCAGGCGGCGCGCTTGCGCTTGTAAGCGGCCCAGAGGGCGGCACCGGCGGCGGTCACGCCGAAGTAGCTGGCGGGTTCCGGAACGGGGCCGGGAGTGGGGCCGCTGGGCTCGCTATAACCGGGGATGACGCCAATGAATTCCTGCGGGCCACCGGAGGTGATGGGGGTGGGGGTAAGGATGGCGAGGTTGGAAAATTGACCATTGGTGAAGGTCTGGGTTTGGGCTTCGGCCAGCAAATCGGCCGCAGCCTGGCTCCAGCCGCCATTGGCTTCGGTGGCGGAACCTTCGTTCACGGCCCAGATGGCGTAATTGACGGCCCCCCATTGGGAGCTGTTGGCAACGCCGTAGTCATAAAGCCAGCCCATTTCCTGATACTGGCGCAGGGAGGTGGGGTTGTAGGTGAGCGAGATATTGTTGAAGGTGGAGACATTGGCCTGCCAGGTTTGACCGGGGCTGATATCGTTGGTGAAATTCATGCAGACCAAGGCCACGGCTTGGGTGGATTGGGCGCTGCTCAGGAGGAAGTTATACGGTCCAACGTAGTAGCTGCCGTACACAATGCTGCCGCCGGAGAAATAAACGTTCAGCACGTTGGTTTGGGCGCGCAACTGGGTGGTAAAACCGAAAACAGCCACCAAAGCGGCAATAACGGTTGACGTCTTTTGAAAGACATTCAATTTCATATAGTTGTAGGGTCTGACTGCGTTTACTGCGATTCTGATTCTGTTTACCTGTCTGATTGAGGCTGCAAACACACTCGTGAAGGAACCTACCATATGGCGCCATTTTGTCAATAGTTAATTACGTACAATTGCGTATGGTGGAGGGGATTGGGAGAGGGAGAAACGAGGGTGGAAATGGAGTTTTGAGGGTGGCCAAGACGAAATGAATGGGATTGGGTTTGGGACAGGATGGACGGGATGGACGGGATAGGCTGTCGGCGCAGTCACCTCGGGGTGTTTTTACAAGCTGGATGGCAAAGCCGTTTTTGCGGGGGATAAAAAAGTTTCCGAAACGATTTGACGGCAAGGGGGAGTAATGTGAAATTGCTGTCGCCAGGGCCGAGCCTGGCCGGCGGAGTGTTTTGGGTGCCGCCCTGGCGGGTGGCGGGAGTTCTTTGACATTTTAAACAGGCACGAGGCGTGAGGAATTAGGCGCGAGGGGCGGCCGGTGGGGGGCGGGCCAACAAAACGCCACGCCAAGGCGGGTAATATCGGCTTGTAACGGGTTATATCGGTTTGCAAACAGGTTTCACCAAGGGATTTTTTTTGACGGGGCATTGCGTGACAGCCGTCGGTCCAAGTGGGTCAAGGCAAGTCAAGGTAAGTCAAGGTAAGTCAAGCCACTCCGGCGCGAGGCACCAGGTTCGGGGCGCGAGGGCGAAGGCGCAAGACTTGCGGAGCAAGGCTCCGCGCTCCGCTCCGGTATAGGTGCCGGTCCAAGTGGAGCCAACCGTGAATTGGGCAGGTTAGATGGGGGTATTGACCGGAGGCGGGACAGCGGGGTGGTGCCATTTCGGGGTGAGCGGGGGTGATTATTGTATTTTCAAGCGGGCGATTTTTGCCCATCTTTTGCGGCGAGTATATATATGGCTGAACCGACGAAGCACAATTACGACGAAAGCAAGATCAAGACGCTGTCCTCGCTGGAGCACATCCGGCTGCGCACGGGCATGTACATCGGGCGCACGGGCAACGGGAGTCACCAGGACGACGGCTGCTACATCCTGTTGAAGGAGGTGGTGGACAATGCGATCGACGAATACATCATGGGCCACGGCAAGGAGGTGCAGATCGCCTTGGACGGGAGCAAGGTGATGGTGCGGGATTTCGGCCGGGGGATTCCGCTGGGGAAAATCGTGGACTGCGTGTCCAAGATCAATACGGGCGCGAAGTACAATGACGATGTGTTCCAGTTCAGCGTGGGTTTGAACGGGGTGGGAACGAAGGCGGTGAACGCGCTGTCGAAGCATTTTCTGGCGCGGAGCCATCGCGACGGGGAGTTTGCGGAGGCGGCGTTCAAGGCGGGCAAGCTGAAGAAGGAGGATTCGGGCAAGACGAAAGAGCCGAACGGCACCTATATTGAATTTGAGCCGGACCCGGAGATTTTCAAGAACAGTGAATACCGGGTGGAGTTCATCGAGCGCCGGCTGCGGCATTACAGTTACCTGAACACGGGGCTGAAGCTGATTCTGACGACGCCGGGGGTGGAGCCGAAGGTGTTCCAATCGCGGCACGGGCTGATGGACCTGGTGATGGAGGATCTGACGGCGGACGGGAGCGAGCCGATCTATCCGCCGCTGCATTACGCGGGGAAGACGCTGGAATTTTGCTTCACGCACAGCAATTCGCGTTATGGAGAAACGTTTTATTCGTTCGTGAACGGGCAGTACACGAGCGACGGCGGGACGCATCTGAGCGCGTTCCGCGAGGGGTTGCTGAAGGCGGTGAACGAGTATTGCAACGGGAAATACGACGGCGACGACGTGCGCGAGTGCATGGTGGGCGCGGTGGCGATCCGGCTGAAGGACCCGATCTTCGAATCGCAGACGAAGAACAAACTGGGCAATACGGAGATCCGCACGGAACTGGTGAACAACGTGCGGGAGGAATTGCTGCATTTTTTCCAGCGGAACAAGGCGATCGCGGAAAAGATCATGGAGAAGGTGAAGGACACGCAGCAGTTGCGGAAGGAGCTGCAGGAGGTCAAGAAGCTGGCGCGGGACCGGGCGAAGGCGATTACGCTGCGGATTCCGCAGTTGAAGGATTGCAAATTCCATTTCGACAAGAAGAAGGGGAAGGGCGACGGCACAATGGTCTTCATCTGCGAAGGTCAGTCGGCGGCGGGCTCGATCACGAGCTGCCGGGATGTGAACAACCAGGCGGTGTTCGTGCTGAAGGGGAAGCCGCTGAACGTTTGGGACCTGAAGCGGGATGTGATGTACAAGAACGACGAGATGTACAATCTGATGCAGTCGCTGAACGTGGAGGATAACACGGAGGGCCTGCGGTTCGAGAAGATCATCCTGGCGACGGACGCGGATGTGGACGGGATGCATATCCGGAACCTGATGATCACGTATTTCTTCCGGTTCTTCGAGCAACTGGTCCACGACGGGCATGTGTATGTGCTGGAGACGCCGCTGTTCCGGGTGCGGAACAAGCAGGAGACGATTTATTGCTACAGCGAGGCGGAGCGGGACGAGGCGGTGAAGAAACTGGGCGGAAAGCCGGAGATCACGCGGTTCAAAGGGTTGGGCGAAATCAGCCCGAAGGAATTCGCGCAGTTCATCGGCAAAAAGATGCGGCTGAGCAAGGTGGAATACGCGCCAAAAGCGGAGTCGGGCCCGATCTTCAACTTTTACATGGGCAAGAACACGCCGGAGCGGAAGGATTATATCATGGATCGGCTGGTGGTGCCGGTGGAGGAGTGAGGGGGCAGCTGCAAACATCCAACATTCAACATCGAACAACCAACATCCAATGGGGGAAGGCGCCGTCCTTGCCTTTTGCGCTTTGAACTGAGGGTGCGCCTGCATATAACATCATCGTGTCACAAACCATCCAACCGGCCGGCAGCGAGATCAACTCGGCGACGCGCGTATGCGCGGTGTTCGGCTCGCCGATCCGGCATTCGGCTTCGCCGGCGATGCACAATGCGGCCTTTGCGGAGCGGGGGCTGAACTGGCGTTATCTGGCGTTTGAGGTGGTGCCGGAGCAATTGCGCGAGGCGCTGGAGGGAGCGAAGGCGATGCGGTTCGCGGGTCTGAACCTGACGGTACCGCACAAGCTGCTGGCGTACAAGATGGTGGATGCGCTGGACGAATCGGCGAAGTTCTGGGGGGCGGTGAACACGATCCGCTTCGAAGGCCGGGTGGCAGGGGGCGAGTGGCTTCCGTTGCGGGAATTTGACAAGGATTCGCCGGCGGAGGTGCGGTCGCATGGATTTAACACGGATGCGGAGGGGCTGGCGATTTCGTTACAGCAAGATCTGGGAGTGGAGTTGGCGGGAGCGAAAGTGGTGTTGCTGGGCGCGGGCGGGGCAGGGCGGACGGCGGCGCTGAAGCTGGCGGAGTCGGGCGTGGCGGAGCTGCATCTGGTGAACCGGACGCAGAACAAGGCGGAGGAACTGCTCTCGGTGGTGAAGTCGGCTTTCATGGTGAAGGCACACCAGCCGCACGTGCATGTCTCGGTGGGGTATCCGAAGTCGGAGGTGGATTTGGTGCTGAACGCGACGTCGCTGGGATTGAAGCCGGAGGACGGTTCGCCGCTGGATGAGACCAAGTTTTCCCTGAAGCAGGCGCGGGCGGTGTATGACATGATCTACAAACCGGCGGAGACGAAGTTGCTGGCGGCGGCGAAGGCGGCGGGCTGCCGGACGGCGGGCGGGTTGGGGATGCTGGTGTGGCAGGGGGCGCGGGCATTCAGCATCTGGACGGGCACGGAAATGCAGGACGTGCCGGTGGCGGTGATGCGGCGGGCGGCGGAACAGAGCATCTATGCAAAATGACGCGTTCAGCTGGTCGATGATGCCGTTCCATTTCTGGTCGGCGACGTTCTTTGCGCTGGGCTGCATTGTCGGGAGTTTTCTCAATGTCTGCATCTACCGGATGCCGCGGGACATGAGCGTGGTATCGCCGCCATCGCATTGCCCGCACTGCCAATATGCGATTCCGGCCTGGTTGAACGTGCCGCTGGTGACCTGGGTGATGCTGGGGGGGAAGTGCAAGAATTGCGGATCGCCGATCGCGGTGCGTTATTTCCTGGTGGAATTGCTGACGGGGGTGGCGTTTCTGGCGAGCTGGCTGCATTTCGGGCATGATCCGGCGGGGTGGGGGACGGCGGCGGGCCTGGCGTTGGCGGGATCGATTTTTCTGGCGGGACTGATCGTGGCGACGTTCATCGACATGGAGCATTATATCATCCCGGATGAGATCACGTATGGCGGGGTGGTGATGGGCGTGGGGCTGTCGCTGGCTTCGCCCGCGCTGCACGGGGCGGATTCACACGGGCAGGGGCTGGGAATGGGCGTGCTGGGCGCGGCGGCAGGGGCGGGCCTGGTCTATGGGGTGCTGCGGTTGGGGAAGGTGCTGTTCGGGCGGCAAGTGGTGAAGCTGCCGGGGGAGGCATTGGTGACGTTCACGGAGACGGCGGTGCATCTGCCGGGGCAGGAGCTTCCGTATGAGGAGATATTCTACCGGCGGTCGGACACGATTGTGCTGCAGGCGCGGCGGGTGGAATTGATTGACCGGTGTTACCAGAACGTGACGGTAAAACTTTCGCCGGATACCCTGTGGATTGGCGGGGACGAGTACCTGCCGGATTCAGTGGCGCACATGGAGATGCTGACCACGGAGATCAGTCTGCCGCGGGAGGCGATGGGGCTGGGGGATGTGAAATTCATGGCGGCAATCGGGGCGTTTCTGGGATGGCAGGGAGCGGTGTTCACGCTGCTGGCGAGCTCGGTGATCGGGGCGGTGGTGGGCTTGGGTGGAATGCTGTTGCGGCACAAACAGACGTCGCGGATTCCGTACGGACCTTATCTGGCGGTGGCGGCGGTGCTGTGGCTGTTCGGCCGGCACTTTTTCACGGGGTTGCTGGCGGCTCGGTGAGGAGGTAAGTCCAGACTTGGTTCCAGCGGGTAGCGTTTTTGGTGGCGATGACGGAGGTGTGGGCGGTGGCGGCCCAAGGGCTGTTTTTGCCATCGGCGGTGGCTTTTTCGGCGGTTTCGGTCACCACGGGGTAGCTCGTGGTGAACTCGCGGGTGTGATGATAAGGCGGATTTTCCACGGCGGCATCGACCAGCGGACCAAAGGTATCCAGTCCCAGGCTTTTCAGGTTCTCCAGCAATTCCGCCGGCGTACACCCCACCGGGTCCTGCCGGTGGTTGAAGGTGAAGAACCGGTCTTTGGGGGTGGCGGACGGGAGGAGATACCAGGCCGCCGGCGCGTTCAACCGTTTGCTGTAGTCCTTCGGCGCGCCGGTGCAGATGACGCGGGCGACGCGGTGTTTGATGCCGATGAGCGCGGCATGACCGCCGCCCTGGGATTGGCCGGCCACGGCGATGCGCTCCCACTTGATGGTGCCATCGGCATTCAGAAACTGCTTCCAATGTTCCAAGGGCCGGATGGTTTTCAGATGCAGCAATAACTTCGCCAGCCGGTTCTCAATGCTTTCCGGCTGGGCAATGGTCATTTCCTTGCGGCCGTTTTGGCAGGTGGCGTGGCCACCTTGGATGATGGCCAGGCGGAATGTTTCAAACGACTTGGGGTCGCTGTCATTGGCGCAGGCGGTGGCGGCGAGGTCGTCGGGATACATGAGGGAAATGACGTGATATCCGAGGTCCGCCG
>Ga0316222_1002353_pt1 | contig 20352 bp, 18 predicted proteins | sample TBH18011metaG_FD_206008 | JGI IMG/M metagenome (GOLD analysis project Ga0316222, IMG submission 206008) | Freshwater microbial communities from Trout Bog Lake, Wisconsin, USA - TBH18011 | ecosystem: Environmental > Aquatic > Freshwater > Lake > Hypolimnion/Profundal zone | place: USA: Wisconsin...
CAGCATCGCTGCGCCGGGAAAGATGTAGTGGAAAATCAGCTCGATGTCGGATTCTTCCAGTAGGCATTCCAGCGGTGTGTAGGACTGGATGCTGCCGCGCGTGACCAGCATCAGCAGGCGCAGCCGGGCTGGCTGGCTGCAGGCCGCTATGCGGTACGTGACCTGCCGCTTCAGTGCTTGCGCTTGCACCGCGAGTCCCAGGGATTTTTGACTGATGCATTGCAACACAATCGACAGATTGATCAGTGTCAGCGGGTCGGTGTCGTCCGCGCGCATGCGCTCGATCAGCTGGTTACCCACCCCGCGCAGATCCGTGCCCGCGATGTTGGCGCGCAGGAATGGCGCCAGCCCGAAGTAGCGGGCATCGGCGGGGCCGTTGATCAGGGTGTCAAAAGGGTTCATGGTAAGGTGCGATCGTCGCCTCCGGGCTCGGCACAAGCCGGTTGATGGATGCGGTTGATGTGCATTCTCCCCGTCGCAGCGAAGGCATAAAGCCAGAAAAGCAGATTTATTCTGCCCGTTATTCGCGCCATTCAGCGTGCGCCATTCCGAAATACGGTCGGCCGCGCATCGCGCCGCGCCGCACCGCACCGCACCGCACCGCACCTCGCCTCGCCTCGCCTCGCTTGCCGTCCCGTGCCGTGCCGCTATAGCGCGCAGGGTTGCTCGTCGTTGTCGGGCAGTGCGGGCAGCAGGACCGTGACGACCAGTCCACGGTCTGGGTGGTTGTGCAGGCGAATGTCGCCGTTGTGGGCCAATACGATATTTTTGGCAATGCCCAGCCCCAGCCCGGTACCACCCCGGTTGCTGCTTTGACCATGGCTTAAGCGGGTGTGGAGTTCGAATGCCGCCGCCATTGACGCGGTTGGAATGCCCGGACCGAAGTCACGGATTTCCACCATGGCCAGGCTGCCCAGCCGACCCAGGCGCACCTCGACTTGCTGGCCATACAGCACCGCGTTGTCGAGCAAGTTGCCGAACGCGCGCTCCAGCGCCAGCGGTTTGCCCTGAACCTGGATCGGGATGGCGGTGCAGCTGACACGGGCGTCCGGATCAATCGGGCGCTTGCACAGGTGTTCGAGCAGCAGGTTCAGGCGCACCGCAACCAGGTTTTCGTGGATGTCGGTTTCGCGCAGACTCTGCAGTGCGGACTTCACCATCACGTCCAGATCCTGGTGAAACTCGCTGCGCAACTCGTCATCGGCCAGCAGCTCGGTGCGCAGTTTCAACCGCATGATGGGCGTCTTCAGGCTGTGTGATATGCCGACAAAAAGGCGCTCGCGATCGACTAGATAGCCCTGGATGCGTGCCAGCATGTCATTGAATGCGCGTGCTGTCCGACGCAGTTCGGCGGTGCCGGTTTCGGCAATCGGTTCGGGCACGCTGGCGCTGTCAAAGGCGATGGCGGCGGCGGCGATGCGGTCGATCGGGCGAATCAGTCCGCGCACGATCAGCAGCGTTGGCATTAGCACGATCAGCAGCGCCAGCAGTTGCCAGGCAATGCGGTCCGCACTGAAGGGTTTGATCGGGTCGGCAAAGTACGGATCGGTCATCGGTGATGCCAGGTAGATCCAGTGCAGCGCTTCCATTTCATATTGAATCACCAGCCAGGGCGCCGGTCGCGCGTGGGGCAGTTGGGTGGTTTCTATCCAGCTGGCGGGGATGTCGGCGGCAGCCTGCTCGGTTTGTGGAATCTGCAACGTGTCGGGTTCGGTCAATGTCACGTCAATCCGTTGCTGGCTGTCCAGGTGTTCCGCCAGGGCGTTACGCACTTGCTGCGTGACGCGATCGGCAAAGTCGGTATTGGCGGCGGTTTCCAGTGCCACGCGGGTGGAGTTGAAATGAATAAAAAAGCGTGAGCCGCCCAGACTCCGCAGCCGTTGCGCCATGGCCAGGCGTTGCGTGTGCGTCAGCGCGCCGAAATTGCGGATCGTGCCGGCGGCGTTGTGTGCGAGTTGCTGTGCTGCACGCAGCGTCTCGGTGCGCTCGCTTTCGCGCAGCTGGCGCATCCAGAGCGCGGAGCCGGCCCACTGGGCACACACCAAGCCGACCGCCATGACAACGATGACGCGACCCAGCAGGCTGTCAGGCCACAGGTGCCAGCGCCAGCGGGCGAGGTCAGATTTCGTTGCAGAGGCTGACATCGCTGGAGAACACGTAGCCGCTGCCACGCACGGTCTTGATCAGGTCGGGTTGCTTGCCGTCGTCCTGCAACCGCTGGCGTAGCCGACTCACCTGCACATCCAGTGAGCGGTCCAGGGGGCCGAGGTCGCGCCCGCGGGTTTGTTCGATCAGGCGCCCACGGTCGAGGGTCTCGCCAGCATGCTCTACAAAAAATCGAAGCAGATTGAAGTCCATGCTGGTGAGCGCCACGCGCTCACCGTGGGCATCGAGCAGGCGCCGCTCCACCAGGTCCATGGTGAAGCCATGAAATTTCAGATAGCGCGCTGTGCCGGGTGCGTTGGCGAGCTGCATGCGGCGCTGGATGGCCTTGATGCGGGCCAGCAATTCACGCGGGTTGTACGGCTTGGCGATGTAGTCGTCGGCACCGAGTTCGAGGCCGACGATGCGGTCCGTGTCGTCGGCGCTGGCGGTGAGCATGATGATGGGCGTGGTGCACAACTGGCGCACTGAGCGGCACAGCGTAAAGCCGTCGGTGTCGGGCAGCATGACGTCCAGAATGACCAGGCACAGCTCCTCACGGCAGCGTTCAAACTCGGCCATGAAGCTGGCGCCGTCATGCATGTCGCGCACCAGAAACTGGTGCTTCTCCAGATAGGTCTTCAGCAAATGGCGGGTTCGTTGATCGTCATCGACGATCAGGATGGTGCGGCGCATGGCGGAAGGTGCAAAAGGGCGCAGCACGCTGCCGCAGCGGGATGCCTGGTGGTGCAGTGGCAGCAGCGGGCGGCAATTTCTATCATTTTCTATTAACTTGTAATGTTATGTAGTGGTCGTGTAAATGGGCCGCAACAATGCGCTGTGTGCCTGCTTTGGCGGCGTAATAAAACGTAATAGCAGACAGATATTGAAATAAAAATTATTCAATAAAATCAATGAGTTACACAGTTTGTTCGGCGCCGTGTATTGGGTTTGAAACAGGCTTGTGAACAGCATACTCTGTGTGGGCACGTCCGTCGTCGAATGTATTGGGCCGATCAGAAATGGGGCGCCGGATCGTGGGTCTGTGCGCTGGCTGAGCGTGCGAACGGCAACGCTGGAGATTGAATCATGAACACGTTACCTGCGCCGGATTCGGCGCGCGTCGATATTGAATACCGTACCTTTGCCGGCATGCTGGCGATCCGGTTGGTGGGTCCGGCGCGCGACAGTGCCACGGTCTTATTGCATGGCGGGCAACTGGTGTCCTGGGTCAATGCGCAGGGCCAGGAGATGCTGCGTGACGGCTCGGCATCGCAGCCGGCAGTACTGCAGGCACGCGGTGGGGGGCCGACGGTCGCCTTTCCCGGACTGGTCCACAGTGACCCGGTGTCCTATCGGGCGTTGACGCACAACGCCGAGTGGCGCATGGATGATGCCTGGTTTCATCGCGGCGTGCCCAACCTGCAACTGCGTTTGCGCAGCAGTGAGTCCAAGTGTCAGAACTGGGCGCACGCATTTGATTGCTATCTGCATTTGGCACTGGAATCCCCGGCACTGCAGTTGACGCTCAAGGTGGTTAATACGGGGCATCGCGTGATGCAGTTCAATGCGGCCTTGCATCCGTGTTTTCGCGTGGCGGCGGCGGTGCCGGGGGCCGAGCCCGTGGCCCAGGACTGGCGGACCACCCATGCGCCGTGCGTGTCCGGTATCGCGCCAGCCAGCGCATTGCGCCTGCCCAGTGCGGGCGGCTGGGTCGAAATTTGCCATGCCGGATTTGCCGATGTGGGCGTCTGGAGTCCACCGGTTGGTGCGGGGCACGCGGCCGACCAGGCCGAATACGTCTGCGTTGAAGCCAGCACGTCGCAGCAGCCGGTGCAACTCGGACCCGGCGCGCACTGGCTGGCTACGCAGGAGATGCGCTGGACGCCAGCGCTGCGCTGATCGGCGCGTTGGCGCGACGTGTCAGGGCGCGCGCGGGTTGGTGTCGTGATCCAGATCGGGGCGGTGGGCTGGGTCGATGTGCGTCATCAGGTCGAGCACCCGGTGGTACTGCAACACGGCCTGACGCGCGGCGACGGCAATCGCATGGCCGGCTTCTACTGTGAGCTGGGCGTCCACTTCAATGTGCGCGTCGACCACCACCATGTCGCCCATTTTGCGCGTGCGCACGTCGTGTACGCCGGACACCCCCGGCGTGCTGCGCAGCGTGGCGGTAATGGCCTGAACTTCCCGGTCGTCAATGGCGCTGTCCATCAGGTCACTCAGCGCATTCCAGCCAATGCCCCAGCCCATTTTGCCGACCATGAAGCCCACAATCAGCGCCGCGATCGGGTCCAGCCGCACATAACCCAGCAGGTTGCCCAGCAGGCCGATGCACACCACCAGCGAAGACGCGGCGTCCGAGCGCGCATGCCAGGCATTGGCAATCAACAGGCTCGATTTGACCGATTTGGCAGCGCGCAGCAAGTAGCGAAACAGCAGCTCCTTGGAGGCAATGGCAGCCACCGCCACCCACAAGGCCGCGCCGTGGACACGGGCGATGGTGTCGGGCGCCTCCAGCTTCAGCAGTGCGGCCCAGACCATGCCCAGACCAATGGCCAGCAGCAAGCCGCCCAGCACCAGGGAGGCGGCCGTTTCGTAGCGCTGGTGACCGTAAGGATGGTCTTCGTCCGCGCCTTTTTGGGCCTGGCGGCTGGCCAGCAGCACGACGACATCGGCCAGCAGGTCGGACAGCGAGTGCACCCCATCGGCCACCAGCCCCTGCGAGCGCGACACCACACCGGCCACGACCTGCGTGCTCGCCAGCAACAGGTTGATGCCGATGCTGACCAATGTGCTGCGCTGCGCAACCACAGCGCGTTCGGACGGTGAGTGGCTGGCGTGCTCGGAGTGGTCGTCGTGGTCAAAAAAATGCATGGCAAAGGAACTGTTTAAACAGCCAAGTTCGTCAGAACAGTCAATGGTGTCAATGCAGTTAACGTGTGCGGCGTGTTGCAGTCGATGCGCCGCCTCAGCTCAGGTGCTTGCCAACGATGCCGGCCAGCTCGAACATCGTGACCTGCTCCTTGCCAAACACGGCCGCCAACTTGGCGTCGGCATTGATGGCGCGCTTGTTGGCCGCGTCCTGCAAACCGTTGGCCTTGATGTAGTCCCACAGCTTTTTAATAACCTGGGTGCGTGCCACGGCTTCGCTGCCGATCACGGCCGCCAGGGCCGCGCTGGGCTGCAGCCCAGCGCCGGTTGCGGCCTTCCTGGGCGCGGCTTTTTTGGCCGACGCTTTTGCGGTGGCTTTGACGGCGCCCTTGGGCGCTGTTTTTAGCGCCGCTTTTGCCGGGCTCCGGGCCGTCACCTTTTTGGCGGGAGCGTTTGTGCCAGCGACACGATCGGCTGCAGCGGCAGCTTTTACGGCTGGTTTGCGGGGTGGGAATTTGCTGGGTGCAAATTCAAAATTTACCTTGCCAGCTTCGGCATCCCAGGCCAGCATGGCCTTGAACGCACGGCGCGTACGCATCGACACAAATTTGTCCAGCAGATCGGTCTTTCCGGTAGCCAGCAGTTTTTGCATCTGGCTGCGTTCAATTGGCTGTTGCAGAATGATCTGGCCGCTTTTGAAGTCGCAGCTCGGCGTCACCTGGGCATTGGTGGGAACCGATTTGCTGCAGAGGTAATTCTTGCCGTGCTCATACACCGCGGCGCCGCACTTGGGGCAGGCGCCTAGCGATTCCTGGGCGCTGAAGTCAATCAGCTCGCCGCTTTCCTCGCCGGCACGGTCATCGCCGAAATCGAATTCCAGCTTGAAGTTTTTGGCTTCCTCGTCGAACTTGATCACCATTTCAGCCGTGAACGGCCAGCCGGCCTTGGAGCGGAACCCGTCGAGCGGGCCAATTTTGCGGTCGCGCAGAAACTGTTCAACTTCCGCTGTTTCAAAAGTGCGTCCAGCCGGGGACTTCCCAAACGAAAAGCCGCAGCCTTCCTCGCCACCGGACGCTCCGGTGCAGGTGTAGCGGCGGTAGTTCTCTTTGATGACGCCGCCGCACTGCGGACAGCGTGCGACCAGCGTGGCGTAGTCACCCGGAATGGTGTCGCGGTCGTATTCCTTGGCCTTGCGCACCATGTGCTCCGTCATGGCAGCGATTTCGGCCATGAAGGTGGCGCGCGCCAGCGTGCCGCGTTCCATTTGTGCCAGCTTGTATTCCCACTCGCCGGTCAGATCGGCACGCGACAGTTCTTCCACGCCGAGGCCGCGCAGCAGCGTCATGAGCTGGAATGCCTTGGCGGTCGGAATCAGCTCGCGGCCTTCGCGCAGCATGTATTTTTCGGCCAGCAGCCCTTCAATGATGGACGAGCGGGTGGCTGGTGTACCCAGGCCCTTTTCCTGCATGGCCTGGCGCAGCTCGTCGTCTTCCACCGATTTGCCCGCCCCTTCCATGGCGCCGAGCAGGGTGGCTTCCGAATAGCGAGCCGGAGGCTTGGTTTTGAGTCCACGCGCCTCAATCGGGTCGCCTTCCACCAGCTCGCCCGGCTGCACCGGCACCAGATTCTGGCCTTTGTCACCGTCCTTGGCGTCCGCCACTTCTTCGGCCGCTTCCTTGCCGTAGATCGCCAGCCAACCGGGTTTGACCAGCACCTTTCCTTCCGTCTTGAAACTGTGCGTGGCGGCAGCATTGGCCACCTTGGTAATGCGCGTTGTCACCTGGTATTCGGCGCTCGGATAAAACACCGCCAGAAAGCGGCGCACCACCAGGTCGTAGATTTTTTGTTCGGCATCGGACAGACCACTGGGCGTTTGCAGCGTGGGGATGATGGCAAAGTGATCGCTCACTTTGCTGTTGTCGAACACACGCTTGGTGGGCTTGATGTAGCCGTTCTTCAGACCGAGTGCGGCGTGCGGCGCCAGATGGCGCAGGCTGCTTTGGGCCAGCACTTCAAAGGTCTCGCGCACCACCGGCACATAGTCTTCGGGCAGGTTGCGTGAATCGGTTCGCGGGTAGGTCAGCGCCTTGTGGCGCTCATACAGCGATTGCGCAATCGACAGGCTGGTTTTGGCACTGAAGCCGAACTTGCCATTGGCTTCACGCTGCAGCGAGGTCAGGTCGAACAGCAGCGGTGAGGCTTGCGTGGTGGGTTTGCTCTCTTCACTCACGCTGGCCGGACGGCGTTGCGTGGCCTCCACAATGGCCTGTGCGGCGGCCTGGGACCAGACGCGGTCGGCCTTGCGTTCGGCATCGTCGGCCTGCTTCTTCCACTCGGTGTCAAACCACTTGGCGGGATAGGTGCCCGCCTTGGCGTTGAACGTGGCGTGGATTTCCCAATAGTCACGGCTGATGAACTTGCGAATGTGTTCTTCGCGCTCTACCACCACCGAGAGCGTGGGCGTCTGCACCCGGCCGACGGTGGTCAGGAAGAAGCCGCCGTCGCGTGAATTGAACGCCGTCATGGCGCGCGTGCCGTTAATGCCCACCAGCCAGTCGGCTTCCGAGCGGCAGCGTGCGGCGTCGGCCAGCGGCTGCATCTGCGCGTTGCTGCGCAGCGATTGAAAGCCGTCGCGGATGGCCTGCGGTGTCATGCTTTGCAGCCACAGGCGCGAAACCGGTTTGCCGAGCGGCTTGGCGCCACCGGCATATTGTTCAATCAGGCGGAAAATCAATTCCCCTTCGCGGCCCGCGTCGCAGGCGTTGATTAATTGATCGACATCTTTGCGTTTAGCCAGGCGCACCACGGCGTTCAGGCGGGTTTTGGTTTTGTCGACCGGTTTGAGCTCGAAGTGCGGCGGAATCACGGGCAGGTGGGCAAAACTCCATTTACCGCGCTTCACGTCATATTGTTCGGGTGCCTGGATTTCCACCAGATGGCCGACCGCGCTGGTCACGACATAGGTATCACTTTCGAAATATTCGTCATGTTTTTCAAATTTGCCGGCGGTCGCGGTGAGCGCCCGCACAATATCTTGGGCAACGGACGGCTTCTCGGCAATGACTAAGGTTTTCATCTGACTACAATCCGGTTTCGCGCACGCTCAGGCGCGCTTGCACACATACGCGGGCGCACACCTGCGCGCCCATACGATTCACCATACCAAATTTTTTGCGACGTGGCCAAAAACGGAAAGAAATCTTCGAGCGCTTCTCTCAGCCCCGCGTCGACTGTTGCTGACGGGCGCCGAATCCAGACTCGCCGTTCCGGAGTGCATGGAAAAGGCGTGTTTGCGCTACAGGATTTGGGCGAAGGTGAAACCATTATTGAATATGTTGGCGCGCGCATCAGCTGGGATGAGGCGCAGCGGCGCCACCCGCACGATCCGAAGGATCCGAACCATACTTTCTATTTCCATGTCGACGACGGCTGTGTCATTGACGCCCTGGTCGGCGGTAATTCGTCGCGCTGGATCAACCACTCGTGTGCGCCCAACTGCATTGCGGACGAGGAAGACGGGCGCGTATTTATTCGCGCTCTGCGCGCCATTCGCGCCGGCGAGGAATTGAATTACGACTACGGCCTGATGATTGAAGAGCGCTACACCGCCAAACTCAAGGCCGAATATCCGTGCTGGTGCGGTGCGACCGATTGTCGCGGCACCTTGCTGGCGCCCAAGCGTCGGCGTTCCTGAGCAGGCCGCAGTGATGGCGACCGGTTCCACTCTGCATGGCGCTGCCGAAGCGGTCTGGGCGGCGTTGGAGCCGCTGTTGCCAGGGGTCTGTGTTGAAGTGGTGGACCAGATCGATTCCACCAATTCCGAGCTGATGCGCCGCGCGCGTGCCGGCCAGTTGGATCCCGTGTTGCTGGTGGCGCAGCGGCAAGTCGCCGGGCGCGGGCGCATGGGGCGCGACTGGTACAGCGAACCCGTGGCGGGGGCCACGGTGGCGGCGCCCAGTTTGACGTTTTCATTGGGTCTGACCCTGCCGCCCTGTGATTTATCCGGCCTGTCGCTGGCCGTTGGCCTGGCCGTGGTGCAGAGCCTGCATCCCGAACTGCGCCTGAAGTGGCCCAACGACGTCTGGCTGCACCAGCGCAAGCTGGCTGGCATTCTGATTGAAACGGCCAGCGTGGGCGAGCTGCGCTATGTGGTGATTGGCATTGGCGTCAACATCGTGCTTCCGCAACAGACCGACTTGCGCACCGCGCCCGCCGCGCTGGTGGAATTGTTGCCCGACTGCGATGCCGGCACCGCGCTGCGCCTGCTGGCAGAGCCGCTGGTGCGTACCTTGCAGACGTTTGCGCAGCACGGTTTTGCCGCCAGCCACGCGGCCTTTCACGCGCGCGACGCGCTGTACGGTGCCCAGGTTCAGTGCACCGGTGACATCCACGGCATGGCACGGGGCGTGGATGCACAAGGTGCCTTGCTGGTGCATACTGACCATGGGTTGCAAAAAGTCAGCAGTTCGGAGGTCAGCGTGCAGGTGCCTCCGGCTGTGCTTGCCCCGCCGCCCTGATGCCTTTCGACGCCCTGTTGGGCTGTTAATTTGACGCCGCCATGATCCGCCTGCTCGCCCTGCTCCTCGTTCTTGCCAACGCCCTGTACTTCGCCTGGAGTCGCGACGACCTGCGGATTTTTGGCCTGGGGCCGCAGGTGCAGTCCGAGCCGCAACGCCTGTCACAACAGATCAATCCACGCACGGTTCACGTGCTCACGCCCCAGGAAGCCAGCGAAGCGCAAGCGCAAGCGCGCGCCGAGTTGGCCGCCCGTGATTGCCTGTTGGCCGGGCCGTTCAGCGAAGCGCGCAAAAACAGCCTCGACGCACAACTGGCGGCGGCACTCCCGGCTGGCACGTGGCAGTGGGAGTTGCGGCCGTTTGGTGCGCTCTGGCTGGTCTATGCGGGCACATTTGCGGACCAGAATGCCCTGCTGAAAAAGCGGACCACATTTGCCGCGCTGGGTGTCCCTTCCGAAGTGCTGACGGAAGCACCGCTGGCGCCAGGCCTGTCACTCGGCAGCTATGACAGCCAGGCCCAGGCGCTGGTTGGCCTGGCGCATTTTCGGAGCCGTGGTGTGCGTACGGCGCGCGTGCTGCAGCAACGCGCCGAAGGCAGCGCCTACCAGTTGAAAGTACCAGCCCCCGACGCGGCCGTGAAAGCCCGGCTGAACGATTTCACGGCGGCATTGGGTGCGCAGTCACTACACGCTTGTCATTGAGTTTGCGTTTGCGTTTGTGCTGGCGTGCGGGACGCTGGCCTCGGCTGCAAAGCGCACCGTAAAGCAGGCGCCCGGCGGATTTTGTCCGGGGCGGCTGTCGTCCACCGTCACGTCGGCCCGGTGCTGGCGCGCAATTTCCAGCACGATAGGCAAACCCAGTCCAGAGCCGTCGGCCTCGGTTCCCAATGCGCGGTAAAACGGCTGGAACACCAATGCGCGTTCAGCCAGGGCAATACCGGGGCCGTTGTCTTCCACTTGCAGCACCACCACTTTGCTGAACGGGTCCATCAGCACCCGTGCAGTGATAATGCCCGGCTTGTCAGGGCGTGACGGCGTGTAATTGATCGCGTTGTCGATCAGGTTGCGTACCATTTCCTTGAGCAGGGTCGGGTTGCCCTGCACCAGCACGCCGCCGGTGCTGGGTTCGGCGCCTTCATAGCCGATGTCAATCGACTTGTCCATGGCGCGCGGCACGCAGTCGCGAATCACGTCCATGGTCAGACGCGCCAGATCGCAGGCCTGGTGCGCCAGCACGGCGCTGCTGCTTTCAGCACGCGCCAGTGCCAGTAACTGGTTAACGGTGTGGGTGGCGCGAATACTGGAGCGTCCAATTTGTCGCAGCGACAGTTTCAAATCTTCCGCGCTGGCGCCTTCGCGCTGCGCCAGATCGGCCTGCATGCGCAATCCGGCCAGCGGTGTCTTGAGCTGGTGGGCTGCGTCGGCCAGAAAACGTTTCTGGGTGGCAATGGAATCGGTCAGACGCGCCAGCAGGTCGTTTACCGAATCCACCAGTGGCGCGACTTCCATCGGCACCGCCTCCACATCGAGCGGACTCAGGTCGTCCGGGTTGCGCGCGCGGATGCGTTCCTCCAGCCGGTTCAGTGGCTTGATGGCCTGTACCAGTGCCAGCCACACCAGCAGCACCGCCAGCGGCAGCACCACAAACTGCGGCAGCATCACGCCTTTCACAATTTCGGTGGCCAGCACCGAGCGCTTGTCCATGGTCTCCGCCACCTGCACCAGCGCGGGCCGCGAGCCCGGAATGTCGAGCTGCACCCACATATAGGCCACCTTGAGCGCATTGCCGGCAAACTCGGCGTCGCGCAGATGCACTTCACCCGGCGCAAAGCGCTCTTCGTCGGTGGGTTGCGGCAGCGTCTTTTCGCCACTCAGAAACTCGCCAACCGGCCCTAGCACTTGGTAATACACAGTGTCGGTCTCGTCGGCACGCAGCAACTCGCGCGCGGGCAACGGCAGTACGAACTGGGCGTGGTTGTGCCGGACCGTAATGATTTGCGACAGCGCCGTGACGTTGTACTCCAGCGCCCGGTCAAACGGTTTGCCGGCGATGCTCTGTGCTACCAGCCAGGTCAGCACCAGGCTGATCGGCCACAGCAACAGCAGTGGCGTCAGCATCCAGTCCAGAATTTCACCGAACAGCGAGCGCTGCTCTCGTTGGAAAATTTTCATGGTGTCAGGCGTTCCACCCGGCGCTCGGCACTAGCGCGTGGCGGTCACGGTATTTTTTCCAGGCAATAGCCCAGCCCGCGCACGGTGGCGATGCGAATCGGCCCCTTCTCAATTTTTTTGCGCAGCCGGTGGATGTAGACCTCAATGGCGTTGTTGCTGACTTCCTCGCCCCATTCGCACAGCCGCTCAACCAGTTGGTCTTTGCTGACCAGGCGTCCGGCGCGCTGCAGCAGCACCTCCAGCAGCCCCAGCTCGCGGGCTGACAGCTCCACCATTTTGCCGTCGATGGTTGCCACCCGTCCGGCCTGGTCGTAAGTGAGCGGGCCGTGCTTGATGCTGCTGCTCGATGCACCCATGCCACGTCGCACCAAGGCCCGTACCCGGGCTTCGAGCTCCTGCAGGCTGAACGGTTTGGCCATGTAGTCGTCGGCGCCGTAGTCCAGCCCCTTGACCCGCTCCTCCACGCTGTCGGCGGCGGTCAGAATCAGCACCGGCAGTGCCGATCCGCGTGCGCGCAATTTTTTCAGCACTTCCAGGCCATGCATTTTGGGCAGGCCCAGATCAAGAATCAGCAGGTCAAACTCCGTGTTGGTCATCAGCGCCGCGTCGGCCTCGGTGCCGCTGGATACGTGGTCCACCGCCGCCCCGGCGCTGCGCAAAGCGCGCAGCAGCCCGTCCGCCAATACCTGATCGTCTTCTGCAATCAAAATTCGCATTGCGCTGTCCTCCTGAACCATCCATTCTAGGCGCCTGCCACACCCATTCCGTCACTATCCCCTGGGTGTTTGCCCGAGGGGGGCCAACAATTTTGGCTGGGATCGGCGCCCTTATTTCACGTGCAATAGGCTTCCAGGCCGATTGCGATCACGGTGACGACCTCCGCACTGGTGGCGGCACGCAGCTCCGCTTCGGCCTGGCGCACTGCGTCCTGGTAGGCCTGCAGCCAGGCCAGACCGATGGCGGTGAAAACAATGCGCCGCGCGCGCGCATCGCTGGGGTCGGCCTCGCGGCGCACCATGCCCCAGGCCTCGCATTCCGTGACCAGGCTGCCCATGGCCTGCTTGGTCATGCCGGCTGCGTGCGCGAGTTCGGTCAGGCGTGCGCCAGCCAGCGGCAAGTGGCGCGTCAGGTGCAGATGGGCTGCGCCGACCTGGGCGCGCGCCGCCAGGTTGGACAGCCCGAGCGGCACGCCGGGATGGTTCGCCATCAGCACCATGGTGCGGTCGTCAAAGCGCTGTAATGCCAGGCGCAGCCAGTGGCCAACGTGCGTGGTGCGCCACGGGGTGTCCGACGGTGCGATGGCCGCGGGCGTGTGCGCTGGAGACGTTGGCATGGCGTCAAATTGTAAGGCAAACTGACTAAAAAATGGGTTTACTTCACCCAATGCCTGCTATTACACTACTGTTTAAGCGTACAGTCTGTTCTTAACAACAGTCAGAACGATTCTCTTAACGTGTTGATTTTCAAGGAGATATGCATGGACGCACCGGTAAAAGGCATGGCCGCCAACAGTGAAAAAGCCAAGGCATTGCAAGTGGCATTGGCGCAGATCGAAAAGCAGTTCGGCAAGGGCACCATCATGCGCCTGGGCGAAGGCGAAGTCATCGAAGACATCCAGGTGGTCTCTACCGGTTCGCTGGGGCTGGACATTGCGCTGGGCGTGGGCGGTCTGCCGCGCGGGCGCGTCGTAGAAATTTACGGGCCGGAATCCAGCGGCAAGACCACGCTCACGCTGCAGGTCATTGCCGAAATGCAGAAGCAGGGTGGACAGTGTGCGTTTGTTGACGCCGAGCACGCGCTTGACATCCAGTACGCGCAAAAACTCGGAGTCAATCTGCAAGACCTGCTGATCAGCCAGCCGGATACGGGCGAACAGGCGCTGGAAATTGTGGACAGTCTGGTGCGTTCGGGCGCGGTCGACCTGATCGTGGTGGACTCGGTGGCGGCGCTCACGCCCAAAGCCGAACTGGAGGGTGAAATGGGCGACAGCCTGCCGGGCCTGCAAGCGCGCCTCATGAGCCAGGCGCTGCGCAAGCTCACCGCGCACATCAAGAAAACCAACTGCATGGTGATTTTCATCAACCAGATCCGCATGAAAATTGGCGTCATGTTCGGCTCGCCGGAAACCACCACCGGCGGCAATGCGCTCAAGTTTTACGCCTCCGTGCGTCTCGACATCCGTCGCACCGGAACCATCAAGAAGGGCGACGACTCCATCGGCAATGAAACCAAGGTCAAAGTGGTTAAAAACAAGGTCGCGCCGCCGTTCAAAACCGCCGAGTTCGACATCTTGTTTGGCGAAGGCATCAGCCGTCACGGCGAAATCATCGACATGGGAGTGAATGCTCACATCATTGAGAAGTCCGGTGCCTGGTATGCCTACCAGGGTGAAAAAATCGGTCAGGGGCGCGATAACGCACGCGAATTCCTGCGCGAGAACCCCGAACTCTCGGTCGAGATCGAAAACAAAGTGCGCGAATCGCTGGGTATTCCTTTGCTGCCAGTGGCAGAGGTGGCTGCACCCAAGGAGAAGAAGGAGAAAGCCGCCCGGGCCGACAAACCGGAATAAGTGGTCGTGACCCGTGCGGCCCTATCCCTGACGGCGCGCGCGCTGCGCCTGCTGGCGCAGCGCGAACATTCGCGCCTGGAACTCGAACGCAAACTGGCGCGTTTCGAAGAGCAGCCCGGCACGCTGGCTGCAGCGCTCGACCGACTGCAAGCCAAAGATTTCATCAATGAGGCGCGGGTGCTGGAGTCGGTGCTACACAGCCGCTCCGCGCGCATGGGCTCCCTGCGCATTCGCCAGGAGCTGCAAGACAAGGGTCTGGACGCGCAGGCGGTGGCGCAGGCGGTCAGTCAATTGCGCAGCACCGAAGTGGCGCGTGCACAAGCAGTGTGGCAGCGCAAATTCGCCGGGCCTGCGCTGGACGCGGCCGGGCGCGCACGCCAAATGCGCTTTCTGGCGGCGCGTGGCTTCACCGGCGACACCATCAGTGCCGTGCTGCGCGCGGCCTGCTCCGCAGCCGGGGATGGCGCGACACATCTGCAGCGCGACACCGAGGCTGACGACGATTCAAATGGCGCCGACTGTGGCGACGGGGTTGACTAAAACCCCAACCGGCGCAGCCCGCGTGAACGCACCCGCAGGGGCTTACACACCAAGCATCAGGCGCAGGTTCTGCACCGCCGCGCCACTGGCGCCCTTGCCCAGATTGTCCAGGCGCGCAACCAATACCGCGTGGGCGAAACCATCGACGGCGGCGTCATTGCTGAACACGCGCAGTTCCATGCGGTCGGTGTTGGCCAGCGCCACGGCGTTGAGTTTCTGGTCGACCGTTGCGGGTTCTACCGATACCCAGTCGCTGTCGGCGTAATGCTGCTTCAGTGCCTGGTGCAGGTCGCGCGCGCTCGGGCGACCCGGCAGCGTGTCCAGATGCAGCGGCAGTTGCACCAGCATGCCCTGCACAAAATTGCCCACCGAAGGCACAAACAGCGGTCGGCGCGTCAGGCCGGTATAGGCCATGATCTCGGCAATGTGCTTGTGCTTGAGTCCCAGTGCATAGAGCTCCAGGGGCGCCGCCTGACCACTTTCATAGGCCTCCATCATGGCGCGCCCGCCGCCCGAGTAACCGCTGATGCTGGGCAGACAGACCGGATAGTCGGCCGGAATCAGCCCGGCATCACACAGCGGGCGCAGCAGCGCAATGGCGCCCGTGGCATAGCAGCCCGGATTGGCCACGCGTTGTGCGCCAATGATGGCGTCGCGTTGCCCGGCGGCCAGTTCGGCGAAGCCGTAGACCCAGCCAGCGGCGGTGCGGTGCGCGGTGGACGCGTCAATGATTTTGGGTTGTTGCGCGGGTGCCAGACGGTCAATCATGGCCACCGATTCGAGCGCCGCGTCGTCATGCAGACACAACACCACCAAGTCGGCAGCGCGCATGAGTGCGAGTTTGGCTGCGGCGTCTTTGCGTAGCGCCGGATCGATTTGCAATAACTCCACGCCGCCCAGTTTTTGCAGGCGATCACGAATATGCAGCCCGGTAGTGCCCGCCTCGCCGTCAATAAATATTTTTTTCATGCTGTGAACCGTAGTAACCAGTTGTGTCGCCAGCGTAATTCGCCACGGATATATCGGTAAATACCTTTCAGGCGGGCCGCTGCAATGGGTGCTGTAAGCCAGGAACAAGTTTTTCGACCTGCACCATGATACAGTGCCGCCCTGATGAGCCAAGTGTCATGTGTGCACAATTCCGTCGCTACGCATGGTGAACATTGTCCAGCCTCTAGAGAGATGTTATGAAGATTCACGAGTACCAAGGCAAGGAAATCTTGCGTCAATTTGGCGTGCCAGTGCCTCGCGGCATCCCCGCCTTCACCGTGCAGGAAGCTGTTGAAGCGGCACAAAAGCTGGGCGGCCCGATCTGGGTTGTCAAGGCGCAGATCCACGCCGGTGGCCGTGGCAAGGGTGGTGGCGTCAAGGTTGCCAAGACGATTGACGACGTCAAGCGTCTGGCTGGTGAAATCCTGGGCATGCAGCTCAAGACCCACCAGACCGGCCCCGAAGGCCAGAAGGTGCGTCGCCTCTACATCGAAGATGGCGCCGACATCCAGAAGGAATACTACGTTTCCATCGTGACCGACCGTGCAACCCAGAAAGTGGCCATCATCGCCTCGTCTGAAGGCGGTATGGACATTGAGGAAGTGGCGCACTCCACGCCCGATAAAATCATTACGGATTTCATCGACCCTTTGACCGGACTCGGTGACGAGCAAGCCAAAAAAGTGGCTGCCGCTATTGGCATGCCAGCGGACTCCGTGGCCCAGGCTGCTGACATTTTCCAGAAGCTCTACAAGTGCTACATGGACACCGATGCCGCGCTGGTTGAAATCAACCCGCTGAACCGCAACAGCAAGGGCGAAGTGATGGCGCTCGACGCCAAGTTCAACTTTGACTCCAACGCCCTGTTCCGTCACCCCGAAATCGTGGCCTACCGCGACCTGGACGAAGAAGATCCGGCCGAAGTCGAAGCCTCCAAGTTCGACCTCGCCTACATCAGCCTGGACGGCAACATCGGCTGCCTGGTGAACGGCGCCGGTCTGGCCATGGCCACCATGGACACCATCAAGCTGTTCGGCGCCGAGCCGGCCAACTTCCTGGACGTCGGCGGCGGCGCTACGCCAGAAAAGGTGACCGAAGCGTTCAAGATCATGTTGAAGAACCCCAAGGTCAAGGCCATTTTGGTCAACATTTTCGGCGGCATCATGAAGTGCGACACGATTGCAACCGGTGTCATCACCGCTTGCAAGGCTGTGAACCTGTCCGTACCGTTGGTGGTGCGCATGAAGGGCACCAACGAAGAACTCGGCAAGAAGATGCTGGCCGATAGCGGCCTGCCCATCATCAGCGCCGACACCATGGCCGAAGCGGCCCAGAAAATTGTGGCAGCGGTCAAGTAAGGCGGAGCACGAATATGTCTATCTTCATCAATAAAGACACCAAAGTCATCACCCAAGGCATTACCGGCAAGACCGGTCAGTTCCACACGGAAAAGTGCCAGGAATATGCAAACGGCAAGAACTGCTTCGTTGCGGGCGTAAACCCCAAGAAGGCTGGCGAGTCGATTTTCAACATCCCCATCTACGCGTCCGTCAAGGAAGCAGCATCGGAAACCGGCGCTACCGTGTCCGTGATCTATGTGCCGCCCGCAGGTGCTGCGGCTGCTATCTGGGAAGCCGTTGAAGCCGACCTCGATCTGGCCATCTGCATCACCGAAGGCATCCCCGTGCGCGACATGCTGGAAGTGCGCAACCGCATGAAGGCCAAGGAAGCCGCTGGTGGCAAGAAAACCTTGCTGCTCGGACCGAACTGCCCTGGCCTGATTACGCCCGACGAAATCAAGATCGGCATCATGCCAGGACACATCCACCGCAAGGGCCGCATTGGCGTAGTCTCGCGTTCCGGTACGCTGACGTATGAAGCCGTGGCCCAACTGACCGAAATCGGTCTGGGTCAGTCGTCTGCCGTCGGTATCGGTGGCGACCCGATCAACGGCCTCAAGCACATCGACGTGATGCGCGCCTTCAACGACGATCCTGATACCGATGCCGTCATCATGATCGGCGAAATCGGTGGACCCGATGAAGCCGAAGCCGCACGCTGGTGCAAGCTCAACATGAAGAAGCCTATCGTCGGTTTCATCGCCGGTGTGACTGCGCCTGCGGGCAAGCGCATGGGCCACGCAGGCGCCCTGATTTCCGGTGGCGCCGACACGGCCGATGCCAAGCTGGCAGTCATGGAAGAGTGCGGTTTCACGATCACACGCAATCCGTCCGAAATGGCCAAGTTGCTCAAGGCGTTGTTGTAATTGGGTGTGATGGAACGTGCATTCAGGGGCATACTCTGAATGCACAGGCTGAATGCAAGTGCCCATACCGCAAGGTTGGGCACTTTTGCATTGAGTGGCACCGACAGCGCGTCGAACGGCACGAAGAAGCGGGAAATGACACTTAATTTTTATGCAATAACCGACACCGGTCGTTGCCGCAAAAATAATGAAGACTCGGTGGCCTATGACGGCCAGCGGGGCGTTGCCGTGCTGGCCGATGGCATGGGTGGCTATAACGCCGGTGAGGTGGCTAGCAGCATGGCGACCCAACAGATACTGGGCGAGCTAACCAGCTGGCTACAGAGTGCGGGTGCGCGTGCCATTCCCAACGATATACAGCGCGCCATGGAGCGCACCGCACACCATACCAACCAGGCTATTTATCGCGCTGCGCGCATTCACGATCAGTACGCGGGCATGGGAACGACGCTGGTAATGGGCGTGTTCCATAACGATCGTGCGCAAATTGGCCATATTGGTGATTCCCGCTGCTATCGCAGTCGAGCCGGCATACTGGAGCAGATAACGCGCGATCATTCGCTGATTCAGGAGCAAATTGACGCGGGATTGGTAACACCCGAGCAAGCCCAATTCTCCAATATTAAAAATCTGGTGACGCGCGCGCTGGGCGTCCAATCCGTGTCGCGTCTTGAAATTAATGACTTTTCGGTGCTCGGCGGCGACATCTTCCTACTGTGTTCGGATGGTCTGTCCGATATGGTGCCGTGGGCCTCGATCGGTCAGATACTGGCTTCGGACCTGGATTTGCAGCAGAAGGCGGAATTATTGGTTGCCACCGCCAACGGAAATGGTGGGCGCGATAATATTTCGGTCTTGCTGGTAGAAGCGCAGGAACACGCATAAACGCGGGGTTCGTGCGCCGGGTTGCTCTGACACAAGGGAAAAGGAGTCGGTCGTGCCGAAATTGATCGTATCGATAGACGGGATTGTTATCAGGGAAGTGCAACTCGCCAAAGAGCGTGTCACGCTGGGTCGGCGCCCGTATAACGACATTGTTATTGACAACCTGGCCGTCAGCGGTGAGCACGCGGTGCTGATGTTGCAGGGCTCCACGGTGGTGATTGAAGACCTCCACAGCACCAACGGTACTTACGTCAATGGGCACGCCATACGCACGCAGCAACTGAAAGACGGCGACACGATCGGCATCGGAAAGTACAAAATTGCGTTCTTTGTGGAGCACACGGCGGCGCAAACGCCCCACGCCAGCGCACCCGATGCAGCCGCTGCGGTGCAGGGCAACGCCGTGATCAAAGTCCTGTCGGGGGCATCGTCCGGGCGCGAACTGGCCCTGACCAAGGTGGTGAATACCATCGGCAAAGCCGCCGTAGCGGTGATCGCCATCACCAGGCAACCCCAGGGCTATGTCGTGCACCACGTCGAAGGTGCGGGCAATCCCCACCTCAACGGGGCGCCCTTGGGTCAGGAGCCCATAGCGCTGAAAAATGGCGATGTGATCGAACTCGCCGGTACGCGCATGCAATTTGTGCAATCCTAGACTTCGTGCAAGGCGGTGGGCGCGGTTTCCCCTGCGGTTTGTTCACAACGGTGCCTTCTAGGGCGTTTTACCTGCTGTACATCGGGCAGACTTTGCCGTGACGCGGGACGCGGTCCCCGTAGAAACGGAACGCACCATGGCTGAACCCCACCAGTTTTATCAGGCACAGTTTGTAACGCCCCACGCACCGCATGCACCGCATGCACCGCATGCACCGCGCGCAGCCGGGCAGCTTCCGGTCGATCCGGGATGCCGCCAATGAACACCACACCACCCAAAGCGCCCGGTGTGCAGCAGTCATCGGGCGTGCCGTTGACGCTGGCGGCGATGCCCGGAAAATCCACCGAGCAGGCATTTCTGGACTCGCAAAAACTGCCTCCGGGCAAACGCGGCATGACCTTTGAGGCGCTGTTTTTTCGACAGTTGCATCAGGTTACGTCCCGCATCCACGAGACTGAAAACGTGGAGCAGATCATGCTCGAACGCAGCCCGGACATTTGCAAGCTACTCAACGCCGACCGGCTGACACTCTACGCCGTGACTGACGATGGCAGCGCTATTATTTCTAAAATCAAAACCGGTCTGAGCAGTAGTCGCGACATCAAACTGCCGATCACGCCGCAGAGCATCGCCGGTTATGTGGCCTACAGTCGCACTGCCCTGAATCTGCCGGACGTGTATGACGACGACGCCCTCAAGCGCATCCATTCGGCGCTGTCGTTTCTGAAGGAGGTAGACCGCCG
>Ga0316222_1002354_pt1 | contig 20351 bp, 13 predicted proteins | sample TBH18011metaG_FD_206008 | JGI IMG/M metagenome (GOLD analysis project Ga0316222, IMG submission 206008) | Freshwater microbial communities from Trout Bog Lake, Wisconsin, USA - TBH18011 | ecosystem: Environmental > Aquatic > Freshwater > Lake > Hypolimnion/Profundal zone | place: USA: Wisconsin...
CCCGCAGCTGGGTGGTGGTCAGCGCCGCCATCTGGGTGGTCGCCAGGCCGCCGATGGCGGTGGTCGACAACGCCGCCAATTGGGTGGAGGCCATGATACCGATCTGGGCGGCGGTCAGCGCCCCCGCCTGGGTGTCGCTGAGGCCGGTCATCTGGGTGGTGGTCAGCGCCGCGATCTCGGTGGTGGTCAGGCTGGCGACCTGATTGGTGGACAGCACGCTGATCTGGCCGGTGGTGAGGGCGCGCAACTGGCTGGTGGTCAGCGCCGCGATTTCGGTGGCGGTCAACCCGCTGATCCCGACCGAGGACAGGGCGGGAATCTGCGTCGTCTTGAGGGCCGCCAGCTGGGTGGCCGACAACACCGCCACCTGGGTATCCATCAGGCCGCTGATCCCGTCGGGGGACAGGGCGATGACCTGGGTGGTGGTCAGGTTGCCGATCTGGGCGAGGGTCAGCGAGCCGGTCTGAGTATCGGTGAGGCCGCCGATCTGGGAGGTGGAGAGCGATCCGAACTGGGTGGTGGTCAGGGCGTCGAGCTGGGTGGTGGTCAGGGCGCCGATCAGCGCCGGCGTCAGGGCGCCGAGCTGGGTGGTGGTCAGGGCGCCGATCTGCTCCGGGGTCAGGCCGACGATGCCGTTGGTGGACAGGGAGCTGAACTGGGTGGCGGTCAGGATGCCCAGTTGAAGCCCGGTCAGGACCGCGATCTGGGTGGTGGGCAGGGTGGCCAGCTGGGTGGTGGTCAGCGCCGCGATCTCGGTGGTGGTCAGCCCCCCCATCTGGGTCTGGTTCAACTCGGCCAATTGGGTGGCGGCGACGCTCTTGATCTGGGTGGTGGTCAGCGCCGAAAGCTCGGCCGGGGTCAGGGCGTCGATCTGGTCGAGGGTCAGGGTCCCGATCTGGGTGGTGGTCAGGGCCGCGATCTGGGAGGTGGTCAGCCCCCCGATCTGGGTATCGGCCAGCCCGCTCACCGCCGTGACCGACAGTGCCGCCGCCTGTGAGGTGGTCAGCAGGCTCAGTTGGGTGGCCGACAGCGCCGCGGCGCCGGTATCGGTGAGTCCCCGGATCTGGGTGGTGGTCAGCAGGGCGATTTCGCTGTTGGTCAGGCCGCTGACCCCGGTGGTGGACAGGACGCCGATCTGCGACGACGACAGCCCCTTGATCTGGGTGGAGGTCATGGCCGCCACCTGGGTATCCATCAGGCCGCTGATGCCGAGAGTGCTGAGGCCGGACAGCTGGGTGACGTTGAGCTCCGTCAACTGGGTGGTGGTCAGGGTGGCGACCTGGGTATCGGCGAGGCCGGCCAACTGGCTGGAAGCCAGATTGCCCAATTGGGTGGTGGTCAGGCCGCTGATCCCGGTGGTGGACAGGGCCGCGATCTCCGACGCCGCCAGACTCTTGATCTGGGTGGTGGTCAGCGCCGCAACGCCGGTGCCGGTCAGGGCGTTCAGCTGGGTACCGGCCAGGGCGGCGAGCTGGGTGGTGGTCAGCGCCGCCAACTGGGTGGTGGTCAAGGATTGGACCTGATCCTGACTAAGGCCGTTGATGGCCGAGGGGGTCAGGGCGACGATCTGGGACGTGGTCAGCCCCCCCATCTGGGTATCGGTCAGGGCCTGCATCTGGGTCTGGGCCAGGCCGGAGACCTGGGTGGTGGTCAGCCCCGCCAGATTGGTGGTGGTCAGGCTGGAGATCTGGTCCTGGCTCAAACCGCCCATCTGGGTCGAGGTCAGGGCGGCGAACTGGGCGGGGGTCAGCGAACCCAGCTGGGTGTCGGTCAGGCCGACGATGCCGGTGGCCGACAGCGCCACGATCTGGGTGGTCTGCATGACCGTCAGCTGGGTGGTGGCCAATCCTTCGATGACGGTGGCCGACATCCCCTGAAGCTGGGTGGTGGTCAGGGCCAGGATCCCGGCGGTGGTCAGGGAATCGATCTGGGTCGAGGTCATGGCCGCCATCTGGCCAGCGGTCAAGGCCCGGACCTGGGAGGTGGTCAGCGCCCCGATCTGGGCGGTGGTCAGCGCCCCGATCTGGGTCGAGGTCAAGCCGCCGAACTGGGTGGTGGTCAGGGCGACGACCTGACTGGTGGCCAGTTCCGCCATCTGGTTCCCGTTCAGCCCGGACAGACCCAGGCCCGACAGGGCGGCCAGTTGGGTGGTGACCAGCGCCGCCAGTTGGGTGGCGCTGAAGGCGCCCAATCCGGTATCGACCAGTCCGGCCATCTGGGTGGTGGTCAGCCGCGCCAGTTCGGCGGGGGTCAGGCCGCCGATCCCGGTGGTGGACAGCGCCCCCAGCTGGGTCGGGGTCAAGGCGTTGATCTGGGCGGCGGTGAAGCCGGCGACCTGGGTATTGGTCAAGCCGCTGACGCCGAGGGGAGACAGGGCGGCGACCTGGACCTGCGACAGGACCCCCAGCTGGGTGGCGCTCAACGACGCCACCTGGGTATCGACCAGGCCCTGGACCTGGGTGGAGGACAGCACCACCACATCGGCGGTGGTCAGGCCGCCGATCTGGTCGGCGGTCAGCGAGGCGATCTGCGGCGCCGTCAGCCCCTTGATCTGGGTGGTGGACAGGATCGCCATCTCGGTGCTGGTCAGACCGCTGACCTGGGTGGTGGTCAGGCCGCCGATCTGGGTGGCGGTCAGCGCCCCCAACTGACCGGGGGTCAGCCAGCCGAGCTGGGTCTGGGTCAGGCCGGCCACGCCGGCGCTGGACAGGGCATTGATCTGGGTGGTGGTCAGGCCGGCGACCTGATCGGAGGTCAAGGCGCTCAACTGGGTCGAGGTCAGGCCGCCCAACTGGGTGGTGGAGAAGGCGGTCAGTTCGGTCGCGGTCAGGCCTGACACCTGGTCCGAGCTCAGCGTCCCCATCTGGGTGGCGGTGATGGCGGTCAATTGGGTGGTGGTCAGGGCGCCGATCTGGGTCTGGGTCAGGCCGGTGATGCCGCCCGCCGACAGGGCGGCCAGTTGGGTGGTGGCGAGGACGGCGATCTGGGTCGCGCCCAGGGCGCCGAGCATCGAGCCGGGCATGCCGTGCAACTGGGTGGTGGTCAGCGCCGCGATATCGGTGGTGGACAGCGCCGCGATCCCGTCGGCGTTCAGCGCCCCCAGCTGGGCGGGCGACAGCCCCCGGATCTGGGTGGTGGTCAGGGATTGGATATCGGTGGTGGTCAGGCTGGCGATCTGATCGGTGCTGAGGCCGGCGATCTGGGAGGTGGTCAGCGCCGCCATCTGGGCGGAGGACATGACCTGGAACTGGGTATCGGCCAATCCCGCCACCGCGCCGACGGTCAGGGCGGCGACCTGCCGGGTGGTCAGCGCCGCCGTCTGAGTCTGGTTCAGGGCCGCCAGGCCGGTGGAGGTCAGGCCGCCGATCTGGGTGGTGGACAGCATCGCCACCTGGGTGTCCATCAGGCCGCCCAGGGCATCGCTGGTCAGCGCCCCGATCTGGGTCGAGGTCAGCGCCGCCAACTGGTTGGTGGTCAAGCCGCCGAGCTGGGTCTGGCTGAGGCCGCCGATGCCGGTGACCGACAAGATCCCCAACTGCGCCGAGGTCAGGGCGCCGATCTGGGTGGAAGACAGTTCCGAAACGACGGTGGCGTTGAGCCCCGCCATCTGGGTGGTGGTCAATTGCGCCAGCTCGGTGGTGGACAGGCCCTGGAAATGGGTGCTGTCCAGGGCGGCGAACTGGGTGGCCGTCACCGCCTTGAGCTGGGTGGGGGTCAGGGCGCCGATCTGGTCCATGGTCAGCGAACTGATCACGGTGCTGGACAGCCCCCGGATCTGGGTGGTGGTCAGCGCCTGGATGTCGGAGGTCGACAGCGTGCCGAGCTGGGTCTGGTTCATGGCCGCCAGTTGGGCGGGCGACAGCCCCATGACCTGGGTGGTGGTCAGGGTCTGGATATCGGTGGTGGTCATGCTGGCGATCTGGGTCATGGTCATGGCCGAGATCTGCGAACTGGTCAGCGCCGTCAGCTGGGCGGCGGTCAGCGCCTGGATCTGGGTATCGACCAGCCCCGCCACCGCCGTGGCGGACAGCGCCGCGATCTGCGAGGTGGTCAGGGCGGTGACCTGGGTGGTGGTCAGCGCCGCCACGCCGGTGGTGGCCAGGCCGCCAAGCTGGGTGGAAGACAGCGCCGCGATTTCGCTATTGCTCAGGCCGCCCAGGGTGTCGGTGGACAGGGCGCCGATCTGGGTCGAGGTCAGCGCCGCCAATTGGGTGGAGGCCAGCAACCCGATCTGGGTCTGGCTGAGACCGCCGAGGCCGGTGGCGGACAGGGATTTGATCTGGGTGGTCGACAGCGCCCCCAACTGGGTCTGGTTCAGTTCGCCGATCACGGTGGCGTTGAGACCGCCGACCTGGGTGGTGGTCAGTTGCGCCATTTCGGCGATGGACAGCCCCTGGAACTGATCGTTGCTGAGGGCGGCGAACTGGCCCGCCGTCAGCGCCCGCATCTGGGTGGAGGACAGGGCGCCGATCTGGTCGTTGGTCAGGGCGCCGATCTGGTCGTTGGTCAGCGCCGAGATCTGGGTGGTCTTCAACGCGGCCAACTGGGTCGCGGTCAGGGCGCCGATCTGGTCCTGGTCCAGGCCGGTGATGCCGGTGGAACTGAGGAAGCCCAACTGGGTGGTGGACAGGGCGGCCAGTTGATCCGCGCTGAGGGTGTTCACCCCGGTGGCGGTCAAGGCCTTGACCTGGGTGGTGGACAGCGCCGCCACCTGGGTATCGGCCATGGCGCCGATCTCGGTGGTGGTCAGCACCGCGATCTGGGTGGTGGTCAGGGCGCCGATCTGCCGGGGGGTCAGCACCGCCATCTGGGTATCGGTCATGGCGGCGATCTGGTCGGTGGCCAGGGCGGGGATCTGGCTGGTGGTGAAGGCGCCGACCTGGGTGGTGGTCAGCGCCCCCATCTGGGTATCGCTCAGCCCGGTGAGCTGGGTGCTGGTCAACACAGCGATATCGGAGGTGTTGAGGCCGGTGATGGCGTATTGGTCCAGCGCCGAGATCTGACTGGAGGTCAGGCCGCGGGCCTGGGTGGTGGTCAGCACCGCGATCTGGTCGGTGGACAGGGCGTTGATGGAGGCGGTGGTCAGGGTGGCGACCTGGGTCGAAGCCAGCGCCGCCACCTGGGTGGTGGACAGGGATTGAATCACCGTCGCGGTCAGGCCGAAGACGCCGCCGAAGGACAGTGCCCGGATCTGGGTTCCGGTCAGGGCGGTGATCTGGTCGGGGGTGAGGGCCGCCACCTGCCCCCAGACCAGACCGCCGAATTGGGCGGTGGTCAGGGCCGACATGACGGTGCTGGGCAGGCCGCTGATCTGGTCGTTGGTCAGCGAGCCGATCTGAATGGCGGTCAGGGCGCCCAACTGGGTCGGCGCCAGCGCCGCCAGCGCCGTGGTGGTCAATCCGGGAAGCTGCGAGGTTCCCAGGGCGCTGATCTGGCTGACGGCCAGGCCGTCGAGCTGGGTGGTGGTCAGGCTCCCCAATCCGGTGCTGCTCAATCCCCCGATCTGGGTGGTGGAGAGTCCCGCCAACTGGGTCGCCGACAGCTGGCTCAACTGGTCATTGCTCAGAAGCGCCAGATTGGTGGTGGTCAGGCCGGCCAACTGGGTCTGGGTCAGGCCGCCGATCTGGGTCGAGGTCAGGCCGTCGATCTGGCTGGTGGCGAGCACCGCGATCTGGGACGAGGTCAGGCCGGCCACCTGGGCGGGGGTGAGCGAAGCCAGCTGGGTATCTTGCAAGCCGCGCAGCGGCGTCGTCGAGAACGCGGTGATCTGGGCCGCGCTGAGGGCGCCGAGATGGTCGGAATCCAGGGCTCCCAAGGCGCCGGGGGAGATGCCCTTGATCTGGGTGGTGGTCAGCGCCGCCATCTGGTCCACCGTCAGATTGTTGAACATATAGATGTTCACGGCGGTGATCTGGGTGGAGGTGAGGGCGCCAAGCTGGGTCAACGACAAGGCATTGAGATCGTCGCCGCTCAGCCCGGGAATGGCGGAAGCCGAAAGCGCCGCGATCTGGCTGGTGTTGAGGACGGAAAGCTGGGTGGTCGACAGGGCGGCGAGTTGGTCGGAGGTGATGCCCTGGACCTGCAGGGGAACCAGGGCGGCAAGCTGGGTATTGCTCAGCGCCTGGAACTGGTCGGAGGTCAGCGCCCCGATCTGGGTAGAGGTGATGCCATTGAGCTGGGTGGTGGTCAGGCCGGCGATATCGTCCTGGGTGAAGGCTTCCAACTGGCCGGTGCTCACCGCCCCGATCTGGGTCGCGGTCAAGGCGCCCATCTGGGTGGTGGTCAGGGTGTTCAGTTCGGTGGTGGTCAGACTGCCGACCTGGGTGGTGGTCAGCGCCGCCAATTGCCCGGTGGAGACGTTGCCGACCTGATCCTGCGACAGGGCGGTCAATTCGGTGGCGGTCAGACTGCCGGCCTGGGTGGCGGTCAACGCCGCCACCTGGGTATCGGTGAAGTTGCCGATCTGGCTGGCCGACAGCGCCGCCACCTGGGTGGTGGCCAGCGCCGCGATCTGGGTGGCGGCCAGCGCCGCCAGCGAATTGCTGTCCAGGGCGGCCATCTGGCGGGTGTTCAGGGCGCCAAGCTGGGAGGTGGTCAGGCCGGGCAGCTGGGTCGCGGTGAAGCCGCGCGCCGCGAAGATGCTCAAGGCGCCGATCTGGGCCGGGCTGAGCGCCGCGATCTGGCTGCTGGACAGGCTCGCCATGCCGGTGAGCGAGATGCCGCCGACCTGGGAAAGGGACAGCGCCGCGATCTGGGCCGGCGACAGCACATCGATCTGGGTGGTGTCCAGGTTGACCAGATCGGCCGAACTTAAGGCCCCCAACTGGGTGACGGTCAGCGCCGTCAGGGAATCGTTGGACAGGCTGAGGGCCTGGGTGGTGCTGAGGCCGGCAATCTGGCTCGACGTCATGCCGCTGATCTGGGTGGAAGTCAGCATCCCCAACTCGGTCCCGGTCAGGCCGGAAATCTGGGTGCTGGTCAGCACCCCCAGCTGGGTCGGCGACAGCACCCCGAACTGGGAATTGGTCAAGCTGCCCAACTCGGTCGAGGTCAGTCCCTTCATCTGCTGGGTGGTCAGGGCGGCGATCTCCTCCACCCCGAAGCCCTGGACCTGGGCATCGAGCAGAACCGACAGTTGGACAGCGCTGAACGCCATCTGGCTGACGCTGAGGGCCGAGATCTGGGTCTCGGTCAGCGACCCCACCTGATTGGCCGACAGCGCCGAAAGCTGGGTGCCGTTCAGTTCGCCGATTTCGGTCAGGGTAAAGGCCTGGATCTGGGTGGTGGCCAGCCCACTCATATCCGTCGCCGTCAACCCCTGGATGGAGGTATTCGACAGCTGTGCGATCTGCACTTCGGACAGGGAGGATACGGGCGAAACCACGGCAGCGTGACTCCAGGTTACCGTCGGAAAAACAAGATCATGCGGCGAGACTCGTTAAAATTGTTACCCTGTAGAAACACGCCCCCGCGAAGGGCCGTGCCACCAGCCTCGCCAGTTCGGGCGGCCAATGGAAAATAGTCGCTAGCCGCGTTCCATGCAACTGCCGCGCCAAATTCCGGCGGGAGTGGACTCCCCCGTTCCCCGCCATCCCGTCCCGGCGGCGGCGGGCCGAAGGTCCGATCCTGCCCGGCAGAATTTGCCGGTCCGGGGACGGGATGGGAAAATGATTCCGCCTGTCCGAGCCATGATCCCGGGCCATGGTCATGATGGCCGGATTCCTCCATTCTTCCTCCAAGATTGAAGGACAGGCTGACACCATTCCGGGCAGGGCGATGGAGGCCTCACATTCCTGAGGCCGCGACGATCCTTGCTGACATAAGATGAAGCGCTATTCGCAAATCGTATGGGTGGTTTTGCTGCGCTGTGGGCCTTCGGCACATTCGAAGCTGGCAAGGGGGGGCGACCTCAATTCCCACAGCTTCGTTTGGGTGAGGTAGCGTCATCGACCACCAAGACACCAAGGACACCAAGAGGTCATTTCGGTGGTGACATCGTTGTTTCTCTCCGAGGCTGATGCCTTGAGGCTGTGGTGGTGGTGCGCTCCGCTCTCTTGGTGTCCTTGGTGCCTTGGTGGTGGAAAATCAGCCTCTTGGGTAAAGCCGTGGTCTGAAAGACTCGCCATCCATACATGTTGCGAACAGAGCTAAGATAAGGCCATGAAAACCGTCGCGTCCGTGATCCGCAAATGGGGGAAAGCCTACGACCAGAGGGTGGTGGTCCGGCTGGTCATCTTCGCCATCGCCCTGGCGCTGGCGGGCATGGCCGGGCGCCTGGCCGTGCTGCTGCCTTATCTCAGGGACGGCCTGACCGAGCTTTCCGGGGCGCACCAGTTGGCGCTGGCCACTTATGTGGCGGGGGATATCGGCGGCAAGGTCAAGGCGCGCTACGATCTGCTGAACACCCTGGCCGAGGGCTTTCCCCAGGATCTCCTCGATGATCCGGCTCGGCTGCAGGTCTGGCTGAAGGATCGCCAGACCGTCAATCCGATCTTTTCCAACGGATTGATCGTGGTCTCCCGCGACGGCCGGGGCATCGCCGAATTCCCGGTGATCGCCGGCCGGCTTGCCCTGGATTATGCGGGCCGCGACTGGCTGGTCGACGCCATCCGGGACGGACAGCCGGTGGCCGGCAAGCCCTCCCAGGGCCGCGCCAGCAACGACCCCATCATGGTCATGGCGGCGCCGATCCTGGGACAGGAGGGCCGCGCCGTGGCGGTTCTGGCCGGAGTGACGGCCCTGAATGCCCCGGGTTTCCTCGATCTGCTGCAAGGCACCAGGATCGGGAAAACCGGAGGCTTCCTGCTGATTTCACCCAGGGACGACCTTTTCATCGCCGCCACCGACCGGGCCAAGACCCTGCGGCCCCTGCCCCCGCCGGGGGTGAATCCCCTGCACGACCGCGCCATGGCGGGCTACCGGGGTACCGGCATCACCACCAATCTGGTGGGGGTCGAGGAATTGTCGGCCATGGTGTCGGTGCCCGGCACCGACTGGTTCCTGGTGGCGCGGGTTCCCACCAGCGAAGCCTTCGCCCTGGTCGACCGCATCCGGGTCTTCGTCATCCGCAACAGCATCTTCCTCGGCGGGTTCGCCGTGTTGGTCTGTCTGGTGGTGCTGCCGCGCTTCCTGCGGTCGCTGACCGTGGTGTCGCGGCAGATTCATCGCATGGCGGCGGGTGAGATCCCGCTGCAGCCGGTTCCGGTGCTGCGCCGCGACGAGGTCGGGGAACTGGCCACCGGCTTCAATGTCCTGCTGGCCCGCCTCGACGAAATGACCGCCCGCAAGGAGGCCGAGGAGCGCCTGCGCATGGCCGACAAGGAGCGGATGGAAACCTCGCTCCGGCAATGGATGGCCGACACCTCCCATGAATTGCGCACCCCGATCGCGGTGCTGCGGGCTCAGATCGAAGCGGTCCAGGACGGTGTCCATGTGGTGGATGGAACCACCCTGGATGTGCTGCATCGCGAGACCATGGGACTGTCGCGGCTGGTGGACGACCTCAACACGCTGGCCTTGTCCGATGTGGGGCGGCTGGATTGCCGCTTCGATCCCGTGGACCCCCTCGGCCTGCTCGACGATGGGATCGGCGCCATCACTAGCCGCTACGCCGCCGCCGGCCTGACCATCGCGTGGCGGGACCGTCCGGCGGTGCCGCCCGTGGTCTCCGGCGATTCCGAGCGTCTGCGGCAGGTGTTCTCCAATCTGCTGGAAAACACCTTGCGTTATACGGATCGGGGGGGATGCCTGCGGATCGGCTGCGTGTCCGGACCGCACGGCCTGACCCTGCATTTCGACGATACCGCCCCCGGGGTTCCGGCGGAAGCGCTGCCGCGCCTGTTCGAGCGCTTCTTCCGGGTCGAGACGTCGCGCAGCCGGGGGCGGGGCGGCGCCGGCATCGGCATGGCGCTGTGCCGGAGCATCGTCGAAGCCCATGGCGGCGGCATCACGGCAGCGAATTCACCGCTGGGGGGACTGCGCGTCACCCTGACCCTTCCCTGTTTGGTGCCTTGATCATGAACGTGGCAAAGCGGCGCATCCTGGTGGTCGAGGACGAACCGACCATCGCCGAAATCCTGGTGGACTATCTGCGGCATGCCGGGTTCACCCCCCGGCATCTGGACAATGGCCGCGACGCCCTGGAGGCGATCCGCGCCAATCCCCCCGATCTGGTGGTCCTCGACATCATGTTGCCCGGCCTGGACGGCATGACGGTGTGCCGGGAGGTCCGCAAATTCTCGGCGGTGCCGATCATCATGGTGACGGCGCGGGTCGAGGAGATCGACCGGTTGATGGGGCTCGGGGTCGGGGCCGACGACTATGTCTGCAAACCGTTCAGCCCGCGCGAGGTGGTGGCCCGCGTGACCACCGTGCTGCGCCGCATCGGCCACGGCGGCGACCCGATGATCCCGCCCCTGCTGGAGATCGACGACGACGCCCAGCGCATTTCCATCAGCGGGGAGCGGCTCGACCTGACGCCGACCGAGTTCCGGTTGCTGCGCCTGCTGTCGTCACGGCCGGGGCGCATCTATTCGCGGGCGCAGATCCTCGACCTCGCCTATATGGAGGATCAGGACGTGTCCGACCGCATCATCGACAGCCACATCAAGAACATCCGCAAGAAGATCGCGGCGGCCCTGCCGGGAGTCGATCTGATCCATTCGGTCTATGGGGTGGGATACCGGTTCGAGGTTTAACGCGTTTGGAAAATGGTATTACACTGGCCCCCTTCCCTGCCGGACGAGGATGCCGCGATGACCTTTTCGAGCGCCATTGATGACCGCTATTTCGAGGATTACGCCACCGGAGCGATTCATCGTTTCGGCACCATCGCGGTAGAGGAGGACGAGGTCATCGCCTTCGCCACCCGCTTCGATCCCCAGGATTTCCACACCAACCCGGAGGCGGCCAAGCGTACCCCCTTCGGCGGCCTGATCGCCAGCGGTTGGCATACCGCCGGCCTGATGATGCGGCTCTATGCCGACCATTACCTGACCAAGGTGGGGAGTCTGGCCTCGCCCGGCGTCGATGAATTGCGCTGGATCAAGCCGGTGCGCCCCGGCGACGCCTTGTCGGTGCGGGTGACCATCCTGGACGCGGTGCCGTCGCGCTCGAAACCCGATCGCGGCGTGGTCACCTCCTTCATCGAGGTTCTCAACCAGACCGAGGAGGTGGTCATGTCCATGCGGGTGGTCAATATGATCATGCGCCGGCCGGATCGCGCCGCATCGTGAGCGGTAGGGTGGGAAAATCCCCACTCTATTTTAGTTGATATTTTTCTAATATAATGTAACGTGACGGAGATGGACGGTTCAGCGGGAGGACGCGCGGATGGGCATGCGGGCCAATGGCGGTATTTCGGTGATTGTCGCCGAAAAGACTCCCCTGCTGCAATCCAGCCTGACCGGCCTGTTCGCCGAGGACCCACGCTTTTCCCGGATCCGCATGACCAGCGACGGCCGGAGCTTCGTCGAGGCGGTCGCGGTGGAGAGCTTCGACGTGGGGGTGATCGGCTGGGAGATGCCCAATCTCGACGGACGCGGCGTGCTTCAGGCCCTGCGCGACAAGATCGGCGCCCCCCGCATCGTGGTCTATACCGGCAACGCCAATCCCGACCTGCCGCGTCAGGCCATGACCCTGGGAGCGGCGGCATTCTGTTCCAAGAGCGAACCGCCCGCGCAATTGCTCGACGTCATCGGCACGGTGGCCGCCGGCCGCATGGCGTTTCCCTTCATCGATGTCGCCGGCCTGGCCAAGGACCCGCTGACAGAACTGACGTCGCGCGAGCGCGACATGCTGGCGACCCTGACCATCGGTTATACCAATCGGCAAATCGCCAGCCGGCTCGACATTTCCCTCAACACCGTCAAGTTCCACCTGAAGAATCTCTATGACAAGCTGGGCGTCGCCAGCCGCGCCCAGGCGGTGGTCTACTACCTGACGGAATACCATCCCCGATGACCGCCCCCACCACATCGCCCAGTGCTTTGTTACCATCGGTTACTGAAAAGCAACCGACGCGCAAGGCGGGGCGGGGTATAAGATCCCCATGGACACCAATGCTCATATCCTGGTGGTCGACGACGACCGTGAAATCCGCGATCTGCTGGCCCGCTTCCTGACCCGCCACGGACTGCGCGTGACCACCGCGCGCGACGGCGCCGAGATGATGGCGCTGCTCGACGAGAAGCGCATCGATCTGGTGGTGCTGGACCTGATGCTGCCGGGGGAGGACGGGTTGAGCCTGACCCGGCGTCTGCGCGAGACCCGCGCCGCCCTGCCCATCGTCATGCTGACCGCCATGGGCGAGGATACCGACCGGATCGTCGGGCTGGAGATGGGAGCCGACGATTACGTCGCCAAACCGTTCAATCCGCGCGAATTGCTGGCCCGCGTCAAGGCGGTGTTGCGCCGGGTGCAGTCGGTGGCCGACGGCATCGCCGCCGTCGCCCATGGAACCCGGCTGCGCTTCGAGGGCTGGAGCCTCGACCTCGCCACCCGCGACCTGACCTCGCCCGATGGCATCATGGTCAGCCTGTCGGCAGGCGAGTTCAGCCTGCTCCAGGTCTTTGTCGAGCATCCCCGGCGGGTGCTGTCGCGCGACCAACTGCTGGACTTCGCCCGCGGACGCTCGGCGATTCCGTTCGACCGCAGCATCGATATCCAGGTCAGCCGCCTGCGCCGCCGGTTGGGCGACGACGCCAAGGACCCCCAGTTGATCAAGACGGTGCGCGGCGGCGGGTACCTGTTCACCCCCGAGGTCGAGGCGGCATGACCATCGGGGTCCGCCTGCTGCCCGACACCGTGCTGGGACGCACCGCCCTGGTGCTGGTGGCGGCGCTGTCGCTGTCGGCGGTGACGGCGCTGGTGCTGTTCGCGATCCAGCGCGAGGAAGCGCTGAACGCCATCGGCGGCCGCAACGCCGCCGAGCGGGTGGATGCCCTGGTCACCATCGCCGAGCAGACCGAGCCGAATTTGCGGCACGATACCTTGCGCAGTTTCGAGACCATCCGCTTCCGGGTCGGATGGGGGGCCACGCCGGTGGTGGTCGAGAACGAGTCGTTCGGGCTGGCCGCTTTTGCCCACAAGGCCCTGGAAAAGGGGCTGGAGGGCCGCGACATTCTGATCTCCACCCGCCCCGGCCCCATCGGTGGCGGTGGCGGCGGTGGCGGCGGCGATGGTCACGGCATGCATCGCCCCCCCCATCTCATCGGCCCGGCCCTGCGCATTTCCGTGCGGTTGACCGATGGCTCGTGGCTCAACGTGGTGGCGCCGTTCGAGCCGGGCGATTCCCTGTGGCATCCCCGCTTCGTGCTGCCCCTGCTGCTGGCCCTGGTGCTGGTGACCGGCGTGGCGCTGCTGGCGGTGCGCAAGGCGACCCAGCCGTTCGACCGCTTCGCCGTCGCCGCCGAACGGCTGGGCGTCGATGTGACGGCGCCGCCCATGCCCGAGGCCGGCCCGCGCGAGGTCCGCCGGGCGGCCCAGGCCTTCAACGTCATGCAAGGCCGCCTCAGCCGCTTCGTCCAGGACCGCACCCAGATGCTGGCCGCCATCAGCCACGACCTCAAGACCCCCATCACCCGCCTGCGCCTGCGCGCCGAATTCATCGAGGACGACGAGCAGCGCACCAAAATGCTGGCCGATCTGGAAGAGATGGAGGCGATGATCGCCTCGACCCTGGCCTTTGCCCGCGACGACGCCACCAGCGAGCCGCGTCTGCGCCTGGATATTGCCGCCATGGTGCAGGGCATGGTGGAGGATCTGGAGGATCTGGGCGCCGCCTGCGCCTATGCCGGACCGCAAAGCCTGGTGATCGAGGCCCGCCCCGCCGCCCTGAAGCGCGCCGTCGCCAATCTGCTCGACAATGCGCTGAAATATGGCGGCAGCGCCCGCCTGGAACTATCACCGGCCGGAACGGAGATCCACCTGACCATCGACGATGACGGTCCCGGCATCCCCGAGCCTGATTTCGAGCGGGTCTTCGCCCCCTTTGTCCGGCTGGAGGCCTCCCGCTCGCGCGATACCGGCGGCAGCGGCCTGGGGCTGGCGGTGGCCCGCGCCGCCATCCGCGCCCAGGGCGGCGACATCACCCTGACCAACCGTCCCGGGGGCGGCCTGCACGTCACCCTGAGCCTGCCTCTGGGCTGAAGGATCAGCCCGGCGGGTCCGGCTGGTCGCCGCATTCGCGCAGATAGGCCTCGGCCCGAAGCCTGAGGGCCGGGGGAATGGCAACGGCCTTGTTCAGGGACGCGTCAGTGATGCAGGCCACGTATTTGGCACGGAAATGGATGCTGCCGGCCAGATCCACCCCTTCGACCCGGAAGGTCAGGCTGGACTCGCCGATCCGCCCGATCCGCACCTGAACGTCGATCTCCAGCCCCGGCGCCATGGCCTTGAGATAGTCGCAGGATGCATGGACCATGGGCGAGCCGATATTGTGGCTCCGCTTCAGGCTGAGCCAGTCGGTGCCGAACACCTCGGCATACCAGCGTTCCAGCGCCTCGGTGCCGTAATCGAACGCCCGTGGGGTATAGAGAATGCCGGCGGGATCGCAATCCCCCCAGCTTACCCGTCTTCTGACCGCGAACACCGCCATTCCGTATCTGCTCCGCATTTCGGTATCGTGATGCCGATTATCGGGGGAGCACGGCGCCCCGTCAAACCCGTTCCGGGCGCGCGGCTTCATCACGGCCGGGCCGTCATCGATCAGTAATCAAATGGCGTAACTTCCCCGCCGAAGTGATCGCATGCCGGAACTTCTGTTTCACGGTTATTCACAGCCGTCGTCTTTGAGCGGATAGCTGTTCGTCTCAAGACTTGGCATGCCTCATTGAGGACAAAAAACGCCGTGCCTATGAATCGAGCAAATAAAGGAAAGGTGCGGGACTCTTGGGGATGGCCGGTCGATACGCGACTTCTCGACAGACTTATCCACAGAGAATGTGGATTACCCTTAAGGTGGGTAAGCCCGATTGAAAGCGGACGGCGGCACCCCACATTAGGTCTGCGGAATGTTCCTGACCGAGGAGAGAGCGCATGCTGATCGGCGGCTTCAATTCAGACGGCGTGGTCACCGTCAACCGGGTGGTGCTACGGCAAGGTTATGGCGTCGACGATCTGGAAGAGCGGGTGGCGCTGCTGTGCGAGAACGTCAAGACCTGGCATTCCGAGACCGGCTTCATCGGCGGCTTCGTCTGCCTCAACTCGGGGATGATCTCCAACGAAGGCTCCCATATCGGCCAGCCGGTGGCCTCGGCCATGGCCGGCCGCGAGGCGCTGATCATCACCTTCTGGCGCAGCTTCGAGGACCACGAGCAGTCCCATCGCAGTCCGACCTTTCAGCCGCTGTTCCGCAACGTCATCGAACTGTGTGAGAACGGCAACGAGGAAATCGCCTATACCATGCTGTGGCAGGGCAAGGCCTACAGCCCCGCGGAGGCCAAGGCGGCCCAGCGCGCCAAGACCGCCTACACCGCCCAGGCGATGGAATGAGGCGTGACCGCGAACGGTCGGGGATTTTACCTCCGACTTGCCGCCGCGTGATTCCGCAGTGATTCCACAAGCAAAAAGGCCTTAGCCGGGTCAGCGGCTAAGGCCTTGATAAACTTGGTGGAGCCGAGCGGGATCGAACCGCTGACCTCCTCATTGCGAACAAGAAATCTTGACGCGACACAACCCGACCTGGCGTGAGCGGACCCGACAAAATCCCTTGAAACATACCGAAATATCGATATACCTTCTCATTGTGTCGGACACGATGCGACATGGAATGTCGTTCTGCGGGGTCCGCACGGGGTCCGCACTATCCGGGCCGCCTTCAATAAGAGGGTATTTCGATGAAGCTGACCATGCGGGTTATTGAGGGCTTGGCCTGCCCCGAGGGGCAAAAGGACAAGCTGTTTTTCGACGACACTCAAACGGGCTTGGCGGTGCGTGTTACGAAGGCCGGAAGTAAGACATACCTTTGCCAATACACATTTGCAGGACAGCGGCGCCGGGTGCCACTAGGATCCTTCAAAGGAATATCGCTGGCTGCCGCAAGAGATGCAGCATCGGCAATCCTTGGGGACGTGGCGATGGGATCAGATCCTGCCGGTGAGCGGAAGATCGCCGCCGCCGCGGCAAAGATCAAAGCGACCAGTGACTCTCTCACCCTGGCAATTCTCATTGATGACTGGCGCAAACTGCACCTCATCGGACGGTCCCCAAAATACGCCAAGGAGGCGGTTCGGGCGCTCCAGGTGGCCTTTGCTGATCGTCTTAACCTTCCTGCCGAATCGCTTGACCGCAAGGCGGTGGTCAAAGTGCTGGACGGCATGGCTGATCGCGACGCAATGGCCAAGGCGGTTGCAGTGTATGGGCGTGCTCTTTATGGCTGGGCGCGAAAGCGCGGGTCGGTTGACACCAATCCGTTCGAGGCTGTGCCGGTAGCCGATACCGTCAAGCGGGATCGAGTGCTGACGGATGACGAGCTAGCCGAGGTATGGCATGCGGTTGCCGACATGGGGGTATATGGCTCAATCGTTCGCTTCCTGATCTTGACCGGGCAGCGGCGCGAAGAAGTTGCCGGCCTAGTCTGGGAAGAGGTTTCCCCCGATCTGACGACATGGAATCTTCCGGCCAGCCGGGCGAAGAATGGCGTTGCCACGACCATTCCCCTCGCGAAGAGCGCTCAAGGCCTTCTTCGCTCCCTCAAGCGCTCTGGCGAAACGGTCTTCTTCGGCCGAAAGAATGCCTTCTCGGGATGGAGCAAGGCGAAGGCCCGCTTGGATGGATTGATCACCGAAGCGCGTCAGAAGGCCGCCACCGATGGCGGTGCTGATCCAAATGCTGTTGCCGATATGCCGGCCTGGAGGATCCACGATCTGCGGCGAACTGTTGCGACGGGCCTGCAGCGGCTCGGGGTGCGATTGGAGGTTACCGAGGCCGTTCTAAACCACGTCTCGGGCACTCGATCCGGCGTCGTCGGCATCTATCAGCGCCACGATTGGGCCGAGGAGAAACGAGTTGCCCTGGAGGCGTGGGGTAAGCATGTGCTGGCCGTGGTCGAGGGGCGTGCGAAAGCCGGAAATGTGGTTCCGCTCCAGAGGAGAGGCGAAAAATGACCATCGTTGTCGAGCGCACGGCGATACCAGTTGATGGCCCTGAAGCCCATTTAGGGGCGGCGGCATTCATGGCAGTTCTGGCCTACCCGATGCGGGGTGAACGGCAGAAGCGAATAGCCTTTATTGAAGCTTGGAAAGGTGCTCTATCAAAGCATTATCTATCCCGTTTACCTTGGCGTAGTCCGGATCGCGGAAAAATATTAAATAAATACAGGAATATGCCAAATCAGCAGATAAACAATACGATTAATAGAGGGGTCTATCGGATAGCGGCGCGGCGGTTTGTGGCCGCCCGGCTCGCCAGTGAAAAAATCATGTATTCACATTTCGCCGATGCAACAGGCGTCATGACCTCTGGGGCAAGCCTTCTCGGCTTTGCCGTAACCAGTGCAATCCAAAAAAACATGATCGCTGTCGCTGGCGGGTTTGTTGAGCAGGCGGCTAAAGTTCGTCTGACGCGGATCACGAAGCCGCCAAATTCAATTAGGTCGGCGGTGTCTCGTGAGGCGGAAAGAAAGAAGAAATGGGGAGCCGCCGGATCCGGGGCGGCGTCGATCATGAGCCGAGAATGGTCGGAAACGCGGCCAGTTCTGCATTTGGCGTTGGCGCTGGGGGAAGTCTGCCTTGATCGCGGGGGCTTTGACCCGCTCGATCTTGTCCACCGTCCTGAGTGGCTTCACTCCGCCTTACGGAACGCAGAAATGATGCGGGTAACGCTGGCCCAGCACTTTGAAATCAGCCCGCCGGAAGTGGTTGTCTTGGTTGCTGAGGGATGCCCTTGAGTTTCTGTAATCGGTCAGCCATCCACGGATAGCGTCCTCTTGTCGGACAGAAACCGACATGAGGTGCGATATGGACCGAGTTCTTTCTTACGATGAGGCTGCCGGCCGTGCCGGCTTTGTTCGGCGCACTCTTGAGCGTCTGATTTCCGTGGGCGATGGCCCCGCGGTGATTAACCTCTCCGTCCGGCGCAGGGGTATTCTCGAAAGCGATCTCGAAAACTGGCTGCTAGGCCGTCGCCTTCCCCCTCCCGCTGCCCCGGAAGGGGGGAAGCGTGGTCGCGGTCGCCCTCGCAAGATTCCGGCTGCCACCAGCGCGGTCGCCTAAGTCATGCCCCACAACGAGAAACCCCCGGCGCTGGCGGGCGCAGGGGGCTCGGGGAATGTCGAAGCTGGCGAGCACGACGGCCCCGATCATAACAACCGCGATTGCAGTTTTCAATCTATCGGTGACTTGGTGGCGCGGATCATTGCCCGCCGGCATGGCCTGAGTTTGCCCACCGCCGCCGCCATCTGCGGCATCGTCGGAATTGGGGGGCAGACATCATGACCACCATCGACCTGTTCGACGAGTTGGACGACGCCATCGCCCGCGCACAGCCATCGGCCGCCCGCGCATGGCGTGAGGCCCAAGGCTGGCCCCGGTCCGCTGCCCTCCAGGGAATCGGTGGTGGTGTCGCCCGCATCGAGTTTTGTGGCGGCGATCTGTACCAACCGGCCGACCGTGAGGGCGTCGGAACCCCGGCCATCATCATTCCGTGCTGGCCCGGCCCCGCTCCGGACCACTCTGATGATCTGGTGGATCTGCTGGCCTGGGTGCCCGGGGCCGGCCTGTTCACTCGCCGCGGTATCGCCGACGTGCTGGGCGAGGAGGCCATTCGCCAGTCAGAACCCTGCATGGGCATCACGCGCCCGCTGCGCATCTTCGCCGATCCGGGCGCTTGGGCACGGGCGCACACCTGGAATGACCGGGGAGACCACGGGCTTGTGGTGATCCGCTGGAACCGGGTTCGCGCCACCCTCGGGCATCTGGGCGGCGCCGTCGAGTTCGTCGCCTCGGACGTGGCCACCGGCCGGCGGCTGCGGGAAGCACTCCAGCCCAAGGCCCCGGCCGCCCCGCGCATCTTGGTCACCGCCGCCGAACAGGTGGCAGCATGAACGCCATCCCGCTGGAGCAAGCCGAGCGCATGGCCGGCGGACAACGGCAGCGCCCGACCGTCGAGGGTGCCCGCCGTGCCTGGGTGGATCATGAAGGCCCGGTACATGCCCCCAGCCTCGCCCGCCGCCCGATCCTTTCCCGTGTCTGGGCAGTTGAAGGGATGGTGCCGAGCGGTGCCGTCACGCTGCTGTCTGGTGATGGCGGTTCGGGCAAATCGACACTGACGCTGCAACTGGCCTGCTCGACCGTGCTGCGGCGCCCCTGGCTGGGCAAGGAGACCCGCCATAGCAAGGCCGCCTATGTGTCGTGCGAAGACGACATTGACGAGCTTCACCGCCGCCTTGGGGCGATTGCCGGTGCTGAGGATTGGGACCTCGCCGACCTCGACGGCCTGGAACTGTTCGACCGCGTCGGCCGCGACAACGCGGTCATGTTCAAGGGGGCGGGCTTTGGCAGCATCTGGGAGCCTTCGCCCTGGTGGGTCGGGCTGTCGAATTGGGTCCAAGACACCGGCCCCGGCCTGGTGGTGCTGGACAGCCTATACGACTTCTTCCCCGGCAATCAGTTGGACCAGGCTTCGGCCCGGACCTTCATGGGGATGCTGCGCGAACTGGCACAGGATGCCGGCTGCGCCATCATCGTGTTGTGGCACCCCAGCAAGAGCGGCATGGAATCGGGTGACGGCACCAGCGGCAACGTGGCTTTCAGGAACGCCGCCCGCGCCATGCTCTACCTGGAGCGCGACAAGGAGGCCGGCGCCGATGCACCGCTGATCCTGCGGGGGAAGAAGTCCAATTACGGCCCCGCCGCCGACGAAATGCGCGTGCAATGGGAGACGGGCCGCTTCGTCCCCGTGGTGCCCGAAGGCGCCACGTCGGGCTTCTTCGCCGGCTGCGCAAAGCGGGATGCGGAAAGCGTCTTCCTGGCCTGCCTCGACGCGGTTACGGCCCACGGTCGCAACGTGTCGGCCAGCAAGTCCCCAAATTACGCACCTAAGGTCTTCATGGGGATGCCCGAAGGTAGCGGCTTCAAGCTGCGCGACCTGGAAAGGGCGATGGAACGGCTGTTCTCGTCCAGCGCCATCGAGGTGGGACAGGTCGGCCAGTACTCCAGCCGAAATCAGAAGATGGGCCTACGGCGCAAGCTCGCTCATGCCCAAACCGATGGGGGGCAGCATGGCTGACCTCTGCATAACGCGCATAAAACATGGCTCTATTCGCAATTCGTATTGATCTCGTGTAGACTGGCGGAAACGCGGGAGGTTTTGCGCGATGGATCGGAAGGAATTTCAGGCGTGGCTGTCGGCAG
>Ga0316222_1002355_pt1 | contig 20345 bp, 12 predicted proteins | sample TBH18011metaG_FD_206008 | JGI IMG/M metagenome (GOLD analysis project Ga0316222, IMG submission 206008) | Freshwater microbial communities from Trout Bog Lake, Wisconsin, USA - TBH18011 | ecosystem: Environmental > Aquatic > Freshwater > Lake > Hypolimnion/Profundal zone | place: USA: Wisconsin...
CGGACCAACAGCGGAAACAAAAGATAAGCCAGCCACTCGCAACTGACGGCCCAAGCCGGTACATTCCAAGAAAGAACGGTGCGAAATAACCACGCTTGGACCAGGAAAAAGTTCCGCCCAAAGCCGGCAGCCGTGTACAGCTCCGGATGGGCCGGGGGCATCCCGGCCAGCCGCCCCAGCACCAGCAACAAGGCAAATAACCCCAGCATAACCGCATGCACCGGCCAAAGCCGGGCCAACCGGGCCCATAGTTATACTGGATCACAAATCCGCTCAGGATGAAAAAGAAGTCCACTCCCAGAAAACCGTTTGCGGCCAGCAGTGTCACCGGACCTTCCAGTGAAGGAAACGCCTGTTGCAACTGCGCCTCCATGTGAAACAAAATCACCCACACCGCCGCCACCCCCCGGATGCCGGTCAGCGGACAAATTTCCGGGTTGCCAGCCAAACCACGGCCAATCCCTGCCCCCGCTACCAAATTTTCATGGCTTCGCGGATGCCGGCCAGACAGGGGGCGCCGGCAAAAAAAACGCTCCCTCAGCATACCCGCCGGCCCCGGCAACACGCGGGACTGTTCTCGCTTTGAATGCGGCAAACCGCACAATGACCTGCCGGTCTTCACAAGATGGCACCCGGTCACCTTGCCGGGAAATCAAGGCCGTCACCCTCCCGGCAAAATTGAGGAACCAGCGCCATCCTTGCCTGCGTTTTAAAACCTGTCAATCCACCGATTTTGTCCGGCGAAGGACAAAACCCGCCGGATGCTCCGCCGCACCTGTTATTCCCGCCGATCCGTCTCAGGGCGACAAGACGCGGAAGTAACCCGCCCCCGCCGACACGCTGCTGGTGAACGTGAGCGGACTCACCCCGAAAGCCCCGGTGCTGATGATGGACCAGTTCGTCAGCGGCAACATCAGGTTGGTCGTCGAAAGCACCTTGTAGGTCTGTCCGTTCGTGCCGCTGAAGGTGAACAGGAACTGGCTTCCGTCGAATCCCGCGCCGGACACCACCGGCATCACCGTCACCGTCGCCGCGAAATTCGCCGTCACGCTCACATTGTTCGTCACGCCCGTATCCGTGCGCGGATTGGCCGTGCCCCCGTCGCTCCAGTTCACAAAGTGATAGCCGGAATTCGCCACGGCCGTCACCGTGCTGCCGCTCGCTCCGTAATTCACCGTCTGCGCGGTGACACCGGACAGCGTGCCGTTCGTGCCCGCCGCATACGCCAGCGTGAACGTGACATTGCTCACCGCGATCGCCCCACTCGCCGCCAGCGTGTTCGTATACCACTGCAACCCCGGATTCAGCGACGGCAGCGTCAGATTCGTGAACGACCCCGTATAACTGCCCGCCGTGAAAAGCTTGAACCGATCCCCCGCCGCGAACGCATTCGTGCCGATGTTCGTCACGATGAGGCTGCCGCCTTCGGTCAGGGCGCCGGAGATGAAGGCCACGTCGTTGGTCAGCACCCCGCCGTTCTTGCTCGTCCTCATCAGCGCATTGCCCGCCAAGTTCAGCGTGTTACTGACAGTCAAGGTGCCGATGTTCGTGTAACCCGGCGCCAGCGTCCCGGCAAACTGGATGGCGGTGGCGCCCCGGATGATCCCCGTGCCGCCCACGGTCCCGCCGGAGGCCACCGTGACCGTGTTCGTACCGATGATGCCATTGACCAGCAAAGCGCCGCCATAGACTGCCGTGACGCCCGTGCCGGTGTTCGTGGCCGTGAGCACCAGCCGCCCCGAACCCGTCGAGTTTGTCAGCGTCAGCGTTTCGCCGCTGGCGTTCAGAGGCGTGGCAAAGGTCACGCTCTGGCCATTGACATCCACACTCACCGCCTGGCCCGCCGCCGTGCTGAAACGGCCGGAGTAATCATAGGCGTTCGCCGGACCGTATTGCAACGTACCGCCGGCAAAAGATATGTTGCCAGCGTTGACGGCGGCACTCTTGCCCAGCGGCCCGCTCACCCCCGCTGTCTCCGCCGCATTCGCCATTACCACGCCGCCCCCCAGCGTCGTGCCCCCGGTGTAAGTGTTCGCGCCGGAAAGGGTCAGCGTGTTCGCGCCCTTTTTCTGGATGCCGGTCGCCCCCGTCAACGTGCCGTTGAAAACCTGGGCGGCGGGGCCGTTGAAATACAGCGCGCCATTGTTATAAAGCGTCCCGGTGTAGCCCGAGGGATCACCGTCCAGCGAAATTCCCTGGGAACTGGCGTTGGTCAGCGGCCCGGAACCCGTCAGCGGCCCGGTGAAGTGAAGATTGACGCCGAAGGCCCAGTTGTTGCCCGCGAGCGTGCCGCCCGCCGGGAGGACATTGATTCCGTTCATCATGGCCTGATAGGCCGTCCCCCCGCCGTTGCCCGGACTGGGCGCGACCGAACCGCCATTCGAAAGTTGCCCGCCGTTCAGATAAATCGTCTGCACACTGCTCGAGTTGGTATTGTCGTAATCCCGGATGTCAATCGTGCCGCTGTTGGTGATCGCCCCCGACGTGCTCATCACCGTTCCCAGATTGAAACTGCCGAAATAAAGCACCGCCCCGCTGTTGACGTTCACATTGCCATTGATCAGCACGCTGCTGGTCGAGCTCGAGACAAACCGCCCCGAAGTGATCGTCAGCGTGTGCCCGCCGAGATTGACCCCTTGGGTGACCACGAGGCCGTTGGTTTTCACATCGGCAACCGCGCCGGCGGTGGCATCCGCCGACAGCGTGACCTGCGTCGAAAGCGCCGGCTGGTTGGTGGCCGAACTGCCATACAAGGCCGGCAGTCCGCCCGCCCCCGTGCCCGCCAGCGTCACCGCATTGGCCGGTGAATAAGCACTCAGGTCCAAGGTGCCACCCGCGCCGACCGTCACCGCCGCCGTCCCCAGCGCGGTCGCATTACCCAATGACACCTTGCCGGCGTTGATCGTGGTTCCCCCGCTGTAAGTGTTCGCGCTGGAAAGCGCCAGCGGTCCACTGCCGTTTTTGATGAGCGCGCCCGTCCCGGAAATCGCCCCGGAGATTATATTGCTCCCCGCCCCGTCCACGGTGAGATTATAGCCGCCATTGGTCACGGGGGCGGTGACGGCGAGCAGACCGTTGCTGGAAACGAACGATTGCGCCGCCGCCAGCGTGAGGCCGATGGCATTGGTATTGTTCCCGGCGAGGCTCAGCAAGCCCCATTGCAGTCCCAGCGCATTCCCGCCCAGGCTGAAGCCGCCGTTGGCGAAAATGATCTGGCCCGCCGCCGTCAGCCAATCGTTGGTATTGGCCGGCCGCACAGTGCCTTGAAAAGTGAGCAGGTTCCAATTGGCCGGCGCCGTCCCGGACCAGTTCGTGGCGTTGCTCCAGCTGTTATTGTTGCCGCCGCCATTCCAGGCATTGGAACTGACGCTGGCGACGACCAGCGTTCCATTCGTGGCCAGGCCCGACGCATTCCAGACCAAACCGACCGGCATCGGCGGCAGGCTGACGCTGGAAAAGTTCCCGGTGTAACCGGGCGCACTGAACAGCGTGAACGTATCGCCCGCCGCCAGCGTCCCGGTGCTCTGATTGACGACCGTGAGCGTCCCGCCGTTGGTCAGCGTGCCGCTGCCCACTTGCAAAGTGCTGGCGAAAGGGGTCGCCGCCTTGTTGATCACCATCTGCAGACTGCCGGCCAAACCCGGCGGCGTGCTCACGGCCAGCAGGTTCGTGCCGCCAAAAGACAAGGTCCCGCCGGCGACGACATTGAGCGAACTGACGGTCTGGTTGTAACCGCCCAGTTGCAGGCTGGCGCCGCTCGAGATGGGCACCGACGCGTTCGTGCCGAGACAGTTGGTGCTCCCGCACAGCACCGTGCCCGCCTGGATCTGCACCGCGGCATTGCCGGTGGCCGCCACCCCGTTCAGCAGAATCGATCCGCCGCCCCGCTTATAAAAGCCCAGGCTGCCCACATTGAGCGGTCCGTTGATGGTCAGATCGCCCGTCGCAGTATTCGCGCCCACATCCGTTTGGATGGACATGCCATATCCGTCGCTAACCATCTGCACATTCGTGGCGATGACCGACCCCGAGGCGCTCGATTCGCACCACAGGCCGGTGCCGTTGATGTCAAAGATGCCCAGGCTGGCCATGCCCGAGCCGTATTGCCGGATGGTCGACGCCCCGGTCAGCATCTGGATCTGCCCGCTGCAATTATAAGTCTTCCCGCCCGCCAGATAAAAACCGTTGGTGGAATTCACCCCGCTGCCATTGATCGTCATGGCTGTGTTCGCATAGCCGCCGCCGGTCGAGTAGCCGATCTTTAACGTGGTCCCCGAATTGATCACATAGGGCGTGTCCCCGGATTTGTTCTGCATCTCCAGCGTCCCCGCGCCGACCGTCAGCAAACCGGTGACCGTGCTGGACCCGCTCAAGGTCAGGTAGCCCGGCCCGGTCTTGGTGAATCCGCCCGTGCCCGCGAGCACCGCGCTGATGATGTTCGTGGCATGCTGTACCGCGATCCCCGGCGTTCCGCTGCTCACCGCCAGCGTCAGCGGTCCGCCCGTGCCCGTGCTCAGCGTCCAATTATGTTGCGCCGTCAGATTCTGGTCGTCAAAGAGGAGCGTGCCGACCGTGTTGCTGCCGTTCAGCGAAACCGTCACATTGTTCGTCAGGTTCAGCGTGCTGAAATCCGCCACCGCATCCACCCCGCCCGCCGCCGTCCCGCCGCTCCAGTTGCTGCCATTCGTCCAAACCCCGCCGGCCGTGTTCGTCCAAACCCCGGAACCCGCCGGGGCCGAGATCACCAGCGCCGCCGGCGCGCTGGTCACACCGCTGACATATACCGTGTAATTGCCGACGTTTGCCGTCGTGGCGCTCACGACCGTGTAGCTGGAATTGGTCGCCCCGGCAATGTTCGTGCCGTTCAGCTGCCACTGGTAATTCGTCGGGATCGGGCCGATGACCGCCGCCGAGAACGTCGCCGGCAGCCCGCCGATGACCGCGTTTGTCTGCGGACTGATCGCCACGCTGGCCGGGCCGATGACATTCGTGCCCGTCAGGCTGAAGTTGTCAAAACTCGTGTAGAAGACATTCGGGTTCGGCTCCGGCAACGCATAGGTGAACACCCCCGCATAGATTGTCGTCCCGAAACTCGTCAGATTGGTGGTCCGGACCATGTTCCAGTTCACCCCGTCCGCCGAAAGGTAGCCCGTGAACTGGTTGCCCACGCGCTGGAGCTTGTACCATTTGTTGCCATTTCCCTGGTTGCCGGACCAGGAATTCGCATCCCCATTGCCGCCCCGCATCGTGTCATCTTCAAAGTAGCTGCCGCCCCCCACCGAGCCGAATAGCGCGATGAAGCGCGTCGTGCCGCCATCGCCCAGCGGCTGGCTGGAGGTGTCGTTGGTTGTGCCGCGCAGGATGATGCCGCCGCGCCAGGAACCGTCCGGCGTGAGCCCGTCCGGCCCGGCCACATTCGGCGTGATGCCGGCCATCCGGCCGATGAGCGTGCAATCGCCGCTGACCTGCCGGCCGAGCAGATTCATATTGTCGCCCACGAGGGTCAGCGTATTGCCCTGAATGCTCACGCCCGAAGGATGGTCATGCAGATCCAGCGGTGCCCAGGTCCACGGCGCGATCGTCGAATTCGTGGCGGCAAAGGTCACCGGGGCGGAATCGATCATGTTGGTCCCGTTGTAGACCAGCCGGGCCCGGACCGTGTTCGTGGCCGCCGTCCAGACCATCGCATTCAGGTTGTACGGCACCGTCACGCTGGAGCCCAGAAAGTAATCCACGCTCGGATTGGGCGTGAAATAATAATAGGAATAATCGGTCAGAAAATATTGCACGCTGTTGATGGTCGCCCCGTTCGGGACGATCGTCGGAGTGATTCCCGGATTGGAATTCAGCACCGTGGCGTTGTTGGTCGGCCCGGCCAGGGTGATGGTCGGTTCATTCGTCCCCGGCACGCGGGAAAACGCGCCGGCCGGGACTTCCACCGGTGCCAGCCCCGGCCCTTCGTAGGTCAGCCCCAAGCCGTCGGTATACGCCGTGGTATTGACCGGATTGGCCGCGCCCTTGAAAAACTGCACGTTGAACGCATGCTGCCCCGCCGCCAGGGCGATGCCCCCGCTCTTGAACTGCGAAGAGTCATGCAGGCCGTCAAAATTGATGACGTTCGTCCCGTCGATCGTGAGCGAACTGCCGTCGCCCGAATGCAGCGTGAACGCATACAGCCCGGTGTTGGAAACCGTGATGAAACCGCTGTAATTGAAACCGTAATCCGTCCGCTTCCGCCGCGGTGTCGGGTCCGGGAACGCCACCACCCCGTTGTAGACCGGCGTGAGCGAACTGAAATTCGGCAGCACCGTCCAGTCGCCGGAACCCGGCTCATAATATTGGAACGCCAGGCCGCCGGCCGTGCCCGTCACATTCGTGGCCGGACTGGGCGTGACCGCGGCCGGGGTGATGAGGATCGGCGCGTTCGTGTTGAAGAAAATGTCCGCGATGGTCAGCCGCACATACGGCGTCGCCACGCCCGGAATGGCCAGCAGCTTCTGCCGCGCCTCGGGATCGTTGTCAAAGGCCGTGAACGATGCCGACCCGGTGTAGTTCGAATTGTTGAAAACCTCCACCTTGTAAGAAAGCTGCGGCGAACTCGTGAGCGGCAGCTGCCATTGCACCAGCACCTGCGTGTTCAGCAGGCTGGCCCCGTAATTGGTCACCACAATCGGATCAAACGTCGGCAAGGACGGCTGCGTCACCGTCAGGGTGATCGGAACGTTATTGGTGTAATCCGGCCCGCACGAGGATTGCCCCGCCGTGTTGGTGTTCACCAGCTGGCAGAAACTCGTGCCGCCCCCGCCGGTGAAATGGATTTGGCTCGCCGAATTCCACGCGCCGCTATAGTGATAATAGCCACCCGAGTGCTGCACGATGTAATCGCCGGTGTACCCGGAAAAATTCTCCTGCCAGCCGCTCATGCCTGTCACGCCGGTCGAGGCGAACGGATAAAACAGCGTGCCGAGGTGATACCAGTTGCCCGTCGTGGGGTCCTTCATCCACATGCCCTGATAACCCTGATGCGCGGTGCCGTTGCCCGGCGGCCAATACCGCACCACAAAACGGTTCGAGAGATTCGTCGAGAACATCGGCCAGTACCCCTTGATCGAGCAGCTGCTCCCCTCCGCCGTGGACGCCCACCACGTCATGTTCGTGCCCGCAAACGTCGGGATTTGCATGACGTACGGCCCGTACACCCCGCTCGGCGGCCACATGCTATATTGCACCAGCGTGGACAGCACCCCGTTCACATTGTTCTCGTGCGTCATCCCCCCGTAGAAATACGCCGTGCCGCCATCCGAACTGGTGACGTTCTCTTCATGGATCGCGTCATAAATGCCGCCCGGCAAATTCGCCGAACGGTAATCCTGCATGATGCAATCCGAACCGCTCGTCACATTATAGGAATGGTACTGCGCCCGCCCGGTCGCCGGGGTCAGCAGGGCCAGGCCCAGACCAAAGATAAAAGTCAGACTCGCCAGACAGGATAAGGGTTTCATGGAGTGGGTTTTAGGGGTATTCACAGGGTAAAACTGCTCGCTTTAACGATAAACGCATTCGGCACTATGCAGTTTGTCTTATCATTCATCCCCTCTACAATACCACAAATGGGGGAGCCCTTTGCGGCGCAAGGACAAATAACGCCCTTCCCGGGACAAAGAACGGGCGGCTTCACCAGGTTTGCCAGGCTGGCCCCTTGGCAGCGGCTCAGAGTCAGTCTGAAAACCAACTCATGAGCCGCTGCGATTGGCATGGCGCCAGCATCCGGCCTGTCCTGGTCGCCAAAACATATTTGCCAGGATGGTGCGGGGAACCGGCGACGCAAATCAGGTTTCCCCAATCACGCGCTTCACAACCCCGGGTCCAGGCTTTCCGCCGTCAACGGTCCGGTGTGACCATCCATGAAGACGACATTTTTTCCCGGCCCTGCCGCCCGCGGGTGGAACGCTTCATAGTCCAGGAACAGCGGCGTGGTCACCGGATTGGAAACCACCGTGTTGGTGCTCCCGCTTTGGGAAGTGAGGGTCCCCCCCACCCACGTTTCCGAGTGCATGATGTCGGTGCCCAGCGATTGGGTTCCATCAATGTGCTGGCCGTTCATATCAACGTTCCACTCGTAACTCGAACCATCATTGGAAAAATAGCCGAGTTGGTCGGCCGGGCATTTGAAAACCGCCGAGCTGTTGGTGGAACCGGCCTGCCCCACCTCGGATGCCAGCACGTCACAAATGCGCGGCAGCGGGCGGGCGGGATTGAACGGCTGCGCCGGCAGCAACTCCGCCGACGGCAGGCGTCCGCCGTTGTCTTCGGCATAGATGCGGGTGGCGATGCCAAGTTGGCGGAGCTGATTCAGGCAGGCGGTGTTGATGGCGCTGTTTTTCGCCCGGGTGACCGCCGGGAGCAGCATGGCCGCGATGATGCCAATGATGGCGAGGCAGACCAGCAATTCGAGCAGGGTGAAGGCATTCCGGCGCAATCCGGCCGGGGTGGCTGTTAGTTTCATAGTCAAAGATGGAGTCAAAGATGTTTTGGGGAACCGGATTTCACTGCGCCTTGTTTTTCCGAATCGGCCGGCCCCGGGCCGCCCGCTCGGCCGGCGTCTGGTCCATCCAATCGTCATATTTTTGATGGACGATCCCCGCCCCGGGCTTTTCCGGCTGGCCTGACAACCGCCAGGCCAGATGTTCCCTGGCCACGGCTGCCTCCTGCGCTTCGCCGGGTGCCGCACTTTGCAGCAAATAAAAGTCTGCGCATCGGCCATGCACTTGCCGGGCCAGCTCCCCGGCCGCTTCCGCCGAGGTCGAATCCGGCAGGTTGTCTTGCGCCTGCGCCAGCAGGCTCCCTTCCAGCACCAACTGCTCTTGCAACCACACGGAGTTGGAAGTTCCGTCCGAGAACCAGGTCATCGATTCAAAACCCTTGGAAGAACCGGCGAACTTGGAAGAACGTGCCTTGTGAGCGCCCGGATTTGCCCGCGCTTCCTTCAAGGCATTCTTAATCTGCTCGGCGACGCCATTCGTCGGCAGTCCCCGGGATGTCAGCGACTTTATTTGCTCAGCCACGATCTGATCGTCAGTCGCTTTTTGATCGGCCGCATTTCCCCCCGCCGGCAGCTTGATGACGATGCGCGGTTCCGAGGAGGTGGCCATCGTCGGGGCCGGCTGACCCAGGGCGGCGAAACCGTCCGTCAAACCGGCGGGAATCAGGTTTGTCCAGCCCGCCTCCTCCCATTTGTTTCCGCCGGCCAGCGAGTTTTTCAGTTGCCGCAACGCCCGCGAGGTGTCATAGACGGCGTGCACCGTGCACCAGTGGGCGTCGGTTTGTTCGGCCACCCGCTCCAGCACCTCGGTCAGCGGACGGTCCCGGACGGCGAGCGTCACGTTTCCCGAGAGTTTTCCATCCACGCAGATCTTCTGCCAAGTCTGCCATTCCAGTTTCCGGATGACTTGGGCGAGGGGCATATTCCTCACGTTCAGCGTGACGATTTGATGATGGGCGCGCCACCCGGCCCGGGCGGCCAGGATTCCTCCCGCCGCCAGGGCGAGTGTCATGACGGCATAAACCATTTTTTTCATAGTGTCCTTTATGGATTGGCGATTGCCGTAAAGATCATTCGTTGCCGTCCGCCGGCGCGGCCTCATATTTCTTCAGCGTGCCAGCCAGCTCCGCTTTCGTTTCATCCGCCGCCGCCGATGCCACCGCCAGCTTTTGGTATTTGATCGCGGCCCCCACCTTCCCGGAATCGAACAGCGCATGGGCATACGTGTCCAAAATCGCCGCCGCCTCTTCTCCGGAGCCCGCTTCCGCCCCCGCGGCATCCACCGCCGCCTTTGCCAACCGCGTCGCCAGCGCCAGATCACGGTGCTGGAGGCGCTCGTCGGTCAGGATGGTCCAGGCGAACTCATTCAGCAGGTCCGCGTCGGTCAGCTTCAGCGCCTCCAGTTGCTTCCCCAGTGCCGCCGCCTGCTTCGCCGCGCCCGCCGATCCCGCCGCCGCGAGATATTTCCGGAACAGCGACAGGGCCGGCAGCTCCCCGGGGTTGGTTGCCGGCCGATGTGCCGTCTTCGCCGATCCCGCCGCCTCAAAAAAATTGGTCCAAGTCATTGACGATTTCCCGCTCGCCTCCAACTTTTCCATCGTCTCCATGATGGCTCGGTCCATGACGGCTTGGTCTATGCCCAGGGTCGACGACCAGGAACCGGTTGCGGTCGTCAACGCGCTCCCGTCCGCGTTCGTGAGCAATTGCAGGTTTGCCAGCGAACCGCTTTCCTTCATTTGCTCCATCAGCTTCTTGCAGGTTGCCGGGTCCTGGGCGGTGACCGACATCGTCACCACGCTCCCGTCAGCGCCGGTGTAAGTTTCCGTGATGGTTTGCGTCCCGCTCGATGCCGTCACCGGATTGGCGGTTCCCCGGTGCGTTCCACCCGCCCGGGCCGCGACCACTCCGCCCGCCACCAACGCCAGCGCCAAACTGCCACACACAATTTTTTTCATAATGTTTTTTGTTTTCCGTTTCAATTTTGAGTCACGGACCATCCGTGATGCGCCATCAATACCCCCGCAGGATTAAACGGGCGAAGGATATGTGATGAAGCCGCCAGAAGTTGCAACCAACCCGCCCCGGAACGGGGCCGAAACCCGGAAGGAAAACGCCTACGCCCACCCCAGCCGCTGCTGCAGCTCGCGCAACGGGCAGGTCATGTTCAGCCGCGCACCGCCCTGAAGGATCACGCAATATTCGCCCGCCGCCAGCGGCTGCAATTCCCGGATGCGCCCCAGGTTCACCAGCCCCGAGCGGCTGATGCGCATGAAACCCGCGCCCGCCAGCCGCGTCTCCATGGCGGCCATCGTTTCCCGGATCATGTGCCGCTCCTTGCCCGCATGCAAAACAAGGTAGTTGCCCGCCGCCTCGATGTGGTCGATGTCCTGCGGTTTGACAAAGAGGATGCGCTCCGGTGATTTCACCAGGATGCGCGGTACGGAGCCCTGGCCCGCCCGCAGGTGCGCCGCCAATGCGCCCAACTCCCGGCCCGCCTCCGGCGCGTTCCGCGTCCGCAACTGCTCCCGGGCGCGCTGAAGCGCCTTCTGAAAGCGCGGCCCCTTGAACGGCTTCAGCAAATAATCCACCGCGCTCACTTCAAACGCCCGGAGCGCGTGCTGGTCGTGCGCCGTGGTGAAAATGATGACCGGCAGGACGTCCAGCTCCAGCGCCTCCAGCACTTCAAACCCCGTCAGCCGCGGCATCTGCACGTCCAGAAACACCAGGTCCGGACGTTGCTCCTCGATCGCCGCCACCGCCGCCGCCCCGTCGTTGCATTCGGCAATCACTTCGATATCCGCCGCTTCCGCCAGGAACGTCCGCACCCGCTCGCGCCCGAGTGGTTCGTCATCCACAATGACCACGCGCAGTTTCATGCCGCCGGGCTCCTTGGGCCGTCGTTCTCGCCGGTGCCAATCCTGTGCCAAGGCAGGGAAATCCGCACCGTCACCCCGCCGCCGGGCCGGTCGCCGATGGCAAACTCATGCCCGCCCGGATACAGCGCCGCCAGCCGTTCGCGCACATTCGTCAGCCCCACTCCCGTGCCGCCCACCCCGCCCTGCCCCAACCCCACGCCGTTGTCCTCCACCGTCAGCACCAGCCGGTCGCCGTGGCGCGCGGCGCGCAGGCTCACCATCCCGGGTTCCCCCGATGGTTCGAGGCCATGCCGGATCGCGTTTTCCACCAGCGGCTGGAGCAACAGCGCCGGCACGGCACAGGCCAGCGCCGCCGGCTCGATGTCCCGGCCGACCGACAGGCGGTCCTGGAAGCGCATCTGCTGAATCTCCAGATAGCGGTTCAGAAAGTCCAGTTCCTGCGCCAGCGGAATTTCCTGCTGCCGGGATTGCCCCAGTGCCAGCCGCAGCAGATCGCTCAACGACGTGATCATCTCCTCGGCCGCGGCCGGATCGCGGCGCACCAGCGTGGCGATGCCGTTGAGCGCATTGAACAGAAAATGCGGCTGCAACTGCGCCTGCAAGGTGTGCAGCCGCGCCTCGTTCAGCCGGTTCTCCAGCAACACCGCCTGCCGCTCCCGCTCGCGATAGCGCCCGTAAAAAAGCCCCCCGTGCGCCAGGCAAAGCAGCAGCCCATACGTCAGCGCATCCAGGGTCAGGGAACCGGCCTCTTTCACATATATCGTCGGTGCCGGCATCTTGAAGTCAGCGCCGAAGGTGGCCGAAAACTCTTCGTCCAACAGCTCTCGGTCAAAGATCTGATTATCAATCTTGCCGCCTGCGCGGGCATTGGTAAACACCGTGGTCAGGACAATATTGGTCCCCGCATGCGTCCACACTTCAGAATGGGTCGTCTTGACGGAAAGCTGGGAGGTGTTGGTCCCGGCATTGGTTGCTGCATACGGCCACACGGAGGAATAGGCCGTCATGCTGGAAAGATGGGTGGCGTTGGTGGGGACTTGCGCCAGCAGCGGCGGAAAATCGGGCGTTTTCCCAGTCAACGTGTGTGCGAGCCCTTCTGTCGTCGCCTGCCCCCCCGGTGCCAAGCCGTCCCCTTGATATGTTTTCGCTACCGTGGAAATCAAGATCTCCTGCGGAAGGTTCCGCTGCAACTGCCGGTTGAACGCCTGCGCCAGCAGCACAAACCCCGTCCCCGCCGCCAGCAGCAAGGGCAGCCGCCACCACCAGCGCCGGCTTTCCAAGTTAAACCGGGCGCCCAGCCAGAGGATGTACGGCGCGAGCAAAACCCAGGCGTACATCCAGTGGAAATTGAAATGCGCCAGGGTGAGCCACATGACCAAGCGCGGCTTCCAGGACTCGGCCGTGTTGTTGCCGGTGGAGATGACCGTCTGTCTGGCGTCAATCTTATGTTCCAGCAACCACCACGCCGCCAGCGCCGCCAGCACCGTCCACCCCGCAAAAAAAAGCGCCCCCCGCCAGCGCCGCAAACTTCCGCCTGCGCGCTGCGTCGTCTTGCTGGCCAACGGGTTGTTCATCGCAAATCAGACCGACCGCGCCCGTATTATTGCCAACCCCGCTCCCCGCGGCCAGCCCCCTGTGATGAACCGGCCATAAACCGGGACGAAACACCGTCACTTCCCCAGCCGCCGCGCCAGTTGCGCCTCATGCAGATCCGCCGGCGTGAGTTCGCCCGGCGGAATCACCTCAAACCACCGCCCGGCCGGATTGGTCTCCGCCGGCCGCGCCGTCTGCAACCCGACCAGGTTCATCGAGTCCGGGCCGAAATCCGCCGGCGGCCACACCTGGTTCTTCACCGACCGGATGTTCCAAAACGTCTCCCGCGCCCCGCTGTGCTTGCCCAGCCCCGAGCCGCCCCCGCAAAACCACAGCCGCGTCCCCGCCCCCGCATCAATGTCCGTGAACAGGTTTTCATACGGCGAGCATACGTGATGATCGAAACACAAATCCACCCCGCGGCCGCGCGAGATCACATTGCCCGCCGCCGAATGCTCCACCGAAATGTCATGGATGAATCTCGCCCGGTATTCAAACCCCGTGAAAAGATTGTCGTTCCCCGCGATATCCATGCCATGATGCCCCGTGCACTTGCTCACCGGGTCCAGCGGCCGTGCCGTGGCCAGCACCACGTCCTGGATGGTGCAGAAATTGCCGTTCGGAAAAATCCCGCTGTCCGCGTTTGTGATGAGAATGTTCCGCGCCCAGCAATCCGCCACGTCCCCGAACGCAATCGCATTGTGCCCCAGCTCCTTGAAATGCCCCGCGTACTGCGTCTTCGGAAATTCCAGTGCCAAGCCCTCCACGCCGGATTCCGTGACCGACGGATTGAAATCGCGGACCAGCGTCTTCCACGTCAGCTTCACATTCCACCGCAGCGGCCGGTCGATCGTCACCGTGTCGCCCTCCACTTTCACGATATGGCAGACAAACGTCGCATGCGTGTCCCCGTGCAATTCGCTCACGTCCCCCGGATCGCCGGAATACAATTCATCCGCCAACGCATGCGAATCCGAATTCTTCTCCGTCAGCGTGATGATCACGTGCCGGCCCACATTGAGATTTTGCGTATTGGAAACCTTCAGCCGGGTATCACCCCGTTTCGCCTCCGCCGTCACCTCCGCCAGATCCCACGAATGATACTCGCCCTCAAACCAAACAAATCCGCCCGACCACGAGTAATTCGACGTCTTCATCCCGCCCGTGGTGGAACCCCAGTCCGGCTTCACGTCCTGCAGGTTCCGGGGAAAATACAGCGTCGTCTTTTCCGGTCCCACCCCGCGCAGCACCATGCCCGGCCGGTTGATCGCCAGAATGCGATTGATCACATAGCGCCCTGCCGGCACTTCGATGGCCCCGCGCGGGGCCTTGGCCAGCGCGCTCAGGAACGCCTCCGTGTCGTCCGTCACCCCGTCGCCCTTCGCGCCGAATTCCTTCACGCTCACCCCGGCCGGCACCGTCGGCAACGGCGCCTCGCCGCAGTGATAACCCGCGTACGAAAAATCCGGCAACCGGCTCTGCGGCGTCCACACTTCCCCCGCCCTGCCCCACAACGCCGAAGTCGCCGCCCGCCCGGGCAAGGCCAAAACCACGACCAGCCACACAAACCCCGCAAGTGGAAGCAATCTTTTCATTCGTGTCGATTCGTGTCCATTTGTGGTTACTTTGGCTTCCGTCAGGCGTTACGCCGCCGCAATGAGCTTCAAGATTTCCGCCACCGCTTCCTCGGTCTTCACGAACTGCACCGGACCGGTGCGCGGCTTGATCTCCACCTCGCCCTTGAGCAGCGACTTCTCGCCCAGCCCCAGTCGCAGCGGGAAACCCACCAGGTCCGCGTCCTTGAACTTCACGCCCGGACGCTCGTCGCGGTCGTCGAGAATCACATCCACGCCTTTCGCCGTCAGCTCCGCGTAAAACTGTTCCGCCAGCCGCATCGTCTCGCTGCCGGGCACCACGCCCAGCGGCGTGATGCATACCTGGTACGGCGCCACGCTCATCGGCCAGATGACGCCATCCTTGTCGTTGCCCTGCTCGATGACCGCCTGCAACGTCCGCGTCACGCCGATGCCATAGCAACCCATCACCGCCGGCTTGCGCGCGCCCGCCTCGTCCAGGAACGTCGCGTTCAGCTTCTCGCTGTACTTCGTCCCCAGCTTGAACACATGGCCGACCTCGATCGCGCGGCGGATTTTCAGCGCCTTCGCACACTTCGCGCAAGGCTCGCCCGCCGTCACCGTCCGCAGATCAAACCACGCGCTCACCTTGATGTCGCGCTCGATGGACACGCTCTTCAGGTGGAACCCGTCTTCGTTCGCACCGGTCGTCATGTCGTTCGCGCCCTGCAAACGCTCGTCCGCATACACTTTCACATCCGCCGGCACATTGGCCACCGCGCCCAGCGAACCCGGCTTCGCGCCCAGCGTCGCCACGCATTCCTCCGGCGTGGCCGGCCGCGCCGCCACCGTGCCCGTGCGCGCCAGCAGCTTCGTCTCGTTGAGCTGGTCATCGCCGCGCACCAGGATCAGCACCGGCTTCGAATCCACCACATACACCAGCGTTTTGATCTGGCGGTTCGCCGGCACGCTGTACGGTGCCTTGCTCAGCGCCTCGATGGTCACCACGCCCGGCGTCGCAAATTTCTCCGCCGCCGCGCCGACTTCGCGCGCCGCGGTCTTGGGGATCCCACTCGTCGCCTTCTCGATGTTCGCCGCGTAACCGCACGCCTCGCAGAACACCACGTCGTTTTCCCCCGTCTCCGCCGGCACCATGAACTCATGGGAATAATTCCCGCCGATCACGCCGGTGTCCGCTTCCACGGGAAACGCCTTCAGCCCCGCGCGTGCGAAAATGCGCGTGTACGCGTCATACATTTTTTTGTAACTCGCCATCGCCCCCTCGTCCGTGGTGTCGAACGAGTACGCATCTTTCATGATGAACTCCTTCGCGCGCATCAGGCCGAAACGCGGCCGCACCTCGTCGCGGAATTTCGGGCAGATCTGGTACAGATTCTTGGGCAATTGGCGGTACGAATTGATTTCATTGGCCGCCAGGGTGGTGACGACTTCCTCCGCCGTGGGGCTTAGGAACCATTCCCGGCCCGAACCGTCCTTCACCTTGAAGAGCACCCCGCCGGCGGTCTCCGCCCGGCCGCTTTGCTCCCAGATTTCCTTCGGCTGGAGCAGCGGCATCAGCACCTCGATGGCACCGGCGCGGTCCATCTCCTCGCGCACGATTTTCTCGATCTTGCGGAGCGCCCGCAATCCGAGCGGCAGAAAGGTATAGACGCCGCCCGCCAGCTTGCGGATCAGGCCCGCGCGCAGCAGCAGCTTGTGCGAAACGATTTCCGCGTCAGACGGCGCTTCGCGGAGGGTCGGAATCAAAGTTTGTGTCCACTTCATGGTTGGTTCATGGTAAATCAAACCCCCGGTCAAAATGAAGTCTTTTCCGTCAGCCTTTGGTTACCGCGTGCTTTTGCCCCGCCCCGGTCAGGGCTGAAAGCCCGCCATGTGATAGCCTGGGCTGAAGCGAGTCCGACGAGCAAGGCCCAGGTAACGGCCCACAAAACTCTCAAGGCCTGTAAGGCCGCCACCCCCACAATTAAGCCTGAAGCGCCTGATCCAAGAAGTCTTTCAGTTCATCAAAATCTGCCGGCGAGTTCTCAAAAATCCACCCATCACTAACACCCTCGCCCCACCTTTTTCCTTACCGGATAATAATCCCCCTCGATCTTCACCAAGGCATGGGGCGCGTGTTTTTTGAGAAAGGCGATCATGTCCTCCAGATGCGCGAGCCGCTTCTGCGGCGTGAGCGGACGCCCCACGCTTTTCCGGATGGGCTGCTGCATCGGCTCAACATCCTGTTTCATCCTGTCAATCCTGTCCAAAAAATCACTTCACCGTGTTCACCAGCGGTGCCATCCCCTGGATGCGCACTTCCAGCTTGTCGCCGGACTTGATCGGCCCCACCCCGCTCGGCGTGCCCGTCAGGATCACATCGCCCGGCAGCAGCGTCAGGTTCGTGGAAATGAAACTCACCAGCTCCGCCGGTTTGAAGATGAGCTGACTCGTGTTCGAGTTCTGCCGGAGCTGCCCGTTTTGAAATTGCTGAATGCTCAGGTCCGCCGCCTCGATCTTCGTCTCCACAAACGGTCCCAGCGGCGTGAAGGTGTCGAAGGACTTGCATCGCGCCCACTGCGATTCCGCCTTTTGGATCGTCCGGTCGCTGATGTCTTGCGACGCCGTGTAGCCGAAGATATACCGCGCCGCCGTGGCGGGTGTTACGTTGCGGATTTTCCGCCCGATCACAATCGCCAGTTCCGCCTCGAAATCCGTCCGGTGGTCCGGGAACGGGATCTCGATCTTCCCGCCGTCCGGCAGCAGCGACGTCGTTGCCTTGAACCAGATCAGCGGTTCCTTCGGCAATTCCCGGTTCATCTCCCGCGCATGGTCCAGGTAATTGATGCCCACCGCGATGATCTTGCTGGGGACCACGGGCACGAGCGTTTTGATACCCTTGCGTGGCAATGGTTTTTTATCGAAGGTCGGCGAGCCGAAGACATCCCCGTGCAACCGGAAGATTTCGCCATCCACCACTTTGGCATAGAAGATCTCGTTCTCTTTTTGGAACCGGCCGATGGCTGCCATATGACAGAAAAGCTAACCAGCCCCGCCCCCCGCCGCAAGGCTAAACCAGTCACCCTTCACTGCGGGCCGGCGACCAAGGGGAAGGAGCGCGACCTTCAGGTCGCTTCAACGTTCGAAACGACGGGCCGGTGAAAATGCTTCGCCCGGCCTGGTCTGGCCATGCTGAAGCGGCGTAAAAACCGCCTCCCAACCCTTGGCAATACGAGGGCAATGGCAAGCTACACACGCCGTCACGCCATGACCCCGGTTTTAGTTGAATTTCCGCCCGTTTGGGGCGAAGATAAGCGGATGATGTCGAAGTGCCTGAAGTGCGTGGGTTTTTTGTTGCTGGTGACGGCGTTGCGGGTCGGTGCCCAAGGCACCGCGTTCACCTATCAGGGCGACCTCGCCACCAACGGCACCCCTGCCACCGGCGCGTTCGATTTCCGCTTCGCCGTGTACGATGCCGTCACCAACGGAAACCTCGTGAGCATCCTCCTCACCAACGCCCCTGTCGGCGTCACCAACGGCCTGTTCACCACCACCCTCGACTTCGGCAGCAACGTCTTCACCGGCCCCGCCCGTTGGCTCGACCTCGGTGTCCGCACCAACGGTGCCACCAGCGCCTACACCGGCCTGTTCCCCCGCCAACCCGTCACTGCCGTCCCCTACGCCATCTTCGCCGGCGGCGCCAGCAACCTCCTCGGCGCCCTCCAGGCCACCCAACTCTCCGGCACCATCTCCTCCGCCCAGATCACCGGCACCTACACCAACACGGTCAACTTCACCAATGGCAGCAATGCCTTCATCGGCAGCTTCGCCGGCGCCTTCGCGGGCAATGGCAGCGGCGTCACCAACCTGAACGGCTCCCAGATCAGCACCGGCACCGTCGCCGACGCCCGCCTCTCCACCAATGTCGCCTTCCTCAACGGGAACCAGACCTTTTCCGGCGCGAACACGATGTCCAACTGGAACAACAGCTTCACCGGCAGTTTCTACGGCAACGGCCTCGTCGGCTGGAACACCGTTTCCAGCAATACCATCAACGCCGTCATCGACCACGGGTACGTCCTCACCAATGCCTCGCTGGTCACCGTCGCGTTGCCCGGTTCGGCCAACGTCGGCGACATCATCCGCATCGCCGGCGCCGGAACCGCCGGCTGGCAAGTCAATCTTGCCGCCAGCAACCAGTCCATCCTCGGCAGCTTTTACACTTATAACACCCTCACTTGGAACCGGTCCGGCGCCATTTCCGGCAACTGGCAATGCCTCGCCTCCTCCGCCGACGGCAGCCGGCTCGTCGCCGGCATCTACGGAGGCTCCCTTTACACCTCGGTCGACTACGGCACCACTTGGAACCCCAACTCCCCGCTTTCCAGCGCCAATTGGCGCGCGGTCGCCTCCTCCGCCGATGGCACCCGGCTCTTGGCCGGTGTTTACACCGGTAACCTGTATCTGTCCACCAACAGCGGTTCCACTTGGAGCACCGTCACCGGCTCCAGCGGTTACAACTGGACGGCCGCCGCCTGCTCCACGGACGGCAGCCACCTCATCGCCGTCGCCTCCGGCGGCATCGTCTATCTCTCCAGCAATTACGGCGTCACCTGGTCCACTGCCACCACCGGCCTGCCCTCCACCCCCGCGTGGCAATGCGTCGCTTCCTCCGCCAGCGGCGCCAACCTGATCGCCGGCATCGGCTCCGGCACCATTTATTATTCCGTCAACAGCGGCTCCAGTTGGACGGCTTCCAGCGCCCCCAATTTGAACTGGTATTCCCTGGCCGCCTCGGCCGATGGCAACCGGGTGGTGGCCTCGGCGGCGGGATCCGGCATGTACATCTCCTACAATGCCGGCGCCACCTGGACCCAACTCGCGAATGCGCCCGCCGGCACCTGCTACGGCGTGGCCGCTTCCTCGGATTGCAGCAAAATGGTCACCGGCGTCAATGGCGGCCGGATTTATCTCTCCGGCAACCTCGGCAACACCTGGATTCCCCAAACCGTGGCCCCGAACACCAACTGGTTCGCCGCCACCATGTCCAGCGATGGCAGCCACGTGGCCGTGGCCGCCAGCGGTACCAGCCCCATCGGCGTCATCTACAATTCCATCAGCACCCCGCAGGTCATCACCTCCACCTACACCAACGGCATCTATGGCAGCCAGGGTTGCTCCGCGGAATTCCAATGCATCGGGACCAATAAGTTCATGCCCGTCAGCTCCGCCGGCTTCATCTGGGGCTACTAAGCTTCATGAAAAGACTACTCATCATCCTGGGGTCCGTCTTTCTGTTTTTTATCATCCTGGCCGCCGTCGGCATCGGGATGATCGCCATGAAAGGCTCCGCCCTTGACAAGGAAAGCAAAGCCTACGTGGATGCCGCCGTTCCGGCCATCGTCTCCAACTGGGATGAACAGGCGCTCGCCAGCCGCGTGAGCCCGGAATTCACCAATGTCATGCACCCGGGGGATATGGCGAAGCTTTTCAAAATGTACCGCCAGCTGGGCAAATTTCGCGAATATAAAGATTCCCGCGGGCAAAGCTTCGTGAATTATACCCTGCGGACGGGAAAGGTCGTCACCGCCGAATATACCGCCAATGCCACCTTCGATACCGGGCCGGCCACCATTACGCTGGCCATCATCAAACACGACAACCAATGGCAGATCGAAGGTTTCCGGATCAATTCGCGCGCATTTCTGGACAAATGACCCCGCCGCTCTCCCGCCCGGCCCTCCCGCCGCTTTGAAATTT